>Ga0181517_10000239_pt1 | contig 78773 bp, 72 predicted proteins | sample PEATcosm2014_Bin_31_FD_119748 | JGI IMG/M metagenome (GOLD analysis project Ga0181517, IMG submission 119748) | Peatland microbial communities from MTU Mesocosm Facility, Houghton, MI, USA - PEATcosm2014_Bin01_30_metaG | ecosystem: Environmental > Terrestrial > Soil > Wetlands > Peat | place... | reverse complement strand
GCCGACCTGCAGATTCGCGCCGGCGCGGATTACGACACCGTGCGTCCGACCCTGGAAAAAATCATCGAACATTTCCCCGGCATGGCCGTGGCGGAGCTCGCGCAATCGCGGCTGAACTTTTTGAGGCTGGAAATCAAGGGGAAGAAAGAAGAAACGCCGGGCATCACGCCCGGCGTTTATGAGCAAAACATCGGCCTGAAACAAGGCTCACCGCGCTGATTGCAGTTGCAGCGCGATTTCCTTCTCCAGCTCGTGCACAAGATCCTGGTCGCGGAAGCCGGCGCGAGTGCGGGCCTGCACCGTCACCTGGGTGATTTTCTGGTCCACCGGTTCCACATTGATCCAGACCTTCCGCGTGTCCACCTTGCCATACAGCGACCGCAGGCTGTTGGTGTTGTCGTGCGGGATGTATTCGGTGAGGATCACGCCGTTGTTTTTGATCACGGTGACAGACGCCTGATAAACTTGGTCCGGCGTCCGTTCATACCGGCCTGAAAAACTGTCCTCGCCAAACGACATGGCCGTCGTGTGGGTGCCGCTGACGGTGGAGATGCAACCGGCGGCAAGGAGAGCCATGCCCATTCCGGCAACCGCTGCCAAAAATTTCGTTTTCATATTGGCCACAGTCCAATCAAAACCGCGCCCCGCGTCAAGCACGATTCGCATTTTCCCGGCCATCCACAAAAAAGGTGGAGGCGGTCCGCTTGTCCTGCAAAATTGAAGTTGCCGTGCCGTGGCGGGTTCACGTCTCCCGCAGGCTGAATTCGCGGATCATCGCCTTCCACCACGGCGCGAGCTTTTCGTCGGGCCGCAGCCATGCCTGCTGGTGCAGCCAGACCATCACGCGATGGTCGGCCATCACGGCCATGCGTTCGGTTGGTGTCAGCTTGTCCGGCCCCGCGGCCAGCAGTTTTTCGCCGAGCGCGCCCACCCTTTCGCTGCCGGCGCCGAGCTTGGCCAGCTGCTCGGCATAGGTGGGGTTGAGCTGCTTTTCGCGCAGGAGCGAGACGTGGATGGAGTTGACGTAGGGATCGAGCACGGCCTCGGCCAGTCCGGCGTGCGGCCGGCCCGGCGTGGTGTCGTCGGTGATTTCATGCACCTTCATTTGCGAGCGCAGGGCGACGAGTTCGGGCGGCGGCGCGGTCTCCTCCGGAGTGAGGAACAGGCCGAGTTTCCGCAGCCGCGCGCCGAGGTGCCGCCGGCTGGTGAATACGCTTAACGGGATGGACAGCGCCATGCCCGCCAGCACGGGCGTGAACCACCAGAACAGCGTCGGGCCGAGCCGCCACATGAACGCGCCCCAGACCAGCCCGATGAGCGTGTGTCCCCAATGCCGCCGGAGCGCGAAAAACCATGTCGTGTCGGAGGTGACGCGCTTGGGCGGCGACCAGCCCACGCTGATGCCGAGCAGGTTGGCGATGACGAAGCGCGTGTGCCAGAGCATTTGCAGCGGCGCGTGCAGCGTGGAAAAAACAGTTTCGCCGACGACGCCGGCGGTGGCGCGCGCCAGACCGCCGAAGGCGCGGCGGCGTTCGGGATCATAAGAAAGGTCAACGAGGGCCAGCGCCTTTGGCAGCATGATGACGACCATGCAAATGATGAAGACGAGCAGGGCGTGGGCGGTGGCGCTCAAGGTCAAATACGGAGTGAAGGCGTGAACGGGGATGTTCGACAGGCCGGTGTGTTCGTGGAACCAGCAGATCCAGTTGAACGTGAGCAGGAACATGAGCCACAACGGGCCGGACAGATAGCCGCAGATGCCCAGTCCCAGATGCAGCCGGCTCACGCCGCGCAGCCCTTTTGCAAAGATCACGAGGCTGTGTTGCAAGTTGCCCTGGCACCAGCGGCGGTCGCGCTGGGCGTTTTCGATCATCGTCTGCGGCGCCTCCTCGTAGCTGCCTTCGAGGTCGTAGGCGAACCAGACCTCCCAGTTTTCGCGCAGCAGCAGCGCGGCCTCGACGAAATCGTGGCTCAAAATCTGGCCGCCGAAGGGCTTGCGTCCGGGCAGTTGGGGCAGGTCGCAGAACTGCATGAACGGCTCGGTGCGGATGATGGCGTTGTGGCCCCAATAATTGCCGAGGTCGAGCGCCCAGTAATTCAGCCCGGCGATGAAGACCGAGGCGTAAAGGCGGTTGGCAAATTGCTGGATGCGGCCGAACGGTGACTCGGCGTTCACGAGCGCCGGGACGGTTTGAATCATGCCGACGGTCGGGTGGACTTCCATCAGCTTGACCAGGTCCACGAGCGTTTCGCCGCGCATGACGCTGTCGGCGTCACAAACCACGAAGTAGCGGTAGCGCCGGCCCCAGGCCTTGAGAAAATCGCTCACGTTGCCGCTTTTGCGGCCCTCGTTGTTCAGGCGGCGGCGGTAATAAATTTTGCCGAGGGCGTCCAGCTCGCGGGCCAGCTCATGCCAGCGGCGCTCCTCCTCGACCCATTTGTCCGGGTCGGTCGAGTCGCTCAGGATGAAAAAATCGAAGCGTTCCAACTGGCCGGTCCGTTCCAGCGATTCATAGGTGGCGCGGAGACCCTCGCAGGCGCGCACAACGTTTTCATTGTAAATCGGGAAAACAATAGCCGTGCTCGTGCCGTCAATTTTCTGGTTGCGGAAATCCTTCAGCGCGGTGATGCGCCGCCGCGTGCCGGTCATCCGCAGCACGAAGCCGTAAATGCCGTGCATGCAGCCGATGGATGCGAACCACATCAAAATCACGAACAGCACCAGCAGCACCGTCCGCGAGGCCGACCATCCCGTGCGCCACAGCAAATCGGCGAAGAGCATCGAGACCAGTCCCGTGAGCAGCAGCGCCCACGAATAGAAGGTGAAAAGCCGCCAGCCCCGGCGGGTGCGGGGAAGCGCGGCGGAGGAGACAATCGGTGCGTCGGCCATTTCAGTGGTAGAGGTTGTTGAACCCGTCAATCATCAACGACAGTTGCGATTTCAATTGTTCAAATCCTCCGTGGGTGAGCCAGAAAAGGGCAATCAGCAGCAGCGCGAATAGTGCCCAGACCAGGACCATGCGGAAATAAGGCATCCGTCCCAGGCTGGTCAGCGTGGTGATGGGGCCGAGGTCCAGCGGGCGCGGCGTCATTTTTGAGAGCTGGAAATCCGGACCGGCGCGCAAAAAGGCCTCGCGCATGGCGGTGGTGAATTCCTCCGGCCACGGGCCGGGGCGCAAAAATTGTTCCTGCCATTTGCCCGGCATGTCGGCCAGGAGCAGCGCCAGCCGGCCGCGCGTGGAAAGCGTCTGATCGGCGTTGGTGGCCGGCGATTGCAAAACTTCGGCGAACCATTCGGTGACGAGGTGGTCCATTTCCTCGGCGGCAATCTGTGTGGCGGAGCGGTTCGGCTCGGCGGGCGCGCGGCTCATGGCGCGGTCGAGCACGCGCAGGACGAGCTGGCCGAGCAGCACCCTGTTGCGGACGCGCATGGCGTGAAAATAATTCTCCACCTTTGTGTAGGCGGCGTTCCATTCTTCGAGCGGGCGTCCGGCAAGCTGACCGGAAACGCCGGTCAATGCCCCGGCGTTCATGGCGGACTCCATTGGTAGGTCCAGGTCTCGCTCACGATGTTCGTTCCCTTTTGCAGGGTGCAGCGCAGGTCCACCGGGTCGGTGTTGCCGTGCTTGGGCTGCATTTTCAGGACCACGCGCCAGGTGCCGAGTTCGGGGCAGGGGATGACCTGGTTGAACACGATGGCGGCGTTGGGACTGCAATTGGCGATGGCCTGCGGCGGGTTGCCTTCGGGGATGGCGTCCAGTTTCGGCCCTTTGAAATCAATCAGGATCTGCCGGGCGTCCGAGGTGTCGGAAACCAGGCCGATGCGTGTGGACACCACCCGGTCCTCGGTCTGCAAGTTGGTCCCCATCGTCCAATAAAGCGTGTAGCCGAAGCGGAAGGGTTCCAGCGGCGCGGGTTTGTTTTTGGGATCCCAAAACGCGACGATGTTGTCCAGCCCCTCCCAGTTCGCGCTCAATTCCACCAGATGCAGGTTGCCGGAACCCCAGTCGCCGTGCGGCTTCACCCACACGCTCGGCTCCAGGTGATAGGGATTGAAACTGTCCTGATACGCCGCGAAATTGCGTTCGCGCTGGAGCAGGCCGAAGCCGCGGACGTTCGACGCGGAAAAAACCTGGTGGCGCATCACGGCGGGATTGTCGAGCGGGCGCCAGAGCCGTTCGCCGTTTTCCATGTGGATCAACAGGCCGTCGGCGTCGTGGACTTCCGGGCGGTAATCGTCAAACTTGCGCTCCGAATTCTTGCCGATCCAGAACATGCTCGTCAGCGGTGCCAGCCCCATCGTCGTGATCGCCTTGTGCTGCGGATCCGCCGCCTCAATCATGTTCGTCGTGCGGAGATACAATATCGCGCTGACATCGGCCATCGTCGTCTCGCCGGGGTGGATGTCAAATTCATACGCGCCGGTGCAACTGACGCTGTCGAGAATGGCATACAAAATCACATCGTTGTCGTCCTTTTGCGGCTTGCCGAGCCACCAGTCGGTGAAGATGGGGAACTCCTCCGGCCGGTCCGGCTCGCCGCAGTTGATCGCCAGCCCGCGCGCCGACTGGCCGTAACGCTGATCCCTGCCCAGCAGCCGGAAATAGCTCGCACCCAGGAACGCGCCCAGCTCGTCCCATTCGTTCGTCCCGTTCAATTGATAAAGCAACCGGAAGCCCGCATAGCCCGTGTTTGCCGGAATCTCGTCCTGGATCTTCAAATCGCCGTAATCAAAGAAATCCTGCACAAACCGGATGGATTGGACGTGCGTGGCTGAAAATTCATACATATGCACCGGTTCCTGGTAGAGATAGCCCGGATGGAAGAACTCGATGCGGAAAGGCAGATCATCCGCCGACCAGAGCGCCCGGTCGCGGCGGAACCGGATTTCACGATACTTGTCGTAGTCGAGACTGTCCTGACGCAACACCTTCGGCAGATCGGCGCGCGGCGAATGGAACGGCTGGCGCGCGCGCTCCAACGCGCGTTGCGCCACGTAATCCAGGTTCACCTCGGCGGATTCCGCGCCGCACAGGCTTTTGCCCGCCAGCACGATCATCACCGCCAAAGCCAGATAACAACTTCTCCACATCCCCCCAATGAGAACCAAATCCGGCGCAATTTGCAAGTTCGGCGAGAAACCCCCGATTTTTGCCGGATTGACGCCTAATCCAGCGTCTGCCGGTAGCGCTTGATGCCGATGGCCAGCATCACCACCAGAAACAGCGCAATCGGCCACAAGTCCGGCACGATTTCGGCCATTCCGTTGCCCTTCAGCAAAATGCCCCGCACCACGCGCAGAAAATGCGTCAGCGGCAGGCATTCGCCAATGTCCTGCGCCCAGCCGGGCATTCCCCGGAACGGAAACATGTAGCCGGACAGCAGCAGCGACGGCAGAAAAAAGAAGAACGCCATCTGCACCGCCTGCAACTGGTTTTTGGCGATGGTCGAAAAGGTGATGCCCACCGCGAGGTTCGCCACGATGAAGAAGAATGTCAGCACCACCAGCAGCGGCACGCTGCCGATGAACGGCACGTCGAACAGGAATTTCGACGCCAGCAAAATCAGGAACACCTGCACGTAGCCGACCATGATGTAGGGCACGATCTTGCCGATGATGACCTCGCCGGGATGCACCGGCGTGGAGAGCAGGTTTTCCATCGTGCCGCGCTCGCGTTCGCGCGTGATGGCCAGGCCGGTGATGATGATCATCGTCATCGTCAGCATCACGCCCATCAGGCCGGGGACGATGTTGTATTGCGTGATGGCTTCGGGATTGTAGTGCTGGTGCGTGACGAGATTGAACGGCGGCGCGCCGGCCTGCAATCGGGCCAGCGGCCCGGTCAGGTCGCGGTTGATGACGGTGGTGGCCAGCGCGCTCACCGCCGCCTGCGCGAAACCGACGGCGGAGGGGTCGGTGGCGTCGGCTTCGAGCACCAAATCCGGTTTCTCGCCGCGCAGGAGCTTGCGCGAAAAATCCACCGGCACGGTCACCGCGAACTGCACCTTGTTTTCCGCGAGCCAGGTCTGGATTTCCGCCGCGCTGTGCGCCTCGCGCGTGAGGTCGAAGTAGCTGCTGTTGCGCAGCGCCCAGACAATCGTGCGCGAAAACGGGCTGTTGTCCGCGGCATAAACCGCCGTCGGCAGGTGCTTGGGATTCGAGTTGATGGCGTAGCCGAACAGGACGAGCTGCACCAGCGGAATGCCGATCATCATCGCAAACGTCAACCGGTCGCGCCGCATCTGGATGAATTCCTTCACCACGACCGCCCAGAACCGCCGCCAGTTAAACTCATGGAGTTTCATGAAATAATTTTTCTTGTAGCAGCCAACGTGAGTTGGCTCTGACTATTTCCGCAGGAGACAGATGGAGCCGGCTCACGCCGGCTGCTACGATGAATTGAAATATTCATGAGAAATTGTCCTTCGCGGTTTCCATCAGGCTGATGAACACGTCCTCCAGGCCCGAATCAATCTTCGCCCAGCGCTGCGGCCCGTTCGTGAACGGCGCGACCGCCGCGCGCAATTTCTCCGCGTCGCGCCCGCTGATGTGCAGCGTCGTGCCGAACGCGACGACCTGCTCCACGCCGGGCTGGCCGCGCAGTTTTCCCGCGAGCGCCGGCAGATTTTCGCCCGTCACCTCCCAGGTCGTCAGGCCGCTGGCTTTCACGACCTCCGCCACCGTGCCGCTGACGAGCAGGTTGCCGTAGGCGATGTAGGCGAGCCGGTGGCAGCGCGACGCCTCGTCCATGTAATGCGTCGTGATGAGAAACGTCAGCCCGTCCGCCGCAAGCTGGTGGATCTCGTCCCAGAAATCGCGCCGCGCCTTCGGGTCCACGCCCGCCGTCGGCTCGTCCAGCAGCAGCAGTTGCGGATCGTGGATCAGGCACGCCGCCAGTGCCAGCCGCTGTTTCCAGCCGCCGGAAAGCGTGCCGGCCAGTTGCCGCCGACGCCCGGTCATGTCGAGACGCTCCAGACTTTTTTCAACGGCGGCCTTGCGCTCCGGCAGTTCGTAAAGCCGCGCGATGAAATCCAGGTTTTCCTCAATGGTCAGATCCTCGTAGAACGAAAACTTCTGCGTCATGTAGCCGACGTGTTTTTTGATCTCGGCGGATTCACGGCGGAAGTCGAAGCCGAGGCAACTACCCTCGCCGGCGTCGGGCCGGAGCAAACCGCAGAGCATCCGCAGAAACGTCGTCTTGCCGCTGCCGTTCGGGCCGAGAAAACCGTAAATCTCGCCGGGCCGCACCTGCATAGCGATGTCGTTGACGACCGTGCGCGCGCCAAATTTCTTCGTGACGCCGCGAACGTCAATGGCGAAGGCGGAAGCACTCATTGTCGCGGCAATTTCACATCCACCGGCTGGCCGGGCCGCAGTTCCGCCGCGTCTGCCGGGGAAAATTTCGCCTCGATCATGAACACCAGCTCCGCCCGCGTCTCGCGGCTGTAAATCACCGGCGGCGTGTATTCGGCCTGCGTGGAAATGTAATTCACCGTCGCGACCACCGCCCGCGCCGCGCCGTCGGCCCTCACGGAAACGGTTTCGCCGGTTTTGATCTGTGGCAGTTTTTCCTGCGGCACGAAAAACCGCACCTTCAGATTTTCCGGCGGCAGCAGCACGACGACGGGATTCTCCGCCGCCACGAATTCGCCGCTGCGGTAAAGCGTGTCGTGAACCTGCGCGTCCGCCGGCGCGAACTGCCGCTTCTGGTCGAACGCCCATTTCGCCTTGTCGAGCGCGGCCTGCTGGGATGCGACCGCCGCCTGCGCGGCGCGGACGGCATCCTCGCGTCCGCCGAGTTTGGCCGTTTCCAAATCCGCCGCGAACTGGTTCACCTGCGCCTGGTCCGCGTCGCGCTGCGCGCGGGCCTGGTCCAGCTCCTCTTTGGAAATGACGTCAGCGCTGCCGAGCCGCTCGCGCCTGGCCAGGTCGTCATTGGCCAGTTTCAAATCCGCTTTTGCGCGTTCCAGTTGCGCCTGGAGCGAGGCGATTTCCGTCGGCCGTTTGCCTTTTGTCAGGTCGTCAAGCTGCGCTTGCGCCTGCGTGAGATTTTTTTCCGCCTGCGCGCGCGCGGCGGCTTCCGAGCCGCACTCCAGCTCGAACAGCAACTGGCCGTTCGTCACGGAACCGCCGCGGGCGACGGCGAGATTGGCGAGCGCGCCGCCGAGCGGCGCGGCGACATAGACGTATTCGCCCTCGATGTAGCCCTGGAATTCATCCGGCGATTTTGGGGAACAGCCGGACATGAAGATCGCGGCCAGTGCAAAACCGCACGCCGGAAGGAATTGATTTCGCCGCCACATGCGCCAAGGAAAGCCCATGCCGGCGCAATTTGCAAGTTTGCGTCGAACCGGCGAACTGATAAATTCACGCCCGCATGAAGAAATTGATTTTTTGCCTCGTAGCATTTTTGGGTCTCGCCGGCAGCGCGCTTTCGCAAACCGCGGCCACCAACTCAGCCGCGTGGCTCACCCGGCCGCTGTCGCTGATCGGCGCGCTGAACACCGCGTTGCAGCAGAACGCCGCGATTCTTAAGGGCAAAAACGACCTCGAAGCGTCCTACGGCATCGTGGTGCAGACGCGCGCCATCGCGCTGCCGCTGGTGCAGGCCACCGGCAAATACGCCGACAACGAAATCACGACGTTGCAGGAACCGCCTCTGTCGCCAGGATTTTCCTATCCCGAGGCGCACCAGGATTGGAACGCGGGCCTGCAAATCGTCCAGTCCATTTACGACGGCGGGAAGCTGACCGCCGCCGTGCGCGCGGCGCGGCTTACGAAGGAGCAGGCGTTGGCGCAATACCAGACCGTCATCGCCGACGCGCTGCTGGCCACGCGCGTGGCGTATTACGATGTGCTGCTCGCCGCGCAGCAAATCACCGTGCATGAGGCGTCGGTGAATTTGCTGCAAAAGGAACTGGACGACCAGCAGCGCCGGTTCAACGCCGGCACGGTGCCGCATTTCAACGTCCTGCGCGCCGAGGTGGCCGTGGCCAACGAGCGTCCGCTGCTGATCCAGGCGCGGAACAATTACCGCATCGCCAAGAACAATCTCTCGAACCTTCTCGGCTACAACCTGCCGCGCGACATCTGGGAGGACATTCCGTTGCGGCTCACGGACACGCTCGACGCTGTGCCGTTCGCAGTGAACCTGCCGGACGCCATCCAGCAGGCGCTGGGCCGGCGCACCGAGCTGGTCGCGCTGCGCAAGGCGGAGGAATTGCAGCAACTGGGCATCGTCAACGCGAAATCCGGCTACAAGCCCACCGTGCAGGTCTTCGCCGGCTACAACTGGTTCAACTCGTCGTTCAGCACGGACGTGGGCAATTCATTGGACGGCTGGAACGCCGGCGGCCAGATGACGTGGAATCTTTTTGACGGCCTGCTCACGCACGGCAAGGTCGTCCAGGCGAACGCGCTTCACGAAAAATCCAAGAACGATCTGGCGGACCAGTCGCGGCAGATCGAATTGCAGGTTCGCACGGCGTATTCCGATTTCATCGAGGCGAAGGAGGTTTTGGATTCGCAGCTCAAAGTGCAGGAAGAGGCTGACGAAGCCCTGCGCGAGGCCCGGGCGCGCGCCGAGGCCGGCACCGGCACGCAACTGGACGTGCTCGACGCCGAGACTTCGCTGACGCAGGCGCGCACCACGAACGTGCAGGCGCTGCATGATTATGCCACCGCCCGCGCCAAGCTCGAACGCGCCATCGGCGAGGACATGGTCCAGACCGCGACGGCAAAATAATCCGGGCGATGCATTTGCCGTTGACGAAACCGGCGGCTTCCGGGAATTTTGTCGTCGCATGACAAAAATTCAACGCGCGCTGATTTCGGTTTCGGACAAAACGGGCCTTGTTCCCTTTGCCCAAATTCTGGCCAAGGCCGGAATTGAAATCATTTCCACCGGCGGCACCGCCAAAACCCTCCGCGAGGCCGGCCTCGCCGTGAAGGACATCAGCGAGCACACCGGCTTTCCCGAAATGCTCGACGGCCGCGTGAAGACGCTGCACCCGAAAGTCCACGGCGGCCTGCTTTTCATCCGCGGCAACGCCGCCCACGAAGCCGCCGTGAAAGCCCACGCCATCACGCCGATTGATCTGGTGGTGGTGAATTTGTATCCGTTTGAGGCCACGGTCGCCAAGCCCAACGTCAGCCTGCACGACGCGATCGAGAACATTGACATCGGCGGGCCTTCGATGCTCCGCAGCGCGGCGAAAAACCACGACAGCGTGACGGTGGTGGTGGATCCGTTTGATTACGCGGAGGTCGCGAAGCAGATTTCCGAGACCGGCAACACGACGCTGGAGCTGCGCCGCAAGCTGGCCGCGAAAGTTTTCGCGCGGACGGCGGCTTACGACGCGGCGATTGCGGCGCACCTGCAAAAGGAGTTTTCCGCCGACAAAAGTTCGCTGCCGCTGGTGCTGACGATTTCCGCGCCGCTGGCGCAGCCGCTGCGCTATGGCGAGAACCCGCACCAGACGGCGGCGCTCTACGGCAAGTTCCGCGAATTTTTCAAGCAGCTCCACGGCAAGGAACTTTCCTACAACAACATTCTGGATTTGACGGCGGCGGCAAACCTGATCGCCGAGTTCAAGGACGACCTGCCGACGCTGGCGATTTTGAAACACACCAATCCGTGCGGCGTCGGGCAGGGCGCGAATTTGCGCGAGGCGTGGGACAAGGCGTTCGCCACGGACCGGCAGGCGCCGTTCGGCGGCATCATCGCGGTGAACCAACCGCTCGACGGCGATTGCGCGGCGGCCATCGCGGAAATCTTCAGCGAGGTCATCGTGGCGCCGGAATTCACGGCGGAGGCGCTGGCGGTGTTGCAAAAAAAGAAAAACCTGCGGCTGCTGCAAATCCTGAAATGCCCGCTGTCGGCGCAGCCGTGGGATGTGCGGAGCGTGGGCGCGGATTCATTTTTGCTGCAGCAGCGGGATTTGAAGACAACCGCCGCCGCCGATTTGAAAATCGTGACGAAGCGTCAGCCGACGGCGGCGGAACTGAAGGCGATGCTGTTCGGCTGGCGCGTGGTGAAGCATTTGAAATCGAACGCGATTCTTTACGTCGGCGAAGGCCGGACGCTCGGCACGGGCGCGGGCCAGATGAGCCGCGTGGATTCCAGCCGCATCGCGGTGTGGAAGGCGGGCGAGGCGAAACTGCCGCTGGCGGGCAGCGTGGTTTGCAGCGACGCGTTTTTTCCGTTTGCCGACGGGCTGATCGCGGCGGCGGAGGCGGGCGCGACGGCGGCGATTCAGCCGGGCGGTTCGGTGCGGGATGCGGAGGTGATTGCGGCGGCGGACGCGCGCGGGATGGCGATGGCGTTCACCGGCACGCGGCATTTCCGGCATTAAGTAGAAATGCAGAATGAAGAATGCAAAATGCAGAAACCGGCAACGGTGGAAATTTCTTCATTCTGCCATCTGCATTTAGTGCAGCAGCCGGTAAATCAGCACGATTTGGGCGGCGGTCACGGCGGCGGCGAGCATCCAGACGAATAATTCCCGCCAGCGCAGGCTGTTTTGCCGGGCGGCGGCGAGCCAGAACTGCAGTTTCGCGGAGCCGATGGTGATGATGTCGCCGTTGCGGAGGATTTGGTTTTGAAACGGCCCGTCGTTGACGGTGACGAGGGCGTCCGGCGCAACGGCAAGATTGAACCCGCCGCTTTGAAATTCCAGCGTGAGATGCCGGTCCCAGACACCGCCGTCGTCGAGCTGCAAATCATTTCCGGCGTCGCGCCCGACGCGGAAAGGAAAACGGCGGACAACCAACTGGCTGCCCGCCTTTTTGCCTGAAAGGACGTTGAGTTGAATCATCAGAAAATCCGCTTTTCCACGTTGATCTGGTCGTCGGGATAAACCGGCGGATCCTTGGCCGGGTTTTCGAGGGCCTTGTCGTAATCCACCCGGATGCGCTGGCCGGTGGTGGCGCGGATGAGCCAGACCTTGCCGTGATTGGCAAAATTGTCCATGCCGCCGGCGGCCTGGATCGCCTTGGTCACGGTGGTGTCGCTGACGTATTGGAATATGCCCGCGTGGTTGACTTCGCCACCGACGTAATAGACGCGGTCGCCGGATTTCACGGTGACGGTCAGGCGGACGTAGTATTTGGGGACATAGTTGGTGTAAATGTCGTTTTGCAGTTCGCCGGCGGTTTTGCCAGTGGCGTGAATGGGGCCGATGAACGGCAGGGTGATGGTGCCGTCTTCCTTGATGGCCTCCACATGGTCGGCGATGACTTCAGGCACACCTGAAAAAGACACAATCACGGTGTCGCCGACATGAAAACGGGCCACCTCCGCGCCGTTTGGCGGCGTGGCGGCCGGTTTGGCGACAACCGGTTTGGCGGCGGTTGGTGGTTGGGGGTTGTCGGAAAAGATCGAGTCCAGCGACAGCGAGCCGCAGCCGGTGAGAATCACGGCGGTGGCCAACCACGCGCAGGCGAATAATCCGCGAACAAATAATTTCATGGGCGCTAATCCTTGCGAAAGTGCGGGCGCAATCAATACTTTTGTTTAATTTCCTTCCGGTCGGAGCCGCCGCCGGAGTCTTTTTCAGCGGCCTCGGCATTTTGCTCCTCCTCGTTCTTCGAGTAGTAGTAATAGCCGTGGTAGTAGCCGCTGTAGTAATAGTAGCTTTCGTCCTGCGACATGTTGATGTTGTTGAGGACGATGCCGACGAGGGTGCCGCCGACCTTTTCGATCATCTGCTTGGCGCGGATGTTCATCGGCTGCGGATAGCGGCGGTATTGGATGACCTGGACGACCATGTCTATCTCGCTGGCCAGAATGGCGGCGTCGCTCACGCCCATGATGGGCGGTGAATCGAAGAACACAAAATCGTAGCGCTGCTTCAATTCGGCCACCAGGTCCTTCATCGAGGCGGAGCCGAGGATGTTCATGGAGCTGCTGGGCAGTTTGCCGCTGGCCAGCAGGTCGAGGGTCGGAACGCTGGTCCGTTGGATGACCTCTTCCAGGGAGTTTTGCTTGAGCAGATAATTGGTCAGGCCCAGGCTGTTGCTGACCTTGAGCACTTTGTGCAGCGTGGGGCGGCGCAGGTCCGAATCCACCAGCAGCACACGCTGGCCGGACTGCGCGAAGACGGTGGCGAGGTTGACGCAGGTGGTGGATTTGCCTTCGCCGGCGCCGGCGCTGACGACGACGATGCTGTTGAGCCGCTCGTCCTTGCGTGAAAACAGGAGGTTGGTGCGCAGCACGCGATAAGCCTCGGCGTGCTGGCTCTCGGCACCTTCATCAATCAGGTGGCCGACGTTTTGCGGGATGACGCCGAGCACCGGTGACTGGAGGGCGCGCTCCACGTCGTCAATGGTTTTCACGCTGGTGTCCAGATATTCGATGAAGAAGGCCAGGCCGACGCCGACCATCAGGCCGATGACGATGCCGAGAATGATGTTCAGGGTCTTGTTGGGTTTGACAGGGCTTTTGCCCGGCTTGGCCTGGTCAACGATGGTCACCATGGATGACGTTGGAGTTTTCAAGTCCAGCTCTTCGGTGGCGATTTTTGTCTGAAGCAGCTTGTGAAATTCCCTTGCATTTTCCAGCTTGAGTTTCAACTCCCAATAGGGCTGGCTCCGCTTGGCTTCTTCCTGATCCTTTCTGACGGCGTCCTCGACTATGGCGGTTTGTGCGTCGAGTCCATCCTTTAATGACTTCACCTGGGTGGCCATGCCATCCATGATGCCCTTGATGCGGGCCTCGATCTCGATGTTCAATTCATCCGCCAGTTTTTGCTGGCGCATGACGTCCGGATAATTCGTGCTGTAATCCACCTTCAGTTCGGCCAGGGATTGTTCCGTCTGGTGAAGCCGGCTTAAAGAATCACCCAGCTGCGTGTCTGCATACATTGTGGGGATGACATCCCGCAGTTCGGCTGGATTGGTGGCCTGCAACGACTGCAATCCGGCCAACTGTGTCTGCTTCTCCATGTAGTCCTTTTCCTGTTCGATCTGCTGTTCCTTGTAATGCTGCAATTGCTGCTGGCTGAGGGTCGGACTTGGAGCGGTGGATTGGGGATCGGTGTCAATGATGTCCAGTTCCTGGCGCAACCGGTCCACATTGGTCTGGATGGCCTGGATTTGGGTTTCTTCGGTCTTGTATTCCTCCACATAGACCGCGATGCCGCCTGTCGTGTTCGTGTTGCGCAGCGCGAGGCGGTATTCCTGATACGCCTGCGCGATGCCGTTGGCCAGATCGGCGGCTTCCTGTTTGTCCTCGCTGTAAACGGTGATGTCAATCAGCTTGGTGTTGCGCTCCGGACTCAAGCTCATGTGCTGCTTGAGCAGTTGCATCGTATCCACCGTCTTGAGCGACACACCGCCGTTGAGTTTTTTGCCCCAGACATTGTTCAGGTCCAGCGCATCAATCACCCGGCCCAGCACCTTTTCGCCCTGCATCTTCTCGAATTCGGTCTGGATGAAATAGGGGTCGTAGCCGGCAGACGCCTGGATGCCGGTCATGCTCGGAATGTCCGTGCCGTCGGGATTGATCTCGATGCGGGCCGTGCTGGAATACGACGGGGTCAGGATGAACGTGAAAATCGTGGCCGTGATGGCTATGAGCAGGAAGACCGAGATGATGACCGTCTTGCGGATGCGGATGATGCGCCAGTAGTCAAGAAAATGCAGGCTGGTTTCCGGCTGCGGCTGGTTTTTTGCTGGTTCCATAAGTGTCGAAAAACAATGGGAGACAGGGTAATGACCCTGCTCCCGTCCAAATCGTTCAAATTATTCTGCCTGACACCCCGGATGCGCTCAAGAACTTAATCGTCCTTAATACGTCGCGGTGACTCCCAGATAGACGCGATTGCGCGTGTAGTCCTGTCCCGGCACGATGGTGGTATACCAGTCGAAGTTGTAACCCAGATCCGCCGACAAATTGCGGTTGAAGGCATAGGACAAATCGAGGCCCAAATTGTAAAACTCGGCGGTCTGGTTGTTGTATTGGCCGTCGTGGTAAACGGAATATTGAAAATGCCCCACCGCGCTGGCCATCAACTTGGACGTCAACGCATGATTGATGGAGCCGTAGGCCACTGTGGTCTCCTGATCCAGCGTGATGTGTCCCTGGGAATCAATCTGGATCGTGTCCGTCGCGTTTCGCGATTGCGTCACCCCCAACTGCGCATAGCTGCCGGAGGCGTAAGTGTAAATCAGCGAGGCATCCGCATAAGGTCCCAACGAGCTGGTGGAACTCGGATCGTTGTAATAATCGGTGTATTGCACACCCGCCTTGACACTTCCCGTCAGGTTTGCCAGAAACTCGTGCTGGGCACCCACATAAACGGTGTGCGACATATTGTCGCGGTCACTGCTGTAAATTGGATTGGCCGTAGCATTGAAAGGAAACACTTGAGAATACGCCACTAACTCGTTTCCGGTGAAATTGACCAAGCCGAATTGATAACCGATGAGAGCCATCGTTGTCGGCGTGATATGCCACTGAAAATCCAGTGCAATACTCTGCTCAACCCGATCCAGAAGGCCGGCCAGGCTCGGATTTACAGAAGCGGAAGAACCGGAGCCGGGAAGATAACCCAAAAAAGTGTATGGAGGATTGGGGTCATATACCGGGGTTGCAGACATCCCCGCCGTCTGATCCGTCGCTCCGCTATTTTCGTAGTGGTAGAACGAATTCTGGTAGGTCAACGCGGTGCTGAACTCCTGTGTCCAGTCCGTGTGCAAGCTCGTCGTGAACGTGTTGGCGATGTAATTTCCATCCGTGCGGTGCGGAGTCGCCGTGCCGGAAGCCGTCAGTTCCGGATCCTGCGCCACCGTCACCGTGTCCTGAACCCTTGCCTCCCAGCGCGGTGTGAACGCATGATCCAGCCACAAATCAAGCTGATGAGTCTGATCAATGGGTTTTTCACCGTCCTGTTCCCGCTGCTGATAATAATAAAGCCCGTAAGTGTAGCGCAGCCCGATTTCCGTCTGCTGTAGCGGCATGTTCAGGCTGAACGAGGGACTCGCCTCAAACCCATAGCTTCCCTGCTTGCGCTGCGTCGTGTTGTAGTTGTCGTCGTAAAATCCGCGCAGGCTTGCCGACAGGCTCCACATTTTGGAGGTGTCCGGGGAATCGGGCGCATAAGCGGCATGAAGACCGGCCGTTCCAGCCGCTGCCAGCCCCAAAGAAACAAAAAACTTCTTCATAACGTAGTATTCTTTACAGACGGCTCCCGGTGCCTTTCTGCTCAAAAAAAGAGCCAAAGCCGATGACGGTTTTTATCCTAGCAAAATGGCAAACTTTTTGTCAAAACATTTTTTCCGTTAAGTTACTCGCCAGACCGGGGTTGTGGAGACGATACCGTCTCGTTTCCGTCACATTTTCGTTTCAATTCCTTCAGTAATGGCTTCAAAGTCAGGGTGTTGACGACATCCTTTGCCTCCAGCCAGCCTTTCCGCGCGATGCCGGCACCCAAACGCAGAAAGCCGGCGTGCTCGTTCCGGTGCGCGTCCGGGTTGATGACGCATTTGACGCCCCGGCTTTTTGCATACGGCCACAGCCGCCAGTCCAAGTCGAACCGGAGCGGATTGCAATTCAACTCGATCCACGTTCCCGTCGCCGCGCACGCCTCAATCACCGCCTGCATGTTGACCGGATACGGCTCGCGCTCCAGCAGCAGCCGTCCCGTCGGATGCGCGAGGATGCGGACGAACTTGTTTTCCGCCGCGCGAATCAGCCGTCTCGTGTTTTCCGCCTCGCTGCTGCCCGGAACGTGCAAACTCGCCACCACCACGTCCAGTTCCGACAGCAGCTCGTCGTCAAAATCCAGCCGATCCTTCAAAATGTCCACTTCGGTTCCGGCCAGCAGCCGGAATTCACTGCCGCGCCCGGCCAGCTCCCCGTTGATTTTTTTAATTTCCCTGATTTGCTCGCGGAGCCGTTTCGCATCCAGCCCGTTCGCCTGAAACGACGATTTTGAATGGTCGGTGATGGCCCAGTAATCAAGACCGAGGCCATCCATGAATTCCGCCGTCTCCTCCAGCGTGTTGTGGCCGTCGCTCCACGTCGAATGGTTGTGCAGCGCGCCGTGCAAATCCGGCCACTCGATCAATTTCGGCAGATCGTTCTTTTCCGCCGCGGCAAATTCGCCGTGATCCTCGCGCAATTCCGGCTCGATGAACGGCAGCTCCAGCTTTTCAAAAATCTCCTCCTCGGTTTTGCACGGCACCAGCAGCTTCGGGTCGCGCGTCTCCTCCTTCGACTTGAACAACCCGTATTCGTTCAGCCGCAGCCCGCGCTGGATCGCGCGCTGCCGCATCACGATGTTGTGCTCCTTGCTGCCGGTGAAATACGCCAGCGCAAACGGAAATTCCCCGTCGCTCACCACGCGCAAATCGCACTGGATGCCGTCCTCCAGAATCACGCTCGCCTTCGTTTCGCCCCTCGCCGTGACCTTGAGAATTCCCGGCTGCGACACGAAAAATTCAATCACCTCCACCGGGGTTTTTGACGACGCCAGCAAATCAATGTCGCCGCAAACCTCCTTGAACCGTCGCAGGCTGCCCGCCGCGTTGCACCGGATCACATCGGGGTGCGACCGCAATTCTTCCAGCAGCGGCTCGGCGGCCAGCAGCGCGTCGCTCAACAGATGCTTGCTCGCGTAAGTCCGCCGGCGCCCGATGCCTTTGAGAATGTTCGCCTGCGTTTTCTCGCCGAAACCGTCCAGCTCCGCCACCTTGCCGGATTTGCAGGCCGCCTCCAGTTTTTCAATCGAATCAATGCCGAGCTTTTGGTTGAGCGCCTGGATTTTTTTCGGGCCGAGGCCGGAAATTTCCAGCATTGCGATCAAGCCCGGCGGAATCGAAGCCTTCAGCTCGTCGTAATACTTCAGTTTTCCCGTCTCGACCAGCTCCGTGATTTTCTGCTCCAGCGCCTCGCCGATGCCCTTGATTTCGCCCAGCCGCTTTTCGGCGACCAGCGACGCCAGCGGCTCGTTCAGGCTTTCAAGCGTCCGAGCGGCGTTGACATAGGCGCGCGTCTTGAACGGGTTTTCGCCCTTCAATTCCAGCAGCGTGCCGATCTCGACCAGGATTTCCGCGACCTTGTCTTTGTCCATGCGTTTCCAAATTTTAACGCAAAGACGCCAAGACGCAAAGGCGCAAGGAATTCTTTTTCAAAGCTTCGCGTCTTTGCTTCCTGGCTTCTTTGCGTTAATTTCCGGAAAATGACGGCGCGAAAAAAATTACCGGTGGCCCTGACCATCGCCGGCTCCGACAGCGGCGGCGGCGCGGGCATCCAGGCCGATTTGAAAACGTTCGCCGCGCTCGGCGTTCACGGCACCAGCGCCATCGCCTGCCTCACCGCGCAAAATCCCCGGCGCGTCCTCGGCGTCGAACCGGTTTCGCCCAAAATGCTGCGCCAGCAAATCGAAGCTGTGTTCGAGGAGCTGCCGCCGTCGGCGGTGAAAACCGGAATGCTGTTCTCCGCGGAAAACATCCGTGTCGTGGTGGCCTTTTTCCGGAACTCAAAACTTAAAACTAAAAACTTAAAACTGGTCGCAGACCCCGTGATGGTTTCCACCAGCGGCGCAAAATTGCTTGAACCGGCGGCGGTGAAAATCCTGAAGGAAAAACTGCTGCCGCTGGCCACGCTCGTCACGCCCAATCTGGATGAGGTGGAAATTCTGACCGGCCACAAACCGGCATCCATCGAGGAAATGCGGGAGGCGGCGCGGGAAATCCATTCGCGCTTCGGCTGCGCCGCGCTCGTCAAAGGCGGCCATTTGCGCGGCGGTTCGGATGCGGTGGACATTTTCTTCGACGGCGAAACCGAGCTGCTGCTGTCCGCGCCGTTTGTGAAAGGCATCCGCACCCACGGCACCGGCTGCGCCTATTCCGCCGCGATTTGCGCCGCGCTGGCGCTGGGGCACGATTTGCCGCGCGCGGTCGAAATCGGAAAATCATTTGTCACGGCGGCAATTTCAGGTAGCTACCGCATCGGAAAACATTTCGTGCTCGGACATTTTTAAGGCCGCAGCAGCCTGAAAAACTGGTTCGTGTTTGTCGCGTTCAGCAGGATGACGTTTTGATTGTTCGTCACGAACGGCGCCGGATTGTTCGTGCTCCACGCCACCGGCGGAGCGAGGTTGGTTCCCGTTTGAAGCACAAAACCGTCCGGATAGACCGGCCATGAGAGGAAAATATTGGTGCCGGATTTCACGGCGTCCAGTGTGGTCGAGAAAAATTCCCACGCCAGCGCGTAAGCCTCGCTGGCGGTGACGGTGGAGCCGCCGGCCTTCCAAACCTGCAAATCATAGCGGCCGGACGCAAGTGCCGGCGTGAAGATGTGCTCCACGTTGTCCACCAGACTGGTGCTGCACGCGATGAGGTTGCTGTTGGCCGCATTGAAAAGAAACAGGTTGAGATTGTTGATGCCGCTCTGGTTCTGGTGGCGTTCCCACACAAGCGTCGCGGCGGCGGTGAACGCGGCGTTGCGCACGGCATTCGTGACGTTGAAATAATAATGGTTCACGCCATCGGTGGTAAAACTGCTGGTGTTGGTGTTGAAATCCCAGCCGCTCAACGCCGCCACGGTGTTCGTCAAAACCGCGGGCGGATGCGCGGAACCGGCCGGGATGTTGGTTGAAAAATTCCAGCCGTGTTTGCCGCCGGCAAGCTGTTCGTAGGCGTTGAAGACGTTCAGCACGCCGGCGCCGTAGCGCGCGTCGAGCGGCGACGGCGGATTGTTCGTCCAATCGGCAGGCTTGACCGCGCCATTGAGCAGCAGCGCCTTCACCGTGCGGATGTCGGCGGCGGAATTGGTGTCGCTCCCGCCGTCGCCGCGCAGTCCTGCCTGCATCAGCACCGCCGCCGCGCCCGAAACGTAGGGCGTGGAAAAACTCGTCAAACCTGCCAGGCCGGCCGTGGTGAGGTCCGGCTTGGCGCGGCCGTTGTCTTCCGTCGGGCCGACGCTCGAAGCGGTCGAACCGTAGGCGCCAACGCTGATGCCGTTGTAGCACGTAGACGGTGGAGCCACGGTGCCGCCGGCCGGCCCGTCGTTGCCCGCGCCGGAAATAAAAAGGGTGTTGTATTGCGCGGCGTAGTTGTCGTAGGCCGAGTCAACAGCTTGTTGCTCGGCCACCGGAACCTGGCTGGGAACGTAGCCAAAAATGAAACTCTGGCTGACCACCGGGTCGTTGATGTTGGACGGGTTGGGCAGACCAATGATGCTGTTAAAAAAATAACCCGCCTCGAAATTGTTCACATGTGCCACGTTCGTCGCCACACCTGCCACCAGAGGGTCGGCGCTATACTGGTTGGTGGTGCCGTAAAAAAAAATCCCCACGGCGTCGGCGTGCGTTGACTCGTCGCCCACGCCATTGGTGAAACTGGTGCTGGTGCCAAGAGCCGAAGCGTAAGTAAAAAGCGCCGTCGGTTGACCCACCGCAGTGGGATTGACCTCCCAGCTATTTGTCCCGTGAAAAATGCCATTGGTATCGCCGTTATTGGCTTCCACCTGCGCCACGCGGATGCCTGCGCCATTGAGATTCGTCGTTACCGCGCGCAGCACCGTCACGCCGACGGCGTCCAGCGTCTGCGCGCCGGCGTCCGCCCGCCCGAGCAGGGCAAGCATCAACAAAACTTGTGCGCAGCGAAACATCTTCAATTTCGGGAAATTGTCCCGTCCGGGCCGTGCCGTCTCAAAATGTGCCATCCTTTGGTTGGCGCGCAAATTTTCTTCAGCTTCGCCGGACGGGGCGAGAAAAATCCTACCGGATTTTCCAAGTTTGTCTATTTTGGTGGTCATGTTGGACACGCTGGTCATCAACGAAATCTATTTGAGCCTGCAAGGCGAGAGCACCTTTGCCGGGCTGCCGTGCATTTTCATCCGGCTCACCGCCTGCGACCTGCGCTGTTCCTATTGCGACACCGCCTACGCCTTTGCCGAAGGCCGGAAAATGCCGCTGGAAGAAATCCGGGCGAAAGTCGAAAAACTCGCCGCGCCGTTTTCCAACTCAAATCTCAAAACTAAAAACTTAAATCTTCCACTCGTGGAATTGACCGGCGGCGAGCCGCTGCTCCAGAAAAATTCCCCGCCGCTGATGGAGCGGCTCTGCGACGACGGCTTTACCGTCCTGCTCGAAACCAGTGGCGCGCATGACATTTCACCGGTGGACCCGCGCGTCCGCCGCATCATGGATTTGAAATGCCCCGGCAGCGGCGAAGCGGGGTGCAACCGGTTTGAGAACATCGCTCATTTGAAATCCACCGACGAAATCAAGTTTGTCATCGGCACGGCGGAGGATTACGACTGGGCGAAACGGCAAATCGCCGCGCACAAGCTGGATTCGATCTGTCCGCTGCTGTTTTCGTGGGTGCATCCGCTCGCGCCGGAACAGCAAAACAAGGCGCTGAAAAAAGTTCCGGCGGGCCAAACACCCATTTCGCGGCGCGAGCTGGCGGAAAAAATTATCGCCGACGCCCTGCCGGTGCGGTTCCAGGCGCAGTTGCACAAAATCATCTGGCCGCCGGAACAGCGCGGAGTTTAGGAATTTGTGTCCGAAACCAAAAACATTTTGCAACAGCTCCGTGATTTCGAATCACGAAACGTCACCTTCATGGAAGCTGACGGCTCGTGGCCGATGGTCTGGGAACGCGCCAAAGGCGTCTTCGTTTGGGACGCCGGCGGGAAAAAATATCTGGATTTGACCGCCGCGTTCGGCGTCGCCGCCGCCGGCCACGCGAATCCGCATGTCGTCAAGGCCGGCCAGCAGCAGATGGCCCGGCTCCTGCACGCGATGGGCGATGTCCATCCGCACGCGCTCAAGGCGCAGCTTGCCCGCGAGTTGAGCCGCATCACGTTTGAGCGCTGGACAAAAACAAATCCGCATTCCGCACTCCGCACTCCACAGTCAGGCAAGGTCATTTTCTCCAATTCCGGTTTCGAGGCCGTCGAGGCCGCGCTCAAGACCGCGATCCTCGCCACCGGCCGGCACGGCGTCATCGCCTTCACCGGCGCGTATCACGGGCTTGGCTACGGCGCGCTCAACGCCACGCACCGCGATTTTTTCCGCAAGCCGTTCCAACCGCAGCTCCGCGAGTTCGCGCATTTCGTCCAGTTTCCGGCGGCCACCGCCGACTTTGCCACGGTTGAATTCCATATCCGCCAGCTGCTCCGCCGCGAATGGATCGGCGCGATTCTCGTCGAGCCGGTGCAGGCGCGCGGCGGCATCAACGTCCCGCCGCCGGGATTTTTGCCGCTGCTGCGGAAGCTGTGCGACGATTCCGGCACGCTGCTGATTGCCGACGAAATTTACACCGGCTTCGGACGCACCGGAAAATGGTTCGCGTGCGAGCATGGTGGGGCAGGCATCCTGCCTGTCAGTTCGGAAGGCCAAAACGGAACACACAGGCAAGATGCCTGTGCCACTACCGTCCCTGATTTGATTTGTCTCGGCAAGGCGCTCACCGGCGGTTTTCCGCTGTCGGCCTGCGTCGGCCGCGCCGACCTGATGGACGCCGCGTGGCCGGCCTCGACCGGCGAGGCGATTCACACCAGCACGTTTCTCGGTCATCCCGTCGGCTGCGCGATGGCGCTGGCGCAAATCGCGGAAATTGAAGAATTGAAATTGCCCGAACGCGCCGCCGAACTCGGCGGATTCCTGCTCGCCGAATTGCGGTCGAAAATTCCTGGCGGAAAATTCGAGGTCGCCGTTCGCGGTCTCGGACTGATGGCCGGCGTGGAATTGCGCCGCCAGGACGGCTCGCCCGCCGCCGCCGAAGTTTTCGCCGCGGTCAAGGCGCTGTTGCAGCGCGGATTCATCTTCCTGCCGGAAGGCGAACACGGCAGCGTCATCAGCTTCACGCCGCCGCTCACCATCACGAAGGCGCAATTGGCCAGGGCCGTCGCGGCGCTCGCGGAGGTGTTGAAGTGAAGCTCTCCGAAATGCGCGAAGTGCTGGACCGGCGTGGGATTCAACTCACCAAATCCCTCGGCCAGAATTTTCTCCACGACCAGAATCAGTTGCGCCGCATCGTCGAGGCGGCTGAACTTTCGAAAGCGGACAAGGTTCTGGAAATCGGCCCCGGACTCGGGCCGCTCACGGAATTGCTGCTGCAAAATGCCGGCGAAGTCCTGGCGATTGAAAAGGACGGGCGGCTGGTGGAATTTTTGCGCGAGCGGTTTTCCAGTCCGCAATTTGATTTGCTCCATGACGACGCGCTGGAAATTTTGAAGGGCGAACCGCGCGACTGGAGCGGCTGGAAACTCGTGGCCAACCTGCCGTTTTCCGTGGCCTCGCCGATCCTGGTGGAACTGGCGTGCGGCGTCCGCGCGCCGAAAAAGATCGTCGCCACGCTGCAGCTCGAAGTCGCGCGGCGGCTGATGGCGCGGGCCGATGACGACGACTACGGCATTTTGACCCTGCTCGTGCAACTGGATTTCGAGCCGCGCGAATGGTTTAAGATTCCGGCGGACTGTTTTTTCCCGGCGCCGGACGTGGACTCGGCTTGTGTGGTTTTGGAGCGCCGCGCGAAGCCGCTGCTGCCGGAAAATCTGCGCCCGGTTTTCATGAGGATGGTCAAGCTGTCGTTTTCGCAGCGGCGGAAAATGATGCTGAAGCTGCTGAAACAGGACTGGCCGAAGGAAACGCTGGAGGCCGTGTTCGCCGGATTAAACATTTCGCCGCAGGAGCGGGCGGAGAAATTGAGCCTGGAACAGTTTGTTCAACTGACACAGATTTTAGGCGGCCACAAAGACGCGGAGACGCGGAGTTGAAATCGGCTTTCTCTGCGGCTCCGTGCCTCCGCGGCAAAATATGAGCGAAGAAATTTTTGATGTCGTCAATGAGCGCGACGAGGTGATTGACCAGAAACCGCGCAGCGAGGTTCATGCGCGCGGGCTGCTGCACCGGGCGGTCCACATCCTGGTTTTCAATTCGCGCGGCGAGATTTTTCTCCAGAAACGCTCGATGAAAAAGGACCGCCAGCCGGGCGTCTGGGATTCGTCCAGCTCCGGCCATGTGGATTCCGGCGAAAATTACGATGAAACGGCGGTCCGCGAATTGTGCGAAGAAATCGGGCTGAAATTGGACGCGCCGCCGCAAAAACTTTTCAAAATTGACGCCTGCGCGGAGACGGACGCGGAGTTTGTCTGGATTTACCGCTGCGCAAGCGAAGGGCCATTCCAGTTGCATCCCGACGAAATTGAGACCGGCGGCTGGTTCCCGCCGGAAAAGGTTTCGCGCTGGATCGCCGCCCGTCCGCAGGATTTCGCGGGTGCGTTTGTGTTGATCTGGGGAATGTTAAATCGCGGATTGTGAATCGTTAAATCGGCGCATCGGTTTCGCGAGTCCATTTTCCGGTGCAACGATGCAACGAATCCCGGTTCATGGCGTCAGGATTTCCGGGCGCAACTGGCCGATGAATTGATTTGGCAATCTACTATCAAACGAACCTGCAACTGCTTTTTCCAAGTCCACATGGCCGTCGGCAAAGGCCACGTTCGCCCTTTGCGAATGGCGAAAATGACCGTTTGCTTGGTTGTTTGCACTCGTGTAGTTAGTTTGCAAATCCAGATAATACCATTCCTCAAACATGGGATTCTTGGGTGTTGCGGGTGCTTGGAAGGTGTTGACCTGCGCGGAGTCGGCGAACAGCGCGGTTTCGGTGGGCCGCAGGAAGCGGCTGGCGTTTAGCGGCACCGATGCGGGCGCGGCAAAGATGTAGCGGTTGCAACCGTAGCTGAAAATGACGTTGGTTCCCTTCAATTTGAATTGCGGCGAGTTCCACGCGGGCGACGGACAGAGCCGCACGTTGTTGCCGTGTAAATACGCAAAGAGCGCGCCCGGCGCGAGGTTGAACGCGCGCTGGCCGTCGGCAACTTCCGGCGATGTTTGCAGCCAGCCCCACCACCAGGTCTTGCCGGTGGCGTCGGTGCCAAACCAGAGGGGAAAGCTGTTCTCATGGTTGTCGGCCCAATACAACTGCGTGGCGACACCAAGCTGGCGGAGGTTGCTGGCGCATTCGGCGCGCCGTGCCCCGGCCTTGGCGCGAGCGAGCGCGGGCAGCAGCATCGCCGCCAGAATCGCAATGATGCCGATGACGACGAGCAGTTCAATCAGCGTGAATCCCGGCGCGCGGCGCGCGGGGTGCGGCGCGGGCGCGGTGGCGAAGGCTTTTTCAAGATGGAATTTTTTCACGCACGTCTGGCAGATGCAGGCGCGGTTGCGGAGATTTTCCGGCACGCGCGCCAGCAGTTCGGACGGCAGTCCGGCACCAACACACCAGCACGGGCCGCGCGCCACACCGGGCGCGCAGAGCAGGCAGTCGTTCGGCCCGCCGCAAAGCGGGCAGAGACTGGGGTTGAAGACGAGAGGCGGCTTCATGGCTGGTCGGCGCGGATGCGGTAGAACGCCTTGTCCGCCGGTGGCGCGGGGTCGGCGGTGACGAGGTTGGTGCCGTTGCCGGAAATGCCGCCGGTCACGGTCGTCCAGTTTTGCAGATCAGACGAGCGTTCGAGCGAATAGAGCCAGTTGGTGCAGCTTAAAAATTGCGCCTGCCACTGGCCGCCCTGAAAACCGCCGCCGAGATTTTTCACCAGCGCGGTGATGCCGGGATCGGGTTCCATCGGCGCGTGCTTGTGCGCGTTGTAGGGCGCGGACATGTCGGGGTCATACGTGGCGGCAGCCACGGAAAAACCAATCCAGGACCCGTTTGTGAGTTGCAGCCAATCCAATCCGCCTTGGCCGAAATCCCATTGGCCGTGAAAACCGGACATGGCATAGACCGGGTCGGTCGAAGTCCAATAAGTGTTCGTGCCGCGGTCCGGGCAGTTGAAAAAGCCACCGGCATCGCCTTGCTCGGTCCACATTTCCCAGTTTGGCCCCCAATCGGCACCCCAATACAAATCGCCGGGATTCAACGGCGCCGCCGCGTCCAGGTAAACCGTGGCATTCGTCTGTAGTCCGTTGGGGAAGAAATTGGTGTCGCTGCCGTCGGTGATGCCGAGGTCGCCGCCGCCACCGAGATGGAAGCCGATGGCACTGACGCTGGCGCCGAAATAGGGATAGAAAGTTTCCACCGCATAAAGGCGCGGATCCGCCGCCACGATGGCGTCAAACATTTGCGCCGCCGTGGCGGTGCCGTTGAAACGGTAGCCCCAGACGAGCGACTTGTCGGCGATCGGCGCGGGAACGCTGGTGCCGTTGAGATTTTCCGGGACGCTCCATTCGACGACCAGCGCGGCGCAATTGGTGCCGGTGCCGGTCCAAAACTGAATGTCGTTGAACGAAACGGCGGGTGCGTTGGCGGTGACAAACAGGCCGGCCAGGGCCAGCGGAACGAACAGTGTTTTTTTCATGTGCTGATCTTTCAATTTGGTTCCGCAAAAAATGCGGAACGGGTTTGGGTTGAGAGACCAGCGCGAAGCCTGAAAGCAAAAACGCCTCCAAGCTCCGCAAAACGGGAATGAAGGCATTCGACGAGTCCCGCCGGAAACAGTCCGGCGGACCGGCCTCATCCTTCTCTTTGCGGAGAAGCGCTCCGAGACGCTCGGAGCCGACGAGCGCAATCAAACCGGTATCCTGACTTCGGCCTCAAACCTCATTCCGCCTTCCCGTTGCCGGTGGCATTGGAATTTGTAGCCGTTACAGTGGCGCAACCGTCCCGGATTCTCACCGGGTTCCCAGACATTTGACTGCAATGTGAACGGGCAGCCGCCCGCTCGTTTCAAAGAACAGCCGGATTCTACGCCGAATATTTTTGCCACCAAGAAAAATTTTCGGGAGGTTCCGGGCTTGCGCGGCGCCGGTTGCGGGGATTATAATGGCAACCCATACTAATTATGAGCAAATCACCTATTCGCGTGGCCATCACCGGCGCCGCCGGCCAGATCGGTTATTCCCTCCTGTTCCGCATCGTCTCCGGCGCGGCGTTCGGCCCCGACCAGCCGGTCATCCTCCATCTCATCGAAATCCCCGACGAAAAAGCCATGGCCGCCCTCAACGGCGTCTGCATGGAACTGGACGACTGTGCGTTCCCGCTGCTGAAAGGCCTCGTGCCGACCTCGAACCTCGACGAAGGTTTCAAGGGTGTGAACTGGGCGCTGCTCGTCGGCGCGGTGCCGCGGAAGGTCGGCATGGAGCGCAAGGATTTGCTTGGCATCAACGGCAAAATCTTCACCGGCCAGGGCAACGCCATCGCCAGGAACGCCGCGAGCGACGTCCGCGTGCTCGTCGTCGGCAATCCGTGCAACACCAACTCGCTCATTGCGGCCAACAACGCGCCCGGCGTGCCGAAAAACCGTTTCTTTGCCATGACCGCACTCGACGAAAACCGTGCCAAGTCGCAGCTCGCCAAGAAAGCCGGCGTGGATGTCACAGCCGTCACAAATCTCGCCATCTGGGGCAACCACAGCGCCACGATGTATCCTGACTTCTACAACACGAAAATTTCCGGCCAGATGGTTCCGTCCGTGATCAAGGACGAAGCATGGCTCAAGGGCGAATTCATCACCACCGTCCAGCAGCGCGGTGCGGCCATCATCAAGGCGCGCGGACTGAGCAGCGCCGCCAGCGCCGCCAACGCCGCCGTGAATACCGTTTACAAGCTCACGCACCCGACGCCCGCTGGCGACTGGTTCAGCGTGGCGGTTCACTCCGACGGCAGCTACGGCATCGAGAAGGGTTTGATCTTCAGCTATCCCATCCGCAGCAACGGCAGGGATTTTGAAATCGTCCAGGGCGTGCCGCTCAACGATTTCAGCAAGGCCAAGATTGCCGCGACGGAAAACGAATTGAAGGAAGAAAAATCGCTCGTCGCCGATTTGCTGCCGAAGTAAACACAGCGAGGCGGGGCTTGACATTGCACGCCGGAAGATTACAGTCAACTGTATGACACTTTTGCAAACAAGAGTCGAAGACAAAATTGCCCGGCGGTTTGAAAAGGCCGCCCGCGAACGGGGCGAAACCACCTATTCATTCCTGCAAAAAGTGGTCGTGGAAGCGTCCGCCGAAACCGAGCCGGAAACGTGGAACGACCACTGGAAAAAGAGCATGTCATTGCACCTTAAGCCGGCGCGTAAAACCTTGGCCGACCTGCGCGAAGAATCCGGCGAGCGATGATTTACGCCGACACCAGTTTCATTGCGTCCGCTTACGGCTTGGACGCCAACACCGCCGCCGCCCGGCGGTTCATTGAAACGAACGAGCCGCGCTTGCCGCTGATGTTTCTGCACTGGCCGGAGCTGGCAAAATCCTTCTGGACGAGCCACCCCGAAAATGCCGAAAAACTCTGGGACTGGGTCAAGGAGGATTTGGCCGGCGGCAAAAAACTTTATCCGCTGGAGCTGGAAGCCGATCTCGTTGCCAGGCGCGCCACCGGATTGATCATCAACTTCTGTCCGCGCTGGAAAAAACTCCGTTCGCTGGATGCCCTGCACGTTGCCGCCGCCGTGACGGGCAATTTCAAAACCTTTGTCTCGTTCGACACGCGCAGTTATCAGCGCGTCCTGGCGTCCACGCAAAAGCTCAAAGTGTGGCCGCCCCTTACCGCCGAGGAAAACCAGTTTTTGAAATAATTCTGTCCGCAGTTTCAGCAAACGCGCTGTCAGGCGCACGGAAAGTTTCAGCCGCCGCGTGAAGGAAAAATTGGGATGTTTCACCCCGCCACTGGATGCGGTCGGCATCGCTTCATTGCCCGGCGAAAGGTTTTCAGTTAGTTTCGCGGGCGTATGGCTTTTGATTCCTTCCGCGACTTCATCGCCGCGCTCGACCGCGCCGGCGAATTGAAACGCATTTCCCAGCCCGTCGCCACCGAACTCGAAATCACCGAGATCGCCGACCGCGAAATGAAATCGCCCGGCGGCGGCAAGGCGCTGCTGTTTGAAAAACCCACGGTCAACGGCATCATCTCGCCTTTTCCCGTTGCCATCAACACGCTTGGCTCGCATAAGCGCATGGCCATGAGCATGGGTGCGGAGTCCGTGGACGAAGTCGCGAATGAACTCGGCGCGCTGATGAAGGCCAAGCCGCCGACGAGTTTCAAGGAAGCCATCAAGCTGCTCTCGCTCGCCCTGGATTTGCGCCATGCCAAACCGAAGACCGTGAAGAGCGGTTCGTGCAAAGATGTCATCCACCTGGTGGAAAGTTCCAAGTTGAAAGCTGAAAGTTGGCCGAAAGCGCCGGACGTCAATCAACCTTCAACCTTCAACCTTCAACCTCCAACTTTGGCAAACCTGCCCATTTTGCGCTGCTGGCCGCTGGACGGCGGACGATTCATCACACTGCCGTGCGTGGTCACGCGCGATCCGGACACCGGCGAGCGCAATCTCGGCATGTATCGCATCCAGATTTACGACGACAAAACCACCGGCATGCACTGGCAGTTGCAGAAAGTCGCCGCGCGCCATGGCCGTCGTTACTACGAGAAGGGCGAGCGGATGCCCGTCGCCATTTTCATCGGCGGCGACCCGATGTTTCCCTTCGCCGCGACCGCGCCGCTGCCGGATGGATTGGATGAATTTCTGCTCGCCGGTTATCTCCGCAAAAAATCCGTCGAGATGATTAAGTGCGAGACCAACGACCTCGAAGTTCCCGCCAACGCCGATTTTGTCATCGAAGGTTACATTGATCCAACCGAGCCGTTGCGCGACGAAGGGCCGTTCGGCGATCACACCGGCTATTACACGCTGCCCGAACCGTATCCGGTTTTTCATGTCACCGCAATCACGCATCGCAAGGACGCGGTGTATCCGGCGACGATTGTCGGCATTCCGCCGATGGAAGATTTTTACATCGGCGGCGCGAGCGTGAAATTGTTCCTGCCGATCTTCAAAATGAATTTCCCCGAGATCGTGGACATCGCGCTCCCGGCGGAAGGCGTGTTCCACAACCTCGTGTTCGTCAGCATCAAGAAGACCTACCCGATGCAGGCCTACAAGATCATGCACGGCCTCTGGGGCATGGGGCAGATGATGTTCACGAAATACATCGTGGTGGTGGACGCCGACGTGGACGTCCACAACACCAGCGAAGTCCTATTCCACCTTACGGCGAACACCGACCCGCAGCGCGACAGCATTTTCACCAAAGGCCCGTCCGACGTGCTCGATCACGCGACCAGCGAAATCGCCATCGGCAGCAAAATGGGTTTTGACGCCACGAAGAAAATTCCCGGCGAAGGTTTCAAACGCGCCTGGCCACCGTTGATCAAAATGGATGACAGCGTGAAGACGAAGGTGGAGAAGATGTTTGGCTTGTAGGCTCAAACTTAACTCGCCGAGAATCCCAAAGGGATTCCGTCCTCCAGCCCAAGGTTGCGAGGCACGAGCTACCTTGGGAAAACTTGGCAAACAATTACAACCCCAACGGGGTTGTGGCTTAGAATCCACGGCTCATGATATCCAAACCATGATTCCCCGCTCGCCGGGATGTGCAGCCTTATCTTTGTGTCGCCATTCGATTTCAGCTTTCAACGGAACTTTTAAGTGGATCGCGAGCCGTAACGCATATTCCCACGCGTGATTGGCATCAACACCCTGAATTGAAACACCGATTTCTGGAATAAAACGATAGCCTTCATCTGAATAAGCGCCCTTCCGGATTTGAGCGCGAGTCATTTTACGGAGTTCTTCAAAAGCCCCCGCTTCCTTGAACGCGCGGATGTGGGCGATTCGGAGCATATCGTTCCAATTTGAAAATGGTGTTACGCCAAATTCTCCACGAACTCTGGTGTGGAGCAAACTCGGTGGACGCTTCGGATCGAACTGACGCAACCCGTGTGGAATCACCACCGGAGCGTGTTTTGAGTTGGTGGTCTTGGAGTCTGCTTTCTGCTGGTTGTGCTGCTCGTAAAAGTCAGCCCATCTTTCGATGACGCTCAACGGAGAATCAACGAATGGAGTCGCGTGTTTTTGGAGACGCTTGAGGAGCGGTTCTGGTATTTCAATTTGCATGGGCACATCATGTCATATCGGTATTGTATGTCAATATGTATTTATGTATTTCTGTATAATGTGACATTGCCCTTGAATTTCAAGGCGATCAAGCAACCCCTTCATAAGATTTTTACCCTCGGCCACAACCCTGTTGGGGTTGTTTCAAATTTGCACATTACCCAGGGTTGCAAGGCACGCGCTACCCTGGGTCAGCGTCCGCAAAAAATTTCCAACCGCAACGCGGTTGCGGCCATTCCATTCTCGTCCATCGCGGACTTCGCCACAACCGCGTTGCGGTTGAATCCGTTTCCGCATCGTGACCCAAGGTAGCCTCGCAGGCTCGGCAACCTTGGGCTGTAGGCCACAATCCCTTTGGGATTGAAAAGCTGACGTAATGCGCCATCTTTCCGTCATGCCACAATCCCTTTCCGCCGTTTACATTCATCTCGTCTTTTCCGCCAAAGACCGACGGCCCCTGCTTCGGGACAAGGCCACGCGGGATGCCTTGCACGCGTATCTGGGCGGCATTTCCAAACAACTCGATTGTGCGCCGATCCAGATTGGCGGCGTGGAAGATCATGTCCATATCTTCGCGCGGTTTGGTCGCACGATCACACAGGCGGAATGGGTGAAGGAATTGAAACGCGTGTCGAACGCGTGGCTCAAGGAACGTGGTCGCGATTACGCCGACTTCGAGTGGCAAGGCGGCTACGCGGATTTTTCCGTGAGCCAGTCCAATCTTGAACCGGTGAAGCGATATATCGCCGGACAAGAGGAGCATCATCGCAAAGTTGGATTTCAAGACGAGTTGCGGGCGTTGTTGAAACGACACGAGATTGAATGGGATGAAAAATATGTTTGGGATTGAGTGTCGTTTCACCAATCTTTAGAGGATCAATAATGTTGCCCGACAATCCCAACTGGCAGATGACCGTGTTTCTCCTGCTCGCGCTGGCGGTGATGGCATTCGTGATGAAGCTGGTGGCGTTGCTGCTGCCGGCCAAACGTGAAATAAAGCGTGGAGCCATGTCGTGGGTGCTGTTTTCGCCCAACTCGGTCTTGCGCGTGCAACGGGCAACCGGCACCGGACCAGTGGTGCTGCGAATCCTGATGCTGTTTGCCGCTCTGTTGTTGAATTATTGGGTCTATTGGCAACTGGTTCGTGGCTTTCAAATTCACGGAATTCTCCTGAACTATCTTGCCGTGCCATCTCTGATTCTGATCGGAGAATCGCTCGTTGCGATTATGAACCTGTTCCTGCTGCCCGGTGGCTGCCTGCTTCCCGCGCTGCATTGCCGTCCGTGGGCGGCGCGGAGCATTGCGGACTTTTGGGGCAACCGATGGAATCTTTGGGCCAGCGACTGGTTTCGCTACGTCATCTTCGACCGATTACGTCGTCGCCCCATGTTCGCGCTGTTCGTGGTCTTTGCGGCTTCCGGCCTCATGCACGAAAGCGTGTTTAACGTCCCGCTTTACTGTGTCACGGGCAGAATTCTCTTTGGCTCGATGATGATTTATTTTCTCCTGCAAGCGGCCGGCATCCTGGTGGAACGCCGTTTCCTGAATGGCCATTCGCGCTTGAGGGTGATGTTTGTCTGGCTGGTGGTTTTCGTGCCATTGCCTTTGGTGCTTAACGAAGGATACCTTCGCGCGCTACAGCTTTGGCCTGATTCCAACTAGATTTTAGATTTGTATTCACACGCCGGGCGGACAGGAATTCCAGCCCGGATTTTTCCGCCATCTCCATCCTGTGCGGAATGTCCTGCCGTTTTCGTTTGAGACTCGCCGCTGCGTCTCCTACTTTCAACGGCAGGCGGTGGTGCCGCGGATATGACTGAAATGACCGACCATACCAGCGACGCGAATCGGGAATCCCCGGCCAGGGAGACTTGCGCCAGTCTGAAAGCCTTCCGGCTGGGCTGGATCGTTTTCATGGTGTTGGCGACTTCCGCCCCTTACCTGTGGAACTATTTCTCCACGTCGGCGGGCTGCCATTACACCTGGATCGTTCCGCCGTATCCGGAAGATTCCCTGGGTTACATGGCTTGGGCGCAGCAGGCCGCGCAGGGTCACTTTTTATTTCACTTGAAATTCACGGCGCTGCCGCACTCGGCGTTTCTCTTCCACCCGTTCTTTTTGATGGCCGGATGGCTGAGCTGCCTGCTTGGCGGCGACGTCGGGTTCGCCCTGTTTGTTCTGAAGGAAATCGGGGTCGTTTTTTTCCTGCTGGCGTTTTTCAAATACGCGGATTATCTCGGCCTCAATCGGTTTCAATCCGTGGCTACCACGATTCTGGTGGGCATTTCTTCCGGCGCGGGCGGATTGCTGGCGTGTTTTTTTGGTCCGACCCATTTTTCCGGCGATTTGTGGCTGGTGGACATGAACACCTTCTGGAGCCTTTTGTGGAACCCGCTGTTTCCCTGGTCGCTGACGCTGCTGGTGCTCGCCCTGTTCTGGCTGGACCGCGGCTCACGGGACGGGCGCAAATCGGATTTCTGGCTCGCCGGCGGAGCCACGGGAATTCTCGCCTTGATTCATCCCTATTCACAACCGCTGCTGTTCACCTTCGCCGTGCTCATCACGGTGGCGCGCAGGAAAGCATCCGCCTTGAATTGCCTGTCCCGGTATTTTCTGGCGGCAATTCCGTTTGTCGTTTATGTGGGGCTGGTGGCGGCGTCGCAACCACTCATTTCCCGGCATGATTCCTTGGGGAAAATGGACAGCCCGGCGCCCGCGACTTATGCGCTGGGATTCGGTCTGCCGCTGCTGTTTTGTCTCGCCGGCCTGGCGGTGGGGCGTGAACAGCTCGTGAAACGCTGCTGGCCGGTCATGCTCTGGTTTGTCCTCTCCGTGGCATTGTCCTACCTTCCGTTCTGGTTCCAACGGAAGCTCATTTTCGGCGCGCACATCCCCCTGTGCATCGTGGCGGCAATCTCGCTCGATCTGCTCCTGAACCGGTTCACAAATTCCCGGACGCGCGGCAGGGTCACGACCGTCGCGGCGGTTGTTTTTCTGCCGCTGCTCGTTTCAACTCCGGTGTATCTGCTCGCCACCGGAAATCGCGAGGTTCGGAACAATGCGGATGGCGCTTATTACATCAGCGACGACGTGATGGACGGCATGCGCTTTCTCAAAACCCAGACCCAATCGGGCGACGTTGTTTTCTCCACGGTTGAAACCAGCCGCCTGATTCCGGGGCTGGCCGGGAACACGGTGCTGTGGGGGCATTGGGCGCAGTCGGTGGATTTGGCGGAACGGCAGGATTGGATCACACGGCTTTTCAACGAACACGCCGACTGGTCAAACACAAACCGGGCGCGCGAATTTTGGGGAACGGACATCCAATACATTTTCGCCGACGGCGGGTTCAAGCAATCCCTTGAGCAGGGCCGCCGCCAATGGCAGGTTATTCTCAACGAGGCGGACGAGGTGTTCACCAACCGCTCGGTGGTCATTTACAAGCACCGGGGCAGATGATGCCTGCCGGGGAAAATGGGCTTGTCGTCATCGGGGTTTTGCCGGCATTCTACGCGATTTCGGCGCGAAAAAGTTCGCCTTCCACGTCGCCGGATTTTCCGCATGGCGTTGCCAATCACGGCCTGCCCGTGTAAAGTGAACTGGTAATTATGCTCTATTTTGAACGCGGCTCCTCAAACGACAGTTTGTCACTGAACGACCTGCGCGCGGGGCTGTGTCAGGCTCTGGACCGCCTCGGCCCGCGCAAACGGGTGCTGGTCATTCCGCCGGACTTCACACGATTTCATTCCCGGGCAGGCACGCTGACGAAGCTCATTTACGATTATTACGGTTCGCATTTGACGGACATCCTGCCGGCGCTGGGCACGCACACGCCGATGACGCCGGAGCAGATTACCGAAATGTTTGCCGGCATTCCGCCGAATCTGTTCCGCGTCCACAACTGGCGCACCGGGATCACCACCGCCGGCGAGGTGCCAGCGGAATTCGTGAAAAAAGTTTCGGGCGGCGCGGTGGATTTTCCGTGGCCGGCGCAACTGGCCAACCTCATCTGGAACGGCGGGCACGATTTGATCCTGTCCGTCGGCCAGGTCGTTCCACACGAGGTCATCGGCATGGCCAATTACAACAAAAACATCTTCGTCGGCACGGGCGGCTCGGAAGGCATCAACAAAAGCCACTTCGTCGGCGCGGCGTTCGGCATGGAGAAAATGATGGGCCGCGCGGACACGCCGGTGCGGCGGATTTTGAACTACGCCTCCGGGCATTTCATCAAGCACCTGCCCATCGTGTATGTGCAGACGGTCATCGGCAACGACGCCGGCGGCAAGCTGTGCGTCCGCGGCCTGTTCATCAGCGACGACTCCTCCGCGTTCGACAAGGCGGCGGCGCTCTCGCTCCAGGTCAATTTCGAGATGCTCGACGAGCCGCTGAAAAAGGTCGTCGTCTACCTGGACCCGGCGGAATTCAAAAGCACCTGGCTGGGCAACAAAAGCATCTATCGCACGCGCATGGCGATGGCCGACGGCGGCGAATTGATCGTGCTGGCGCCCGGGCTGAAGGAATTTGGCGAGGACAAGGAAATTGACCGGCTCATCCGCAAATACGGCTATCGCGGCACGCCGGCGACGCTGGCGGCGGTCAAGGCCGATCCGGAATTGCGCGACAATCTCGGCGCGGCGGCGCATTTCATCCACGGCTCGTCGGAGGGCCGGTTCAGCATCACCTATTGTCCCGGCCACCTCACGCGGCAGGAAATTGAAAGCGTCAATTTCAAATACGCCGACTTGAAGCAGATGACCCGGCGCTACGATCCGGCCAAACTCAAGGACGGCTGGAACACGATGCCGGACGGCGAAAAAATCTTTTTCATCTCGAATCCGGCGCTCGGCCTGTGGGCGTATCGCGGACGGTTCCAGGACTGACCGGACCGCCGATTCCAGAAGCAGCGGGGCAAATACACGCCTTCAGGCAAACTGAAAAAATCAGCCGGCGCGGGTTGCGCTTGTAATTGCAGACGGCAATGCTCAATACTAAACGGATGAAGACACCAGCGGAATTGTTCACACTTCAGGGCAAAACGGCCGTCGTGATTGGCGGCACGGGCGAACTGTGCGGCGCCATTGCCGAGGGCTTTGCCCGGGCGGGCGCGGCGGTGGCGCTCGTCGGACGCGACCCGAAAAAGGCCAAGACCCGCATGGACAAAATCGCCAAGACCGGCGGCAAGTCGGAATTTTTCCCCTGCGACACCACTTCCAAGGCCGGGCTACAGAAGCTGCTGGCCGACGTGCTGGCCAAACTGGGCCGCGTTGACATCCTGGTCAACGGCGCGGGCGTCAATTCGGCGACGCCGTTCCTCGACATTCCCGAGGAGGAGTTCGAAAAAATCATCACGGTGAATTTGAAGGGCGTGGTGCTGGCGTGCCAGATTTTCGGCAAACACCTCGTTGAACAGAAATCCGGCAGCATCATCAACATCGGCTCGGCGTCGGGGCTGAATCCGCTGTCGCGTGTATTCACCTATTCGGCGTCGAAGGCCGCCGTGCATAATCTTTCAAAAAACCTCGCGCGCGAATGGGCGGCGAAGGGCGTGCGTGTAAACATCCTTGTGCCGGGCTTTTTCCCGGCGGAGCAAAACCGGAAGGTGCTCACGCCCGAACGCGTGGCGCAAATCATGGGCAAGACGCCGATGAAACGTTTCGGGGAATCGCGCGAACTGATCGGCGCGGCGCTGCTGCTGGCGTCCGACGCGGGCAGCTTTATCACCGGGATTGAACTCGTCGTGGACGGAGGGTTCGATGCCATGTCCATCTAACAAAATGAAATTCTGCGACAAGGATTTTCTGCTGTCGAACGGCGTTGCCCGCGAGCTTTACCATGGCACGGCGTCGAAACAACCGATCATTGATTATCACTGCCACCTTCTGCCGAAGGACCTCGCGGAAAACCGGCAGTTTGCGAACGTCCACGAACCGTGGCTCGGCGGCGACCATTACAAATGGCGCGCGATGCGGGCCAACGGTGTGCCGGAAAAACTGATCACTGGCAACGAGACCTCCGCGCGCGAGAAATTCCAGGCCTGGGCGAAAACGGTTCCGAAGACGCTGCGCAATCCGCTGTTCCACTGGACGCATCTGGAATTGCAGCGCTATTTCGGCATCGGGAAGCTGCTGGAAGAAAGCACGGCACAGGAAATCTGGGATGAAACGAGCCGCCTGCTCGCGCAGCCGGGCTATTCCGTGCGCGGACTCGTCGAGCGCATGAACGTCCGGGTGGTTTGCACGACCGACGATCCCACTGACTCGCTCGAATACCACAAGGCCATCGCCAAATCCGGCTGGAAGGTGAAAGTGTTCCCGGCGTTCCGCCCGGACAACGCGCTGCGCGTGAACCAGCCGGAGCGTTTCAAAAAATGGGTGAAGGCGTTGGGCGACGCTTCCGGCACGGGCGCCGGCACGCTCAAGGGATTTCTCAAGGCGCTGAAGCAGCGGCACGATTTCTTCCACGCGAACGGCAGCCGGCTTTCCGACCACGGCATGAACCAGATGCCGGCGCTGGATTGCACGGAGAAAAAGGCCGCGGCGATTTTCTCGGCGGCGCTCAAGGGCAAGGCGGTTTCGCCGGAGGACGCGGACCGGTTCACGTCGTTCATGATGGAATTTTTCGGCGTGCTTGACGCGGACAAGGGCTGGGTGAACCAGCTTCACCTCGGCGCGTTGCGCGACCCGAATGCGCGCATTGCCGCCAAGCTGGGCGCGGACACGGGCTGCGACACGATTGGCGATTTCGTCCAGGCGGAGGCGCTGGCGCGTTATCTGGACCGGCAGGACCGCATCGGCAAATTGGGCAAGACCATCATTTACAACCTGAACCCGGCGGACACTTATCTGTTCGCCGGAATGATCGGCAGCTTTCAGGACGGAACGGTGCCTGGCAAATTGCAATACGGCTCGGCCTGGTGGTTCCTGGATCAGGAAAATGGCATGCGCGCCCAGATAAACGCGCTGTCGGATCTGGGCCTGTTGAGCCGGTTCGTCGGGATGCTGACGGATTCGCGCTCGCTGCTGTCGTATCCGCGCCACGAGTATTTCCGGCGCATTTTGTGCGACACGCTGGGCGCGGACGTGGAGAGCGGACGCCTGCCGGACCGCCGCGAGTGGCTGACGGATCTCGTCGCCGATGTCTGCTACCGGAACGCGAAGGATTATTTTCCGTTTCCGGTTTGAGTTTGATTGACCCGCAAAAAATCAGCCCGTTGAAGTGTTTGCTTCAACGGGCTTTTGATTTTCAGCCGGAAGATTTACAAATCCATGATGGGGGCGTGCCGCGGCACGAGCGCCTTCATGATTCCCCAGGCGATGAGGTAGCTCAAGGCGCAGACGACAAACATGACGAGGTAGGCGGTCTGCGGAGTTGACTTGAAGGCGTCGGTGAGGCCGCCGGCGAGCTGCTGGACCACCACGCCGCCGAGGCCGCCGGCCATCGCGCCGATGCCCGTGACCGAGCCGACGGTCTTTTTCGGGAACATGTCGGAAACGGTGGTGAAAAGATTCGCCGACCACGCCTGATGCGCGGCGGCGCCGATGCAGATCGTCGCGATGGCCAGCACGGCGGCCCATTTTCCGAACACGTCCACGTTGCCAAAATACTGCGTTGACAGGACGGCCAGCGGCGCCAGGGCGATGAGGAACATCGCCAGCATGCGGGCCTTGTAGACCGGCATGCCTTTTTTGATGAGCGTCATGGGAATGCTGCCGCCGTAGACGCTGCCGATGATGGCGACGCCATAGACGATGAACGTCGGCATCATGACCTGCTCGTGGGTCATGCCGAATTGCTTGTTCAGATAATCCGGCAGCCAGAACAGGTAGAACCACCAGACGCCGTCGGTGAGGAATTTCCCCCAGAAAAACGACCAGGTCTGCCGGTAGCCGAGCAGTCCCGGACTGCCTTTGTCGCCGAATTTGTTTGAATCGGAATTGCCCTTGAAGAATCCCAGGACAACAAGCGATATCAAAATTCCAACCGCCGGGATGAGGTTGATAAAAACCAGCCAACCGGTTTTGCCGAGGTCGTGCCAGCGTTTGATTTGAAGGGCGACGCACACCCAAGCCATGACCAGCAGCCAGGCAATGCGGAACGACAGGAAGTAAATGTTGGCATTGGGAACGACAAACACGCTGTTGGCGATCTGCTTGATGCCGCCGCCGGGAACATAAAGATGCGCGCCGTGAGTCGCAATCAGGCTGGTCATCAAATAAACAAACAGCGTCAAAATGCCGATGAGAATCATTGTTCCCCAAAACGCGGCGCGCGGAATCCGGCCGCTGGCGGAAAACAGTTTTCCGATGGATCCACCGGCCGGCTTTTCCCCGGTTTGAACTTCATCCTTGTCGCTGTGAATGTATTCAAATTCGGCCTTGGAAAGCCGCTTTTGCCGGGCGGGAATTTCATAAAGCCAGAACCAGAAAATCAGCCAGAGAAATCCCGCCGCGCCGGTGATGATGAAGGCCATTTTCCAGCCGCGCTCGTCGCCAAAATAAACCATGCACCACGGAACGAACAGGGCGGCCACCATCGCGCCGAAATTGGAGCCGCTGTTGAAGATGCCCGTGGCCAGCGCGCGTTCCTTTTTGGGAAACCATTCGGCGACGGTCTTGATGGACGCCGGAAAATTCCCGCCTTCGCCCACGGCAAACGCGCTGCGGATGAAAATGTGCATCATCACCAACCGTCCGACAAACGCGTTGGCAATCTGGCACAGCGACCAGATGATGAGCGAGAGCGACAGGCCGATTTTCGTCCCGATTTTATCAATGACCCAGCCGGCGATGATGGTCATGCCGGCGTAAAACGCCGTGAAAAAGGAGGTCAGATTGGCAAAGTCCGTGTTCGACCAGCCGAAGCCGTCTCTCGATATTTCGCTTGGAAAGGCATCATCCAACAGCAGGCGGTTCAGCCGCTGCAAACCGGCGCCCTGCGGGTTCGACGCGAGCAGTTGTCGGGTGTCCGCATGCAAAGTCACACCGGAAAAACGCGCTGCGTCAAAGAGCGGCTGGTTGGTGACCATCATGTTCAGGCTCTGTGCCAGATTTGGCACCAGGTTGGTTTGCAGCGACTCGGGAATCGGGCCGGAACCGGAGTAACTTTCCAGAACGGCCAGCGTTGCCGGCGAAAGGTTGGTGCTGACGTAGGCAGAAATGGCGTTCGTGGGCTGCTTTAACTTCGCTGCCAGCGATGCCAAATCCATGAAATCACCTTTGGAGAAAGTCTGGACATCTCTTGCCTGATGGGCTGGGCGGCAGAAATAATCCTTCAAATAGCTGATGACCTGCCGGTCCATGTAATTGAACGTCGTGGCGAAAAACAGCAGTCCGCAGATGACCCAGCGATAGCGACTCGAAACCGGCGAAGTTTGACTTTGGGAATTCATAGAACCGCAAAGCAATAGCCGAAAAGGGGATCCGGTTCAAGCGTTGAAATCCAACTTTACAAGCCGGGCGCATTCTGCAAGACTGGCAGCATGATTTTGAAAAAGTTCCTGCCGGTCCTGCCGGTGCTGTTATTGGCGGGCTGCACCTCGATGTTCACAGGGTTGACGCCGCTGCAGCAGCCGCGGAATCCGAACAATCTTTATCCCGTCGAGGTCCAGTTCAACACGACGCAGCAGTCGTTGAGGCTGGACAGCATCAAACCGTATGTGCTGGTCAACGGGGATTTGTATCCGATGCGCCCCGTGGGGCTGGTGCAGAACCGCTGGGAAGGCTTCGTGCCCGTGCCGGCGGGGGCCAGCGCGGCCACCTACCGTTTCAAGTTCGACTATCTCTACAACAGCATCGGCTCGTCGCCCAAGCCGAACAGCGCCTGGTCGTCGCAGTATCAATTGAAGATCGTTGACCAGTAAGAGCGGTCAGCGCCGGGGCCGGAGCAGAATGGCCTTTTTGTCCGTGCCGTCCACCTCGACGCTGTTCGTTTCCACGTCGGGATCGTCTCTCAACGCCTGATGCACGATGCGTCGGTCAAAAGCGTTGAGCGGCTCCAGCTCCACCGCGTCGCCCCAGCGGCGCACCTTGTCGGCGGCATCCTTCGCCCGTTTCACGAGCACTTCGCGCGCCTGCGCGCGGTAGCCGCCCACGTCCACCATCGCCTTGGGCGCATGGACGTCCTGCTGGAAGAGAATCCGGTTGGTGATGTATTGCAGGTCGGCCAGCGTCTGGCCCTGGCGGCCAATCAACCGGCCCGAGTCATCGGTCTTCACGTCGAGCAGAAAACCGTCCTCCAGTTTGTGCTCCTCGACGGTGGCGGCGAAGCCGAGCGACGTGAGGATTTTTTCCAGGATTTCTTTGGGTTGCGCGGGCATGGTGGATTGGGAGTTGGAGGTTGATGATGAATGGCCAATAAATCGCCTGCCGTCATTTTTTCGATTTGAGCGCCGGCGTCAATGCCGGAGCGGCGGGGTCCTTCAAATTCTTTGTCATCTTGGTTTGCAAAACGCCCAGCAGCGTGCTCACCGTCATGTAAAGCGCGAGGCCCGACGAGTAGTTGTAAAGGAACAGGATGAATATCGCCGGCAGGTAGCGCATGAGCTTTGCCTGCGTCTGATCCATGCCCGGCGACGGCGGCTGCAAATGCGACTGCCACAGCATCGCCCCGCCCATCAGCAGCGGCAGCAGGTTGAACGGGAAGTTGATGCCCGGAATCATGAACAGCGTGTCCGGCTTGGACAGGTCCGCCGCCCACAGGAAATGCGCCCCGCGCAGTTCAATCGCGCTGCGCAGCATCGTGAAAAACCCGATGAACACCGGCATCTGAATCAGCATCGGCAGGCAGCCGCTCACCGGGCTGACCTTGTGCTTCTTCCACAACTCCATTTGTTTCTGGGTGAATTTCTGCGCGTCGTCCTTGTATTTTTCCTTGAGCGCCTTCACTTCCGGAGCCAGCGCCTGCATCCGCTTCATCGAGCGCGTGCTCGCCGCCATCAGCGGCCAGAAAATCGCGCGTAACAGCACCGTGATCAGCACAATCACCCAGCCGTAGCCGACATGGGTCATGTCATGCAGCCAGTTCATCGTCAGCAGCAGCGGCTTGGCGCAAAAGCCGAAGAACCCGCCGAAGCCCATCACGTTGTCCGCGTGATTTTGAAAATCCGCGCCGATGTCCGCCAGCCTCCAGTATTCCTTCGGCCCGGCGTAGAAAATAATCTGCCGCTCAATGTTGGAATTCGCCGACAGCGTTTGCGCCGGATACACCAGCGCCGTCAGGATGCCCTGCGGCGGCACCGCGCCCGGCGCTTGCTCCACGTTCGAAAACGCCGGCAGCGTCACCGGCAGCGCGACAATCTGCTCCGCCGACTGTTTCGGCATCGCCAGCAGCGTGAAAAATTGATTTCCCGCCGCCGCCCAGACGACATTGCTCGCGCCTTCGCGATATTCGTTTTTGGGAATCCGGGGGAAGAAAATGAAAGCGGTCCTGCTGGGGTTGAAATAGGAGAGCCTGACCGGCGCACTTTTTGCGCCGTCAAACCACATCGCGCCGCCATAGACGTAAAAATTGTTGTCGTCCACGTCCATCGGCGTCGCCGTGCCCACGACCCATTCCTGCGCCGGCAGCGCGAGCGGCCTGCCGGACGTGTTTTTCAAGCTCACGCTGGCGTTGACCAGATAATTCGAGCTGAAGCGGAATTCTTTCGTCAGCAGTAGGCCGTCCGGCAGCAATTTTTCCGCGCGCACGCCGCCGGCGGTTTTCGACAGCGCGAATGCGCCGTCGCCGACCAGTCCGGCGTCGCCCAGCACCGCCAGCACGGGCAACGCGGCCCCCGTGTTCAATGAAGCCACCGCGTCGCTGGCCGTCTTGGTTTTTGTCCAGCGGGCGGAAATCGTTTCGGGATAATCCAGCAGTTCCACCAGCTTCAGGCCGCCGCCGCGCGACGTGAAGGTGTAGCGAGCGCGGCCGTTTGTCAGCACGAGGGTCTGCTCCGGCGATCCGCCCTGCGGGATGTCAAAAGACAAACTGGCGTTGGTGGCCGACGACGCGGATGAAGAGGCGCTGGCCGTGGCCGCCGTCGCCGGGTTTTGCGCCGCCGCGGCGCGGGCCGCCGCCGGGCGTTGCATTTCCGGGGCCAGCTTGGGCTGCTCAAAAAACCAGAACGCCAGCAGCACGCCGCAAAGCGAAATGACGATGATTCCTGTTTTATCCATGAAAATTTAGTGCGCGCTCCTCAAGACAATTCCGGCTTCCCGCTTTTCCGGCACCGGATCGTGGCCGCAGCCGCCCCACGGATGGCAGCGGCAAATCCGCCGGGCCGCCAGCGCCGTTCCCGCCAGCGCGCCGCGCGTCCGGACCGCGTCCATCGCGTATTGTGAACACGTCGGGGTGAAGCGGCATCCGCCCGCCGGGCCGAACAAAAACACCTGCGCCGGCGACACCGTCCAGCGGTAGGCGCGGACGGCAAAAATCAAAATGTGCTGGAGCGGGTTCACGGTTCAATTTTTCAGCAGGCCCGCGCGTTTCAGCGCCGCCAGAAAATCCTTTTCCACGCCGGCAAATGCTTTTCCGGCGATGGAATTTCGCGCGACCAGAATCAGTTCGACCGGCTGTGACAGTTCATTTTGGTGCTGCCGGAAACTTTCGCGCAGCAGCCGCCGCGCCCGGTTGCGCGCGACCGCGCCGCCGATTTTATTGCTCGTGACCACGCCGAGCCGGGGCGTGCCGCCCTCCGGCAGTTTTTTCCAGTTCGCAATCAGGCAGCCCAGCGCGAGCCGCTCGCCCTGCTGCCGCACGCGCGCAAAATCACGGTTCTGCTGGATGCGCGAGGCGCGGTTCAGTCGCAGGCGTTTCGGCGATGCGGCGGGCATGGCGCGCGAAGCCTAGACCGGGGTCAGGCGTTTGCGGCCGACGCGGCGCCGGTTGGCCAGCGTGGCCTTGCCGCTCTTGCTTGAATTGCGGGCGAGAAACCCGTGCTGCCGCTTGCGGCGCATTTTCTTCGGTTGATACTGGCGTTTCATAAATTGATTCGGCTTCCTTCCGGGTGAAAACCGGAACGTGTGAGGATAGCCATGAAACCGGTCGTGTCAAGGCGGGGCTGGCATCATTTCACATTCAACTCGCGCTGGATGCCGAATTTCTCAATGCGTTTGCGCAGTGTGGCGCGGGTGATGCCCAGCAGCTTCGCGGCCTGAATCTGGTTGTCGCCCGTTTCCTTGAGCGCCTGCACCACCAGCTCGCGCTCCACGGCGGGAATGATTTTCAACTTCGGATCGCGCCGCGCCCACTGGAACAATTGCCGGGCAATGGCGGCGGCGTCCGTGGCGGCCGCTTCACCGGCGGCCGCCGCCGGTGTCGGGGTGCCGCTGCCGGCGATTTCCGGCGGCAGGTCGCCCAGCAGGATCGCGTCGCTCTTGGCCATGATGTGTGCGCGGCGGATGGCGTTCTCCAGTTCGCGCACGTTGCCGGGCCAGTGGTATTTTTCAAGCGTCTTGATGACGGTGGTGGCGACGGATCTCGGCGCGTGCTGGTTTTCGCGGGCGATTTTCTCCAGAAAGTAATTCACCAACAGTGGAATGTCGCTACGACGTTCACGCAGCGGCGCGATGTGGATGCGCACGACGTTGAGCCGGTAAAACAAATCCTCGCGGAACTGCCTGGCGGCGACGGCGGCTTCGAGCTGTTTGTTCGTCGCGGCGATGACGCGCACGTCCACCTGGATCGGCGAGTTGCCGCCGACGCGCTCGAACGTGCCGGATTGCAGCACGCGGAGAATTTTCGTCTGCGTGGCGGGCGTCATGTCGCCGATTTCGTCTAGAAAAATCGTGCCGTTGTTGCACTGCTCGAATTTGCCGATGCGCTGGACGGTGGCACCGGTGAACGAGCCTTTTTCGTGGCCGAACAGTTCGCTTTCCAGAAGTTGTTCGGGAATCGCGGCGCAGTTTACCGCGAGGAAGGGCTGTTTGCTGCGGTTGCTGTGATGGTAAATCGCACGGGCGACCAGCTCCTTGCCGGTGCCGCTCTCGCCGGTGACGAGCGCGGTGGCGTCGGTGCCGGCGACCTGGCCGATGAGCTTGAACACCTGCTGCATCGGCTCGCTGCGCCCGACGATGCCCAGCTCGTAATCCTCGGATTCGAGCAGCGGCTGGTAGGACACGACCTGTTTCATGTCGCGCGCGGCCTTGAGCGCGTTGGCGATGATTTCCTTCAGCTTCGGCACGTCGAACGGCTTGAGCAGGTAATCGTAGGCGCCCAGCTTCATCGCTTCGATGGCCGTCTGCGTGGTGCCGTAGGCGGTCATCAAAATGACGAGCAGCTTCGGATCGGCGGCGCGGATGCGGCGCAGGGTTTCCAGGCCGGTCATGCCGGTCATCCGCACGTCCATCAGCACGAGGTCGGGCTTAAACTTGGGAATGACCTTCAATCCCTCCTCGCCGGACGAGGCGGTGGCCAGCTCGATGTCCGGCGAATTGAAAATCCGCTCGAACGAATACCGCACGTCTTCCTCGTCGTCAATCAACAGCAGCTTGCTCATGGGCGCGCAGGATAGCGGATTCCGGCGAAAGAAATAGGGTTTTTTGAATTGAATCCGCCAGCTGATGGTGGCAGGCTCAAATCGTTCCCGAAATTTGAAACCAACTGAAACAATATTCAATTGCTATGAAAAAAAATATTTTGCTTGGCATGATGATTCTGGTGGCAGCCCCGCTTTTGGCGGCGGATGCCAGTCCCAAGGATGAAGTGACCGGTGCGGCCGCTGCGCTGGGCAGCGCGGCCAATTACACCTGGCAGACCACGACGGACATGGGCGCCAATTCACCCTTCCAGCCCGGCCCGACGGACGGAAAAACTGAGAAGGACGGCTACACGACGTTGTCCATGAGCTTCGGCGACAACACCAGCGAGGCCGTGCTCAAGGGCACCAATGGCGCGGTCAAACTGGACGACGGCTGGCAATCACTGGCTGATGCCCTGAAAAATAGCGGCGGCGGCGGGTTCAACCCCGGAATGATGATCACTCGCGCGGCTCAAAATCTCAAAACTCCGGCGGTCGAGGCTGCGGATCTTGCCGGCATGGTGAAGGAGTTGAAAAAGGACGCCGACATGATTTCCGGCGATCTGACCGATGACAGCGCCAAGATGCTGATGTCGTTCCGCGGCAGAAGGGGCGGCAACGGCGGCCCGGCTGTCTCCAACGCCAAAGGTTCCGTGAAATTCTGGCTCGCGGACGGCAAGCTCGTGAAATATCAGGTCCATGTCACCGGGACGATCAATTTCAACGGCGATGACCGTGACATGGATCGCACGACCACCACGGTCATCACGAATGTCGGCACAACCACCATCACCGTGACTGATGATGTGAAAAAAATCCTGCCGTAATCAATTTCCACAGACCACGCCGGGCGGAACTTCCAATCCGCCCGGCGTTTTTTATTTCAATTTTGGGCCGGCGCCGTAAAACGGCCCGCCTTCTGCCGGTCGCGAAAATGCGGATATTCATTGTTTGACCTTTCCCGCTTGCCGGCATACACTCGCGCTCCTTTTTGCATGAAAATTGTCGTTTGTGATCCGATTTCGCCGAAAGGCATCGCGCTGCTCCAACAGCGGCCTGAATTTCAGGTCGTTGTGCTGCCGAAACGTTTGCCGGAAGCCGAGCTGCTTCCGCTCGTGGCGGATGCCGTCGCGCTCGTCGTCCGTTCGGAGACGAAAGTCACCAAAAAAGTCATCGAAGCCGCGCCGAAACTGCGCGTCGTCGGCCGCGCCGGCGTGGGCGTGGACAACGTGGACATCGAGGCCGCCACGCAGCACGGCACGGTGGTGATGAACACGCCCGGCGGCAACACCGTGACGACGGCGGAATTGAGCTTCACCATGCTGTTGTCGCTCGCGCGCAAGGTGCCGCAGGCGCACGCCTCGATGACGGCGGGCAAGTGGGACCGGAAATTGTTTCAGGGCATGGAGCTGGCCGGCAAAACCCTCGGCGTGCTCGGCATGGGCCGCATCGGCACGGAGGTTGCCAAACGTGCCATCGCCTTCGGCATGCGCGTCATTGCCTACGATCCCTATCTCACCGAGGAACGCGCCAGGGCCATCGGCGCGGATTTTGCGGACAGCGTGGACGAACTTTATCGCGTGGCGGATTTCATCACCGTCCACATGCCGGTGACGCCGGAGACGAAGCACATGCTGAATGCCGCCGCCTTTGCCAAGATGAAGCCCGGTGTGCGCATCGTGAATTGCGCGCGCGGCGAGATCATTGCCGAAAACGATCTGATCGCCGCGCTGGAATCCAACAAGGTGGCCGGCGCGGCGCTGGATGTTTATGCCGTCGAACCGCTGCCCGCCGATCATCCGTATCGCAAGCAGCCGAATTTGATTTTGACGCCGCATCTGGGCGCGAGCACAAAGGAGGCGCAGGAAAAATGCGGTATCGAGGTGGCCGAGGTCATTGCCGGCTACCTGCTCACCGGCGAGGTCCGCAACGCGGTGAATCTGCCTTATCTGGACGCGAAGACCTACGAGCAGGTGAAGCCGTATCTGCCGCTGGGCGAGGCGCTCGGCAAATTGGTGGCGCAGCTTTCGCCCGCGGGCGCCGACCGTCTTTACATTACCTATGGCGGCAATGCGCGGCTGCTGCCGAACATTGACCCGGTGACGCGCGCGGTGCTGCGCGGCTTTTTGTCCATGAGCAATCTCAAGGACGTGAACAATGTGAACGTCCGCGCCGTCGCCGCGAGCATCGGCATCAACGTCGAGGAGAAGAAATCCGACGAGCCGGTCACGTTCAACGAGTGGGTCCACGTCCAGGTTTTCGGCGGCGGGAAAAAATTGATTTCCGCCGGCGGGACGTTTTTCGGCTCGCCGAACAATCCGCGCATCGTGCGGCTGTTCAGCACGCCGGTGGAGATTCCGGTCAGCGGCACACTGCTGCTGCTGAACAACAAGGACCGGCCGGGCATCGTCGGCTATCTCGGCACGCTGCTCGCCAAGCACAAGGTCAACATCGCGAACATGAGCCTGACGCGCGAAACGGCCGGCGGGCTGGCGCTGATGGTTTTGAACCTGGACAGCGCGCCGTCGAAGGCTGTTTTGAACGAGCTTCAGAAAGACAATGACATCAGCAATGTGAAAGTGGTAAAATTATAACCGACGTTAAAACCGAAAATTAAAACAAGACATGAAAACCAAAACCAAGATGATTTTTTCCGCCGCGCTGGCTGCGGCCCTGATCTCGCTGCCGAGCGCACACGCCGTGACCGGCGGCACTGCGGTAACAAACGCGCCGGCGGACACCGCCGCTGCCGCCACCGCCACCAACAGCAAGCCGGCCGACGTGATGGCGGCGCTGTTTGGCGACCCGGTGATCGCCAAGGGCAATGGATTTGAAATCAAGCAGAGCCAGTTGGACGGGGTGACGGACGCCATCAAGTCCAGGGCCGCCGCCGCGGGGCAGACCCTTCCGTCGGACGAAATCACCAGGACCGCCTTGAACGACCTGATTGTGAACCAGATTCTGTTGCAGATGGCGACCGACGCGGACAAGGCCGAAGGCAAAAAGGACGCGGATCAATACGTCGCCCAGGTCATCAAACAGTTCGGCACGCAGCAGGCGGTGGAAGTGCAGTTGAAAGCCGCCGGCAAGACATTTGACGACTGGCGCACCGAAAGGACCCAGCAGTCAACGGCAACGGCGGTGATGATCCGCGAATTGAACGCCGCGCCCACGGACGCCGAAGTCCAGAAATACTACACCGACCATCCGACGGCTTCCGAGATGCCCGAACAGGCCCATGTCCGCCATATTTTGCTGCTGACGATGGATCCCACCACGCAGGCGCCGCTGTCCGACGACCAGGTCAAGGCCAAGCGGAATCTGATTGACGACATTCTCAAACAGGCCCGTGCCGGCACAAATTTCGTGGCCTTGGCCAAACAATACTCCGAGGATGTTCAGACCAAGGAAAGCGGCGGGGAACTGCCTCCGTTTGCGAGAGCCAGCGTTGACCCGGCCCACGCCATGGTTCCGGCCTTTGAGACGGCGGCGTTTGCGCTGACCAACAATCAAATCAGCGACGTGGTGACCACGCAATACGGCTACCACATCATCCAGTTGATTGACAAGACCCCGGCCCGGAAGCTGGCGCTGACCGACAAGCTGCCGACCTCCGACATCACCGTGGCTGAATACCTCAAGGATTCCCTGACCGGACAAAAGCTCCGGGAACTGGCGCCGGCGTATTTTGAGAAGTTGAGCAAGAGCCCCGGCGTGGAAATACTTGATCCCGCCCTGAAGACGCTGCTTTCGGTGCAGCCCAGTTTGCCGACGGGGTCGGCGGCAGCGCCCCAGCCCTGAACGGAGGGGTCTGGTCCGGATTTTTGCGGTGGAATAAAAGTGGTGGAGCGCACTTGTCAAGTGCGCTCCTTGCGGCCATCTTGAGACGTTATGAATACGAAAATAGGAATTACGATTCTCGCCGTGGCGTGCATCGGGTTTGCCGTCGCCTTGGTTGCGGTCAAGCGACAGGCCGACGCACAGCAAAAGGACAGCGCCAACACGATTGTTGATTTTTCCAATCAAATCGTCAAAGCCAACATCCACATCGAGGATTTGAGCCAGGCGAATTTGACGTTGAACAACGATCTGGCCACGAACCGCCAGGTGTCGCTGGCGCTCTCCAACCAGCTGGCCGAAGCCGCCACCGCCCTCGCCACCACGGCGGTTTCACTTCAGGGCGCCGAGCAGCAAATCACGAACCTTAATGATCGCATCACCGGCTTGGAGACGCAAAACGAGGAGCTGGACCAGCGCGCCACCTCGCTCTCCAACACCATCGCCGCGCTGGACGCGCAAATCAGCGCAACACGCGCCAAGCTCGCCTCCTCCGAAACGAACAACGCTTTTCTTGACAGGGAATTGAAACGGCAGATCGCCGAAAGGGCCGAGTTGGAACGCAAGTTCAACGATCTGGCCCAGGTCCGCGCCCAGGTTCGCAAATTGCGGGACGACCTGCTCATCGCCCGCCGGCTCGAATGGATGCGCGAGGGCGTTGATCCCACCAAGCCGCTCAAGGGCGGACAATTGCTCATGCAGCGCCCGCCGCCCATCGCCAGCACCGCGCCCGCCGCCGGCTCGCCGGCTTACAATTTGAACGTCGAGGTCGGGTCCGACGGTTCCGTTCACGTCATCCCATCGTCCACGAACGCCCCGGCGCCGGCCGGCCCGCCGTCGCACTGACCTGCGGCGCGGAGAAAATTATCTGCACATTGCCGATGCCGACCTACGAATACGTCTGCGAAAAATGCGGGCACGAGTTTGAAGTTTTTCAATCCATTTCCGCGGAAGCGCTAAAAACCTGTCCGAAGGAGCTTTGTGCCCGGAAAAAATGGGCGCGCGGCCGGGTGAAAAGGAAAATCAGCGCCGGGGGCGGATTGCTTTTCAAGGGCAACGGCTTTTACATCACCGACCACCGCAGCGAGGGTTACAAACAGGCCGCCAAAAAAGATTCCACCGCGTCCGCGTCCACCGGCAGCGAAGGCAAAAACAAACCGGCGAAGGACGGGACGAAACCCGCGCCGGCGAAGGCCGGGGCCAGGTCGGACAAAAAATGAGACCGTTGTCGCACCGTTGCATTGTCGCATTGTTGCATCGGCACTGCGATTCAACGATTCAACGATTCAACGGTTTGGCGCTTCTCGCAGCCGGCGCGCTGCTTTTTCCCGCCGTCGCCCGCGCCCAGTCGCCGCTGCCGGACATGGCCGCCGTGCGCAGCAGCGTTTCCGGACAGTTCGTCGTCGTCAACGCCGGTCAAAATTTCCCGTCCGCCGCCGTCACCAACGACGACTTTGTCCGGCTCGACCCGGCGCTGCTGGCCGTTTCCGCCGAGCGCATCAAGAAATCGCTCTGGCGCGAACTGGGCATTGACCCCTCGGCGCCGTGGCGCGGCCGGATTTTTCTCGCGCTGCATCCGGAGGCGCCGCCCGACGAAAATGTCGCCATCATCTCCTCGCGTTTTGCCGGCATCTGGAACTACCGCGTCGAACTGCCGGAGGTTGTGTCCCGCACGCAATTGACCCGCGCCCTCACCGGCGCGGTGCTGCTGGAGCTGGCCAACCGCGACAACCCCGGCGTCCGCTCCGCCGAGATTCCCGCGTGGCTCACCGAGGGATTGTCGCAGCAACTGCTCGCCGCCGGCGCTTCGGAAATGATCCTGTCGCCGCCGGAGCAGACGGTCAACGGCCTGCTGGAAAGCCGCTTCGACGCCAGCAGGCGCGGAGTGGATGCGCTCGCGAAGGCGCGCGCCGTTTTGCAGGAACACCCCGCGCTGACGTTTGAACAATTAAGCTGGCCGGACGACGCGCAATTGAGGGGCAACGACGGCGGCGTTTATCGCGCCAGCGCGCAATTGTTCGCGAGCGAGCTGCTGGCGCTGAACGACGGCGCGGGAAATTTGCGTGCCATGATCCAGGCACTGCCGCGCTGCTACAACTGGCAGACCGCCTTTCAGGCCGCATTCGCCGCGGATTTTCCGCAGCCGGTGGATGTCGAAAAATGGTGGGCGTTGCAGGCCGTCAGCTTCGTCGCGCGCGATGCCGGCCCGGCGTGGACATCCGCCGTCAGCCGCGGCAAGCTCGACGAAATTTTGAGCGTGCCGGTGGAATTCCGCGCCACGTCAAACAGCCTGCCGGTGCATGCGGCCATTTCGTTGCAGGCCGTCATTCGCAATTTCGATTTCGCCCGGCAGACGGCCATTTTTCAGGCCCGGCTGCGGGACCTCGAACTGGCGCACTGGCGCATGCCCCTGCCATTCGCGGTTTTGACCGACGCCTACCGCCGCACGCTCGCCGATTATCTCGGCGGTCACACCGCCGTCACGCCTGCTTCCGGCGGCATCGCCAGGCGTCCGCCGGCCGCTCCGTCAGAAAAAGCCGCCGCCGCCGCGATAAAAAAACTGGATGCGCTCGATGCTCAACGCCGCGCGATGGAAACCGCCATCAAGCCGGAACTTCCGGGCGGCAAGGCATGAGCGCTCCGGACGCGAAAGCGGTTCACTTGACAGGAACCGATTCCAATCTATTGTTTCCCATTGAGAAAATGAAGGATGACAATTCACAGGCGGATGGCGGGGAGCCGCCATCAGACCACCGGTTCCAGCTTCTGAAGGAATTTCACTCCGCAGGCCGCGGTTTTTGGCGCGACGTTTCCGATGCCGACTGGGACGACTGGCGCTGGCAGCTCAAACACCGCATCACCACGCCGGAACAGTTGCAGCGGCTGATGCCGACGCTCACGCCGGAGGAATTCGCCGGCGCGAAGCTCGCGAACACCAAACTGGCGCTTGCCATCACGCCGTATTTTTTCAATTTGATTGATCCGGCGGACGAGCATTGCCCCATTCGCCGGCAGGTGATTCCGCGCATCGAGGAGACGCAGACCGCGCCGTGGGAAATGAGCGACCCGTGCGGCGAGGATTCGCACTCGCCGGTGCCCGGCCTGGTCCACCGCTATCCCGACCGCGTGCTGTTTCTCGTGACCGACCGGTGCGCGAGCTACTGCCGCTACTGCACGCGCTCGCGGCTGGTCAGCAACGCCAGCGGCTACGATTTTCATCCCGAATACGACAAACAAATCGAATACATCGCCGCGCACCCGGAAGTCCGCGACGTGCTGTTGAGCGGCGGCGATCCGTTGCTGTTGAGCGACGACCGGCTGGAAAACCTGCTGGGCCGGCTCCGCGCGATTCCGCACCTCGAATTTTTGCGAATCGGCTCGCGCATCCCGACGTTTCTGCCGCAGCGCATCACGCCGGAGTTGTGCGCGATGCTGAAAAAATTTCATCCGCTGTTCGTGAGCATTCATTCGAATCATCCGCGCGAACTGACGACGGAAGTCCGCGCCGCGACCGGACGGCTGGCCGACGCCGGCATTCCGCTGGGCAATCAAAGCGTCCTGCTCCGGCACGTCAACGACGACGTGACGGTGATGCGGGCGCTCGTCCAGAAACTGCTGATGTGCCGCGTGAAGCCGTATTACCTTTACCAGTGCGATTTGATTACCGGCTCGGCGCACCTGCGGGCGAGCGTCGCCAGGGGATTGGAAGTCATGGAGCAACTGCGCGGGCACACGACCGGCTACGCCGTGCCGCAATATGTGATTGACGCGCCCGGCGGCGGCGGCAAGGTGCCCATCAATCCCGAATACATCCTCTGCCGCAACGCGGGCCGCGTGCTCATCCGCAATTACGAGGGCCGGATCTTCGAGTATCCCGAAGCGCCCGACGGCACGCCGACCGGCAAGCCGCCGAAGGAAATTGAAGAGCCAAAGCTGGTGTAAAACATCCAATGGACGGTGCCGGATATTTCTCCAACCGGCATCGGCGGTCGAAAAATCAATTTCGGATGTCAAGCAATCGGCATTGACAGGAAATCCAACGATGATTGAAATATATCCATGTCATAATGCAGGAAATCCATCTATGTTTACAATAAATTAATTTATTCTGACAATACATCTGTCTATTCAAGAAATATCTATTACGCTTCAAACAGTAAGCATATCCAGTTAGATAATAATAAAATTATTGCAAACAATCTTAATATGTATGATAATAGGAAAACTATTTATTATTACAATAAATCTATTTCCGATAAAAATGTGATTATTGCCATAAAACCCTGATATTTGCCATGAATGCTCAAGAAAACCCGCAAAAACCGGTGCCTGTTCAACCCTTGCCAAGCCTTGACCGGCTGGCATTCGCCCTAGGCCATCCTGCGCGGTGGAAGATACTCAAGGAATTGAGCCTGGGCGAACCGCGCATGGTGCGGGAGCTGGCCAAGGTGGCCGGATGCAGCCCGGACATGGCGTCCAAGCACCTTGCCGTGTTGCGCAAGGCCGGCGCGGTGGCGCAGGGGCGCGGGCGGCTCTACCAGATTCCGGCGCAACACCTGGCCGCGCCCGGCGAACGCATCGTGGACTACGGCCACTGCCTGCTCCGGCTGGATGTGGCAGGCTGAATGAGGAGAGCACCCGGTGTGGAGGTTCTTCTCCCTCTCCTCGCCAAACGAGGAGAGGGCTGGGGTGAGGAGTCAGACAAAATTTATAAAGGTCAGTTGCTTTGAGGATTGGACAGGGCGACAAGCAGCGAAGAATTATTTCTGTTGAGGTAGTGAAAGTTTTGTGGAGGTCGGAATCCCCCGTTGCTACGGCGCAAGGTTTTTAGACCAACAGGTGTCGGCAGTGGCCAGGCACGTTTGATAACCAACGCGTGCGCCTGCATCTTACCTTTGAAGTAAGAGAAGAATTCCGCACGCGTGACGCCCGATTTCTCGCCGACTTTCTTCCAGAGTGACGTGGGTGATCCCGTGAGGATTTTCCCAACCTCAAAACTCCCGCGCAATTCCATTGCTGGAGATGAAACATAAACCAGTGCCAAATCACCAATGGAAACCTTCGGACAGACCCGGCGCAACTCTACCGTCTTGCTGCCAGCGAATATCATTTCGGCAAAACGGGGGCGAATTGAAATTAGAAAAGCGTGATTGGTTTTCATGTCAGGTGAGAGCGTAACCTTTTTTGTAGATGGATGCGAATTGTGAATCGGAAATTTTGCGCGGCGACATGAATGGTGCGCGAATGCCAAGCGCTTCGAGCGTATCCAAGCCGATGGGATTCTGAAATCGCTCCGTCATCCGAAAGCGAAATGCCACGATGTCTTTAGAAATATCTTTGCCAGCAGCTTCATAAATGTCCGGCCATTCATAAACACCAAGCCGCTGGAATCGGCGGAACAGCTCCTTTGGTTTTCCAACGACAACTTCTTCCAATTGAGAACACGCCTTGATGGTCATTGAGCCGTCGCCCGTGTCTTTGCTCACATACCAGATAACTCTGCCGGGAACGGTCAGATTATTATTCTCGGTGCTTCGATAATAGACGCCCTCCACGCCGAGATGGAGGTCTTCGCGCAAACCGAATAGCAGCTGTGACCCAAGTTCGGCATCGAAGAAATGCTGCGCCCACTTCGGCTTAATCGAAACGATGAATGTGGGAACATCTGACACGATCACTTTCGCAGGCCAGAGTTGGCGCTCAATCACAGCGCAGGCCACCGGATCACGCAACTCGGCAGCAGTATTTATCGCATTCAGAGCCGTGTGCTTGGCGAGTTCCAAGTTGGAATCGAGTCTCAAATCTGTCACGGCCTTGCGAATCAAATCCAAGTTGCCCACTGACCGTAAGGCGATTTTAACCCAAACGTCTTCGCACAACACAAAGCCAAACTCATTCAAGATGCTTTTATCGGTGTCTGCGAGCCTCGTCTCGGTCACGGCAACAATGCTCCGTTGCTCATCTGCCGCCGCGGCTAGGCACGCGCGTAGAAAATTGCGAAGCATCGTCGCCGCCATCGGATGTCTGCTGTGCCGCAACACCGGCACGGTCAGGATTTCTTGCCGTTGACGATCCATCACGCCAAGAAGAACGTGGGCGTTTGCGAAGTCGGTTATCACCTGCACATCCATGACCTTCGGTTGGGTGAGGCAATGAAGCACCATTTTCTTGAAATCGCCTTCGCGTTCTTCCGCCGCCTTGAAATCTGCAACCGCAGCATCAAGTGTTTCGGCTTTGAGCAACGCGTTCTTCAGCCGTGAGCCTTCAATCCTTGCCGGGCGGTAATCGCTTTCACGTTCGACCGAATCAAGATGATTGATGAATTCGGCTGGATGCAAAACCATCAAACCGTGGCTTCGATACAATGGCTCGCACCGCTCGACTAAAACTTTATCGCGTGTGACCAGAAACGGCACACCGCCCGCAATGGCATACGCAGCCTGCCGGAGATCCGCTTCATCTTGCAATGACATGGATTTAGGAAAATGTGGGCGCAACTCGGTGCAAAGATTTTGGAACATCGTGTCATCCGCAGGCAACTTCGTGTAGCTGGTCGCTGCCGCACGATTCTGTCGCCGCCGATCTTCGTCTGCGCCCTTGACGATTTCATTGAGGAGCTCTTTCGTGACAACCAACTCGATGCTCGCCTGAACCCAATCAGCAAGCAATGCCTTGGAGTCTTCGCTATCTGGTGTTTCGCGTGTATGCAAATCGTAAAATACATTCGCATCAATCACGACTCGCTGCCGGACGGGGTCAGGTTCAGCCATGCGCGAGAACAAATCTTCGTGTTCGTGGCTGAACCACCAGAATGTTAACTCCGTTCCATCCTTTCCACGCCCGGTCTTGGCGGATGCAGCTTCAAATCCCAACTTGGGCCAAAGGTAGGTCGCCTTGTAATCACGCCGACAATACAGCCCAATGCCTTCAAGTATTTTAGTTTCTAGTTTGAGCCGATCAACCAGTAGTGTTGCAATGCCTTTTCCGCGCGCCGCATCAGCGACGCAAAGATGCACAATGGTCGCCCGTCCACGAGCAATACGGAAGAGAAGATACCCAACGCAATCGCCATCGGATTCCAAAGCCACAATTATCCGGTGGAGTTTCGCGTGTTCCTCGAATGCTCCTTTCGGGAAAAAGCCCAAATTTTTTGCGTTTAGCCGATGCAGCATCATGACGCGTTCAAGGTGAGGCGTCGGAAAATTTAGGCGTTCAAGTGTGATTGGGTTGCTCACTATTGCCGCGAACATGGTAAGCGATTTACTGTCCGCTGTGCCAGCCCGTAATAACCGGGTGGATTCTGCGGCATTGTGGTAATTTTTGCCTCCTCACCCCAGCCCTCTCCTCCTTTTGGGGAGGAGAGGGAGACGGCGCGCGCGGGGCTTGAATTTTTCCGGGCAACTCGCATCCTCTCCGCGTGAACCCGATCCAAACCGCCCGCCAGCTTCGTCGCGACCAGACGGACGACGAAAAAGAACTCTGGCGCGCGCTGCGGAGTCACCGGTTTGCCGGTTTCAAATTTCGCCGGCAGCATCCGGCGGGAATTTATATTTTGGATTTCTATTGTGCGGCGGCCCGGCTGGATGTGGAGCTGGACGGTTTTCAACATGGTTTGCCGGAGCAGTTGCAGCATGATGAGGAGCGCCGGGCATTTCTCAATGAACAGGACATTGAGGAATTGCGTTTTTGGAATCATCAATGGCGCAACAACCGTGAGGGCTGTCTGCTCGCCATTTGGGATGCGTTGCAACGCCGGACGGGTTGTGTGCGGGTGATGAAAAAGGTGGAAACGCAGCGTTTTATTCCGCCACCGGTAAAATCCATCAAACGGATTACATGATTGCCCTCCTCGCCCCGGCCCTTTTTCCTGATGGTCCAATCTGGCTGTGCCATCTTCTTTTACATGCAAAGTTTTCTTTGTGCCTTCGCGTCCTTGTGGTTATTATTTCTGAAAATTCGGGGGAAAAATATGGCTTACACTTGGAAATTTTTTCGCGCCGGCGGGTTTGACCAGGTCAAACTAGAATCCGGAGCCGATCTGGCCAGCCTCGACCAGCTCGACCAGAAGCTCTGGGTCGCGCTCGCCTGCCCGACGCGCGGGTTGGAGTTTGACAGCCGCACGCTCGACCTGATTGACACCGACAAGGACGGCCGCATCCGCGTGCCGGAAATCATCGCCGCCGCCAGGTGGGCCACGGGCTTGCTGAAAAATCCGGACGATTTGCTGAAGGGTTCGCCGTCGCTGCCGCTGGCCGCCATCAACGACGCCACGCCGGAGGGGAAGCAAATCCTCGGCGCGGCCCGCCAAATCTTGGGCAAGGCGGACACCGCCACCATTGATCTCGATGACGTGGCGGACACCGCGAAAATTTTTGCCGCCACCAATTTCAACGGTGACGGCATCATTCCTCCCGATGCCGCCGGCGATGATGCAACCAAGATGGCCATCACCGACATCATGGCCTGTTTCGGCGCCGAGGCTGACCGCAGCGGCAAGCCCGGCATCAGCCAGGCGAAGGTGGACCAGTTTTTTGCCGACGCGCAGGCGCATTCCAACTGGTGGAAACAGGCCGAGGGTGACAAGAGCATCCTGCCGCTGGGCGAGGCCACTGCTGCCGCCTTTGCCGCCGTGAAAGTGGTGCGGGCAAAGGTGGACGACTACTTCGCCCGCTGTCGTCTGGCCGCATTTGACGAACGCGCCGTTGCGTTGCTGAACCGGCCGGAATCGGAATACGCCGCGCTGGCGGCGAAGGAACTGACGGTCAACACGGCGGAAATCGCCGGCTTTCCGCTGGCGCGCATCGCCGCTGGAAAACCGTTGCCGCTGTCCGAAAATGTGAATCCTGCGTGGGCCGTCGCGCTCGCCGCGCTCCAGGCCGCCGCTGTCAAGCCGCTGCTCGGCGATAAAAATGCCATCACCGAAGCCGACTGGCATTCGCTCCTTGCCCAGTTCGCTCCGTTTGAAAACTGGTCGGCCGGCAAGGTCGGCGCGGCGGTGGAAAAAATCGGCCTGCATCGTGTCCGCGAAATTCTGGCCGGCGGGGCGCAGGCGAAAATCAACGCGCTCATCGTCAAGGACAAGGCGCTGGAGCCGGAGGCCAATGCGATTGCCGCCGTGGAGAAATTGATCCGCTTCAACCGCGACTTTTACACGCTCTGCGTCAATTTCGTCAGCTTCAAGAATTTTTACAGTCGCACCACGCCGGCGATTTTCCAGGCCGGGAAACTGTTTCTCGACCAGCGGAGTTGTGATTTGTGCCTCACGGTCGAGGACTCCGGACGGCACGCGGCCATGGCCGGCATGGCGGGCGCGTATCTGGCTTATTGCGATTGCACACGCAAGGACACCGGCGAGAAGTTGAGCATCGTGGCGATTTTCTCGCAAGGCGACGACGACAACCTGATGGTCGGTCGCAATGGGATTTTTTACGATCGCAAGGGCCGCGATTATGACGCGACCATCATCAGGATTTTGTCGAATCCCATCAGTCTGCGCCAGGCGTTTTGGGCGCCATACAAAAAGCTGGTGCGGCTGGTCGAGGAACAGGTCGCGAAGCGCGCGGCGGCGGCGGACGCCGATGTGAATGCAAACCTCGCCGCCACCGCCAATGTCACCGCCGGCACTTCCGCCGCGGGACCACAGAAGCCGATGTTTGACCCCAGCGTGATTGCTCTGTTGAGTGTCGCCGTCGGCAGTTTGGCGGCGGCGTTTGCGGGCATCGCGGCCTTCATGGGCAGATTCGCGGCGTGGCAGCTGCCGATCGTGGTCGCCGGCATCATGCTGATCGTTTCCGGGCCTTCGCTGATTCTGGCTTACATCAATCTCCGCAAGCGCAATCTCGGCCCGATTCTGGATGCCAACGGCTGGGCGGTGAATGCGAGGGCCAAAATCAACGTGCCCTTCGGCACCAGTCTCACCGGTGTTGCCAAGCTGCCGCCCGGTTCAACGATTGATGTCAGCGACCGTTACGCTGAAAAATCGTCCATCCTGCCCAAGGTGCTCATCACGCTGTTCTTCGTGTGGTGGATTTATTCCTACCTCAACGAAGAAGGCTGGATCTACAGCTGGACGAACGGCCAGCACGGTCAAGAATCCGCCGCACAAGTCCAGCGCGACGCCGACGCAAAAACCAAGGCGGAGACGGCGGCAGCTCAGGCCGCCGTCGCGAACGCCACGGCAAAGCAAACCGCTCCCGCCGTTGTCACGAATGCCGTCCCGACAAAATAAAATTGCAAAAATGAAAAAGGCCGGGGACTTCCGGCAAAATTGCGCTTATGAAAATGACCATTCCGGAAGAATTAAAAAAGGACATGCCGCAAACCTCTTGGGGCAAAATCCTCTCAGCCACGCCCATCGTGATGACGGTCATCGCCACGCTGCTGGCCGGGCTGGCCTCCAGCGAGATGACCCGGGCGCAATACGACCGCGCCCTCGCGGCGCAGCTTCAATCCAAGGCCGGCGACCAATGGGGTTATTTTCAGGCCAAGAAAATGCGCGCGGCCATGCAGCGCAACACGCTGGAATTGCTGGAAGCCACCGCCGATGTTCATCCAATTGACAACCCCGCACTGGAGAAAATTCCCGCTGTCGCCGGTTCTGTGGCCGATGCCGGCGTGCAAACCGCACTGGCCGCCGTCCAGTCGGACAAGCCGGAGGCCGAGGTTGACGCGGCCGTAAAGGCGGTTGATGACAAAACGATTGCCGCCACGTTGCAGTCCACCCGCGACCAGGCGCGGAATTTTGACGCCGCGCTCGCCCCGGCCAATGCAGTCCTCGCGCAACTTGAGAAATCGCTGCCCCCCGGCGACAAGTCCGCCGCGCGGGATTTGACCGCCGCCGGAATGCGCTTCGCCGCCCTGCGTTACGATGCCGAGGCCGCCTTGAACCAGAATATTGGCTATCTGCTGGAGTTGCAGGTGCACAAGGCGAACATTTCGGCGGAGCGGCACCATAAACGGAGCCAGAAATTCTTCTTCGGCATGCTCGCCGCGCAGGCGGCCATCATCGTTTCCACGTTTGCCATGGCGGCGCGGCGGCGGAATCTGCTGTGGACTTTGGCCGCCGTTGCCGGCCTGGCTGCCATCGTCTTTGCCATTTACGTCTACCTGCGGGTCTAGTGCAATACGGAGAGAAATGCCAAGCGAAAGCAAGCAATCCAAAACCACGCGACTGAAAAAAATCATCGCCGGTTTTCAAAAGACCTATCCCGACGCGCATTGCGAGCTGACTCATGCGGACCCGCTCCAATTGCTCATTGCCACGATCCTTTCCGCGCAATGCACCGACAAGCGCGTCAACATCGTCACGCCGGCCTTGTTCAAAAAATACCGCACGGCGGCGGATTTCGCGGACGCGCCGCGCGCCGATCTGGAGCAGGCCATCAAGTCCACCGGCTTTTTCCGCAGCAAGGCGAGGAACATCCAGAACTGCTGCCGCAAACTCGTGGAGCTGCACGGCGGCGAGGTGCCGCGCACGATGGAGGAATTGATCCAGCTCGGCGGCGTCGGGCGCAAGACGGCAAACGTGGTTCTGGGAAATGCGTTCGGCGTGGTGGTCGGCGTCATCGTGGACACCCACGCGATGCGGCTGTCGCGCCGGCTCGGCCTGACGACGGAAAAGACGCCGGAGAAAATCGAGCGGGACCTGATGAAGCTGCTGCCGCGGAGCCACTGGCTGCTGTTCAGCCACTGGCTGGTCTGGCACGGACGCCGGCGTTGCGACGCGCGCAAACCGGATTGCGCGAATTGCGAAGTGCTGAAATGGTGTCCGCAAACCGGTTTGAAGAAATAATCCGCCGCCGCGCCGCAGAGGCGCAGAGTTGAAAATAATTTTCTCTGCGCCTCTGCGTCTCTGTGGCTATTCTTTGAGTTCAATGAATTGGCTGTTACTCAATTCCGGCAAATGCGGCGCGGCGTTCAACATGGCGCTGGACGAGGCGCTGCTGGAGGCCGTGTCGCGCCTCGGCAAACCGGTGCTGCGGTTTTACGGCTGGACGGAGCCGGCGGCCACGTTTGGCTATTTCCAGAAATACGCGGACGTGGAACGTGCGACGTTGCTGCGTCCGCTCATCCGGCGTCCGACCGGCGGCGGCATCGTGCCGCACGCCGCCGACTGGACCTACAGCGCCGTCTTCCCGCCGGGACACGAATGGCATTCCGTGAAGGCGGAAGAAAGCTACCGGCGCATCCACGACTGGTTGCGGCTGGCGTTCGCGGAGTTGGAGGTGAAAACCGAACTCGCGCCGTGCTGCAAAAAATCCATTCCGGGACAGTGTTTCGTCGGACACGAAAAATCCGACCTGCTCTGGCACGGCAAGAAAATCGCCGGCGCGGCGCAGCGGCGGAACAAGCTGGGGTTGTTGATCCAGGGTTCTGTGCAGCCGCCGCCGGTAAAGCTGGCGCGGGCGGATTGGGAGAACGCGATGCGCGCCGTGGCGGCAGGAAGTTTTTCCGTGAAGTGGAATGACAGTTCACCCGACGCGAAACTGGCGGAACATGCGACAAAATTGGCGCGGGAAAAATATTCGCAGGCGGATTACAACCAGAGGCGATGATTCGACTCAAATGACTTTTCGATGAAATTGCCCCTCCGATTGGCTGTTTTTTTTGCCGCCGGGTTGTTTTTGATGACCGGCGCGAATGCCCAGATTGCGATGAGCGGCGGAACGTATTCGCAGGATTTTGATTCGCTGGCGAACAGCGGCAGTCCCGGCTGGACAGACAATTCCACCCTGCCGGGCTGGTATATTTCCAAAAGCGTGGCTCCAAACAATGTCACGAGCTACACCGCCGGGACCGGTTCGAGCGGGACGGGGGCGATTTACAGCTTCGGTGCGTCTGGTTCGACCGAGCGCGCGCTGGGTTCGGTGGCTTCCGGCACGCCGGGGAATTTCGCCTACGGCGTCCGGTTCACGAACGACACGGGCTCGGCGCAGAGCAACATCACCGTTTCCTACACCGGCGAACAATGGCGCAACGGCGGCAACACCAGCGCGCAGAAGCTCGCGTTTTCCTACCGGGTCGGCAGCAGTCCGATTACGAATTCGGACGCCGTGAACGCGAGCAGTTGGACGGTGTTCACGAACCTGGATTTCACGACGCCGACCACCGGCTCAACGGCCGGCGCGCTGGATGGGAACAGTCCGGCCAACGAGCAGGTGTTCACGAATGTGGTTTTGCCGGGCGTCGTCGTTCAGCCGGGACAGGAAATCTTTTTGCGCTGGTTCGACGTGAATGATACCGGCAGCGATCATGCCGTGGCCGTGGACAATCTGACCGTTGGCTTTTCTGCGTCCACAAATTCGCCGCCGGCAGCCAGTGCGCCGGTCATCACCTTGCAGCCGCAAAGCGAGGCGGCAGGGGAGGGCGGTTTTGCGATTTTTTCCGCAAGCGCGACAGGCAGTCCCGCGCCGGATTTTCAATGGCAATTCAACGGAACCAATTTGTCCGGCGCAACCGGCGCCACGCTGACGTTGACCAACCTGACGATGAATCAGGCGGGCAACTATTCCGTGACGGTCACGAATCTTGCCGGAGCGACGAACAGTCTTGCAGTTGAATTGCTGGTTCAGCCCGTTTCGTTCGACGTCACGAACGGCGAAATCCGCATTTTGCAATACAATGTCGCCGGCAACGGCGTGGCCGACTGGAGCACCAACACCGCGCAGGTCCAGGCCATCGGACGCGAGCTGGTTTGCCTGAACCCGGACATCGTGACGTTCAATGAGATTCCCACCAACGGACTTGCGCTGATGCCCGACTGGATGAAGGCTTTTCTGCCGGGCTATTTTCTGGCGACTAATTCAACGAGTGACGGCTACATCCAAAATGTTGTCGCCAGCCGTTTTCCCATCACGCGCTCGGCGAGTCACCTGGCCTTTTCCAGCCTCGCGCCTTATGGTTACACCGGCACCGGCTTCACGCGCGATCTGTTCGAGGCGCAAATCGCCGTGCCGAACTGGCCGCTGCCGCTGCACGTCTTTGTCGCGCACTTGAAATCCACCGGCTCCGGCAATCCGCAGGACGACGCGAACAAGCGCGCCGCGATGGCCTCCGCCGTCTCCAATTATTTCGCCACGGTTTTTCTGCCGGGCACGAACGGCACGCATCCGTATGTTCTGGACGGCGACATGAACGAGGACGCGTTTTTCCCCGATGCGGATTACGTCAGCGGCCAGCCCATCCAGCGTCTGACCAGCCCGCCGGCCGGATTGCAGATGACCATTCCGGTCAATCCCATTACGTGCGCCGATTTAACCGAATCCATTCAAGGCTCGCTCGACACGCGCTTCGACTACATCCTGCCGTGCGCGATGCTGTTCTCGAACATCGCCGGCAGCGAAGTTTTCCGCACGGATTTGCTGACCAATTTCCCGCCGGATCTTTTCAGCAACGACGACAAGACCGCTTCCGACCATCTGCCGGTATTGATGGTTTTCAATAATCCCTTCGATACGCCGTTCAAGCTGCTGTCCATCGTTTGCACCAGCCAAAGCGTCACGCTGAACTGGGAATCGCAGAACAATCGCGTGTTTGACATCGAGATTTCGTCGAATCTCGTCGCATGGATGCCGTTTGCCACGAACCTTCCGGCCACGACCACTGATGCCCCGTTTGTTTTCACGACGAACAATGTCTCCGACGGGGCCAGATTTTTCCGCGTTCATCGCGCGCCGTGAACGCCCTTACGGCATCCAGACCAGCTCCGGGTTGTTGGTGAGACCCTTGCTGTTTTTGAAATCCCAATACGCGGTGTTCCGGAATCGCGCGACATGGCCATCCAGAAAAACGAATTGCGCGCCCCGATTGTGCAAATTGGTGTGGACGTTGTTCTGTTGAGCGACCGGAGCCAACCCGCCATTGTCAAAAAGCCAGACCATGGCGGTGGGCCGGCGGATGGAGGCGCATCTGACCTGATTCGTGCCATTGACATTTTCGTTAAGGCAATAATGGAACAAATTGTTTCCGTTGCTTCGCCGCGTATTGCTCGGACAAATCCAGATGGAGTGTCCGGGGTCAATGGACGCGTTGGTGCGCCATGGCATTTGGGCATAAGGCGGCAGGTTGATTTCATCAGGCAAATCCACATACCAGCCTTCGGTGGTTGAATTGCCGCCGGATGAGCCGTTCTTTGGCAGAAAATCTCCATGATCCGCCGCAAACAAATGCGTGGCCTGCCCCCACTGCTTGAGATTGTTCCGGCAGGCAACCGCCCGGGCTGTTGACTTGGCGCGGCCGACTGCAGTCAGAAGCAATGCGGCGAGCACGGCAATGATTGCCATCGCCACCAGCAGTTCAATCAGCGTAAAAGCGCGGATTCGCGGCATAGTTTTACTTTCTGACGCTTCCTGACTAGCCGGATGAATGCCACTTTTCCAGCCGTTGGCCAGAAAAAGTTATTCACCGCGGGAAAGCGCGTTGCCGCCGGGCGCGTTCCCGCTTAACTTCTCCGCGCATGGTTCGACTCGTTTTGTTTGATGTTGACGGCACGCTCGTTCACACGGGCCGCGCCGGCTCGCGCGCCTTTGGCAAGGCGATGGCGTCTGAATTTCAGGTGTCCGAAAACGTGGAGAAGGTGCGCTTCGGCGGCCGCACCGACTTCAGCCTCGCCCGCGAACTCTTCGGCCACCACGGGATTCCCGCCACGCCGGAAAATTTCCGGCGGTTCTTCGAGCGCTACGTTTTCTGGCTCGACCATCTTTGCGCCGGCACCAACGGCGAAATCTGCCGGGGCGTGCCGGAATTCATCCGCGATTTGCAGGCGCTGCCCAATCCGCCCCGGCTCGGCCTGCTCACCGGCAACATCCGCCTCGGCGCGGAAATCAAATTGCGGCGCTACGGGCTTTGGGAGCTTTTTGAGACCGGCGGTTTTGCCGATGACAGCGAGGACCGCAACCACATCGCCGTCGCCGCGCTTGAACGCGGACGGCATGTGCTGGGCGGAAGTCTGCACGGCGGGGAAGTGGTCGTGGTGGGCGACACGCCGCATGACATCCGCTGCGGAAAACACATTGGCGCGAAGGTTCTGGCCGTGGCGACCGGCGGCGCAACATTGGACGAATTGCAGCATCACAAACCCGACTGGGCGGTGGAGGATTTGACGCGGGTGAGCGCGAAGGCAATTTGCAACGGCGTGTTGTAAGCGGCAGAATTCCGCGCTCGTAAGACCTGTGGCAGCCGACGTGAGTCGGCTCAAATTCCATTCGAAATGAAATGAGCGGACTGACGTCCGCTGCTACGGGATTAAAATTAGCTCCGGGCGGCCACTTTCTTTTTGGTGGTTTCAGGGCGGAATTCCAGAATTTCGCCGGGCTGGCATTCGAGCGTTTCGCAAATGGCTTCGAGCGTGGAGAAGCGGATGGCCCGGGCCTTGCCGGTTTTGAGGATGGACAGGTTTTGCGGCGTGATGTCCACGGCGGCGGCCAGATCGTTCAGCCGCATTTTGCGCTGCGCGAGAACCACGTCCAGATTGACGATGATGGGCATAAACTTAAACGGTCAATTCCTGTTCCTCCTGAATCTTCCGGCCTTCGTCCATGATCCAAGCAAAGAAAATAATTACAAGACCAGGCCAAAAATGAGAAAGTAGTTCAAGCGGAACCCCGATAGATAGGGAAAAAATGCCTTTTAGCGACCAGCAGCCGGCGAAGTAGTTTGTGGACAGAAGCCGTGCGAATTTTTCATAAAATTCCGCGATGCCAATCAGGAGGGCGATAATGCCAATCCCTCGAATATAACGGACGGCATCGGCGGCAAATAAATCACCACAGGTGTAAAAGGAGAAAAGCTTGTAGGCAAGCACACATTCCGCAGCATAAGCAAAAAAGAGAAATCTCCAAGTCTCCACGAAATTGTCCGGATTCAAGATGCTGGTGACAATATAAGCTATCCCCAAAAACCAAAAAAACAGCGCGGCGATGAAAAAAGTCGCCTTCAAAAATGTGCCGATTTTCCTAATTCGGTTTATTCGAAAATTGGCCTTCGGAGAAATGTCATTCGAATTCATGGCGCAAAGAATAAACCCATCAATTCCGTTAGTCAAGTTATTATTATCGTAAAACGATAAATATATTTCGTTTAACATTTATTTGCGGCATCTCATTAACACCCTGCTTTAGCTGGGTGTTTTGCAAGCCGCTGGCTATTTAACCGTTTCAACGGTTTATCCAGCGGCGGAAAACCGCTGAAGCGGTTGTGATTTTTCGTTCGCCACGCGACACCCCGCTAAAGCAGGGTGCTAATGAAACGGTTGCCGCGTGAATAATCTTTCGTTCCCAACATGCGAATGTTTGCTACTATCAATATCAATTTATGACCGATCCGCGTTACACCAAACTGGCCAGGCTGCTGGTGAATTATTCCACGCAAATCAAAAAGGGCGACCGCGCGTTGCTCGACATGATTGACGTGCCGGACGAGTTTTCCGTGGAACTCATCCGCGCCGTCCGCGCTGCCGGCGGCACGCCGCTGGTCGAGGTGCGCCACACGCGCGTTTCCCGCGAGCTGCTGCTGGAAACGAACGAAAAGCAGGCTGCACTCGTCCGCGACATCGAGATGTTCCGCATGAAAAAGGTGCAGGCTTACATCGCCGTCCGCGGCAGCGCCAACATCAGCGAAAATTCCGACGTGCCGAGCGACCGGATGCAGTTGCATTCCAAAATCACCCGCCCGGTGCAGGATTATCGTGTCAACAAGACGCGCTGGTGCGTGCTGCGCTGGCCCACGCCGAGCATGGCGCAGGCGGCGGGCATGAGCACTGAGTCGTTTGAGAATCTGTATTTTGACGTCTGCACGATGAATTACGCGAAAATGGCGCGCGCGATGGTTCCGCTGGAGCGCCGGATGAAGCGCGCGGACAAGGTGCATTTGAAAGCACCGGGCACGGATTTGACGTTCAGCATCAAGGGCATCGGCGCCAAGATGTGCAAGGGCGACCGGAACATCCCCGACGGCGAGGTTTTTTCCTGCCCGGTGAAAACTTCCGTGAACGGCGTGATCCAGTTCAACACGCCGACGATTTATTCGGGATCAAAATTTGAAAACGTCCGGCTGGAATTCAAGGACGGCAAGGTTGTCAAGGCGACGGCGAACAATGCGAAGCGATTGAACGAGATTCTGGACACGGACCCCGGCGCGCGCTACGTCGGCGAATTTTCGCTGGGCTTCAATCCGTTCATCCTGGACCCGATGTGCGATATTTTGTTCGACGAGAAAATCGCGGGTTCGCTGCACTTCACGCCGGGCCAGGCCTACGAGGAGTGTGACAACGGCAACCATTCGGCGGTGCATTGGGACATGGTGCTGATCCAGCGCAAGGAATGCGGCGGCGGCGAGGTGTGGTTCGACGGCGAGCTGATCCGCAAGGACGGAATTTTTCTGCCGAAGGATCTGAAGCCGTTGAACCCGGCGAATTTGAAATGATGGCGGCAGAATTGTCGCGCTTGCAATTTTATGGAAATAGAAGTTTGATGGTGTCGTCACCGATTCGAACGACGGCACGTTTTGCGGCCAATGAAATTTATGGCTGAATTCAAATTCTCCTGCCCGTTCTGCGGACAGAGTGTTCATTGCGACACCAGTCATTCTGGAGCGCAAATCAATTGTCCGACCTGTAAAGAGGCCATCACCGTGCCGCAAGCGGCGGCAGTCTCTTCGGCTCCAGCCAAGTCGCGCACATTGAGAAATGTTTTGGTCATCGTCGCGGCTGTGGTTGTTCTCGCCGGCCTCGGTCTCGGCGGCTGGTGGGGTTACTCCAAAATTAGGATTCACAGCAAGCAAAGCCATTTACCATCGGGCTTGGTGGCGTTGTGGTCCGGCGAAGGGAATGCAAATGACAGTGCGGGCGGGAGCAACGGGGAACTGACGGGCGACGCCACGTATGAAAAAGGCAAGGTGGGACAGGCGTTCGCGCTTGACGGCACGAGAGGCACTTCCGTGAATGTAGGCAATCCCGTTCAGATCCAATTACAGGACTTTACCATCGCCGTCTGGATCAAGCGTGACAACGCCGATTCGGTTTCAGCCGATTTTCCCAGGGCTGTCATTTTTGGTTACGGACAGGATGGCTATGCGCTTTATCTTAATTCCGGCGGGGTTCCAATCTTGAGCAAATACAATGTCCGCGGCGGTGAAACAAAATCACGCGCGGCAATCAAGGACACCAACTGGCACCACTTGGTGGTCACCAAATCCGGGACCACGGTGGTTTTCTATGTTGATAGCGTGGCGTATCCCGCCTCCACCGCCAAATATGATGCGGAGTTTGTTTTTTCGACCGACGCGGCCATTGGAGCGTCCGGCGGAAATTCGGTTCTTAATTTTTGGGGTTTGATAGATGAGGTTGGCATTTACAATCGCGCTCTTTCGGCTTCTGAAATTCGGATGATTTATACCAAGCAAAAATAATGACGGGTTGTGGTTCGACGGCGAGATGATCCGCAGGTGGGAATTTTTCTTCCGAAAGATTTGCTGCCGCTGAATCCGGGGAATTTGAAACGAAACACGGGCGGCAATTTCTTGCCGCCCGTTTTCAATTCAAGCTCGGTTTAGCGTCCTTCTTTGAGGAGCGCCAGGAATTGCTTCATCGCCGGAGAAAGCACCTTGTTCTTTTTGTAAACGGCGGCGAGCGGACGGAAGAAGGTGCCGTCTTCCAAGGTTACGGCTGCGAGCGTCTGCTTGTTGATTTCCTGCGTGACCGTGCCTTGCGGCACGACGGAAACGCCCGCGTCAATTTCCACGGCGCGCTTCACGGTTTCGATGTTGTCGAATTCCATCACGTTGTTCACGCTGACGCCGTGTTCGCGGAGAATCTTGTCGAGCGCCTTGCGGGTGGGAATGTCCGGCTCAAAGCCGACGAATTTCTGCCCGACGAGCTGCTTGAGCTTGACGCTCTTCTGCTTGGCGAACGGATGGTGCGGATGGCAGATGAGCACGAGCGCATCCTTGCGGAGCGGGATGATCTCCAGCTTGGCGTCCTTGGTCGGATAGGCGACCAGCCCCATATCCACCACGTTGCCGAGCACGTCTTCGTAAACCTGGTTTGCGCGGCGGTATTCAACGTGGACGTTCACGGTCGGGTAGCTCCGCATGAATTTTTTGACATACGGCGGCAGGTCGTGCAGGCCGATGCTGTAAATCGTCGCGATGCGGATGGTGCCGGAGATGATGTCCTTCAGCTCCTGCAGCTGGCTGTGAAGCGATTCGTAAGTTTGGATGATTTGTTTGCTGTAATCATAAAGCACCTGTCCTTCGCTGGTGAGGCGGAAGCGTTTTTTGCTTCGCTCGATGAGCAGCGATTTGAACAGCCGCTCCAGCGAACTGATTTGCTGGCTGACGGCGGATTGTGTGACACCATTGACCTGGGCGGCCTTGGTGAAACTTTCCGTTTCGGCCAGGTCGCAGAATACTTTCAAGCTCTCAATTTGCATAAGCTCTATTAAACAGCAAATTCACTTATTCGTCAACTGCCAGATTCGACATGATGACCTGCCTCACTTTGGCCAGGAATTCCATGCTGGTGAAGGGTTTTCGCAAAAAGGCCGCGTCCGCCCGCTTGTCCAGCGGCATCACGTAGCCGCTCGTGCAAAGAATTCGTGTTGCCGGTTTGAGCTGCCGGATGTGCTCGACCAGTTCCCGCCCGCTCATGGATGGCATGACCAGATCCGTGACCACCAGATTCACATTCGTGTCGTCGCGCGCCAGGATTGCCAGCGCCTTCTGGCCGCTGCCGGCCGTCAGGACCTTGTAGCCGAATTCGGTCAGGATCGTTTCCATCATTGTCAGCAAAATGGTCTCGTCATCCACCACCAGCACCGTTTCGGTTCCGTGGAGATTGTCGCCCGCGCCCGCGCTTTCATCGGCAAGGTGCGTTTCCGCCGGCAGATAAATCCGCACCGAGGTGCCCACGCCCGGCTGCCCCGACACCGCCACGCCGCCGCCGTGGTTGCTCACAATGCCATAAGCCAGGGCCAGGCCGAGGCCGCGATGGTTCCGGCCCTTGGTCGTGAAGAACGGCTCAAAAATCCGGGGCAGAACCTCCGGCCCGATGCCCGCGCCGTTGTCGGCGATTTCCAGGCACACATAAGCGCCTGCGGCCAGCTGCACGTTCCGGTCCTGCGCCGGCTCGGTCAGCTCCAGGTTGCGCGTTTGCACCGTGATCTGGCCGCCGTCGGTGACGGCCTCGACGGCGTTCTCCAAAACCTTGGTTAATGCCTGCTGTAGCTTCGCCTCGTCAAACCGCGCCGCGAACAATCCCTTTTCCAGTTGCAGCTGCCATGTGATGGTTGCGCCATGCACATTGCGGAAATAATCCGCGCAGCGGCTCGTCACCGCGTTTAAATTCCCCGGGGCCGCGCGGCGCGTTTCGATTTCCTGGTTGCTGAAGGCCGCGAGATCATTGGAGATTTCCGCCGCGCGCTCCGCCGACTTCTCCACCTCCAGCAGCGAATGCCGCCACGGGTGCCCCGGCTCGGCCTTGCCCAGCAGGAGCGACGTGTGCCCGATGATGCTTGTCAGCGCGTTGTTGAAATCCAGCGACACCGTCCGCGCCAGTTGCAGCGCGCAATCCAGCTTTTGCTTTTGCGCGAGACTGCCGGCCTGAACCGGGTTTTTTCCGTCGCCCGTGGCGGCGGCTTCCGGCACCGCCTGAAAAACAAAAAACTTCTCCCCATCCCTGGTGAGCGTGCAAATCGAAATCAAAAATGCGCCGGTGCCGCCGCCCTTGACCAGAAACTTGAGCGCCACCGAGCCCGCCGACGAATGCCCCCATTGCGCGAGAAACTGCTCCGGCGTCAGGCCGTTGTCGGCGGACCAGATGGCCGACAGCAGCGGAGCCGTGCCTTCCAGCACGGAGCCGAAAATTTTGACCGCCGCCGGATTGGCCCGCAGAATGGTGCCGGAGCCGTCCAGCAGCAGCGCGGGCCATGCCGCGTTTTCCAGAATAAAAACTAAATCCGGTTTCATCAATGTTTCCCGTCCTGCAACTTAAATCTTCAACGCCGTTTCACAATTGAAATTTTGGGAACCCCCCGCAAACGCCGCCGGCAGCAGCTTCCGCACGGTAAATTCCCTGATTCTGCCCGGCGCACGGCTGTCCGCGACGAACACCGCCGCATCCGGCGCGTATTCCGCCAGAAGCTGCCGGCACGCGCCGCACGGCATCGGCCCGCCGTCGCAACGCGCCACCACGGCGATGGCGGCAAAATCTTTCTTCCCGTCCGTCAGCGCCTTGAACAGCGCCACGCGCTCCGCGCAGCACGTCAGGCCGTAGCTGGCGCTCTCGACGTTCGCGCCGCCGATGATCTCGCCGGACTTGGTGAGCAGCGCCGCGCCGACCTTGAACCGGGAATACGGCGACACCGAGCCTTTGCGCGCCCGCGCCGCCGCTGCAACCAGTTTTTGAGAATCAATTTTCACTGTTTAATTTTGCCACAGAGACACAGAGCCGCAGGGATTTAATTCCTCTGTGTCCGGCGACCCCGCGGCTGATGCAAATTTTCCCGTAAAGTTCCGCAAAACGTGTCAGCAGCGCCGCGCCGGATGTCTTCACCCGCGCCGCTGTCTCCAACACCTCCGCATGAGACAATTTGCCCGTGCCGGTGCCCGCCGCCGGGTTGGTGATACACGAAACCGCCGCCACGTTCAATCCGCATTGCCGCGCCGCAACCGCCTCCGGCACCGTGCTCATCCCGACGGCGTCCGCGCCGAGTTTTGCGAACGCGCGGATTTCCGCCGGCGTCTCATAGCTCGGCCCGCTTACGGCCAGATAGACGCCGCGCCGCAGCCTCAAGTTGCAACTTTTTCCGGCCCGGAACAACAGCACACTCAAATCCGTATCGTAGGTATCGGTCAAATCCACAAACCGGTTTAGACCCAAAATCGCCGGGCCGCGCAATGGATTGACGCCCATGAAATTGATGTGGTCCGTCAGCACCATGAAATCGCCGGGACGGAAATGTTTATTAATGCCGCCCGCCGCGTTCGTCAGCAGCAAATCCGTGACGCCAAACGCCGCCAGCGCGCGGATGGCGAACGTGACGCGCTCCATCGGATGGCCCTCATAAAAATGTGCCCGCCCGCTCAAGACCAGCACCGGCGTTTTGCCGAGGTGGCCAAAAATTAATTCGCCCGCGTGGCCTTCGACGGTTGGTTTTGGGAAGCCGGGGATTTTCGCGTAGGAGATTTTTTTGTCCACGCGCAGCTCCGTCAGGACGTGATGAAATCCGCTGCCCAGCACGATGGCGAGCTTCGGGTGCAGCGGTGAAATTTTTTTGAGCCGCGCGGCGGTGGTTTGTGGACTGGCTGCTTTCATCACCCGATTTTGTCTTAAGTTCGACAATCTGGCCAAAAGAAAATCCACGCCGCTAAAGCTACTATTTCTTTGCCAGCGACTGGACATGCCGTTCGATGCGGTTGCCCGCCTCGATGAGCTGTTCGTAGCTCGTCGCAAAACACGCGCGGCAGAAACCGGCGCCGTTCGCGCCGAATGCCGTGCCGGGGACCATCGCCACCTTTTCCGCCTGCAACAGGCCGACGGCAAAATCTTTTTCGTTCTGTCCGGTCACGGAGACATCCGGGAACGCGTAGAACGAGCCGCGCGGCAGATGGCATTTCAAGCCGATTTCATTGAACCGGCGCACGATGAAATCGCGGCGGCGGTGATATTGGTCGCGCATTTTTTTCATGGCGTCCCGGCCGCGCAGGAGCGCCTCGACGGCGGCTTCCTGGCTGATGATGGACGCGCAGAGCATCGAATATTGATGCACCTTCATCATCGCTTCAATCAGCCCCACCGGGCCGCAGGCGTAGCCGATGCGCCAGCCGGTCATCGCAAACGCCTTGGAAAATCCGTGCAGGAAAATCGTGCGTTCCTTCATGCCGGGAATGCTGGCGATGCTGGTGTGAACGCCCTCGAACGTCAGCTCGGAATAAATCTCGTCGCTCAGCACGATCAAATCCTTTTCCACGGCGAACTTCGCGATGGCCTCGATTTGCGCGCGGTCGCAGGTGCCGCCGGTGGGATTGCACGGCAGGTTGAGCATGAGCAATTTGCAGCCGGGCTGCCACGCGGCGCGGAGCGCCCCGACGGTCAGCGCAAAATTGTCCTTTGCAAATGTTGGCACCGGCACGGCCTCGCCGTGGGCGAGCGTGATGCTCGGCGAATAGCTGACGTAGCATGGCTGGTGGAACATCACCTTGTCGCCGGGATTGATGAGCGCGCGGCAGGCGAGGTCCAGCGCCTCGCTCACGCCGACGGTGATGAGGATTTCGTCCTCCGGCCGGTAGCTGACGGAATAATATTTCTCGGCGTATTTGCTGATGGCGCGGCGCAGTTCGATCAAGCCAAGGTTCGAGGTGTAGTGCGTCTTGCCCTTTTCCAGCGCGTAGATGCCGGCCTCGCGGATGTGCCACGGCGTGTCAAAATCCGGCTCGCCGATGCCGAGCGAGATCACGTTCTTCATCTTGGCGACGATTTCAAAAAAGTCGCGGATGCCCGACTTGGGCAGGTTGATGACGTGTTTGGCGATGTAACGGGTTTGGTCCATGAAAATTATCTGAATGGCATCTTCACTTTTGCACTACGAATTTGTGTTTGCTGTCATCGAAGACAAAGGAAAGCGACGCAATATGATTTGAAACTGAAGTGGAATCCGTATTGTAAAGTTCCACGGAGACTTCTTCGGAAGAAATCCAATGAGTTGTCCTTTGAATGGCCGTGCCTTTGAAAATATACGAATAATCAAAAAATTGATCCTGCATTTTTGGGTCTGTTGCACCTAAAATGCCAATACAAACCCGCACCGATTTTTTGCTTTTGTCGAAAAAGGGATGTCCACGATCAACATCAACCACATGGAGACTGTATTTTCCATCCGGAGATAGAGTGCCAGGAACATCGTCAACATTAACAAAGGCACATCCTGCAAGGCCTAAAGCCAGCATCGGAATCAACGAATAAAAAAGTTTTTGCATATGCAAAGGAAATTCTCGGAATTTCCTGAGAATTTTCATGGAGTGACTTTGAGCCGCTCGTGTTCCTCGGCTTTGCCTTCGAGCAGGAAGCCGTTTTCCTTGTAGGATCGAAGCATGAAATGCGTGGCGGTCGAAAGAACGCCCTCGATGGTGGAAAGTTTTTCGGAGACAAATGCCGCGACCTTTTGCAGGCTCGCGCCGTTGACGAACACCAGCAAATCGAAGCCGCCGGACATGAGGTAGCACGACTCCACCTCGTCGAACCGGCTGATGCGCTCGGCGAGCCGGTTGAAGCCGCCGCCGCGTTCGGGCGTGATGCGCACCTCGATGACGGCGCGGACCACGCCGGAGTCTTCGTCGGCGATGTTCAACACGGGGCGGAACCCCAGCAGCACGTGCTGCTTTTTCAGCTCGTCGAGCTGGCGGTTCACTTCGGCCTCGGACAGGTTGAGCACCTGCGCCATCTGCGCGGTGTTCAAGCTGCCGCCTTCGAGCAACAGTTTGATAATCGGCTTCATCAGGCGGGCAGTGTCGCAAAAATCCGGTGCAAATCCACACTAAAACTTGCAAAGCGACACGAAAGTCAGCGCCGTCAGTTCCATGATGTGCAGTGCCGGTTGCATGACTTGATTTATTCCGCTTCTGCCATACTTTATGCAACTTGATTTATGGAATTGAACGATGACGAAATCCGCCGTTACTCCCGGCACCTGATTCTGCCCGAAGTCGGCTTGGCCGGCCAAAAGAAAATCAAGGCCGCCAGCGTCCTGTGCATCGGCGCGGGCGGCCTCGGCTCGCCCATCGCCATGTATCTCGCCGCCGCCGGCGTCGGCAAGCTCGGCATCGTGGACTTCGACACCGTGGATTATTCCAACCTGCAACGCCAGATTCTCCACACGGACGCCGACGTGGGACTCCCGAAAGCCGAGTCGGCCAAGGAAACCATTCACGGCATCAATCCGCATTGCGAAGTCGTCATCCACAACACGCGCATCACCAGCCAAAACGCGCTCGACCTCATCCGGCCCTACGACATCGTGGTGGACGGCACGGACAATTTTCCGACGCGCTACCTCACCAACGACGCCTGCGTGTTGCTCAAAAAGCCCAACGTTTACGGCTCAATTTTCCGCTTCGAAGGACAGGCCAGCGTGTTCGCGCCGCATCTCGGCGGACCGTGTTACCGCTGTCTGTATCCCGAACCGCCGCCGCCCGGAATTGTGCCGAGCTGTGCGGAAGGCGGCGTGCTCGGCGTGCTGCCCGGCATCATCGGCTGCATCCAGGCCACGGAGATTTTGAAACTCGTCATCGGCAAAGGAACCTCGCTCGTCGGCCGGTTGCTGCTCGTCAACGCGCTGGATATGAATTTCAAGGAATTGAAATTGCGGCGCGATCCGCAGTGCCCGATTTGCGGCGAACATCCGACCATCAGGGAATTGATTGATTACGAGCAGTTCTGCGGCGTGGTGGCGGAGCCGGAAAATTCCGGCAACCCAGACGAAGTGACCGTGCAGGACATGAAAAAGGCGCTCGATAATCCGGGCCTTGGCATCAAGGTCATTGACGTGCGCGAACCGGACGAATATGAAATCGCCAGGATCGTGGGCGTGTCGTTGCTGCCGTTGAGCGAGTTGCAAAGCCGTTTCAGCGAGCTGGATCCGAATCGGAAATATTACCTGCATTGCAAGGCGGGTGTGCGCTCGATGAAGGCGCTGACTTTTTTGCGCCAGCAGGGTTTCAAACACCTCAAGAGCGTCAAGGGCGGCATCACCGCGTGGTCGGAAGAAATTGACCGCACCGTGCCGCGTTACTGATTTGCCGGGCTGGCCTCCGGTTTCTGACATTCAACTTCCGCCCGCAGTTTTTTCAACGCCGCCAGGGCCGCGTCGCTCTCGGCGGCCTTTTTGCTTTTGCCGGAGCCGCGCGCGAGTTCCACCCCCTCGTGAAACGCCGCGCATTCAAAAACGCGGTCGTGATCCGGCCCGCTGGCCGAGAGAAACCGGTATTCCGGCGCGACCGGCGAGCGCGCCTGCAGCAGCTCCTGCAATTCGCCCTTCGGGTTTTCGATGCCGGCCGGCCCGGTGAGCGTGCTGATGTCGGGGGCGAACTCGCGCAGGACAAATGCGCGCGCGGCGTCAAATCCGCCGTCCAGAAAAATCGCGCCGAGCAGCGCCTCAAACGCGTCCGCCAGCGCGGATGGGCGTTTTCGCCCGCCGTGCGTTTCCTCGCCGTGGCCCAAAATCAGATGCGTGCCGAGACCGATGGCGCGGGCGCGCTCGGCCAGCGCCCGGCAGTTGACGAGTTTGGCGCGCGATTTGGTGAGCAGGCCTTCATCCGCGTCGGGAAATTTTTCGTAAAGTTCGCGTGCAAGAACCAGCCCTAGCACCGCGTCGCCCAGGAATTCCAGCCGCTGGTTGTGCGGCATGGGGCTGTTTTGCTCGTGCGCGACGGACGGATGCGTCAGCGCCAGGCGCAGCAGATTTTCGTCCCAGAATTTGTAGCCGAGTCGGTCTTGAAATGCGGCGGGGTCGGACACGGAATTCAATTCGCAGCCGGCGGTTCGGCGGGCTGCGGGGCGGTTTCGGTTTCGGGAACGGGATTTTGCTCCGCAGTCTGCGCCGGAGTTTCGGTCGCGGTCACCGGCGGGTTCAGGCCGTGTTCCAGCAGTTGCGCCACGTCGCGCTGGACGGCTTCGAGCTGGTCCAGGTGCAGGTCCGGGTCGGCGATGGTGAACACGTCGCCCGTCTTTGGCTGCTCGTAAATGAACACGCGCTTTCCGTCGCGGACGATTTGCTCCTTCACTTTCAGGATGCGCTTGCGTTCGAGCATCACGGCGAGGATGAACGCGGCGGGCGCATAGCGCGGATCGTTTTGCTCGATGAGCTTGCGCAGCAGCGTCTCGGCGGTTTCCTTCTGGATGGCGTCCACCACCGGCGGCGGCGACTCGAAAACGCCCTGCCAGTGCGAGACGAAGCCGGTGCGGCTGGCGGCGTCTCCGGCGAACTGCTTCTGCCAGCACGGCTCGCAGATGTCCGAGCGCCGCAAATCGGGCGGCACGTCGAGGAGCAGCGTGTGATACGGCTGCCGGTCGGCAAACGGCCGGGCGCACGACTCGCAGGCCGGCGCGCGGGACTGGATGTTCCATTCGTTCATGGGCGCGGGAGTTTAACCACGAATGGCGCGGATGAACACGAAGAAAATTCTCAAACGGATTTGCCACAGAGACGCAGAGGCGCAGAGAAAGAAAATAGAATTGAACTCGGTGTCTCCGTGCCTCTGTGGCAAATCTTCAGCTTGCGAAATCAAAATCAGGTCGGCCTATGAAATAGTGGCGGCGCTGGCGGCGCAGTTCACTGCGCCCGGCCGAATTTTTTCTCCAGTTCGCGGTAGTTCATTTCGATCAGCGTCGGGCGGCCGTGCGGACAGGTGTAGGGCATCGCGCAGCGGCGCAAATCGGCGACGAGATTTTCCAGCTCCGGTCCGGCGAGCGGGTCGTTGGCCTTCACCGCGTGGCGGCAGACGGTCTTGGCCACGGTGTGCTCGCCGAGGCGCGCCAGATTCACCTCGCGTCCGGCGACGCGCAGTTCGTCCACGAGGTCGAATACAAACCGGCGCGGGTCGGCAGCGTTCACAAACGGCGGCAGCGCGTCAAGCAGGAACGTCCGCTCGCCGAATTCGCTCAAGCCCACGCCGAGCCGGGTCAGCACGGCGAGCTGCTCGCGCAAAAACTGGGCGTCGCGCGGCGGCAGCTCAATCGTCTCCGGCAGCAGCAGTTTTTGCGACGGCGCGAAACCGTTCTGCTCCAGCCGCGTCAGCATCTGCTCGAACAGAATCCGCTCGTGCGCCGCGTGCTGGTCGAGCAGCACGAGTCCGCGGTCGGATTCCAGCAGGACGTAAAGCCTGCCGATGACGCCGACGAGCCGGAGCGGGACGTTGAGCAGCGGCGTCGGCGATTGCGGGTTGCGGATTGCGGATTGCGGAGCCGGTTCCGGCGATGATGGCGGCTGAAGAGTTGGAGATGACGCTGTCGGTTCGGGCGGCACCGGCGGTGCTGACGCGAAGCCCATTTTCAAGGGCGTTTGCGCGGCGGGCGGAATTTGCGCTGCCGTTGGTGTCGCTGGTTTTAGTTCCTCCGGAAAATCCGGCAGTGCCGGCGCGGAGGCTTCCGGCGCAAATGTTAATTCACCTGGCGCACCTGGCGTTTTGGCGATTGATTTCACCGGCTCGGAATGAAACGCGAGCAGCGCATCGTTCACGGCTTGGGCGACGATTTTGCGGACTTCAAATTCGCGGTGGAACTTCACCTCGCGCTTGGCCGGGTGGATGTTCACGTCCACGGCGGCGGGGTCAATTTCGAGGAACAGGCAGCAGACCGGATAGCGGCCTTTCATCAGCGAGTTGTGATAACCCTCGATGAGCGCGTAATTGATGCCGCGGTTTTCCACCGGGCGGCGGTTGACGAAAACGAACTGGCCGTCGCGCGTCGCGCGCGAGACGCCGGGCGAGCCGATCAAGCCCCAAATCCGGATTTCGGATTTCGGATTTCGGATTTCAGATTT
>Ga0181517_10000237_pt1 | contig 79159 bp, 61 predicted proteins | sample PEATcosm2014_Bin_31_FD_119748 | JGI IMG/M metagenome (GOLD analysis project Ga0181517, IMG submission 119748) | Peatland microbial communities from MTU Mesocosm Facility, Houghton, MI, USA - PEATcosm2014_Bin01_30_metaG | ecosystem: Environmental > Terrestrial > Soil > Wetlands > Peat | place... | reverse complement strand
ACTTGGGCGATCTTCGGGTCGGAGACGGCAACGGTCGCACGCGAGGTAAGGTCTTCCTGATGCCCGTCGGCGAATGTTCCTTCAATCACAAGACGCTGGCTGTAACGCGGACCGATCATAGAGATGGTAGTGGGCAGGATCTCGATCTTAGTCAGCGAGGGCAGGGATGCACTGCGCGGAGCGTTGGAAGCAGTTTTGCGGACGCTGCTCGCAGTTACGCCCTTGCCCTGCGGTGCAGTTGGATGCGCAGCGTTCTGGCCACTGGGTGAGCCCGACAGAGCGAACAGCGCCGTTAACCAAACCGCCAGCGCCGCGAGCAAGACAAAGCTACGATGTCGCATCGCTTCTCCGAATCCAGAAACAAATAATGCTCTTATTCTTGCCCTTTACGAAAACAATTCATCAATCGGGTCAAAGCCGTGATCCACAAGGCGAACGACGCGACCCTGCGGGGTCTTCAATTCGGTGTCGATGGGGATGCCGAGAGATCTGTAAACCGTTGCGGCAAGGTGCGCTGGGGTTACAGGGCGATCCTGAGGTGCTGCGCCGATTGCATCCGAAGCGCCAACCACCTGCCCGCCCTTTATGCCTCCGCCTGCCATCACAACCGTCCAACACTGTGGCCAGTGATCGCGCCCTCCGGCGGGATTGATACGCGGCGTCCGTCCGAATTCGCCTGTGGCCAGTATCAGCGTGGTATCCAGAAGCCCGATGCGGCTCAAGTCTTCAAGCAGGGAAGTGTAGCCGTTGTCGAACATGGGGCCGACCAAATCGCTGTAGCAATTGATGGGGCTGAATGGGGCGGAGCCATGAATGTCCCAAGTGATCTCGTTGAATACGGTCTCAAACATGTTGAGCGTGACAAAGCGCACGCCGCGCTCCACCAGGCGACGGGCCAACAGGCAGCCCTGGCCAAAGCGATTGAGGCCATAACGCTTGCGGACCTCGTCCGACTCCTGGGAAAGTTCGAATGCCTCGCGCGCCTTGGTCGACGTCATCAGGGTATAAGCCTGGTTGAAGGTCGCATCCATCAGCTTTGAATCCGGATTTGAAGCTTCGAAGTACTGAACGGATTTGTCGACTTCCTGGCGCCAGCTTCTCCGCCGGTCGACGCGCACGGCTGAAATGTAGTCGGGCGGCAGCATGTCTGGAACTTTGAAGTTGGGATCGGCGGGGTCCGCATTCAAGACGAACGGATCGAAGCCCTTGCCCAGGAACCCGGCCGTATCGCCGTGGGGCAGATTGCCGCCAAGCTGCCCAATCGGGTGCGGCAGCAGGACGTTGGGAGGCATGTCGCCGTTCGGCCCTTTTTCAAACCGAAGCACCGCGCCATAATTCGGCGATTCGAGACCGCCTTGGAAGAGCCTCCCGGTCTGCATCATCTGGCAACCGGTGTCGTGCACCGCTGCCGCGGTGTGGTAAACCGACCGAATGAGGGCAAACTTGTCGGCATGTTTGGCCATGCGCGGAAAGATCTCGGAAATCTGAATTCCGGAGACGTTGGTCTTGATCGGCTTGAAAGGACCGCGTATAGAGGCAGGCGCGTCCGGCTTCATGTCCCAGGTATCCAACTGGCTGGGCCCGCCCACAAGCATTAATTGAATGCAGTTCACGTCCTTGGCCGGCTTTACGTCCGCCAATGCCTGCAGGCGCAGAATCTGGGGCATCGACAGGCCGAGAAACCCAAGCGCGCCGGCATGAAGAAAGTCGCGGCGCGTTACGCCGTCGCAGAAGTGGACCTTTTTGTCAGCGTCAAGTCGAAACACGATGTTTTCCTCACGACGAAAGCAAGATCATCGGACAACGCCTGCCACATCTACTTCTATGCAAGAGCTTCAGCGGCTGTTGCTTCGGGCGAACCCTGGAAGGCAAATCAGTGGCAGGTCGCCGGAGTTCCTTTCCTTGCGGGTGAGCAAAGCACATTGCCGCTCTCCGGTTCGGGATCCCGTTCGCACCGAATTCTAATCCTTGTAGACTGAAACAGTCCAGAATGATCGATTTCCCAGGGTGGCCACCAGACCGAAGGTCGGACACGCAAGGACGAGCACCCGCTTTTGTGATAGATACAAAATGAGTTCGCCAGCAGAGGCAGCCGGACGGTATATTGATTCGGTGCCTCTGTGGCCAGACGGAAGTTCCCCTTTTGAGCGTTTGGTTGAGGCCCTCAGTTGAGTTGAAGCAAACGAACGGCCGGGCGCGGGTTGCGTCCGAGCTACACGCCCCTGTGTGCGCCGGAGAGTATGGATGCTGCAATTAAACCCAACCAGAAAGATTTACGACGTCTGCATCATCGGTTCGGGCGCTGGGGGCGGAACTGCCGCCAAAGTGCTGGCCGAGGGTGGTCTGGACGTGGTGATGCTCGAGGCAGGACCCCGGCTCAATCCGGACAAGGACTTCAAAGAGCACGTGTGGCCCTACCAGCTTGCCCATCGGGGCGCCGGGGTCGGCGGCAAATTGCGGCTCGAAATAAATAGTGAGTTTATGGCGCCCAACGGCGCCTGGGAGATCGAGGGCGAACCGTATACCACCGCGCCGGGCACATCGTTTCGCTGGTTCCGGTCGAGGATTGAAGGCGGACGGACAAACCACTATGGGCGCATCTCGCTGCGCTTTGGGCCGGCAGACTTCAAGGCGCGCTCTACCGACGGCATGGGAGACGACTGGCCCATCACCTACGAGGAACTTGCACCCTACTATGACCAGGTTGAATCGTTTATCGGCGTATTCGGGTCGAAAGAAAGCATCCCCAATGCTCCGGACGGCGTGTTCCTTCCGCCTCCGCAGCCGCGCTGCACCGAGACCCTCATCAAGAAGGCCTGCGACGGTTTGAAAATTACATGCATTCCGGCGCGGATGGCGATTTTGACCAAGCCCTTGAATGGACGCGACGCATGCCACTACTGCGGACAATGCGGCCGGGGATGCAAATCCGCCTCGAACTTCAGTTCCAGCCAGGTGATGATTCCGCCGGCGGCGGCCACGGGGCGATTCACGATGATTGCCGGCGCCATGGCCCGCGAACTGGCCGTCGACAAGACCGGAAAAGTGGAGGCGGTTTCCTACATTGACAAGGCAACGGGCAACGAACAGCGGGTGTACGCCAGGGCCTTTGTGGTGGCGGCGAGCGCCTGTGAATCGGCCCGCCTGCTGCTGAATTCGCGCTCACCGCTCTTTCCTAACGGGCTCGCCAATTCCTCCGGCGTGGTGGGGCGGTATCTCACCGATTCTGTCGGCAGCGACCTGGCAGGGCACTTTCCGCAACTCGAAAACATGCCGGTGCACAACCATGACGGCGCCGGCGGAATGCACATGTATATGCCCTGGTGGCGCTTTGGGCAGAAGAACGATTTTTTGCGCGGGTACCACATCGAGTTCGGAGGCGGACGCGACATGCCGGGAGTGGGCAGTTTCGATGGGGTGTGTGCGGAGCACGAGGGCTATGGCGTCGAACTGAAACAGAAATGCCGCAGCTCGTACGGCACGTTCATCGGATTCAGCGGCCGCGGCGAGATGATTCCCAACGATAAGAGCTACTGCGACCTCGACCCCAGCGTTCGGGACCGGTGGGGCATTCCGGTGCTCCGCTTCCACTGGCAATGGGGTGAGAACGAGATCAAGATGGCGCAGGATATGCAACAGACTTTTCGCTCCATCATTGAAGCCGCGGGGGGCACGGTGATTGCCGGCACACGCCGGCATCCGCGGGCGCCAACGGCACATGGGGGCGCAGGGGAGCAGCCCGCCGCCCATCTCACAGAGCCCGGTGCTGTCATCCATGAATTGGGTACGGTGCGCATGGGCAACAATCCGAGGACATCGGTGCTGAACAAGAACTGCCAGGCGCACGAGGTCAAGAATCTTTTCGTGGCTGACGCTGCACCGTTCGTGACCAATCCAGACAAGAATCCGACGTTGACCATCATGGCCTTGTCGTGGAGAACCTCGAAGTATCTGCTGGACCAGGCCAAAAGGGGGGAACTTTAGGGGGTCTCCGATTAGGTTCGAATTGCGTGGCGACCTTCCCTCAGAGGCTAAAGCCCGCGCTCTTCTTACTGGGTTTGCGGCACGACTAAAGTCGTGCCCTTTCAAAACCGTGACTTATTCAGAAGTTCCTTTAGGGCGCATTCTATGACTGCAGATTCAGTATCACGGCGCGCGTTATTGAAGTCGCTGACCATGGGGGCCATGGCCGGCTCGGTGCTGCGCGTCATCCCGCTCCAGGCCGCCGAGCACGTTCACGCCTCCATCGAAACGGAAAAGGCCGATGCGGCGGGAGTATACACCCCGAAGTTTTTCCCGGCGCAGCAGTTTAAGACACTGCAGGCGTTGTGTGAGACCATCTTTCCCGCGGATGCCGATTCCGGCGGTGCCGTGGAGGCGGGCGCTCCAGAGTTCATCGACCTGTTGACCAGCGAGAATCCGGAATATCAATCGAAGTTAGGCGGCGGTTTGAAGTGGCTCGACGCAAACTGTGCGAAGCGGTTCGGAAAAGAGTATTTGGAATGCACGCCGCAACAACAGAAAGAGGTTCTCGATCTCATCGCTTATCGAAAGAATGCGGCAAGCGACGATTCACTCAGCCAGGGGGTGGAGTTCTTCTCACTGTTGCGCAACCTCGCGTCGGACGGGTTCTTCACCAGCAAAATCGGCATCAAGTACCTCGGCTACAAAGGCAATACCTATCGGCTTGAGTTCCCAGGATGCCCGCCAGTCCCGGGGCTGTAGCCAGGGTAGCGTCAGTCGCCGAGGGACACCGCGGATGGGTCCGATGCAAAGCGGTGCAGAAATCTCGACGGACTGAAGATATTCTCATTGCCTTGCGTCTGTAGTTACTTAGATTGTCACATCCTTCGAATTGGCCCCTGTGCGGTTGCATCCACATGGCCTAAAGTGATATTCAGATGGATCATGTCCCGACAGTCTGGTTTTGAAGAACCACTTCGCCTTCGTTCGTTCAATCGTCGCCACTTTCTGAAAGCCGCCGGGGCGGCAGCTATCCTGCCCGTGGTGCATCCCGCCTTTGCCGCGCAAAGTTCGGGCGCCTCAGCCAACAACCGCATCAATATCGGCGTCATCGGTATGGGCTGGCAGGGAACGGGCAACACGCAGTCCTTTCTTCCGCTGGAAGACTGCCAGGTGGTCGCGGCATGCGATATCGATGCGAATCATCTGAAGGCCGCTATCAAGATGATTAACGACACCTACGGCAACGAGGATTGCAAGGGGTATCACGATTATCGTGAGTTGCTTGCGCGCGACGACATCGATGCCGTGATGATTGCCGTGCCCGATCATTGGCATGAAATCGTCTCGACCGAAGCTGCGCGCCGCAAGAAAGACATCTACGCTGAAAAGCCACTCGCGCACACCATCGCCGAACAGCAGTCCATTGTTCGCGCAGTCCAGCAGAACCGCGTTATCTGGCAGATGGGCTCATGGCAGCGCTCGGTCCCGACCTTTCATAAGGCTGCTGAGATCGTACGCAACGGGCTCATCGGCACAGTCACCCATGTTGAGGTTGGCCTGCCCGGCGGTAATTCGGATTTCGACGACGTAGGTAAGGTTGCGCTGGCCAAACTGGAGGCCCAGGGAGTGCATGTCGCGAGTCTGGAGCAGGTTGTGCCCGGCACCAAGGCCTGGGACCTGCTGGTCACCGATCCTCCGGCGGAATTGGATTACAACACGTGGGTCGGACCGTCCAGGATGGAGCCTTATATGAGGGTGCGCTCCCATAAATCGTGGCGGTGGAATTACAACACCGGCGCTGGGGAGCTTTTGGACTGGATCGGTCATCATTGCGATATCGCGCACTGGGGTCTGGACTTCGATAACTCCGGTCCGTCAGAGGCGGAAGGCAGCGGCGAAATGCCGCCGGCCAACGCGGTTTGGAACACAGCGCCAAAATACCGGTTTGAACTGAAGTATCCGCAGGGCGTCAAAATGACCATCGCCGGCGGCCATCCGGATATCAAAGGCGGCGTGAAGTGGATTGGCACCGAAGGCTGGGTGTGGGTGGATCGTGGCGGATTTGAGGCCTCGAATCCCGCCTGGAAGCAGGGCAAATACTTGCCCAGGGAGCTACGCAAGGTAAAACTCTACACCTCCTCGAATCATCAGCAAAACTTCCTGGACTGCATAAGAACGCGCCAGGCGACTGTTACGCCGGTGGAGGTGGGGCATCACTCGGCCATCCCGGGACACCTCTGCCTGATCTCCATGCTGACCGGAAGAAAAATCCGCTGGGACGTAAAAGAAGAAAAGATCATCGGCGATGAGGCGGCCAGCAAGCTGATGACGCGCGAATATCGGGCGCCATGGAAGATGAGTTGAGCCGCGCTGCTGGCACCTCCGTTTTTCGACGCATTCGCCGGATGAAAGTTGCAGCCGCTTGAAGAGCTTCGCATTTCAATTTTGATTTCGATCGAGAAGATATGACAGATTTGACTGGAACAAAACTTGGTCCTGGCCGAAAGGTCAACTGGGATTTTACCTTCGCCTTTCTGGCCTTGCGCCTTTGGCTCGGCGTGCGCGCGCTCTTTGTTGGCATTGAGAAGTTCGGCGCCTTTCGCTCAGTAGCCACGCCGCTTATCGATCCCGCGACCGGCCAGCCGGATGCAAGCGGCGTCATGGTCAACGTGAACATGAAGTTCTACGCGTTGGCCAACTACAAGGGCATTCCCGCTGCGTTTGGAGACAAGTTTACCCATGAGCCGCTGTTTCCGAAGTTCGCGCTGGTGGCCTTTGACCGGATGCTTGGACCGGCATTTATTCTCACCGGCATCATGCTCATCATTGGCCTCGGCACGCGCATTTCACTTGCCGCGCAGGGTTTGCTCTTTATCGCGCTCACCGTCGGACTGGTTCTGATCGATCAGGACGCCGGCGTGGCCTGGCTGGGGATTCATATCGGTTTGGTGGCAGCGGCCTTTCTGCTCGCGGAACACAACAGATTCGTGGTCCTTAGAAAATGGTAAATCCTCTCCTGAATCGCCGTGACTTCATCAGCGCGACGGCAGTCGCTGGCGCTGGCCTGTTGCTTGAAGCCTGCAAATCCGACTCCGGCCAAAAGACGAATCCTGCCAAGACCTCTTCGCTGAACACCATCAATATCGCCCTCATCGGCTATGGCGAAGAAGGCAAGGTATTGCTGGAATCCCTGCTGAATATCGAGGGCGTCAGGCTTGTAGCGCTTTGCGATATCTGGGATTACCACCTCAATGAGGGCGCACGCTATCTGGGGAAAATCGGTAATCAGGTTCGCACTTACGAGAACTATGAGGACCTGCTGGCCAAGGAAAAGGACCTGCAGGCGGTTGTGATCGCGACGCCGGACTTCTGCCATGCCTCGATGACCAACACCTGCCTGAAAGCCGGCCTCCATGTGTATTGCGAAAAGTCGATGAGCAACACCATCGACGGAGCGCGCTCCATGGTGCACACCATGCGCGAGACCGGGAAGCTGTTGCAGATTGGTCATCAGCGGCGCAGCAATCCCCGTTACCTTTTTACCTTGAACCGCCTGTTGCATGAAGCGCAATTCTGCGGCCGTCTGACGGGAGCGCAAGCGCAATGGAACCGGGCGGTCAAGGAAGATTTTGGCTGGCCCAAGAAATACGAGATGCCCGCCGGAACGCTGGCCAAGTACGGCTATAAAGACATGCACCAATTCCGCAACTGGCGCTGGTACAAGGGGCTCGGCGGCGGGCCGTTGTCCGATCTCGGTTCGCATCAGATCGACATTTTCAACTGGTGGCTGGGCATGACGCCAAAGTCTGTTGTTGCCAGCGGCGGGCTGGATTACTACAAGAACCACGACTGGTACGACAACGCCATGGTCATTTACGAGTATCCGCTGGCCCAGGGCGTGGCGCGCGCCTTCTACCAGGTGCAGACCACCACCAGCGCTGGCGGCGGCTACTTTGAGACGTTTATGGGCGACGACGGCACCATCAAGATGTCGGAAGATCCTTCGCTTTGCGCGATATACCGCGAAGCGCGCGCCACCGCGGTTTCATGGGACGACCTGATCCAGAAAGGCTATGTCCGCGCCGCGGCGACCTCTGCGGAAGATGCCGCGAAAGTGGACGTGCGCGAAACCGCGCAACTGGCGGAATACGAAATCCCGGTCTTCTTCAATAAGCCACCGCACCAGCCGCACCTGGAGAACTTTTTCAATGCCATCCGCGGCAAGGTAAAATTGAATTGTCCCGGCGATGAAGCTTTCAGCAGCGAATATGTGATCCATAAAGCCAACGATGCCATTGCCGCGCAGACACGACTTACCATCACTCCTGAAGAAGTGAAAGCCTGAGACGAAGATGAAAATGATTATGAAGAATCTCGCCGTTGTGACTGCAGTGTTTTTTGCGGTTGCCGCGCTCGCACAGGACAAAGTTCCTTTGAAGACGCAATTGCCGCGGCCTCTTTTTGTGGGAACTCCGGTGCCTTTGAATGTGCCCAATCTGGAAATACCGGCGAAGGGCAAGCGCCCCGATTTTCTCGTTCCCGCCGGGACCATCAATCTCGCCAGAAACAAGAAAGTCACAGCCAGCGATAACAGTCCTATCGTCGGAACGCTCGACATGATTACCGATGGGGACAAGGACGGCAACGAAGGTTCCTGGGTCGAGCTCGGGCCCGGCAAACAATGGGTGCAGATTGACCTGGCGAAAAATGCGAATGTCTACGCCGTTCTCATCTGGCACTTCCATTCGCAGGCGCGCGTGTATCGCGATGTTGTGGTGCAGGTCTCAGACGATCCTACATTTCGTTCGGGCGTGACCACCATCTTCAATAGCGATATTCACAATGAACTCGGTCAGGGCGCGGGCAAAGATCTGAACTATATCGAGACGTACCAAGGCAAACTGATCGACGCCAAGGGCGTGAAGGGGCGCTATGTTCGCCTCTACAGCAACGGGAACACGGCCAACAAATTGAACGACTACATTGAAGTTGAAGTGTGGGGCAAGCCGGCCGCCTAAAGCGGCCCGCAAGTTGTGTTGGCGGCCCCGCGCAGCAGTTCGATCTCGCAATCCTATGAGAACTGATCCGTCCGCCGATCTGTCCGAAGCCGGTTTCGATGAAAAGGACAGATCGCTCGCGATCGAAATCCCTGCATCCTCGCCGCAATGGATTCGCTGGGCGGTTTTTCTTCTTATTGGCCTTTTTGGACTGCTCATCCGCCTTCCCCAACTGGGCGCGCGGCCCATGCACACCGATGAAGCTGTCAACGCGTACATCGTAGGACAACTGCTGGCAGGCGAAGCCTACACGTACGACCCGCAGGACCGGCATGGTCCAACACTTGCTGCACTTGCGTTTCCGCTTGTCAGAATGCAGGGCGCGCGCGCGTTTTCTGAACTGACAGAAACGGAACTGCGCCTGACGACGGTACTGGCCGGAACTGTCACCATTCTGTTGTTTGGCGTGGCGGCTGAAATCTTCGGTTTCGTGCCTTGCCTGCTCGCCGCGCTGCTCTTCGCCTGCGCTCCTCTGCCCGTATACTACGACCGGTATTTCATTCATGAGTCCATTTTTGCCGCCGCCACGTTTGGGTTTATTTTGTTCGTTTGGCGCGCTTGCACCAGGCATTCCGTAAACCAGGCCGCGCTGGCTGCCGTCTGCGCCGCGTTGATCCTCACATGCAAAGAGACTTCGGTTCTTCATTTCTTCGCGCTGTCTGCCGCCGCGTTCATCTTTTGGGTCTGGAATCTGCGCGGGAAGAGTCTTCAAGGTTTGTTGAGGGCGAAAGCGACCTTGGTAGCAATTGTCATTTTCGTTCTGCTCAGTGTGGCGCTGTTTACCTGGTTTGGAAGCAATTGGAAAGCTCTGCCCGCGCTGCTTTACGCAATCCCCAATTACCTTGCACGGGCAGCCGGTGAAGGCCATCAAAAGCCGTTTTGGTATTTCGCAAAGCTTCTCACCGGCGGCTGGTCTGGTGGTTTGATTACAGCCTTGGCTTCTATCGGCTTCGTCCAGGCGGTTAGAAAGCGCAGCCCTTCGCCGTATGGGTTTCTGGCGTTCTATGCATTCTTCCTCGCCGCCATTTACAGTGTGATTCCATACAAGACGCCGTGGCTGGCTCTCAGTTTCTGGCTGCCCATCGCCTTGTTCGCCGGTCTGGCAAGCGAATCACTGTGGCGCCTGCGAAAGAAAACTCCCGTTCTTGGCATAGCGATGCCAGCCTTGTGCATCCTGCTGGGAATTGTGGGCGCGGTCTCGATCGCTCACGATACTTGGCAGCGCGTCTTTGCCCATCCTGCCGACGAATCCAATCCGTACGCTTACGCGCAAACCTCAGAAGATCTGCTCGGGCTGCCGGCGGAGGCTGAATTGGTGGCGAAACAGAATGCACTCGCGGCGCCGCGCATTGCCGTTATCGCCGCCGATCCCTGGCCGCTTCCGTGGTATCTGCGGCACTTTTCCAATGTTGGATTCTGGCAGCCGGGACAGCAGGTTGGGCAAGCAGATATCTACATTACCTCCACAGAGGCTGCCGACCAATATGGAAATCAATTGCGGGGTCTTCTACCGGAATTCTTTGGAGCGCGGCCCGGTGTATTAATCCTCCTGTGGTCACCTGCTCCGAAATGAGATCGAATGGCTGACATCCACCAAGTCAATCATCGCGCCATGGCGACATACTTTGAGGCGCGCATTGCCGATGAGGAAAGCGCATATGCCGCGCAGGCTGCGCAGGCCGCGTTCGATCTTTTGGACAATTTGGAATCGCATTTGAGCCGTTTTCGCTTGAACAGCGACATTGCGCAGATCGCGCAGCTCCAACCGGGTGAGAAGATGCGTCTCAGCGAGCCGGCCTTCGCCTGCCTGGAGATTGCGAAGAGAATGGAACTGGCCACGCGCAGTGCGTTTTCCGCCACGGCCGCAGCCCTGCAAACTCAGAGCTGCATGCCAAGGTGGAGTCTGCTGCCCGAGGAACTTTCCATTCGCTGTGAGAGCGGGCGGCTCGAATTCGATCTGGGCGCTGTCGGCAAGGGGTTTGCGCTCGACCGCATGGCGGAGCTGCTGCGCAGTTGGGATTGCCCGTCGTTTCTGCTTGTGGCAGGTGGCAGCAGCATCCTGGCGGGCGACGCGCCGCGGGGTGCCATCGGCTGGTCCTGCGGCTTGGGTGAAGACAACGCGCCGCAGCGATTCTTTCTCACGAACGCTTCCCTCAGCGGCTCGGGACTGGCGGTGAAGGGAAGCCATATTCTAGATCCACGAACCGGCCAGCCGGCCCCCCGTCAACACCGCGCCTGGGCCTTGACCGATACTGCAGCCGAATCGGACGCGCTCTCGACGGCGTGCATGGTGCTGAGCGAGTCCGAACTGGAAGAAGTTACGGCTCACGATCCGTCGTGGCTGGTCTTTCTTGAGGCCGGGCAGGGTGGCCGGCCAATAGGAGGCCGCGTGCTGCCGCCGCAAGCTTGATCTCTTGCGACCGCGCTTATCTTTGGCCAACCAAAGCGATAATCTGCCGGATGGAATTCTGGCGAGGGACACCTCTGACGTCCAGATAGAATTTTGGCGAGACAAACCTCAAAATCGATTTTGACTAAAGCGCTCTGGCTGTGAAAAGCAGATGCGCCAGCTGGACAGCGTTTCTGCGTGAGCTCAAAGATCGCGGCCTGAAGGGTGTCGAATTATTCGTTTCCGACAAGTGCCTTGGCCTGGTGGAGAACCTGGCGGATTTCTATCCCGATGCCTTGTGGCAGCGCTGCGTAGTGCATTTCTACCGCAACGTGTGGACCGCAGTGCCCACCGGCAAGGTGAAGGAAGTAGCTGCCATGCTGAAGGCCATTCATGCCCAGGAAGACGCCAAGGCCGCTAAAGAAAAAGCACTCCAGATAGTGGAAAAGCTGCGCGCCATGCGGCTGGCCAAGGCTGCGGAGATCGTCGAGAACGGCATCGACGGAACGCTGAGTTATAGAGCACCATGAAGAGAGCCCTGTCACGCAGTGCGAGGATTCCATCGCGCGGCAAGGTCCGGAAGAGGGCCTCGATTTCGTCGCGTTCCAGGTATAGCGTCTAAGGCGGCGCAGCCTGTTTGACAGGAGTCGCCTCCACTTGTTGGGCTTCAGCCAGCATTTCCGGCTGTCGGAGGGGGAGGAATCGGTAGAAGATATGCAAGGCGGCAAGCCGCTGATTGCGTGTGCTCACACGATTCCCGTGCGTAACCTCCATCGAGTTGAGGAAGTCATGCACACATCGATACAGGCCGATCACCGTGAGAATCTTCTCTGCGATACCGCCGAGTTTTCCGAACGCCGCATTTAATCCCATTGTCTCGAGGCTCGATTGCGCCCGCGCTCGCATCGGTCTGCGGGGGGCATGTGGCTGAGCAGGCGTACTCTCTCATCCGATATTTACTTGCTCCCGTTACTGCTGTTTTTGGCTCCAGACGTAAATCTAGACAAGACAAACTCCTGGGCATAGCCGCTTAACATACGCTCGACAGTACCAATCGCAAAGTTTCCGAACACGAGTCCAACGCCACGGTTCGACTGTGGATAGTAGATATTTGAGAGGGCGCTAGATGCCAGGTCTCCTCCGAGACTTGAGTAGTTCGGCTGTGATTGTCCATTGTCTCCACGACAGATGAAGGGACTCAAGAGAGCGTGGCGAAGACGCGACTGTGTCGTGCCTGTGCCCTGGTAGAAATAGCGCGGATCCTGGTGCAAAAGCGATGGCAGAACTGCGCCGCCAATCAGGATGTCACTAAAGCTATCTGCGCCAATTGCGCCTATGCGCTGGCCGTATCCCTTGGCTCCTTGAGCGAAATCCGGAGTGTCTGCCGCCTGCTTGATAGCGGCCATTGACGTGACGCCAATAATGGAGATCGGATCGATAGAAACTCGCATGGCGAGTTTGAACTTCAGCTTTGTTGTTAGCGGTACCGCATTCTTGGAATCGTAGACCACGTAAAAGTTAGGAATAATCCCAAGAACACGCTGTTGCTCCTCAATATGGACCTGCTCGACAGCGATTTGCGCTGTCGAACTATAAACCGTAACCGATGTCTGTTCACCTTCAATCTTGAGCTCCGTGCCTTTTAATAGCACGTATTGACCCGGAGCAAGGGTGATCTCGGCGGAGGCCCAGGTTACAAAACCCTTGGCGCTGATAGTGACCCGGTACGATGTATTCCCCCGAAGGCCGTCGAACGCGAATCCGCCTGTATCATTTGCCACAACTTGATGGTGATCCCCTGGAACCGGGCCATCCAGAGTCACCATAGCGCCGGGAATTACATCTCCGTATGCATCGGATACGGTACCGCTTATGCTTCCGGTCTCCTGCTGCGAGACAACCAACGGCGACGGTTGAGAGTTCTGGTTTTGCTGACCAGTAGTTTGTTCCATCGAAGGTTCTGCCGGAGCAGGCTGTAGCTTGGGAGCATCCGGGAGCGAAGCTGATGCGTTGAACGCGCTCGATTGCTGGGCCGTTAGCTCAACGGACAGCAGAGACAGAGAAAACATTGCAGTCAAAGTTACAGCAAGGCAGTTCGAATTCAATTGCATCCATTCACCAGTAGCCGGACCGCTGCGTTGGCCGACGAATTGCGATACCTCCTCACGATAAACAGATCAAGGCCGGCGAAGAACAGCATGGCCATTAACTCCGTAATGAGGAAAAGCAGTTTAGGTTGCGTTGGAATCAGCATCGCAAAAACATGCGCGATCACTACAAGAATGTCCAGACAGAGAACGAGCATGATACTCAATGCGAAAATCAGAGCCCAAATGTCGGCGAGATGGTATTTGCGCATTGCAAGAACCGCTACTCCAGAGACATAAACTGCGGACATGGCGACCCAATGCGTGGGGAAAAAGTGGTTAAAGGGAAACAAGAGACCTGTGACGCTTACGACAAGGGCGCAGTCGAGAAAGACGACGGTCCACTTCTTAAACAACTTTCCTTTCAAGATGCCAAACACCACCCAGGCCCCGGTACCGATTCCGACCGCGCCAAAGGCGACGTGAACGAATTTGAGAATTTCTAAGATCATGGTTCTTTCCTCCCCGCTTCGGTTGCTGGACCGAAACACTGGTTGTCTATTGCTGCCAGAGAATCAGTGGTTCTTCCAATGGAACTGACACCGTATCGAGAGCAGCGACAACGCGGACCGTGTAATCATTTGCCGATCGGACGGCCGGTGCCTTTGCTTCAAAGACAAAGCCGCCCTGCACGCCGACCAGTTCGCCCGCCTGACGCATCTCAGAAATAAACGGCGTCTCATCAGGGTTATCCGCGAAGAGTTCGACGCGAACATGCTCGGGGCAAACGGTTCCTAGATAAATGCGTACCCGAATGAGGTATTCGCTTTCGTCTTGACTAACCTCAAGTTCGCGAAAGTGAATTTCGGACCAGTGTGTTCGCAGTTCCGTCTGCCATTTCCGAATCTGGATCGCGAGGTTGCCGTGGTCCTTCGTTCGCTTTGTGTATGCTTCTGCGGCTGGGAGATAGAAGCGCTCCGTATACTCCCGTACACTGCGGTTTGCGGAGTATTGCCCGGTGAGCCGAGCCATGCTTTCGCGCATCATGGCAACCCATTCGGAGGGAATTCCAGAAGACTCGCGTCGATAGAAAAGAGGAATCACTTCATTTTCCAAAACGGAGTACAACTGTTCAGCTTCCTCAGCATCCTGTGCCACTTCAGTGGGATAGCTTTGATGGTCTCCGACCTTCCAACCGAGGGATGCATCGTACGCCTCCGCCCATCACCCATCGAGGGATGAAAGATTGAGTCCGCCGTTCACGAGAACCTTCATTCCGCTGGTTCCACACGCTTCCCAAGGACGGCGCGGTGTATTGATCCAGACATCCACGCCCTGCACCAGTTGTTCGGCCAGGCTTATGTCGTAATCACTCAGGAACACCACACGGCCTTGAACTTCTTGCCAACGGGAAAACTGGACCCATTCCTGGATCATTCTCTGGCCCTCACGATCTTCCGGATGAGCCTTACCAGCAACCACCAACTGCACAGGATGATTCGGGTTTGTCAGAATGCGAATCAGGCGTTCCGGATTGTGAAGCAGTAGGTTGGGGCGCTTATACGTCGTGAAGCGGCGGGCGAAGCCAAGGGTCAAGGTATTCGGATCGAAGATGTTCGTTCCCTTATGGCCCGTTGCAGACCAGGTTCCGATGGCGCCCTCCTGCCTCTTGTTCCTGGTTCTGACTGCATCGACTAAGTGGACGCGATTGGCGCAGCGCATCTTCCAGAGTTCGTCATCCGAAATGAAACGAACCTGCGTCTCCAGTTCGTCCAGATCCTGTCTCCAACGGTCTGAACCGCAGGCTTGATGCCACAATGCATCGGACTCACTCGAATCCCAGCTTGGAACATGTACGCCATTGGTGACACATGCGACAGGAACCTCCGTGACCGGCCAGCGCGGGAATAAGTTGCTGAACATCTTCCTGCTCACCTGAGTGTGCAACTGGCTAACGCCATTCACGGCGCCGCAGCCGCGAATACCGAGATAGGCCATATTGAAGGGTTCATTGGGATCGTCCGGATTTGCCCTCCCCATGGCCAACAGGTCGTCCACTTTCACGTGCAGGTTGGCCGAGTACTCGCGGAGATAGTGCTCAATCAGGTACGCCGGGAAACGATCGATGCCGGCGTCAACTGGCGTGTGCGTAGTAAAAAGATTCCCGGCGCGCGTAGCGAGGAGAGCAACATCGAAAGGTAGACCTGTTTCCTCCATGAAGACGCGTGCCCGCTCCCATACAGCGAACCCTGCATGTCCCTCGTTAAGATGACAGACATCCGGTCGTATGCCAAGCGTATGAAGCATTCGATAGCCGATGATGCCAAGTATGATTTCCTGCTGAAGGCGCATTTCCGTGCCGCCGCCATACAATTCGCTGGTCATACCGCGATAGGCAGGAGGATTTGCCGGATCATTGCTGTCCAGCAGAAGAAGCCTGACCCTGCCTACCCTGGCCTCCCACGTTCGCAGCCACACTGCATACCCTGGCAATTGGACGCGGATGCGGAGCCACTCACCTGTGCTATCCCGAAGCGGCAAAATCGGTAGTTGCGAAGGATCATTGTATGGATAAACCGCCCGTTGCGAGCCGTCTGCGCCGATGACCTGCCGGAAGTACCCTTGCTGGTAGAGGAGCCCAACTCCGATCACCGGAATCCCAAGATCGCTGGCCGATTTCAACTGGTCCCCGGCTACATTGCCGAGCCCACCTGAGTAGATGGGCAATGCCTCGCTCAGACCAAATTCCATGCTGAAGTACGCGACAGTTTTCAATTTGGAGCTAGGTTGAACCTTCTGAAGCCATGTTGCCGAGTCACTGCCGGTCGCAGCGTCGCTCTCTCTTAGTTGATTGGCCCGAAGACGATCCACTTCCTCACGAAAGCTCTTCTCATTGAGAAGTTGTTTGAGCTTGGTGGGCGATGCCGTCTGAAACACTGCCCAGGGGTTGTGTGTAATCTCCCACAGTTCCGGGTCGATCCTCCCCCATAACTCGTCGGAAGCGTGGCTCCAGGACCACCGCATATCGAGTGCCAGTTCAGCAAGGTCTTCAGCGCCGGAAATGCTCTCCAATGCAGCTCTGAGCTTTGTCGGTTGTGCCATGTATCTTCCTCTCTTTCCATCTTGTTGGCCAGCGCGCGAAACTTCTGCGGAATCTTTGGTTGCGCACGAGCCGGGGCGTTTGGCGCTTCTCAGCGCAGTTCCGAGACCATCGGCCGCATTTGCTGAGGAACGATTTGATACGTTCCGTAGTCAATCGTCATCACTGCCGTGCCACCAATGCAGACCTTTGTCTCGCTCCAATGTTGTTGCGGTAGCCAGAAGCCACCAATATCCGCGTTTATGTGATGGATCACTGTGCTTGATATCCAGAACGACAGATTCTTGCCCGGTTGCACTTCCATTCCGGCTACCGCAAAATCGATTCCATCCACCCAAATCCTGCCTCGACAGAGAGACTTACTTGGGGTAATGGGTTCGACATCAAGGATGTAGGCAGGTCGACCGGTCACGGTTTCCCTGCCGAACAGGTGAAATTTGTAATTGGCGTTTGTTAATGCCGTTGCGCCTCGATTCAGCGATGCCTCCTTCTCGCTGTCCACCGCCCGCTGGAGAACTCTTTCGCGCAGCGTATGGGAACCGCTCTCCGACACGATCCGAAGGATCTTTCCAGAAGACGCGTCGTATCTGACCTCGACGTCCATCCTGGCAGTGAGTGTCTTGAAGGTACTCCGATACGTGATCGCGTAATGTCGCAATGCCTGATAACTGCCCAGCATTTCCATCTGTGCTCGGTCATGCATCTGCATTCGGTCAACGATCTGCTCTTCGCTTAAAGGCGCGGGCGAGGAATAGGCCTGAATTTGAGCAAATCCAATGCATGTGAGGAAGGCATCGGCCGCAGCCTCAAGCGCGTAGTTGATACGGCGTGTGAATGAAAGCCCTTTCATAGGAGTGACTGTCCTTGTATAGAGTCGCCAACGATGTGCGCCAGTTCTGAAACCAAGTGTGACTTGCTCTGCGAGTCCAAGGAGCTCTCAGGAATTCCCCGCAACTGATCACAGTAGTGCCTCAGAAAGTAGTCCATCGTCTCAATGCGAATGCGGATGGAGGCCAGAGGGCGGTTTTCGTCCAGGTCGCGGAAGGAGAAGTGAGGTTTGCCGGACTGCTCGATAATTTGCTCGATGACACGGCTGATGAAGGCATCATGGCCGCATTTGAAATTGGATAGTTCCACCGAAATGAGATTCGGATGACGCGCCACGAATTTCGCCGCCCAAAGCTTGTGGTTGGAACTGGCGGAGAAGGTGTTTTTCCAGACGTCGGAAATATCGAGAGGGGAAAGGATCTGGCCGACGGCAACCTCGGCTCCGAACAAACGATCCAACAGATCGGGATCGAGCGGTAGCAGGCTTTGCGAGAAGATGGGATAGCCGAGCCGCTGCAACTCTTCGAGGATTCCCTGATTCAGGCCCGGGTCATGGTGATAAGGGCGCCCTAGCATCACGAGTCCGATGTTCCCGCCACGTTCCAATTCATCAAGCGTCAACCGCGCCTGCCGGCGGAAACAAGCCTCAAAGGCTTCCCAACTGCTGTAGGCGATGTCAACCGCGCGCGAGTTCTCTTCCCAACCGAGATCGAGCGTCTCTCTCCAGCAAGAAAACATCTGGTACTTGAATAAATCGCGGTCCGCCATGTCAAGCACGGGATTTACATATGTGACGCCTGCTTCCCGGAACCAATCGACAGTGCGAGAGAAAGCTGCCTTGACCGCTTCCGGAGTTGCTGATCCGGAGGGGCAGGCACAGGATCCGTTGCAACTTTCAAGCGGCGTCGTCAGCACATCGAACATCGGGAAGAAGATTGCATCCATCGGTTCCTTCTTCGCCCTCTGGAGCAATTCATAGACGTGGGCAACCGAGACCTTGGAAGGAAAACATGGATCGATGGCGGAGAATCCCGCTGCTTCCTGATAACGCTCGGGACTCGAAAAGTGTGAGTAATGCAGGTTCACCGCCGGGATCCCAAGGCTTTCAAAATATGCTGAGAACAGCGGAGCATACGTGAAGAGATTGAGCGCCCTTGGAATCCCGATCTGTATGCGAGCGCGGCGTTGCTGTTTCGCCTGGATTCGATGTGCGGAGGACAGAATCGATTCCCGATGCGAAGTTGTGGCGACGGAAGCCGGATGCATGGGGAGCCACGCCTGCTCCCCGGCCAACTGAACGTAATTGGGGAAACGCTGCCGGAGGGCTGCCCAGGAAGCGCTGATTCCTTTGGCGGCAGTTGTGTCTTCCGCCTCCCCGCGGTCGCAAGTGGCAATGATCACCCGTTTCAGATCGGACGCAGTCGAGGTGGCTGTGTTCAGCTCGACGAAGGTTCGCAGACAACGATTGGCGCAAAAGTGGCAACGCGTGCTTTCGTCTCTTCGGATTGTGTAGTGGAGCGCATCCAAGAGGTCGAAACCGGGAAAGGTTGTGGAATGGCCGGACCGGCAAAATTCCATTGCTTCGAGAGCAGCGCCAATGGCTCCGGCCTCGCAGCAGTTTGGATGAACGACCACTTCTGGCTGTCCACCGCCGTGATAGTGCGTCCGGATGAAATCGACCTCCGCTTTGACCACGGCGAGATTTCTCTGCGTGCCGCCCTGGAGCACGAAACGCCTGCCGAGCGTCGCGACATTGGAAACCCCCGCAACATAAAGAAAGATGTTTTTAGGGAGCACATTGGCCAGCCCGGCAAGGATCTCTTCCGGTGTCCATCCCTGGCGCTGAAAATTCACAATGTCGGACTGAAGAAAAACGGCGCAGCCATAACTGAACTGAGGCATGCGCCGCGCCGAGAATGCAACCTCGGCAAAATCCTCTACCCGAATGCCGATCCCTTCCGCGGCAACCTGCAAAAAATATCCATTACCAGCCGAGCACTGGGTATTCAGCTTGAAGTCCTTGACGGCCCCATCCTTGAGCACGACGATTTTGATGTCCTGACCGCCAACGTCGATGATGGCGTCCACATCGGGGAACAGACGCAATGAGGACTTTGCGTGGGCCACGGTTTCAACCAGAGCAATATCAACTGAAAGGACCTTTTTAAGCAGGTCTTTGGAGTAGCCGGTGGTTCCCATGCCTAGAACTTTTGCACGAGTGCCGGATAGCTCGAGTTTGCCGCGCAAATCGCGAAGAACCGACACCGCATCGGCAATCGGGTCGGCCTGGGAAAGTTTGTATGTAGAGGCAAGAACCTCACCGAGCGCGGAAACAGCCACAGCTTTGGTTGAGGTTGACCCTCCATCCAACCCTATGAAAACTTCTAATTCGACTCCGCGCAGATCTGGCGTTACAGGAGCGGGCCGAGAATAGGCTCTGTAAAAACTCTCAAACTCTTCTTGGCTGGTGCATAGTCCACTGGTGCCTGATGTGCACCCGCGTGAAGCATCGGCCTCGCAGATGTAAGATTCAAGAGCTCGCGCGCCCTGGTACTGGACGGTGCCTTCTGATTCAGCGGCCCCAAATTCAATGGCACCGATAGCAGCGAAGTATTCAGCCATCGGCGGCACGACTATGAGTTCTTCGGGAAGCGCTCCATCGGGTACTCGGATACTCTTTCGCTTCCAGAGATCCAGAAGTCCCTTTTGCCAAGCGGACTGCAAACCCGGAAAATACGCATTGGGGCCACCCAACAGAAACACTTTGGGCAGCAGTGTATGTCCACGCGTGAGGACACTGAGGTTTTGCAGAACGATGGCCTGAAACATCGAAGCCATGAGTTGGGAAACCGGAACACCTTGTTTTTGCAAGCCGGTAATGTCGGTTTCCGCAAACACGCCGCACTTGCCGGCGACGGGATAGAGTTCCAGGCCTTCGTATCGTTCGGTGAGAAGGTCATCGATCGGAATGTGCAGCTTGGCAGCGATCTTTTCAATGACCACGCCGGTTCCGCCGGCACACTTGTCATTCATCGACGCGATCTTCCTGCGACGGCCTTGAACACTGCCCTCTTGAAAAATAATGATCTTGGCATCCTGGCCGCCGAGTTCGATTACGGAGCGTACGTCCGGATATGAGTTTTCCACGGCCAGACTGACCGCCGCTGCTTCCTGCACGAAACGGGCGCCGAGCAATTGCGCAAGTTGCTGTCCTCCGCTTCCGGTCATGAACAGCCGCGTACTGCCGTCCGAAATACAAAGTTCGCGCTTAGCCTGCAGCAATGCGGCTAACACGGTTTCCGCCTGGCGACTCTCGTGACGGCGGTAGTTCTTATAAAGGATTTCCTGTGTGTTGGCAGCGCGCACGATTGTCTTCACAGTCGTCGAGCCCACATCGATTCCGACCAGAAAGCTCTGCGGAGTGGACGCGCCTGCCCAGGAGCAAGAACGGCGGTCCACAGGCTTCGGCGTATTGTCTCGCGTCTTCAATCCCTACTCCATGTTGCCGCGCACACCCTGAAACCCATGCAGCGACTGCTTGAAAAGCCAGCGAATGACGCGCGCGTCGTTATAGCAAAAAGCAAGAATATGGTTAAGTGTCGAGAAGCAGTTTGCCTCGCAGGCGCGCTTCATCTTCGCCAGTTGATCCGGCTCCATCCGCGGCGCCTCGATGATTCCCCAGTCGTGATTCGTCGAATACATGGGGAAGCACGGAGCCAAGGTGCCGTCGGTGCGGATAATGATGCTGTTCTGGCCGGCGCGGCAGCCCCACTGATCCAGTTCCTTATTGATGAATTTCTTCATCTCTGCCAGACGCTGGACCGAATTCACCATCTTGTAGCCGGCATTCTGTTTCTCGATCAACCAATCGACCAACTCGCCGATGGCGGCATGATCCTCCGGGTGGATGAAAACTGGGTTGTCTTCCAGATGTCTGAAGCCGCCCTGCTCCATCATCGGAGACTCGCAAATGTGATAATCGGTCGCGATGCCGCTGTCGTGCGCCAACTCCGTCAGCATCCGCACATCCTTGAGATTGTTGCGGCAGATGTTGATATTCAGGAAGACGGAGTAGCCGTACTTATATTGCTTGAGCACCAGATGGTTGAAGTATTCACGGATCGGCGTCATCGCCTTCGGAAGCCCTGGCTTGACTTCCCATGCATCCACAGCCAGGTTGACTGTTGCGACTCCGGCATCGGCGACGCGGTCAATGAGATCGGGCTTCATTAACCGGCCATTGGTCGGCAAATAGACCCAGAAGCCCTGTTTCGCGGCGTAATAGATGACCTTATGCGCGAACTGTGGGCGCAGCAGCACTTCGCCTCCCATCAACGCGAGAACACGGCAAGTCGTCGAATGCAGCCAGTCGATTGACCGCCGGGCGATGTCCTCCGTCATCCCGTTGACGCGATTGTCGTAGGCCCAGCAGTAGTTGCAGTCCAGGTTGCATTTCCACTCGTTGAAGAGGTAGGCGATGATCGGATGAAACTCGCCGCGCTCAAGACGCGACCGGAAATATGGAAACATCCAGCCCTGCATCGTGTGGTAAATCTGCGGAACAGTCCAATGCCGCTTTCCGTTCTTTGGCAGATAGGCTTTGTCCGGAGCGGCGTAAAGCTCTGGTTTCTGCGGAAACACTGGCTCCGGCAGAGTTAAAGACACACCTCCAGGCAGTAGAGGAACCTGCGAACGCCGCCCGTTCATCAGTTCGTCGTTAAGGACCGTGCTGATGCGATACGAATGACTATGCTCAGTCGTGGATCTGGGAAGATCGCTCATGACTCAATCTCCTGTGTGGAATGGATTTGATCGAGAACCGGCGAGTACACTTTGTGTTCCCGTTGCGAATGCAATCCGGCGCCTTGCGTAAAACGAGCAGGCATCAATTGATCCGCGTACAGCAGAAAATTCGCGGCGGTGGAGACGACACCAGGGTGGCGTGGAATCGATGAGAGCGGAGAACGCAGTTCCCTGTGGTCGGCCACAAAAACCCTAATCTCATCGAGTGAATGATGCACTGTCTTGAGTGCCTGCTCAAACTCCAGCAATGCCTTTGCCCGGGCCTCGGACAGCGCCATTTGGACACGACTATACGCGTGAATGTCTCCGTCCGCGGAGGTTTCGATCGGCAGGAAACTAACCTCAGAGAATTTCTCCACAAGCGATGCCTGCACCGCATCCGATTGCACGGACGGAAGACAGCCGAAAGGCTTGAGCGCCAGCACAAGATGACACGACCTGTGCTCGGTGTAGTAGAGCGTTTTACCCACCTCCAGGTGCCCTTCGCCGCCGCGTAGAAACGTACTGTAATAAGGGGCAGCGAGCGACGCGAGTGTCTCCTGCGGCGCCAGTATCTGGTCGGGGAGCGAAAGCAACTTTGTCAACCGGCTGAAGTGATGGAGATAAATCCTCGCTCCAAGCGCAAAACCCATCCGCTTAACCCACAAGGTTGCCCGAGCGGCGATTGCCTTCCATGGGGAGGTCCACGGAGCGGTATAGGCTGCCATCCTCTGTTGGTAGGCAACCCGCGCTTTTCTCTGGTGAAGCAAGTAGAGCAGCCATGTGCTGATGGGCTCAATTGAAACTTCGGCTCCTTCCTTTTCCAGAAACTCCAACATGCGGAAGTTGCCGTCGCTCTCAGTCATCTGCGCCCAGAATTCACCGATCACTTTGACGACCGGCCTCACCCGGAGCCAATCCACTTCGACACTTTTCAGTTCATTCGCGGCGGAGGGGAGAATTGTCGTTAGCGCATTGCCGTACAGGTGCGACCACAGCTTCCCAAAAGAATTCGGAAAGCGATACCAACGAGATTTTCTGTTGGGGAGCAGGAAAGCAGGCAGAGTGTCCTGCAACTCGAAGCCACGGTTGGTTTGGAAGTGCGCAGCGATAGCATCTGCCGCCCTGACGACAGCTCTATCAGTCGCCCCCGCATGGATCTCGAACGGTCTCAAACGGTGTTGCACGCCATTTAGCAGGTCACCAAGAACGAAGGCGTGCAGCGTATTCCAGCCGAAATCGGCTGAGAATTGCAGACCGCTGTGACCGGTGGAAGCGTAAATGCCATGATCCTGAGAGAAGGAAAGCACGCGAAACCCGTCGAACCCGGCCGATCTGAGCGCCATGCGGAACTCGGACTCATACATGCCGAATCGGCAGGGGCCGCCGCATGCTGCTGTGAAGTAAACGAAGCGGCGAACAATCTCATCCCGGGATAACCCGGCCTTTTCCTTCTGCTGCAGGAAGCGAACAAGGTTGCCGACCGTGAAGTAAACCGGATTGCATAGACCAGTAGCGCAGAACTCCTTGCCCAGCTCGTGCGCTGCACGATCGGTCTCCGGAAGGTGTTGGCAGCGGTATCCGGCGCCGGCCAAGAGCCCCTCGATCAGACGCTCGTGCTTCCAGGTCAGCCCGCCAAAGAGAATCGTTACGGTGCATTGTTCGTTCGCCGCGAATGCGGATTCACGTGGCCGCAGAGGTGGGTAGATCAGCCCGCGCGACGGGCGCTTTGCGGACGGAGGATCTTCATACAATATCTCCTCGTGCCGTGCTATTCCGGACTGTGCCAATAAATTCATCTACATACCCCTATTGGCCGGGCGCAACCACCACAGATCCGCCCTTTCGTTCTCTAGGCAGAAAGCCGTGACGTCGAGGCACGTCCAACAGCATCCACCTCGCGCGATGGAGCCGTGACTTCACAGCTGCGCAGGTAACACCCAATGCTTGCGCGGTCTCCTCAGTCGACGACTCACTGAAAGTCAAAGCTCTTAGGACAACACGATATTTCGGAGGAAGCTTCAGAAATTTCTGCTGGACGAGCCTATAACGTTCCTTCTGGAGATAGCGTTGCTCCGGTGAGGGACCATTGTCGGCTATGGTCCACGAATCGCATGGATGGTTCGAGCCGTTCGGATCGTCGATATATATCCACCGTGCTCGGCCTAGCTTCCGTTTCATCGAGATGGAAACGTTGACAGCAATGGTGATGAGCCACGAAGAGAAGCGGGCATCGCCCCTGAAACTTTCGATATTCACGAAGGCTCGCAGCATCGTCTCCTGAACGATGTCCTCCGCTTCCTCAGTGTTCGCGGCACGGCGGCGCACGACACCGAACACTTGGTTGCGATAACGTGAGAGCAACTCTTCTATCGCGTAAGACTCTCCCTTCTTGGCCGCGGCAACCAGGACTTCGTCCGGCAAGCGAGGCGATTCGCGCAAGCCCGTTTGATTCTCAATCATGAAGTCCTCACTTTCGTCGCTCACCACTGCACGTTTGACGTTCAAAGGGTTGGCGCTTGTTCCGCTTGGCATCGATTGCGAGCCGCTCGATTATTGACAGGAAGGCATCCCGCGATATTTCGGGCCGCGCCCACTCGTCGTACAACGGATCGTCGACAGCCGCTGAGTGTGCGCTGATCAGAAGAATCCTGGCGATTGGCCAATGGCGGCGGACATACTCTAGTGAGACGAGCAATTCGTGTTCGGATAGGGTCTGGTGAACAATAGCGATCTCAAGGCTTTCACTTGCCGGAATATTACAAAGATCCCGGTAGGAAGCAGCGGCAAACAGCCGACACTTATGGCGCAGAAGTAGCACATCTCGAACAGCCTCGCACGACTCCGCAGATCCAATCGAGAGCACATGTAAGGTCGTTGTCATCTTGTCTCCTTTGAGCTGAATCCAGCAAAGTTCTCAGAGGCAAGTCGAGACGCATAACCTACCTGGAGGATATTATGAAGTGCGTTAATACATGCGGGCTCAATGACCGAGCGACGACATTCCAGCAACAGCGCACAGTCTTGAACAGAGAATCCCAAGTAGGTATGGAGGATGAATGCGGCACGTTCGAGGACATTGCAGACTGCGCAAATCTCTTTCGGCCCAAGGGATCGAAGAATCTGTTTTTCTTCTGAATTCAAGGCCTGCGGCAACGCAAGAAGCTGTGCACAGCGCGTATAGTCACCTGCCACACTTTGGATGTCGGTTCGAATCCTTTCGATTGCTGCTCGCACTACACACCGCATCACCCAAGGTTCAAGCCGCTCCATCGACACAACTCCCACTTCTTCCGCAATTTGGCCCGCACGAACGATGCATATTTCGGCATCATGTCCGTGGCCGAGGATGACTGTGACGAGCCAACGCAATTCGTCCGAACAGCGGTCAAATGCCTCCGTAATTGCAGCCTGACGGCTCGGGGCAAGGGAACCCTTGGAAGATGTTTTCAGAGATGTCATTGTTCCTCCTTGAACCGAAATGAATCATTGAGCGCATCTACAGTGCAACACTCGTCTTCGTGAAAGCCTTCTCGCCCCTCTTCGCCCACACTCATCGTTTTCTGCCTGCATCTTCGCCGGTTTTGTTCGTTTGTTGGCCCTTGACCGGCTGTAGCGCTTGAACAATGTACGAGTTGTATGCGCCGCTTGCGTGCAGGTGGCAGCCGCTCGTTACTAGACGGCTCAGCAGGATGCGTCCAGCCTCGTCCACCGCTGAGACGCTACTCAAAAAGACGTGGACTCTCTTTTTCGATGAGATCGCTTCTTTGCAGCATGTCTCAGCGATCTGAACGTACTCTCCAGTGAGGTGCCCAGCGATCGTCACGACAGTACGAGATCGACCCTCGATTTTGTTGATTCTGAAGATGTCGAATTACCTCCTACCCGGATACCGTTGCACTTTGCTGTCCATTTCACGCACAGGACAATGGAGGCTCAAGACGCATATTTTGGGCAACAATAGTTACGCGGTTGCGTTTCAAGAGAGGCGGCATATTGTGGGTAACGGCACTACTTCCTCCTGTTTGCATCGACCCGATCAGATTCAAACTTTGGTGCTGGTCGAGAAATACTCAAAGCTTCGGAACACAGGCCTGCATTGTTTAAATAAATGAAAATAGGGCGCTTGCGCGCGGGATACCACCATGCAAAGGCAGACCAACCATGACCTTTCTTCTTTAGAAGGGTTCATGGGCGATTTCGATAATCGCTAATGAACTTGATCCGTACAACCGTGGAGCACACAATCCGTTTTGCGGGTGACGCTTGCATCGTGGTCAGCGGTCGCAGATGCCGAGATCGGCACTTGCCGACGGCACTTGCCGAAACTCGGCACGAGGTCCTTCCTCGCCACGAAGCATGGAAGCTTTTCATCCGTAGCGTAAGGCCCGCCCTCTCACAGTGTTTATCCGCAATGCATTGGCCTCTGGGCTCCATAGACGCTATTGGTCCAACGATTGCAAATCTAGTAATCGACGACTCGATTCTCACCCGTGGAGCACAAATGCAAAGTTCGAAGTATTGGAGAGCCATGTGCATAATTTCGATCACAGTGGCCTCGGTGTTGTTCACACAAACCCTAATCTCTGCTGCGCCAGCCGCGTTTGGACAAGAGGCGACACCCAAAGAAGATGTATCGCTGAGCCTTACCGATGCAGTGGATTTGGCGCTGAAGAATAACCTGCAATCCGTTGTCGCCTCTGAACGCATTGCGCAAGCGAAAGGAGAAAAGGGAGTCAGCCTGTCTGGACTTCTTCCGAACATTTCAGGTTCGGCGTACCAGGCGAGTCAGACGCTCAATCTCGCCTCGATGGGACTTCCCATGAACAAGCTTCCGGGGTTGTCGCCGTTTACCGGGGCGTTCGATCACTTCGACGCACGCTTTCAAATGACGCAGAGCGTTTTCAACCTTAGTTCCATCCTTCGCTATCAAGCAGCCAGCACCGGAGTAACGCTGGCCCGCGAGCAGCAGAAGTTAGCCGCGCAACAGGTCACCACGGCAACGGCTATCTCCTATCTGGCGGTGTTAGAGAGTGAGCAGGCTGTTTCCGCGGCTCAAGCCAACGTTCAATTGGCCGAGACGCTTCTCACGCTGGCGAACAACCAGAGGCAAGCAGGCGTAGCGAATGGCATCGATGTGGCACGTGCGGAAACGCGCCTCGCTAATCAGCGTGTCCAACTATCGCAAGTGCAGACCAATCTGGACACCGCACGGCTCGATTTGCTTCGCATCATTCATGGCGTCGGCGGGCAACCCTTTACAAGCCGCGTAACTCTGCGCGATCAGATGGGTCTGACGGTAGAACCGAGCCGCGACGCCGACGAGACCGTGAAGCTGGCGCTAGTCGATCGAATCGAGGTTTTGATTGCGGAAAAAGAGTTGAAGATCATAGAAACGCAGCGCAAGGCCGCCGGAGCCGATTTGCTGCCTTCGCTAAGCGCTTTCGGAGATTACGGCAGCAGCGGTCATAAACCGAATGACGTTGATTATCCGACGCGTAGCGTTGGCGTCAGCCTTAATGTGCCGATCTTCAATGGCGGCCGAACTCTATCCGAGATGAAGGTGGCCTCCAGCCGCCAACGCGAGGCCGATGCGCAACTACGCGATGTGCGCGCCGCCGTGGAAAAAGACGTTCGCCAAGCGCTACTGAACGTCAAGACCCGCGAGGAGCAGGTCCGCTCCGCTCAGCTGGCCGCTTCTCTTGCAACACGCGAACTGCAACTGGCGCAGGATCGCTTCAAGAACGGCGTTACCGACAATATCGAAGTCGTAAATGCGCAAACGGCTCTGGAGAATGCCCGGCTGGTTGTGGTTTCGAGCCTTGCCCAGTTCAACATTGCACGATTGAATCTGGCCTCCGCTTTGGGCCATGTGGAAGACTTCCGGCTCTAGAGTGAAATCAGAGTTGGTATGCCCCGTTTAGTTTCTCGAAGGGCCGTCACTCCCTGATGGCCGCATCGACTTGGAGTAGTAGTCCCGGAAAAGATCAACTCCGGTATCGCTGTAGCCGGTTCAGAAAGGCTGGAACAGACTCACATATGAAGGAAATCATGGAATCCGAAAACGATCAACAAGTACTGGACGAGACTTCAAGCCGGAAAAACAAGATGAAGTTTCTGGTATTGGCTGGCGGCATTCTGGCGGTAGTGGCAGGTACAGGGTACTACCTTTATTCGAGAGCGTTCGAATCGACCGACAACGCTTTCATCGACGGAAGCGTTGTACAGATCAGCCCGCGCATACCCGGTCAGGTGCTCAGTGTGTACGTTCAAGACAATCAGCACGTAAACAAGGGCGACCTGATTGCGGAGATCGATCCCCGCGACTATCAGACGCAGTTGGATCAAGCACAGGCTGGTCTAAAGACGACGACGGCACATGAGGCTGGAGCCCAGTCAGGTATGGATTTGACCTCTGTTGTAACCGGGGCGGTGCTGGTTCAGGCTACAGCGGGGTGGGATGCGTCACGCGACCAAGTAAGTGTTTTGCAAGCGCAAGTTACACATGCGCAGGCTCAAATGACTGCAGCTGAAGCCGAGGCGCATCGCGCAAGCGACGATGCACAGCGCTACAAAACTCTGCATGACAAAGACGAAGTCTCCCGTCAACTGTTGGATCGCGCTGAAACTGATGCACGCGCTACGGCTGCAAATCTCGACGCTGCGCGGCAAGAAGTTGCGGCAGCAAAGGCCCAACTCGAACTGGCGGAAAAACAGGTCCAACAAGCGCATGGAAAACTTCAGGAAGCTCGATCTGCTCCTATGCAAGTCCGTGTGCGAGAGAACGATCTTCAGTCTGCAAGTTCTCAGAAAGAGCAGCAGAGTGCCGCAGTGCAGCAGGCGGAACTGAACCTTTCTTACACCAAGATCTATGCGCCGGAGTCCGGATATATCACCAAGAAATCGGTCGAACCGGGAAACTTCGTGCAGCCCGGTCAGGTTCTAATGGCGTTGGTTTCAGACCGGCTTTGGGTCACGGCGAATTTCAAGGAAACGCAACTGGAGCATATGCGTTCCGGTCAGCCAGTCACGGTCAAGGTGGACGCTTATCCGCAACTCAAGCTCCATGGTCACGTCGATAGCATTCAGAGTGGTTCTGGCGCACGCTTTAGTCTGCTGCCTCCCGAGAACGCAACGGGAAACTACGTCAAGGTCGTGCAGCGTGTCCCGGTCAAGATTGTCATCGACGGCGCACCCTCTCCGGAGTTCAGACTCGGTCCCGGGCTTTCGGTTATTCCGGAGGTTAAGGTTCGATGAGCGTACCCCAGGATAACGCATTGGCCGAAGAGGAATGGCGTCCGAAATCGAACCCATGGCTGATTGCCATTGCCGTGATGCTGGCGACCTTCGTCGAGATTCTCGACACCGCCATTGTGTCCGTGGCAACTCCCAACATCGCTGGAGCGTTGGCGGCGACTAATGACGAAGCCACTCGCGTACTGACCTGCTATCTTGTCGCCAACGCGATCATCTTGCCTGCCAGCGGGTGGCTGTCGCTGCGCTTCGGCAGGAAGAGATTGCTCCTGGTCTGCACCGCGCTGTTCGCGGTAGCTTCCTTCATGTGCGGATCAGCTCCGACTATGGGCTTTCTGCTAGCGTCTTCGGCGCTACAGGGTATCGGAGGCGGAGCCATGGTTCCGCTTTCGTTGGCGATTCTGATGGAGAGTTTTCCGCCCGCCAAGCGAGGGATGGCCATGGCGGTGTATGCGATTGGCCTGGTCGTCGCTCCCGCCGTTGGGCCGGTGATCGGCGGCTGGCTGACGGACAACTACTCCTGGCGCTGGATCTTCTATATTAATGTTCCCATCTGTCTGCTGGCGGCATTGATGATGTGGCGCTTCGTGGAGGACCCGCCCTATGTGCGCGACGCCAAGCCCGGTCGCATTGACATCGGCGGTTTCATTCTTCTCGGAATCTGGCTGGCATCTTTTCAGTTTACTCTGGACGACGGCCAGAAAAAGGACTGGTTTGGCAGCACATACATAACTCGCCTGGCCTGTATCTCGGCGATTGCATTTGTTGTTTTGCTTATCAGGGAACTGCGCATCAAGAACCCGATTGTCGACCTCCGGGTATTCCTGAACCGGAACTTTCTTGTGGGAAGCGCTATGATCACGGCATTTTCGATCGCAATGTACAGCGCCATCACCGGGGTTCCGTTGTTTTTGATGACTCTGATGGGCTACACGGCTGAACTTAGCGGCATTGCCACCGCTTCCCGCGGCATTGCCGCGGGGGTGGCATGCATTATTGTCGGGTACTTGACATCGCACGTCGATTCCCGCTGGATCTTGTTCTTCGGCTTCCTGCTCTTTGCAATTGGCACCTTTCAGTTGGGCAATATCACCCTCGGCGTATCGATGAATAGCTTTGTCTGGCCTTGTGCCCTGCAAGGTCTCGGGATGGCTTGTGTGTTTATTAACCTGACGGGGATGGGATTGGGAACGCTGCGGAATGAACAAATGGGAAATGCAAGTGGAATCTTCAATCTGGTGCGCAACCTCGGCGGCAGCATAGGGATCTCCATGACCAACACATTCGTCTCCCGCGGCATCCAGTCGCACTACTCCAAATTCATGCCACACGTTTCCATCTATGACCCGGCATATCAACAGCAGAGCCAGATGATGCAGCGTGGCCTGACGTCGCTTACAGGAGCTCATCAGGCGGCCACCCAATCTCAAGGATTGCTGCAAAGCATCCTTCTGCAACAAGCAGCTTCCATGTCGTACATCGATGTCTTTCGTTGGACGGCGGCTCTGCTCGTGTTCATTATGCCCTTCGCATTTTTAATGAAAAAAGTGGTGAACAGCGGGGGCATAGCCGTGCACTAGCCTCGCAGTACATCGCATATGTTAGATTGCGACGGTAGTTCCGTAGGCACTCGGAGGAGAAATCGACATGCAGTTTAAGGCTTTGACAATTGCAAGAGAGTACGGCAGTGGCGGGGCGGAGATCGCTGGCATCATTGCTCATAAACTGGGATGGAAACTGATCGACAAGGCTCTGATCACTGAAATTTGCAACAAGGCGAGAGTGCCGGCGGGGGAAGGCTCTGTCCTGGATGAACGCGTCGATCCCTGGCTGCATCGCATCACGCGCCCGCTCTGGGGCAAGAGCCCTGACGGATATTCGGTGCCCGTGCCAGTGGAATTATTCGATGCGGCCGCGGCTGCGGCTCTGGCAAAAAGAGTGATTGAAGAGGCTTACGCTATCGGAAATTGCGTGATTGTCGGGAGAGGTTCACAGTGCGTCCTGCAAGACAAAGAGGATGTATTCCATGCTTTCGTGTATGCGCAATGGGCGGATCGGGTACGTAGAATCCAGATGCGTGAAACGCATCACACGGATGTGGCGGCGCTGATCCATTCCGTGGACGAAGAGCGTTTGCGGTATGTGCGGCTCTACTACGGAGAGAATCAGGCGGATCCGCACTTGTACGACCTGATGGTGAACTCACAAGGACGGGCCGACATTGCGGCCGGGCTGATTCTCCTGGCAATTGAGATGAACTGGTAAGTTCATCTCAATTGCGCGGCACAAAAATGGAAGCGCTTCAATCGGGTGCCAAGAGGTTTGGAGCTGTGCGCGATACAGAACTCTCCGTCTCGACCTCAGTCGAAAGTGTTGAAACATAACCAGGGGCCGCGTCGGCCGGCATAAAATGGTGGCTGAGCCACCACTGAAGCCGCGTGTTGTTATGATCAGATCTGTGGATTCCATTGAGCACAGTCTTTACCGATCCCTGTTCGAGTTGGCGCAGTCCCTCTCGGGACACAGCGATCTGCAGAGCCTCTGCGACAGTCTTGACCGCTCGCTCCGCCACGTAATCGAGTTCGACTACCTAGGACTGGCGCTCTATGATGCGGATCAGAACGTCATGCGGATGCATGCCGCAACGGGCATTCAGGCCGTAGAGTCTCGAATAACGGTCATGGCTGTTGCGGATAGCCCGGCCGAATGGGTTTTGCGGGAGCAACAGCCTATGGTCATTCCAGACCTTGCTATTGAGACCCGCTGGCCGAAATTCATCACTTACCTTCTTAGCCAGGGAGTGCGTGGGGCGACCTTCGTTCCTCTCAGTAACGGGTCTCGACACTTGGGAGTTCTGGCCCTCGGCGAACGCGCATCCGGAGCACGATCGAAGTATAAGCCAAGCGAAGTGAAGCTTGCGCTCTTCCAGCGGGTCGCCTCCGAAGCCGCAGTTACGGTTGACGCGTACTTGATGCAGCAACAGCTCACACAGCAGCGCGACCGGCTTCAAGTATTGTTCGATGTGACGAACGCGCTGGTGTCGAAATTGCCGTGGGATGAGTTGTTCGCATCCATTTCAGACCAGCTCTCACGGATCGTTAAACACGACTTCGCCTTGCTGACGCTTTGCGATGAGCGCACCGACCGCGCTAAGCCATATGCGCTCCACTTTACCGGTAAACCGCTTTTTGATATGGATGCGCCGGATATTGAAGTGGCGGGCATGCCTACAGAGGAGGCGCTGCGCTCAGGGAAGGCGGTTGTGCTGAGTCATCCCGACTGTGAGCGCTTTCCATCTCCCGAGTATCGAAGGCTCGCGTCTCTCGGTTTTAGCGCTTCCTGCTCCATTCCGCTCATAACTCCGAACGTCACTCTGGGAACGCTCGAAATTGCCCGAATCAGCGCGGAACCATGGGCGACTGACGATGTTGATCTTCTGCTGCAGGTAGCGCATCAGATAGCGATAGCTGTTGAGAATTCGCTCTCTTATCAAGAACTTACCGAGACCAAAGAGAAGCTCGCCTCAGAAAACCTGTATCTGCAAGACGAAATTCGCTCCGACCAGAACCTCACCAATATGATTGGAGAAAGTCCGGCGTTCCATACTTTGATGAAGAGTGTACAGATTGTCGCGCCCACGGATGCCGCAGTCCTGGTGCTGGGCGAAACGGGCACGGGGAAAGAGATGATCGCCCGTGCCATCCATGACATGAGCGAACGAGAGAAACGGACCTTCGTGAAGGTGAACTGTCCCGCAATTCCGGCAACACTCCTAGAGAGCGAGCTCTTCGGCCATGAAAAGGGGGCGTTCACTGGTGCCCTTGGGCAGAAAATTGGACGCTTTGAACTGGCCGACCACGGGACCTTGTTCCTTGACGAGGTCGGCGAAATTCCTCTCGAACTTCAGTCCAAACTACTCCGCGCGATCCAGGAGCAAGAGTTTGAGCGGCTCGGTAGCAATCGAACGATACGCGTTAACATTCGCGTCGTCGCGGCCACGAATCGTGATCTTAAAGCGATGGTGGCGGAGGGAAAGTTCAGAAGCGATCTCTATTATCGCTTGCATGTGTTCCCAATCGAGGCTCCACCGTTACGTGACCGCAGATCCGACATCCCACTGCTCATTCGCTACTTTACACAGAGGTACGCTCAGCGTATGAATAGGCACATCGAGTCGATTCCGAAGGCGGCAATAGAAAAGCTCATAGGATACGACTGGCCCGGCAATATCAGGGAACTCCAAAATGTGATCGAGCGCTCAGTTATCTTGACCCAAGGTCCTCAGTTGCAAGTCGCTATGCCGGAGTCTCAGACCTCAATGGAAGCTGCGCCAACACGTAGACCCGCATTGTCTTCATCCCACAAAAGGGAGAAGATCCTTCTAGCATTAAAGGAAGCAGGAGGCATTGTCGGTGGAGAAAACGGAGCTGCCGCACGGTTAGGATTGAGGCGAACAACATTGCAGTCCAGGATGAAGAAGCTAAACATAGATCGCGATTATCACTGACGCCGAGATAGTTGCTTAACGTATGTTTATATCTGTCTGTAGCACAAGCATTACCACTTGGCTGTTGGGCGGGTGAGTGTCTCTGCTCCCGCAGATTCTTGTAGCGGATACTCCACAATTATCAAAATCCCCGTATATCTGGGTAGGCATTCCATTTAGATAACGTACGATATTGTTCGCACATTTGATTTCGGTTTTATTCTTTGATCGGCCAGTTGCTTGATGATCATCGCCTCGGGCATCTGCGCAGCGGCAAGCTGCGCACGAACCAAGCGGTATAGCCACCCGCTTTGTCGGGCCATTGGCGCCAATAGTGCGGCGCAACGGAGGGTTAGCCTCTCGGATTTAGAGCATAGAGCCGTTTCGCATCCTGAGTGGGCGATGATCCAAACAGACGCTTGTACTCACGGCTAAACTGGGAAACACTTTCATAGCCTATCGATATAGCAACTCCGGCAACATCAACTGGTGTTTGTGATAAGCGACGGCGGGCTTCGTGTAGTCTAACCTGCTTTTGGTATTGAATTGGCGATAAACCTGTAACCGCCCTGAAGTGTTTATGAAAAACAGACGGGCTCATGCCGACGATTGCGGCTAATTCGTCGACTCGTGCTGATTTCCCAAAGTTAGATCTGAGCCACGTCATTGACTTGCTTATGTTTGAAAGTCGAGTCTCACTGCCCACTATCTGCCGCAGCAAAGCGCCACTTGGTTCCTTCAGCAACCGGTACAGAATGTCGCGCTCGATCAGGGGCGAGAGTACTGCCATTTCCTCTGGCCGGTCAAGCAGGTACACCATACGCCGCCATGCATCGAGCATGAGACTGTCCGCTTTACCGATCACGAATCCCGAAAGAAAAGGAGGCGCAGAACCTTCTGGCAGATCCATCAGTATGCCAGAAATGATTGTCGGATCAAGCCTCAAGTTGAGGGACAGATATGGGTTCTCCCTGGTTGCTTTTGCGATTTGGCCTAAGGCTGCCACCTCAACAGCGGCAACGAAATATTCACCCTCACCATAGGACAAAACTTGATCCCCGATGAGCACGCGTGACCTTGCCCCCGCAAAACGTATCCCTTAACGAGCTGATTTAATAGCGAAAGGAACACGAAGATGGGGAATGGAAAACGAGGCAGGTACACGCTTGAGTTCAGGCAGGAGGCGGTCCGGCTTGTCGAGTTGGGCCAGACGCTGGCGTCAGTAGCACGCAGCCTTGGTGTGGTTGAACAGACTCTGGGAAATTGGGTCAAGCTGCATCGCGCCGGAGCATTGAAGGGTGTCAGTGGCAAAAGCGGTGTGACAGCCGAGCAGATGGAAATCAGTCGTCTTCGTGCCGAGCTGGCGCGAGTGACGATGGAGCGCGACATCCTGGGAAAAGCGACGGCGTTGTGCGCAAAGGGCCAGAAGTGAAGTACGCCTTTATTCAACACCACAAGCGGATCTGGCCAATCCGTGTGCAGTGCCGAGTTCTCGGCGTAAGTGCATCCGGATATCACCAACACATGGCACGGCGCCGGGAGATAGCTCGGCGCCGTCATCTGAGCGAGGAAGCGCTGCTAGTGCACATTCGTGCGGCGTATGCGGAGAATCGCGGAGCCTACGGCTGGCCTCGGATCTGGCGGCAGCTGCGGACTCAAGGTATCCGCGTAGGCAAGCAGCGCGTGCAGCGGCTGATGCAACAGCACGGAATTCGTGCTCGCGGCAAGCGGCGTTTTCGGGTTACGACTACCGACAGCCGGCACGATCTTCCGATTGCGCCGAACCTTCTGAATCGCAACTTCAGAGTGTCCGGACCCAACCAGGCGTGGGCTGGCGACATCACCTACGTCGCGACCGAGGAAGGCTGGCTGTTTCTGGCTGTGGTGATCGATCTGTTCAGCCGCCGTGTGGTGGGCTGGTCGATGCAGCCCGACATGCGGCGTACCCTGGTCATCGATGCTCTGGAGATGGCCTGGTTCCGGCGCAGCCTGAGTAACAAGGCAGGACTGATTTTTCATAGTGATCGCGGCAGCCAGTATGCCAGCGACGACTTCAACAAGGTGCTCAAAGAGCATGGCATCACGCCATCGATGAGCCGCAAGGGAAACTGCTGGGATAACACCTGTTCGCAGACGCTGTTCGGTTCGCTGAAAGTAGAACGCCTGTACGGTCAGTGTTTTCAAACAATCCGCCAGGCCAAGGATGAAACCATCGCCTGGCTGGTCTGGTATAACCAATCACGCATGCACTCAACGCTGGGCGATGTCAGCCCGATGCCGTTCGAGCAAGACTGGACGGATGAAACAGTGAAGATCGCCGCCTGAGGATTCGCGGTGATTGAAACAGGCCGTGGAAATGACGGTTTATGGAAAGCCCGGAAAACGATGGTACTGTTTTCCGCCCTTTCCACAAACCTTGGAAATCGATCAAGCCGATTTCCACATTCCCACCGCCACGACGGCGACGAGGATGAATCTAATCCTCAAAACCCGGCCGGCTAAGAGATACGCACTCTGAGGGCAAAGTCAAGATGTGATCCCATTAAGCGGGGAGTTCATACCCTTTATTTTGAGGTGGCAACGAATCGCGCCATGTTCAGCTGAAGGCTGGATTTTCCCGAGCAGCGTCACAGGCAGGCCGTATCACGCCGGCATTTTGCTTCGCCGTCATCTTGCGCCCCTGGTCCCAAAAGTTGGAGTGCCAAGGCTCGGCTGGCATACCTTCCGGCACACCTTCCGCAGCTGGCTCGATTCAGTGGGAACCGCAGTAGGTGTTCAGCAAAAAATGATGCGGCATGCAGATGTGGCTACGACGATGAACGTTTACGGGAAGGGAATGATGGACAGCAAGCTCGCTGCCCATACGAAGCTTCTCGAATATGCAGGTGTGGGGATTTGTGGGGCTGAGGCCGACAAGGAATCGACGTAAACTGTTGATTTTAATGGTCGGGGCGAGAGGATTCGAACCTCCGACCCTCTGCTCCCAAAGCAGATGCGCTACCAGGCTGCGCCACGCCCCGACTTCCTCTCCGATTGTATCGCGGAAAGCTCTATCTCGGTGACTTGACGAGGTTCCAAGGAGTCCATTTCAGCCCCGGGTAAGTGGAACCGCTAGCCAAACCACAAATGCGAGCGGCGAAATGAAGGCCATTGCCAAGGCTAGGGCAAGCAGCAGAAACACCCAGTCCCGCCCGTCGTCGCGTCGCGGCGCATTGAGGCGCCGGGTTAGCAGCCGGTAATCGCGCCGGTTGGCTTTCCAGGCAATGTCGAATACGTCGCCAAACTCCGGGATTGATTCCACCAGCACTTCAATGCCAATGCTTGCCGCCATTCTAGCCAGGGTAACGCAGGGCAGGCGGGCACCCAGGCTGGCAAAGTAATAATCAATGACAACAGCCCGCCAAGCACATTGCCCAAGTCGGGAATCAAACCGATGGTTTCGTCAAGTCCAAAGCGGATGCGGGTGCTGGGAATCCTGAATGCCTCGTCCAGAAGAATTTCAAGCGCTTGGAGCGTCTGGTCGCGGAACAGCCACGCGCCGTTATCCCAGCGGTCGGGCAGCTTGGCACTCTGGGAATCCGCCGTGGGGTTGAGCGCGGTATGGGCAGTTTTCCTGCGGTCGGCCCCGGGACTGCCAAGCTGATTCAATGCTACAATCTGAAAGGTACGTGGCGGCTATAGTTCAGCGGCAGAACGCCTGACTGTGGCTCAGGATGTCGTGGGTTCGATCCCCACTAGCCGCCCCAATTTAGAATCAATATCTTAGCTTAAACCGACCCTTCCAGCATGCAATAGCGTGCAATGGTGCTTGAATTTTTTCAAGCTTCAAAGGGGAAATTGCATGGGGCCGCAGCTCTACCGCCGCCACTGCAAGGAGTGTGAAGGCGGCCACGCTGAGGACTCCAAGAGTGGACAGTTCGAAGAGGGTCGCCGGTCGGAAACGTTGCGCCTGCATGATTCATGCCTCCGGAACCCTCGGAGGGAGATTCAAACGTCGCTCGGCTGAAAAATTGAAGTGGGAAGAGGCTATTCCAATCGTGGCGGCCTGGCAGGCCACCAGGACTTGGGAAACCGAGCCGAGCACGCCCGATGCAAAGGGCCGGGACGAATGCAATCCCGCTCCAGGACAATCGACCAAGATCGAACAAACCGAGGCTCAGACGGGGAGTTCGACCCCACCTGTTGTTCACCCCGAACAGATGACAGTGGTTGCGGCAACGAAGGCGAACCTGTCCAAGTGCGCAAGCCGTGAGATTAGAGCGGAACCAGAGTAAGTGGGGCCTATTGAGATTTGTTCAAGGTCGCCGCTCCCTGGTGATCGCAACGACTTGAGGGCAGTGGTTTCCGGATACATCGACTCTGGTTCCGGCATAGGCATAGGCGGTAGTGTCCTACTTTGAAATTCACAGACTTGCAGCCCCGGCCTCATGCCAAACGACTGTTCTGTCCACGACTAGGTCTCCAGAAGCGGTTGGGTCAGGCGCGGAAAACGTCGTCGGACGGGAATTTCGTTTCAGGGGCAAAACTTCGCTGAATTTTTCGCCGAATTGTGTGCCGAGATGTCTCCAAATCGTCCTTTTTGTTCCCCCCCATTCCTCTGAAATCATTGGCTTTCCATGATTTACAATTCCACTCTTAACCGACAGGTTGTAGGTTCGATTCCTACCGCGTCCACCGTCTGCATTCAAAAGCACCCATGGACGTCCTCCAGCACCCTCTTAGTACCCTCGAAACGGAAAAAAGGAGATCAAAATGTCTGCCATGCTAATCAGGTCACCCTCCAGATCCAGCTCCTAAAAGACTCATTCAATGATCGTCACGAAGATCAAAACCGCAGCACGAATAAGTGGAATAAATGACATCGCCCCTCCCCCCGCCAGGACAAGGACGATGTTATTCCGGTACCGATCGATTCACTGTCACGGGCCCTATGAGTCCGGAGGACAGCAAAGGGGAATTTGCCTTGTATGGCTTCACATCGGCAAAAGTGATTTTGGTTGCTCCGGGTTGCTCATCCCCGATCATTCGGTTCACCCATGCGTTGGTAATTTTTATGACGACCTCATTTGCGCCGGGCCTAAGGATGGATGTTGCATCGACGCGAAATGGCGAATGCCAAACGATGCCCAGGCTCTTGCCGTTCACCACCACTTCGGCAAGGTTTTTTACCTCGCCCAGATCAATCCAAAGATGAGCACCCTTCTTGAACCAATCCTCCGGAGCCTGAATCGTTCGAGCATACGTGGCGGTTCCCGAGAAGTACTTCACTCCAGAATTGGTTGAATCGGTCCAGGAGCCGAGCGTATCAAGCGTGATCGACGCAGGCGCGCCGCGGTCAGGTTGAAAACTCACCGCCCATGGTCCCGTCACAATGGCTAATGTTGTTTGCATCACTTTGGGCAGTCGATGCGAGGTTCCGGCAGTTGGCTTTTGAAACACGACAAACACCGTCCCCCACGGCTCCAGGTGCAGCGGCACGGTAGTGTGTCCGTCGGCGATATTGAAGGATGCAGGTTCGATAAGGCCCGTATCGGCATGCCAAATCTCAGGCGCTTTTCCAGTAACGCGGAAGGTGGCATCAACTGATTCGTCGCGATCATTCCGGTTGTCTACAAAGTATAGGTCGCCATCAAGGAGCTTGCGGTGAACAAAGAGCAGCCGCGTATCGCTTTCCGGTTTGCTGTATTCGAAGTCAGGCGGAACGTGGAGCGCCGTAAAGACATCGCCAAGGTTTAGCCCGGCGTAGACCGTTCCTTTGCCCACCTTGTGAACGCCGGCGCCATCGCCAAACAATTCGTCGTTCAGTCTTTTGAACTCCGCCTGGTCGTCGGCAAGGCTGGGATCGTCTGCCGGTTTTGGGCCTGCAACCGCCGCGCCATTCTCCACGAGCTTGTAAATGGCGCGAAGCACCGGCAGCGACATATTCTGACTGTATGGATCGAGGCCCAGAACTCGATAAGTCATGCCGCTGCGAGTAACGATGCGGCCCTCCGCCACACTTAGTTCGTGGATGAGCCCATCGGCGTTGATGTAATCGAATCCATAACCTGCAGGGATGTCCGGCGACTTATGTTCAAAGATGGCGGTGAGGTTTGAGTCTTCGCCGTAGAAATAAACCAGATCTGCGCCGAAGTGTCCCTGCTGCAGAAGGAAACTGGTGCGAGCAAGATAGTCGATCCAGGGACCGGCCTGCTCGGCCCAGGTTTCGTTGCGATTGAACCACTGGCCGAAGGGGCCCAGCGTAAGGCCCGGCGCTGTCCCCTTGCCGACGAGCGGCTGGTGCGCCGATTCGTGAATCACAAAGCGGTTGATGCCATTGAGAAATTCCTGGTCCGCAGTCGGTTTCAGCGTAGAAGGCGACCATGCCCAAGGCGCGGCGGCTGCGGTCATGGACTCTGCCGCTGCCAGGTTCTGACCATAGATGTGGGCCACAGAAGCCGACTCGCGATCGTCGGCATTATAGCCATATTGCTCATTGTTCACGCTCGGTGTCTGGGTCCACATGGCGCTCATGGGAACCTCGTTGAACTTCTTTACCTCCATGCCATCGGCGACAAATGCGCGTCCCGATTCATGCGATTCTCCATAATGGCCCATGTTTCGCTCGTGCAACGTTGCTTCCAACTGGCCATAGTGCTCATCGGCGATCAGGTCTCCGATGGTCTTGCGCAAGTCCCACAGGAACCTGTCGCTGGCTTCGGCGCTTTCTACCACATGTCCGGTCAGAACCGGCATCCAGGGGGTCGGATCATAGCCGCGCCGCTGCTTGAACTGGGCGATCATGTTATCTGTCCAATTTTGCGAGCCCGCCTCCCAACTGTCGTTGATAACATATCGAATTCCGCGTTTGCCCATGAAATCGGCGCCCACCGTTTCCTTGTAACTATCGAGATAGGTATCGAAGTATTTCTTGACGAATCGCCGATCGAGCTTGTCTACTTCGAGGCCGGTGGCTTCGGCGGTCGCGGGGTGATTTGTGATTCCCAATAGCGAGTATCCGAAGCGCAGCACGACCCAGTTGCCGGGCGGAGGCGTCCAGTCAAGGGTTCCATCCGGGCGCATTTTTGCAGTCAGGTCGATTACGTCGGACTTGGAAATGGCATCGCCAGCTGCGATGGGCGGAGTGGGGAAACCATAAAGGTCGACTGCCGGGACAAAGGCGGCCTTCTCTTCAAAGTGATTTACGCGCGCTCCGGGATGAAGCACTAACTCGGCAATCTCATACGTGGTTGGCGGCGGGCCGACCTTGATTCCGAATGATGCTGGATCGATGCCCACGGCCCAGGCGGGCGCCGGGGGAGGAGGCGTGGGTTTGAAACTCACGCGGAAATACCTGGCAGTCACGGCTGGAAATGAGATGGTATGCTGGGGAGCTTCTCCGCCGGTCAGCGTAGCAACTGTGCGGAACCTCTGCCCGTCGTCGCTGGCTTCGAGAGTTTTCTCCGGCACTCCAATTCCGGATATCATCTGGACAATTCTGCCGGGATCGCGGGTGACATACGTGACGGCTCGTATGGTCTGCGGCTGATCGAACTCGTACTGGATCCACGCGCTCTCTGCCGCAGGTGGAATTGGTAACCCTGTCGACTTTTCCAAATCTCCGTCGGTTAGCATGGGAAAATCGGGCGCGCCACCGCTGGCGGTAATCCTGGGGTGCAAGGATTGGGTCTGGACGTCGGACGCGGGCACCTTGTAGGCAACTACCGCGGCGTCAGCGTAGAACTGCGGCGGAGCGGGAGTACCGGGAGGCGCCGCGAGCATGTCGCGAATACCAATATTTTGGAAAGCGCCGGTGTTCGAGGGCGGGTGAGCGAGTGTGCCGGTGAACGGCTTGCCGCCCTCCACGCGGGTCTCGCTCCAGACGTACTTCTTCATTCCTTCAGCCGGAGGCACCCATGGACCTCCTGACTCGCTCCAACCCGGTGAACCCGCGATGGCTTCTTCCATGCCGAGTTGGTCGGCAAGCGTTGTCGCGTATTTGAAGGCGTCCTTCCATTCAGGGGTCATGTAAGCCAAGCGCTTTTCAACGACTTTTGGTGTCGACAAGGCAGCGTCGAAGTTCTGGAAACCGCCCAAACCTACCCTGTGCATCCACTCCAGGTCGAGCTTGATACCTTCCTTTGAGATGTTACCGTTCATCCAGTGCCACCAAACCCGCGGGCGGGCACTTTCCGGCGGATTCTCGAAGCCGCTTTTGAGCGGATCGGAGGAATTCTGGGCCCAGGCCAGGCCGAGGTTTAGAACCACTACCAAAGCCATCGGGATCAACTTCCAGGCATGATTCGTTGCCGGATGTCTCATTGCTTCTCCTTCATGTGCAATCGGTTGCGCGCCTGTCCTCGGAGGTCCCCGATGGGCTCGCTGATCGTCTGAGGGCCGGGAACTGCGGAATTACGAGCGCAAAAACCTTAGCACGAAAGCCGGGGCTTTCGGAAGGGGAAGTATTTCGCAACTGCGAGGCGGAGAATCGATAGGGATTTCGCGTGTCGTTGAAGTGTTTCTACAGATTCCCATCCGGATATATCGACAGTGTGCCGCACGACTCTGCCACTTGTCACCAGTACTCGGCGGCCACGATACGTGGAGGACCAGAATCGCCCTGAATTACCTGGGTAGCTAAAACGGCTTCCACGTTTGCCCCGCTCCAATTGCCCGGCGCCATGCGCGCCAGCGCTTCCAAGTCGCTTTTGCTGGAAAGGAACTCCCCCGCCGCCGCAGTTCCATTTGGGCCGATACCGGCAACAATCAGCAGCGCCTGATCCAACGTCTCATCGTGCGTAATGGCGACAACTGCATAGTCCTGGGTCCTGTCCGAGTAGGGAACGTGAAAATCGACAATCCAGTGCCGCTCCGGTGTGGCTTTGCTATCCACAATCTCTCCCTGCCCTGCGTCCGTGCCTCTAAACTTGAAGCGCAGCTTGTCGGTCAGCCTCATCGTCCATGGATTATCCAGAGCGCCGATAAGGATGGTCGGCCCTCCCCGCAGGTCGTTGAATGTGGTGCTGCGAGCCAACTGCACCCGGTTTGGTTTGCGATGGATATTGAGCAGAACCTGGAGCCGGGAAAGGGTGAGGGCATCTGCCAGAGGGAGAACGGTGTTGTTTGCAGCGGGGTGGCCCAGCGCTTCTGCAATCGGGCCATCGGCTCCGGGCTGATTTTGCGCCAGGGTCGGCGCTCCAACACAAATCACTGCATCGTGCGGGCTCTTCCATAGCGGTTCCAGCAAATCCCGCTCACGACTGCTCGGCCCGAAGGAACGGAAGGCGAGTTCACCCGCGATTGCGGTCAAAAGAAGGACAGCCGCAGCGGTGGCAAGCCTTGCCCGGCCGGGCGATTCCGGAGCTGTTGCCTCTTCAGGGTTTCTTCCGGGCCTCGTCGGCGCCGAAGCTTCGGGTTCCCCAACGACTGCTGGTCCCGGTGGTGCAGGCCATCGAAAATGAGCCACGTACGACCCGGATGGAAGGTCGATCCGAAGCTCATCCCCATGGCCCTCCTCCTGGTAATACTGTGCAATCCGCTTTCTCACCTCGGCTGCGGCAACCCGGACAATGGAGTCTCCCGAAGTATCGAAAGCCGGGTTCCGGCCAAAAACCTCGATGCCGAGGGTCCGTTCTTTCAGAAGGTCTGAATGGCCTTCCATCGTCTGGTGCACAACATATCGGAGCAAATCGGAATACCGGCGGCTGTTCTTGAAGCGGGGACTGGACAGGAGACGCTCGGTCTGGCGCGCCACTGCTTCCTTGTCGTCGGGCGAAAGTCGAATCGCCTCGGTCCATTTTTGAAGGGGGGCCATGCATGTGCCTTCATGATTCTACGCTCCGGTAAATGGCGCCCATCGCGACAGCTCGAGCCCTCCTAACCTGCTCCTAACGGGGCTTCTAGCGTGGAAGCGTAAAACCCACATCCGCTATTGGATACATTGTCTTACCCGTTTGGTTGCATCTGTAACGTCGGAATCACCGTATGGCACTGGACGATTCTCTCCGCAGCGGGCTAGTTTTCGCAGAGTTCGGGAGCCCACTCAGATCGCCATCGGGCCCGATCCAGGCTCTTCAGTCGACCAGCTTAACGGGCGTAATGGAAACAAGATTCGACATTTCAAGGGGGCAGCAAAGTGAAGATGCTCAGGCACTTTTCAATGCTTGCAAGCGTACTGGTGCTGGCTCATATCCTGTGGGGGCAAGCAGGCACGACGGGCACAATCCTTGGGACGGTGACCGACACCACAGGAGCTGTGGTTCCAGGCGCTCCGGTTGACGTAACCAATATAGCTACTGGCATAACTGCCAGGGTGAAAACAACCGGAACCGGCGACTACACCGCGACCAACCTTGTACCCGGCACCTATCGTGTCTCGGTGCAAATGCCCGGATTTTCCAAAGCCGTGGTCGATGGCATCGTGCTCGCGGTCGCGCAGGATGCGCGAGCCAATCTGCAACTTAAGCCGGGGGCCACAACTGAGACGGTTGAGATCAGCGCCAGCGCGGTTGCACTGGACACGGATTCTTCTGCGGTGACGCAAATTGTGACGCCACAGCAAATGTCGGACCTGCCGTTGGATGGCCGCAATTTCACCGACCTCCTGTTTGTCGGCGCCGGCGCGGTGCAAACCATGGGCGAACAAGGCCAGATGCGGCAAAGTGAAGGCGATGCGATCAGCATCAACGGCGGCCGGCCGGAGTCGAACAACTACACGTTGGACGGCCTGACAAATACCGATACGGCTCTGAACACACCGGCTGTGATCCTTTCCCAGGACGCCATCCAGGAATTCAAAGTACAGAGCGAGACCTACTCGGCCGAGTACGGGTTCAGCGCCAACCAGGTCAACATCGTCAGCAAAAGCGGCTCCAATACGTTGCACGGTTCCGTCTTTGAGTTCAACCGCAACGATGCTTACGATGCTATCCCTCATCAGACGATTACCAATACCAGCACCAGCAACGTCGAGTTACGGCAGAATCAGTTTGGCTACGTTCTGGGAGGCCCGGTCGTTATTCCAAAGATCTACAACGGCCATGACAAGTCGTTCTGGCTGGCCAACTACGAAGGGTGGCGCATCATCCAGGGTGCCCATCTTTCCGGATATGCGCCCACGTCGGATGAGCTCAACGGCAATTTTTCGAACGTGTCGTTGCCCGCGTATGGGTCCGCGGCATGCAGTGCAGAACTCCTGCTGGGCAACAACTGCATGCCAATTGACCCGCTCACAGGCAGCCCATTCACCGGAAACATGATTGACAGTTCGCGCTTTTCCAACGTTGCCACGGTTACCTCGAAGCTTATTCCAACCGCAGCCACCGACCCCAATGGAACTGGCCCTTACAACTGGTTCTCAACCGCGAACGCGAGCACCGATACCGATCAGCAGACGTATCGGGGAGACCAGAATTTGCAAAAGTTCGGGCAGGTGTTCTTCAGGTATACGAAGGCGGATTATGCCAATACCGCCTTTTCTACCGACTCGGTTGCTCTCAATGCCGGGGCAAACATATTCACTGAGAACTCGACCAGTTGGACAGTTGGGTATACGTTGCCACTTCCCAAGGGATTCGTGAACGATTTCCGGTTTGGCAAGTTGGAGGCGATCTCAATCCAGGGCGACAGTCCGGCCAGCGCGGCAGACATCGGGACTCTCGGTCTTTCCGGTATCTTTACGAATCTCCCTTCCTATGCGGCAGGGTATCCCACGCTCGGTTTCTCAACGACAAATTTCGTCAGCGCCGGCAGTCCGGGAAACGACCCGACCACCAGCGATATTCCAGTGTGGGAATTTGCAGATTCCATGGTCAAACAACTTGGATCGCATGCGTTCAGCTTCGGCTTCGATTATCGTTCCTGGGTACAGAAGCGGGATTTGGCCACCAATTTTCTCGGATCGTTTGGGTATAACAGCAACCTGATCACTCAGTACTCGAGTTCGACACCTGCCGCGGTGGCCTGCCCTACAACCACGTGCGGTACCGGCAATTTCATTGCAGACTATCTGCTGGGCTACTACAACTCGGCAGCTACATTCCAGCCGGGCCCCTTCTCCGCGACGGGCTCACAGCCCGGCCACTTGAATCAGTATGTCTTCAAGTATGCCGGACCTTATTTGCAGGACGATTGGAAGGCAGGCCCCAAACTTACAATCAATCTGGGCCTGCGCTGGGATTTCCGCCTGGTTCCATACGCAAATGACCAGGCCCCGGCCAATATCGGCAGCGACCAGCTATTCTGGCTGGATCCGCAAAACACCCTGGGCGGGCTCTGCTTTGCGGATCCGGTGCTGCTAACCGATGGCATCGCGCCGGCAGGAAATGGATTCTATCGCTATTGCGGGCAGAAGCCAAAAGCATCGTCGAAGCTGCCTTTCGCTCCGCGCTTTGGATTCGCGTACCGTCCGTTTGAAAAGACAGTGGTTCGGGGCGGGTACGGCGTATTCTTCGATTCGTCTGAGACTCGCGAGATGGACAACTCCGGCGACCAGTACCCGTTCCTGATCCGTACCAGCCTCACACCCTATTCGAATTCGCCGCTGAAGCTTACCAATCAGCTGTTTGCCCCCATGAGTGCGGTCACGCCGGTGTCTGCAGCCACCAATGGCAGTGCATTTACCGCGGTGGTCATCTCTGAGAATCCAATGAACCCGTACGTGCAGCAGTGGACGGTGTCGATCGAGCGCGAACTGGCGCGGAACACTACGCTTGAGGTCAATTACGTTGGCAACAAGGGAATCCACCTTCTGGAACGCTTCAACGTGGACCAGGCGGGTGCGCTTCCGGCTGCCGATGTAGCGGCTTGCAATGCGAATCCAGCTGACACCACCCACAATTGTCCATACACGAGCCGCCTGCCGCTGCCCAACTTCACCAATTCCAACGGATTTCTCGACAGCAAGTGGATTGGCTACTCCAACTACAACGCAGGGAATGTGAAACTGGAGCGGCGGGCCGGGGATGGCGCGGTGCTGGTGGTTTACACGTGGTCGAAGAGCATGGACAGCAAGTCGGCAGCAGCGGGTATTGGATCGACAAACAGCTATGCCGGCCCCATGGACTCGGCGAATCCTCGGTTGGATTACGCGCGCTCGGACTTTGACGTGGGCCAGCGCTTTGTTGTCAGCTATGCTTATAACCTGCCCGTTGGCCGAGGCAAGAAATTCGGTGGAAATATGAACCGGGCCGCAGATGCAGTTGCGGGTGGATGGGAGTGGACCGGAATCGGCACTTTCCAGGACGGTTTCCCGTTCTCGGTTTTGGCCAACGATACGGATACCCTGCTGATGACCCCGATTCAACGCGCTACGATCAGCGGAAATCCAAGGTCCGGATTTACCAAGAGTCCTTCTGAGTGGTTCAATACTTCGGTTTTCTCGCAGCCGCTGGCAGGCCAATTCGGCAACAGCGGACGCAACATTTTGCGTGAACCGGGAATCTCCAACTGGGATATGGGCCTGGTTAAATATTTTCCAATTACGGAGAGAGCCAAGCTCCAGTTCCGCGTGGAAACTTTTAACACCTTCAACCATACCCAGTGGGGTGTCGATCCGGCCACGCAGGGCGGCAGCGGCCCGGGTACAAGCGCCGAAGTAACCAATGTGAATGCCGGTAACTTCGGCGCTATCACCTCGGCCCGCCCGCCGCGTGTCATCCAGTTTGGCGGCAAGGTCACGTTCTAAGCAAGAACCCGCATTGGCGGTACCTGAACAAGTAAGGCAGGTGTTTTACACCAACCAGTGATTACCATGGAACCAGGGCGGTCCATAGCGCTTCTCTACGCCGCGGATCGCTGAATCTCTGACCAGGATTGATCCGCGCCAATGCGTATGTGGAAGAATTGGATAGTCCTTGTAGTTTCTGTTGCTGGTGCAACCGCACGGATGTCCAGCGCGCAGGCCTCGACGGAAGACCCGGAGTTTGCGCGGTTGTATTCCTATGGCCAATCGGCAATGGCTGCAGGTAGATATGACGAGGCGCGCGCGGACTTCGAACGACTGGAAAAGATGGATTCGGGCGTTGCCGAAGTACATGCTACACTTGGCCTTTTGTGCTTCAAGGCGGGAAGTTTCGATCATGCCATCGAGGAAATCCGGGTGGCCCGCAAATTGAAACCTGAACTACATGGCCTTGATACCCTCTTGTCGCTGTCGCTCGCTGAGAGCGGCAAATTCCGTGAGGCGATGCCCGGACTGGAGCGAGCATTCAAATCCTCCGCCGATCCTGAATCGAAGCGGCAGGCGGGTTTGGAGCTCGCCCGTGTGTATTCCCAACTCTCGATGGATCGCCGTGCCGCCGAGACTGCGCTCGAGTTGCGCGACTTGTACAAGGACGACCCTGAAGTGCTGTACAGCGTGGGAAAGACTCTTGGCAACTCCGCTTACCTCACCATGCAGCACCTCTTTCACGAATCAGGCGCTTCGGTTTGGGCAAGGTTGGCTGAAGCGGAAGCGCAAGAAAGCCAGGGCCAGTTCGCCGATGCAATCCAGAATTACCGCAGCGTTCTTGAAATGGACCCTCATCGCGTAAATGTGCATTACCGCATGGGCAGAACCTATCTTTCAAAATGGCAAAAGAGCCACTCGGCAGATGATGTAGCTGCCGCAGAAGACGAATTCACGAAGGAAATCGCAGTGAATCCAGGAAACGCGAATGCCGGCTATGAACTGGCGGGATTGCGCTGGAAAGATGGCAATCAAGCTGCCGCCGAGCAACTCTACGAAGCAGCAATACGGAACTACCCGGACTTTGAAGAGGCTGAAGTTGGGCTCGGCGGCATTCTGCTTGACGAAGGGAAGCCGGCGCTGGCAGTGCCGCACTTGCAGCGAGCGACCGCCCTTCGCGCAGAGGACGAAGTTGCATGGTACCGTCTGGCGCAAGCCGATCGGATGCTCGGCGATTTGCAAGCGCAGAAACAAGCGCTCGCTTCATTTCAGAAGTTGCATGCTCAATCAACTGCGGCGTGGAACAAAACTCCTCCGACACAAGCGCAGGAAGGCGTAACGCCGCAGACGCTTGGCAACTCCACTCAATAAATCTCGCTCTCCTATTTGCCTACGGTCGCCTCCGCCATATTAAGAAAGACCCGCGTCATGGTATCCGCGCCGCCGTCAGCGCGCTGGATGAGCATGATGGAAATGAGTTGATTATTCGGATCAATCCACCCTTGTGTGCCGAACGCTCCGCCATGTCCGTAGCTGCCAATGGTATGGCCGGCCAGCTCGCCCATCGGATCAGTAACGACTTCCCACGCAAGACCATAATCGGACCCTCGCATCCAGCCAACGGGGCGGATCTCAGAGGTGTGCGGCTCAGTCATTTGGTGCACCGAGAACGACGAGAGATAGCGATGCCCATCATAGATGCCGCCATTGAGCATCATGCGATACAGGTGCAGCAAGTCCTCAGCGGTTGAATAGAGTCCCCACCCAGGGGCAGGAAAAACCGATCCGGCGCGGTGATTCGCGGGATCGCCGCCCAAGATTGTGGCCGGAGCGCGCACCAGTTTGCCATCCTTGCTGACGTAGACCATGGCGATGCGGTCGATCTTGTCAGCGGGTGGGAAGAAAAACGAGTCCTTCATACCCAGCGGGTGCAGGATACGCTCGGCGATAAAGTCCTCATATTTCTGTCCGGAACAGACCTCGATGATGCGGCCGAGAATCTCAATGCCGGCGCTGGAATAACTCCATGCGGTACCGGGTTGGAAGAGCAGGCGTTCCTTGGAGAGCTGGCGAACAACTTCATCGAGCGGCACATTCATTGCATGCTGATAGTCGCCGATTGCGGCGGGTGCGGCGTCAGTCATACCAGCGGTGTGGGTGAGCAGGTCGCGAATCGTGATGGCGTGCTCGGGTTCACTGAGGCGCTCAGCATCTGGGCTGGTGTTGGCCGCAACGTGAAGGTTTTTGAATTCGGGCAGGTACTGATCGACAGGATCGCGTAGCGAGAGCTTGCCTTCCTCAGCCAGCATCATAATCCCGATCGCTGTGACGGGCTTGGTCATCGACATGATCTGAAAAATTGAATCCTTGCGCATCGGCCGGTTGGATTCGATGTCGGCCATACCTTGCGTGTCGAACTCGACAATGTCGTTACCGCGAGCGACGAGGGTCACCACTCCGGCGACTGTCTTTTCGTCCACGAAGTGTCGCATACGCTCCGGGATTTTTACCGCGATTTCTTGATTGATGCCCGGAGCGGTCGGCGGCTGAGCAATGGAAGATGGACCCGCGAAAAGCAAGACGGCCAGAACAAATGGAAGATGGACACGCAGCATGATTCGCTCCCGTATAACCGATTTGTCGTCGCGAATAGAATTATATGGTCACCGAGGTTCTTTTGTTAACATCCTTGTTTTCTTCGGTCACTTCATTTATCGGTCCATTACGCCCATGTTGAATTGGGATTCCGTCCGAAGGGTTGTAAGCAAGTACGTTTGGAGTGGGAAGCAATATTGAGCCTGAGCTTGGCCGGTTAACTCACCAACGTGGCCACGCTTTGCGGTCAGCAGCAATCGAGAGATAGATCTATGCGTTGAGGCGACCCAACTTCTCCTGGAAGTAAATCTTCCAACTGTCCGGCAGCGCTTTTGCTGCGATCGCACGCCTAACCTGATCAACATCCTCGGAGCTATACTGTTTCGTCAAGTACAACCGGGTGATCTCTGAGATGGACACAGAATCCGGATCATGGCTGCGCAAGATCAGGTCGTCCCCCGCGCCAACGTCACCTTCCCGCGTGACGGCCAGATAGAAACCTGTGCGCCCGCTCTTGAGAAAGCGCTTGACCATATCGTCCAACCCGAATCTGATCCCGAGTTTGTAACACGGAAGCCGCGGTTGAGTGACTACGACCTCCGCAGAGCCGGCTGAAAACCGGTCGCCAACATGGATTGAGTCTTCGGCCAGGCCTCCCTGAACCAAGCCGTCAACCGAAAAGTTTTCTCCAAAGGAGCCATAGGTCAACGAATGGCCTGGCAGTTCCGTTTGCCAATATCCGTAATACTCGATGGGGTAACAGTAGACGGCCTTGTATTTCCCGCCATGCACGGTGAGGTCCGATTGCCGGTCACCATCGAGATTGAGTGTTCGCAGGACAACGCGCGAATGGACGGGTTCCTTATATATCGATGTGGTTACGCTTTGCCCACGCCAGCGGACTTCCCGAGGCAACCCGCAGTTCAAAGAGACGAGCTTCATGACCCTCCTTCAGTCTTCAGTTGCTCAGGCTGTGCGCCGTAGAGCTGCCAGCGGTAGTTCCAAGGTATCCGCCGGCTGGCGTTTCCGCCCGAAACGCATAAAGCGCGAAAGCACCAATTGCGAATTCGACACAAGCGAAGATGGTGAGGGCAGTGCCGAAGCCACGGACCATCAGCCAGCGAAACACTAGAGCTCCGATTGCCATCCCAAGGAAATTGGCAAAGGTCGCGAGTCCGGTTATCTGCCCCCTGTGTTTTGGATCGAGCGAAGTGGTGATGCTTGACATCATTGGGTGAGTGGCGTCAAACCCGACCGATAAAGCGGTAATGATGAGGGCCGAGATCACCGGTGTACTTTGCCGAGCAAGAAATAGTGCGGAGACAGACGCCCAGAAGAAGCCGACGGGAACGACGTAGCGCCTTCCATAACGATCAGCCCAGGAACCAATCATAAAACCGAAGAGCAAATCGGGCACACCGTAACCCGCGAGAACGAGCCCAATTCCGATCTCGCCCAGATGGTACCTGCTGGCCAGGAACACACCAAGCCACGCAAAAATCCCACCATGAAAGGCACCGTTGGCAAGGATGAAGGCAAGCGTGCGACCACCGCGTGGAGCATCGAGAATGCAGCGATATTCGAGGGCGTATTGCCAGAGAGAGCCTGATGTCTTTTGACGGATTGCCTTGCTCATTGCGCTCCGGTTGACCCAACAAGACGCGGCACCAAATCCGATGGCGAGAATTCTCATCTCATTTCTCCATCCGAGTAGAGGATTCAAGAGAGAGCCCAGACTCGAGCCGAACCCCATCCCGGCTGTTATTGCTCCGAAGATCCGTCCCATCGGACGACCCTGCACTACATAGGGATAACGATCTCCAACGATGCTCAGGGCGATAGTTACGATTCCTCCGGTGCCGGCTGCCGACAGAAGCCGAAGCAGCACAAGTTGGTGTGCGCTCTTAGCAAGCGAGAGAGACATCGTGGATGCAGCAGCAAATCCGAGGAGCAATCGAAGAACCGGATAACGACCAAAGCGATCCGAAAGGGTCCCGTGAAGTAACGTGGATACTCCATACATCACGGAAAAAACCGGGGATCAACCATTCGAGATCGTAGGAGTGAACCTTAAATGCGCGAGCGAGCGCTGGGATCAACGGCGCAACCATGTAGTTGCTACAAAAGACCAGGAACACGATCGCCGCCATGGCCCAGAGTTCGCCGATTCCACTAACTTCGTTTGGCGAAGTCACTAAGACCGAGCCACCCATGAAGGGCTCGCGCGGCCTACTTGCGGCCGGTGTTGAACTGCGAAGCCTGGAATTCATACGTCGCATTTGCCAGGTTCTTCTCTCCATTGCGTTCATACCGACCCGCGTCGTCGTGCACTCTCCGTGCCTTCTGCTAATTCCTTTACAAGAATGAAAGCGACTCGAGGACCTCACTCGTGGTCACAATCGCGTTCGCATAACTCGGCAGATTGATTTCGATGGCGGCACGCATCATTTCTTCTGAATAATCTGCTGTGGCGTCTTTTACGACTGTGACCTCATAGCCGAGCTCAGCGGCATATCGGATCGTTGCTTCAACGCAGGTGTGAGCAATAAGCCCGATGACGATGAGCTTGTGGATGCCATGTCTTTTGAGCAAGAGGTCAAGGTCCGTATTGGCAAACCCACTGGAACACCAATGCTCCCGTGCGACAGATTCTCCGGGGCATGCCGCAAATTCGGAACGAATCTCGCCTCCCCATGAGCCATTTTCGAATGTCTTTCTGCCCCACGCTGCCTTCTAGATGGGTGCAATGTATTTCCATGTTTCGTAATCGCCTGGTCGATAGCGATGATGTAGGGCAGATCTGGCTCAGTAAATTCGGACCGGGGCATAAGTGGGGGTTCTGTTCTTCGGCAGCCTAAGATGGCTGAGAAGAGGAGAGCAGATGAGCAGGCGTCCGCGCAGGAACCACTCAGCGGCGTTCAAGGCGAAGGTGGCCTTGGCCGCATTCAAGGGTGAGAAGACAGGGGCCGAGTTGGCCGAGCAGTTCGACCTTCATCCGAAGCAGATCACGCAGTGGAAGAGCCAGTTGCAGGAGGGTGCCGCGGGCGTCTTCGGCGAAGCCCGAGCGGAGCAGGCCGCGCCGGTTGACCTGAAGAGTAAGCGTGCGGTCTTCGCATCTTGACGTGTAAGGAGTATCGGTTGAGAGGCTAGAGTCTTCACGAGGCCTATATTTCGCCGAAGAGCTTTGTTTGCCGCTCGTGCTTATTCTTGTGTCTTGTCCAATCTCGAACAATCTCTTCCATGATTCTTCCTGTGCTGATACTGGTCTGCCATTGTTCCGAAATGTATTTGTCGGCGCAGCTTTCGGCAAAGGAATCAGCTTCCTTACAGATTGTCCAGAGGTGTAGTGACCCATTTCTCACGTTGTTCGTCCTGGCCAACGTCCAGCCGCCTTTCAGCCTTTCCCCGTAGAGTGTAAATCGCAAGATGCCCTTGCGCAGGCAGCTTTCGATATCTTCGAATTCCGCGTGTGGTTCCCAGGTTCCGCGATCCCACAGCATAATGGGTCCCGTCTCATGCACACCTTCAAACAGCAAGTTTGCCACTCGGTGATCTTCCATCTCGATGGCTTCACGAAGCACTCCGGCGCGATAGCTGGGCCCTTCTGGTAAGGCCCAGCTCAACAACACACCGTTCCACTCCAGCCTGAGGTCGTGATGGAGGCGCGTTGCGCGATGCATTTTCATAGCGTAAGCGCGTTCGCGTAGAGCGCGACGGTTGGCTTCTGTTTCCATCTCGCAGTCTCTTCCTCCCCAGTGACGGCGACTTCTGGCAAACTTCAGGATACGGCCTAGGGCTTGTTGCTCCCTGGTTTACGGGAGCAGGGGCATTGCGTTGTAGTAAACCACTGGCACATAAAGTGTCCACTTGTTTTTGAAGTGGACACTTCAAGCACCGGCGCTTTAGTGGATTTCAGGCGGTCTGAGAGACGGGTTGAAGTGTCTCGGCCAGTTTCCAGGGCAGCAGGTCGGAGATGAATGACCTTGAAGCTCTCGGGAACGTACTCCAACTGCTCGCTGACGTCTTCGCCGAACTGCTTCAGAGAGCCACCGCAATCCGGGCAGCTGGTCGCACCGGGAGCATGCGTCAACTCTTCGCGACGAAGGTGCTCGGGTAGCGGTTTGCGCCGCGGACGCGCTGCTGGCGCGGCTTCGGGACGAACCGCAGCGGCGACTGTTTCCGCCGCGGCCTGTGCGGTCTCCAGTTCTTCCAGTTCGAGTTCGAGCTGCTCCAACTGAACAGTGATCTTCTCGCTCTTCTTGCCAAAGATCGTGCGGCGCAGCTTCTCGATGACCAGCTTCAGATGCTCGATCTGTTCGCTGCGCGTGCGCAGTTCGTCGCTCTGCTCGGCGAGTTGCTTCCGTTGCGCAGTGAACTCGGCTTCGAGTGTGGCGAGTTCAGCCTCTTGCTGGGCCACGGTCTCGCGTTGCTGCCGCAGCTCGCTCTCTAACTGCAAGGCCAGCGCCTTCAGAGCATCGTTGTCCAGCCGGTCGAGATCGGGAAGAGCGCTGATCGCCACGCCTTGAGTATGGCACGATGCGCTGTGGATAATATGCGCGAAAAGCCGCATGAATACAGGTGATTATTATGCTTCGGCTAAACGGCCATGGACGGCACGAAGGTGCGCTCGGGCCGGCGCCAATCGATGCCTTCGAGCAGCATCGACAGCTGAGCGCGGCTCAACGCCACCGTTCCGCTCTCCGCCTTCGGCCATACAAAGCGTCCGCGCTCCAGCCGCTTCGAGAACAGGCAAAGCCCATCGCCATCGAACCACAACATCTTCACATGGTCGCCGCGCCGGCCGCGAAAGACAAAGACGTGGCCGGAGTAGGGCTGCTCGTTGAGCACCGTCTGCACCTGCGCGCTCAGCCCGTAAAAGCCGCGCCGCATATCGGTCACGCCGGCGGCTATCCATATCTTCGTGCCTGCGCGGAGATCGATCACGGCCGCAAGCTCTCCAGGATGGAACGCACTAGGGCGGGATCGGAGCCGCTTTCCACGCGAATCTTCGCGCGGCCCGATAACTCGATATGAATGGAGCCGCCCGATATCGCCGCCATCGTCTTGATGGAATGCTTCTCTGCGGCAGTCGCTTCCACAGCCTCAGCGCTTGTTGCTGCGGGAGAAAGAACCACCGGCAATAGCGCGGTCGACTTCCGTTGCCTAGGCTCCAGCTTGCCCTTCAGATAGGCTCGCCGCCAATCGAAGATCTGGTGCGAGTTCACCGCTTCGGCCTGCGCAACCTTCGCCACGCTCGCCCCTGGCTGCAAGGTCAACTCCACGATCCGCCGCTTCTCTGCAGTCGCTCTGTAAACCCGCTTGCCGTTCCCCAACCCTACGCCAGCTTCATCGCCCATGAACCCATCGTTCAGCGCCAACCTGCCGCCGATCCAGATGGAAACTTAGGACGCTTACACCGGAGCCTATCGGTTTTGCGCCAGTCCTCGACCCTACTAGAAGGGGCGCTCACCAAGGCGGGATTGCTGAGCGTAAAGCGATGATCGACCCGGACCACGATCTTCCCATCAAGCGGCAGGCAGAAGTGCTGAGCATCAGCCGCAGCAGTGTCTACTATGAGCCGCGACCGATCTCGGAATCCGACCTGTGGCTAATGTGCCGGATCGACGAACTGCATCTGAACTACCCTTTTGCGGGCAGCCGCATGCTGCGCGATCTGCTCGGTCATCAAGGACTAGAAGTCGGCCGCAGACATGTCCGCACGTTGATGCGAAAGATGGGCATCGAAGCCATCTATCGCCGGCCCAACACGTCCAGACCCGCGCCCGGGCACAGGATTTACCCTTACTTGCTGCGCGGCGTGGCCATCACACGACCCAACCAGGTCTGGGCCATGGACATCACCTACATCCCGATGGCACGCGGCTTCGTCTATCTGGCTGCGGTGGTCGATTGGTTCAGCCGCCGTGTGCTGGCCTGGAAGCTGTCGATCACCATGGAAGTCTCCTTCTGCCTCGAAGCCCTGGAAGAAGCCCTCTCCAGAAATGAAAAACCGGAAATCTTCAACACCGATCAGGGCAGCCAGTTCACCGGCGAGGCGTTCACCGGGCAGCTGAAGAAGGAAGGGATCAAGATCAGCATGGACGGCAAAGGCCGCTGGCGCGACAACGTCTTCGTCGAACGAGTGTGCAAGTCAATCAAGTATGAGGAGGTCTATCTGCACGCCTACGCCTCGGTCCATGAGGCCAGAACTTCTATCGGCCACTACCTGGACTTCTACAACTCCATCCGTCCCCATTCCAGCCTGAAAGCGCAAATCCCCGATCAGGTATACTTCAACCGCCTGCCAGAATCAATGGCAGCCTAAAAACAAAAAACAAGAACTTCCGCTTAAGGAAAAAGCAAAAGCTGGCCGAACTACCGGGACCACCTCAGCAATGTACCCACTCCATCGGATCCGATGCCGTAAACGGGAGTATGCCAGTTAGCATCTCGTAGAACATAACGCCAAGTGAGTAAAGGTCGCTGCGGGAATCAATGGAGCGATTCACTCTTCCCGTCTGCTCTGGCGCCATGTAGGCGAGCGTTCCGGCGATGAGCTCTGGAGGTTCGAGCGGTTGGCGTTCGCGCGGGAGCCGTGATGCGATGCCGAAGCCGGTGAGACGGACTCGTCCAGTTGCGGAGTCGACCAGAACGTTGGCCGGTTTGATGTCCTTGTGAATCAGCCCCCGTCCGTGTAGCTGACCAATTGCACCTGACAGCGCCACGGAGATTCTAAGGAATTGACCGATCTCCATCGGCTGCCGGACGAGGCGGTCAAGCGGCTCGCCACCCGTGTAATCGACTAAGAGCAGTGTCTGTCCGCGATCGCGCACCAATTCAAGTGGCCGCAATGCCCAAGTACTGTCGAGGTAGTTCTTAAGATCGTGCTCGTGTGCGAGGCGATTGGCACTCTCCAGAGTCGGATAGTCGGCTGTGGCAGGGATGGGAATAAACGCGTGCTTCTGGCCGCCAGCTTCATGCCGGCTGAGTCTGCAGAAGGCACGTCCGCCATCTCGCCATAGCATCTCTAAGGAGTCGTTCTCCCAACCCGCCCCGAACAAGATGGATGCCTTCATCTGCCCTTTCTCCTTCTTCCCCGGTTCAAACCGTCACCTGTCGCGCGCTAGCGGAAGTTTGGCGATTCGATGACGATGAAGTTAGACGCTGCACCCTCCCAATCCCGCTGTGCGCGCACAGCACAATCTGCTATACCGCCTCGCGTTCCTGACACGGCCTTCGATAGAATCGCGTGTATTGGGCTGTTCAGGATTCGCGTTCAGGATGCGCATAATCGTCACACCCGGTGCCCCACAGATCCTCAAACGGCAGCCCGTGCACAAAACGCGAGCTATTGAATCCAAGACATAGCCAAGGCCAAGCGGGACTTCGAGATCGGGAACAGTCTTCCTGTGGCTCGAAACATATTCAGTAACGGCAATTTATGCCCAACAGAATGTTTGACCAATGTGAGAAGAGCGGGGAAGCCACTTCGAAAGAATCTTCTCACAACCTGAAGGAGCTTGTGAACACATTTTGTGTGTCGAGAGCCTGCGCACCTCGAAAGGTCAATGCCCGGGCGCTCCGCAACCGAATCTCGGAGGTGTCGCACCGCGCAGGAGAGGCGTCGTTTGGACGGCCATGTCAAACACGCACTGGAACTCGCACTGAACCCCTATCAATGGATCAACATTGGAAAACGGGCTTCAATCTAGTAATGGGTTTCAGAGTTGTCAGTTCATTTCCGAAGCAACCATTGGGCAGCGGTCTGTAAGGCAGACGTCGCGGGTCCGTTACGAAGTTGCTCAGAGATCATCAAAATCCGAGGGCCAGACTTCCCATCCCAGGTCAGTATCAGAGGTGGGATGATCGAGGTCCAGGCATCCGTTCTGTCCACGACCAAGTTTCCAGAAGCGGTAGGGTCAGCTAGGACAAGTGCCATTCCGACGAGATTCTCAATTCAGGAACAAAACTTCGCCGAATTGCGCGCCGAAAAGGCTCCAAATCGTCCTTCTTGCTCCTCCGTACTCCTTTGAAATCATTGATCTTCCGGGCTTCGCGATTCTACTCTTAAGCGACAGGTTGTAGGTTCGATTCCTGGCGCGTCCACCAATTCATTCATTATCAATATCGTACAGAGCGTAATGTTTCGATGTTCATCGAAGTTCGCCAGACTTCGCCAAACTTCGCTGAATTCAATTCTCGAGTAGGCATGATGGTCTCCAAGATTCTTTCGTTAACATCGTTGTTTTCTGCCGATGCTTCATAGATCGGTGAATTACGCCCAGGTGGAATTGGGGTTCCATCCGAAGGGTTGCAAGCAAGTGCATTTGGCACGGTGAGCAATATTGAGCCTGACCTTGACCGGTTAACAGAACAACGCGGCACGTTTTGCGATTAAGCGTAAGGGTTCAAAGATCCCCTCTTGATCGAGTGGCAGTGTCTAAGGCGGAAGTGTCCACTCAATTCTAAGTGGACACCAGTTGAGTGCGCCTACCCGGCAACTTCACCGGCGGAGATCGAAGGCAGGTTTCGCTTTTAGGTTGTCGGAGTCGCCCAAGTTGAGAGATAGCGGGCATCAAGAAGATCTAACTCTCGTTCCAGCCGTCGAAGTACCTCGTCATTGATCTGGTTCTGGCGGTGGAGGCGCAAGATGGTCGCCCGTTCCACAGCTCGCAACTCACTTTCCAGACTCCTGGTCTTTTCGTATGTCGCCGGAGCCAACTCCTGCGTTGTCGTTGATGTGTGGATCGAATTCGACTCATCAAGCCTCTGTTGGTAGTGATGAAGCAAGTCGGTGAGTGCTGCCTCTTCCCCAGCAACTTCCCGGCTGCGCAACTCGTGAACGCGGTTGATGGCTGCCGAAAGCATCTGACGGCGCGCTTCTTGTTCCTCACAGCTTGGCCCGGTCGGCGGTGCCATCCCCAGCTTGCGGATAAGGAATGGCAGGCTCAGCCCTTGCGCAACCAGCGTGAGAAGGATTACACAAAAAGTGAGAAAGATCAGCACATTGCGCTGCGTGAAAGCGGCCCCGTCGTTCAACATCTCCGGCAGCGACATCGCCGCAGCCAACGCTATCACGCCGCGCATCCCGGTCCACCCGACGACGAACATCTCCGCTGCCGGCGGGGGCGCTGCTGGACGTTTCAGCAGCCGCCGCATCGCTTGCGATATCCACGACTCCGTAAAAACCCAGATCAAGCGCAGCGTAATCAGCACCACAGTCAGCAGTGTTCCGGCAAACATCAGATGCGACAGCTGCATGTTGCGGATGCCGGCCAGAATGTGTGGCAATTGGAGTCCAATCAGAATGAAGACCAGTCCATTCAGGGCGAAGTCCAAAGTATTCCACACCGCGGCCGATTCGAGCCGCGCACGAGTCGAGAGCGACTGCGACCGCTTGTATCCCAGATAGAGTCCGCAAGCCACGGTGGCAAGCACGCCGGATGCATGCAGGGACTCGGCCGCCACATAAGAAAGATACGGGGCGACCACGGTAAGTGTCACTTCAATCGGCGCATCGGTAAGCCTCACCTGGCCCCAACGAATCAGCCGGCCCGTCAGCAGTCCGATGAGGACGCCGACGGCAATTAGATAGAGCAGGCGCAAGGCCCCTGCGGAGACCGTCGGAACTTCGTTGCTCACCAGCATGGCGACTGAGAATTCCAGGGCCACCAACGAAGTGGCGTCGTTCACCAGACTCTCGCCTTCAAGCACGTCGATAATGCGTTGCGGCAGACCCACACGCTTGGCGATGGCTGAGGCTGCGATTGCATCCGTGCTCGCCACCAGCGCACCGAGCACAAAGCCCACGCGGCGATCGAATCCTGGCAGCAACCATCCGCTTGTCAAGGCCAGCACGGCCACCGTGAACCCAACCAGCCCGAACGCCAGTAAACAGATGTTGACGAGGTTGAGTCGAAAGTCGCGCCACGAAGTATGAATCGCTGCTGCAAAAAGCAGAGGCGGTAACAACACCAGGAAGACGACATCCGGGTTCAACGAAATGCGCGGCACATTGGGAAGCATTGAAACCGCAAGTCCGCCGATCACCAACACGATTGGGTATGGCGTGTAAAACCGGCGCGCAAGCGCCGCCAAAGCCGCCACCAGAACCATGAGAAAAAGCAGGATGAATTCCAGGTGATGAATGTCCGCTGCTTGCATCTTTGCTCCTTTGCTTGGTGCAGCGTGTTGCGTTAACATCGCTAGTTGCTGTCGGTATCTTGAATCGCGATCTTTTCCGGTCAGCATGGAATCGAGATGAAGATGGATGGGCAATCGAGCAACTTACCGGGTAGTTATGGATGCCGAGCGCCGATTGCCCCTCTCTGTTTGTGATTGAGCGTGAAGCCGGTCCATGCTTACTTTGCGGCTGGGATCCACACCGCGTCGTGAGCGGCAAGTTCGACGCCCGCAACTTCCGTACTAAGCGAAACGGACTGCAGGCCGGCCTTCTTTCCCGGAGTAGCAGAAAAGCTCAACAGATACTGACTGTCGAGTACCTGCTGCAGCGACTCCAGATAAGGCTTGAAACTCACCAGACTGTGCAGGCCAAGATAGAACGATTGACCGCCAGTCTTGTCAGAGAGTCTTGCCATGTTCATCTGCCCGTTCGTCGCTACCCAGTAGTTATGGTGCAAAGGTCCGGCGCCCGGAGCATAGATGGTGTGAAAAATGGTCCCCGTCCTCTGGGCAACAGCGCTTGCCGAGTCCACGTCAGGATTGGTGTTCAATCCCCGGTGGAAGCCGAGGTGATGCCGTGCGCGGTCAATGCCATCTGTCACCATCAACACCTCGCGGCGGCTCTCGCTCTCCGGCCAGCGCTTCATCAAGTCGATGGCCGACAGGTAGGGACTGCCATAAGCGCCCGTAGATCCCAAGGGCAAACGAATGGCGTTCGCGGCTCGGGCATGGTCGTTGGTCAGGTCCTGGACAACCTGAACCGTCGCATTCCTCATGTACCCAACCCCAACCAGGGTCGTCGCGGGTTGATCCATGATGAACGCGCGCAAATCGTCGAACTGCAGACCGAGCCTTGCGTCGGCTGCATCGTCAACCAGAATAAATAGGTCAAGCCCGGCGCTTTCTCCTCGGGCTGGAACCCAATTTGTTATCTGGAGACGCGCCTTGCCCTGCTTCACCAGAATGTCGTCCTGGCTAATGGCCGGCATGCGCTTATCGTTGGCAACGTTCGCTGTAACTGTCATTTTCACCGGGACAGAGGCGGTTGCCGCCGCTTCCTCGGTATGCGCGGGAGAGATGCTTGCAAGCATCCCTGCCATGGTTAGCAAAGAAAGAAAAAAACCTATCCTTCTCGATTTCATTGTGATCTCCTTGGTTGTGTTGGGCGAGCATTCTGACTAACTCGCGCGGTTTGTGTCTAACCTCATCTCTCGCATGAGGATTGAAGGCCCGTCCTGCGGGGTAGTGCGGACGGGCCGTTCATTACGCTTCAGACATAGAACTTTCTGCGAACCGCTCTCGTTCCCAATGACCCAACGAAGGCAAGCGAACCCAATAGTCCAAGCAGGGGAAATACGCTGCCGGTCCTTGGCAGAACCGATGCGGGCTTCTCCGCACTGGCCAGGTTCACCTGCGCCGAGGGGCTGTCGACCGAGGACGTTGGCCACTCGATCAGCAGTACGCCATGCTCCGGAAGAAGTGCGGGAGCGGGCGAAACGCCAGCCACGGACTTGTCCTGGGAGACGACGGTCTCGGCGCTGTCGGTCACGATCGTTGCCTCGAAGGTCATTCCCTTCTTGAGTTCAAAGACCGACTTTTGCATGCCGTTCACGTTGAACTTGGCATGATCGGGAACGGCATAGAGATGGTTCTTTCCTTCAGGAAGGTTCACAATCACTGACTTGGGCGCACTCACGTGCCATACTTTGCCCTTCAACGTCCTCACTGACTTGACATAATGGGGAGCGGTGGTTGTCGTGATGGTTTGGGTCAGCTTTGTTCCGGGCGTCAGCTCGCGCACGCTAACTTCCTTTCCATCGATAGTGAACTTATCCGAGTAAGGGACGACCAAGTGTTCGACCTTGCCGCTTTCAAGCTTGAGGACCAGGTCGTTGCCCTCGACATAGACCACTTCGGCATTCCGCACCTGCGTGTCGTACGACGGTTCACCGTGCCGGACGGTGGTTGTGGTTGTGTCCTGCGCCCAGACTCCGATGGACGACATTACAAGAATGGCGGCATATGCGGCGTTCCGGGCAAATGAATGAGCTTTGTGATTCAGGTTGTTCATTGTTCCTCCTTGTTTGTGCTGCTGGTCAATGGTTCCGAACCCGGCGTCGAACTCCCGGGCCCACTGCTTTTCTCGTGCGTGAGAGAAGCCATAACGATGTAGCGCTGCGGCGCGCTACCGATGAAATAGAACGGGTAGCAAGTTACAAGAGTCAGGGAGGGAATGGGCCGTGGCCTTAAAACACTCACATTGTCCGGTTCGACAATGTGAATTTGGTCAACGACGTAACTATCTTTCCCCTGCTTGGTCTTTAGTTCGATCGTGTCCCCTACTCTTACCTTTTCGAGTCCTCTGAAAAAACCGTCGCGATGACCGGCAATGCCGATATTCCCTTTCTGTCCGGGCCATGTCGTGCCTGCGATGCGGCCCACGGCGTGGTTGAGCGTCAGATCGTCGGTTCCATCCAGCAGCGGTACCGCGAGATGAATCTTCGGAATGTGAAGCACTGCCAGCGGAGCGCCAAACTGGTTTGTAAGGGTCTCCCTGTAAGCACGAAATCGATCTCCGTCCCAAGTACTGAAGTCAGCTTCCGCCGGATTACTATCCCCTTCATGACTCTCTACCGCGGAAGAGTCTGGCGATTCGAGGGCCGCGAAACTCTTCAGAGCAGCCTTTGAACTGAGAATGCTCTCAAGCCGAGCCACGCCGTAGATTCCGAGCAGCGCAAGTCCACACATCAGCAAGGCGCCCTCAATCCATCCCCAAACACTCCAACCGTGCTTCGGGCTCCGACTCCCACCGCCTGGAATGCGCGACCCGTTGTCTGTAACTTCTGACGCCTTCCACATAGCTTCCTCGGTCCTCTCCGCTCGGTTTGGAAGTGATAGCTGGCGACGGTAACTACTGCCGACATCTAGTCTGCTTACGTCATGGATAAGTGCAATCCGGTTGCCACTCTTCGACACTGTATTTGCTTGTACTTACGGTGAGATAGCCTGCCGAAGCTTCAGAAATGCCGACTTATCGGAAATGTGATCCTGCAAACGAGGAAATGCGCTCCGCGCAAATGGAGTGCTTCTGGAGCTACCAGCGCAACGAGGTAAGTGGGGAGACGGAGTGGGGTGATGTAAATAGGTAGGAAACCCGAACGTATAAGTTGCAAGATAGCGGATGGGATGCCCGTCGGCCCACACAGGCTAGGAATATAGTTAGTCGAATAGTATGCTGGAATGATGTGAGTCGCAGGCGGGTCAGTTCAAACGCAGGTTGGGGCGCACCTTTTACCTAAAACTGGTCCGCCGAATCTGCATCGTAACAACCCACCTGCTATTGAGACCCAGGGGCTTGAGCGTGATTATGCCGATTATGGAAAAACAGGGGCATCTAATGCCGCCGGAGCCCTGAACCGAACCTTGCTGATCTGAAGCGTTGCGATCTTCGAGTCAAGGGTTTGGCGTGGAACTCCAAGTTTCGCGGCCGCCCCGGATGGACCGGAGATGCGGCCCTTTGACTCTGCGAGCGCGGATTCAATCATTTCTCGTTCACGGTCGGCGAGCGTGGCCGTGAGAGGAGACACAGGTCCGCTAACATGGCGTGACGTGCGCTTCAGCCAGGCTTCTTCCACTGAGAAAGAATCGCCTTCGCATAGAATCACGGCTCGCTCGATAACATTCTGTAACTCGCGTATGTTCCCCGGCCAATCGTATGCTTGCAGCACGTTGAAAGTGTCTTTCCTGATTTGCCGGAATCGCTTGCCCGCTTTGCTTGCATACCGTTCGACCATATGTTGCACGAGAAGCGGAATATCACCCAATCGCTCTCGCAGCGGAGGCATCTGGATGGGAAAGACATTCAACCGGTAAAACATATCTTGCCGGAAGGTTCCTTCGGCTACGGCTGCCTGTAGATCGCGATTGGTTGCGGCGATAATGCGAACATCAACGGAAATCGGCTGGCTGCTTCCCACACGCTCGAACTCGCGCTCTTGAAGCACGCGCAACAAGGTGATTTGAGTCTCCATGGGAAGTTCGCCGATTTCGTCGAGGAAAATGGTTCCACCATTGGCCGCTTCAAAGCGGCCGAGACGCCGCTGCAGGGCGCCGGTGAACGCGCCCTTTTCGTGGCCAAATAATTCCGAGGCGATCAACGATGCAGGAATCGCCGCGCAGTTCACCCGGATAAACGGGCGCTTAGAGCGGTTCGACCGCTTATGGATAGCGTGCGCAATCAGGTCTTTGCCGGATCCTGTCTCACCAAGGATCAGAACGGTGGTGTCGGTCGGCGCCACCAGGCTCACTTCCTGGAGCACGGATTTCAGCGCGTCGCTTTCTCCAACAATTCCTTTGGTTGTGGCGATTGGTCCAAAGGGATCGGCTTCATGGTGGAAGATCGCGCGGGTGTCGTCTATCGCATTGGGGATATGTGTAGAGATCACGTCATTGCCTCCTGGGAGCGGTCGTCACGGGTGTTGTCCATTCTCCGTCTTTTCGATCGCCGCATAAATGTCTCGTAGCAGCGCATCGCTGCGGACTGGTTTGTTCAGAAAACCGGCGGCTCCGGCTTTCATCACGACTTCGCGAAGGGCCGCGTCGCCATGTGCGGTCACGAAAATGATAGGGACCGGGCTGTTGACGTCCAGCAACCGCCTCTGCAACTCGACGCCGCTCATTCCCGGCAGACGGACATCGAGAATCAAACAACTGGTGTTCGTCCTGTGCGGAGAATCGAGAAACTCTTCGGCGGACGGAAAGGTGTCTGTCTGGAAGCCGGCGGCTTTCATAATGCTCCCCAGCGCCTCGCGAAGAGGTTCGTCATCGTCAACAATGGCAATGGTGCCAGTTTTGTGAAAAGTTTCGCTCACTTGTTTTATCCGATCTGCGCGAGGACGAGGCGACCTGCCACTTACGAGGCTAGCAATTCGCAGATTCGAAATCTATCCTGCTTTAGGAGGAGATGGGTACTTACTTTTGGAGGGAGTTTTTGAGCCTTTCGGCCATGCGGACCAGGTGAGCCAGCGATTCAGCTTGCGTCTTCTCCATGACATGAGCGCGGTGGGTCTTGATGGTTAACTCACTGGCGCCCAGTTCGTCGGCAATCTGTTTGTTCAAAAGGCCAGCGACTACAAGCTTCAGCACCTCGTTTTCGCGCGGCGTCAAGGAGTCGAAGCGAGCGCGAATCTCAGTCAACTCTGCGCGCTCCTTACGGAGTCCGCGGTCGCGCGCCAATGCTTTCTGAACCGCGTCCAGCAGATCCTGGCTGCGAACCGGCTTGGTCAAGAATTCCTGCGCCCCTTCTTTCATCGCACGCACGGTCATGGGTATGTCGCCATGCCCGGTGAGAAAAATGATGGGAACGTGAATGTGCGCATCGGTCAGTTTGCGTTGTAGATCGAGGCCGCTCAGGCCCGGCATCCTAACGTCCAGGATGAGGCAGGAAGGCGCATTCGGGGGCTTCGCCAGCATGAACTCGGCTGCCGACGCGAACGTTTCAACGCGAAGGCCAATCGACCGGATGAGGCTTTGGATTCCTTCGCGAATCATCGCTTCGTCATCGATAACAAAGACAATGGGCTCCGGTTCTTTCATTTTCCTGGCGCCCCCGTGCTCGGCAGAGTGAACTGGAAGACGGAGCCCTTATTTTCTGCCGACTCAGCCCAAAGCCTACCGCCATGCGCCTCAACAATCGAACGGCTGATGGGCAGGCCCATACCAATGCCCTGCGATCGAGTGGTAAAAAACGGTTCGAAGAGCCGAGGCATCACTTCCGCGCTTACGCCGATTCCGGTGTCCTCGATTGAAACGCGAACCTGGTCCCCATCCTGCGTCTGGGACCGGATTAGCAATTGCCGCACGCGGCTGTTGACGCCGGTCATGGCTTCGATTCCGTTCATAATCAGGTTGAGGACTACCTGTTGTATCTGAATCCTGTCGCCAAGCACCGCGGGCAAATCGGTTGCAAGTTCCGTGATGACGGAGACGTTGGCTCTCGATGCCTGCCGATCAGCCAGGGCGACAGTTTCCTCGACGATCTCATTCAGCTGAACTTGCACTCTCTCGGGCGCAGCCTTGTTGATCATCGAGCGAATCCTGGCGATCACCTCGGATGCGCGGGTTGCGCCCTGAATCGTACGTTCGGCTGCCGCGCGCGCCTCAGCGAGGTCGGGACTCTGAAGCGCCAGCCAGGCCACGCAGGCATCCGCATTGGCCACCACTGCGGCGAGAGGCTGGTTCACCTCGTGGGCAATGGATGCAGTAAGTTCGCCAATGGTCGTGATTCGAGCCACACGAGCAAGTTCCGATCGGGTTCGCTGCAGAACTTCTTCGGTGCGTCTCTGCTCTTCAATCCGGTTGAGAAGCGCTTCGTTTGCAGTCTGCAGTTCCACGGTGCGTTCGGCAACCCGCGCTTCAAGTTCGTCGCGGGATCGCCTGAGGGAGTCTTCTGTTTCTCTTTGCCATGAGATCAGCCAGTTTGCAACTGCCTCGCAGGCAACGAAGGTGAGAAAGAACGGTACGTCTGCGGGCTTCACGGCAAACGAATGGAGCGGCGGAATGAAGTAATACAAGACCGCCACCGTACTTAGTCCAACCGCAACCCATCCTGGTCCTCTCCCGCCAAACCATGTGCCGGCAATCACGGCAACCGGGAAGAAGAACCAAAAGGGGTTTCCGAACGGAACGCGCAGAGCGAGCGACAGGAACAAGGCCACCGCTACGAGAGTGATTGCGATTCCATAGCGCGACAAACTGGGCAACTTAGAAGGTGCGGCACGAGAGGTTTGCATTCGGGGTAGACACCTGCAAGGTGTGATTTTTTTATACTACGAGCGCTCATCGTTTTGCCAGCCAAGAGGGATGTCGCCGCATGCGGGTGCAAAACGGAAGCCCTTTCCACAGGGGGCACAATCGGATGATCTCTGACAACAAGTGGATGAGTTCTGTCCGGGTTAGAGGGCAAGAGGACCTGAGCGACGGAGCAACTGCGGCTTATTCCTTGCCCGCCCTGCGCCCTACCAATGGCCATTGCAGCCATGAAGGACTTCTACGTTGCCGTGTGGTTGACGTAATTTCCGGATTTCGCCCAATCCTGTCCCGCGAGACGGCATTCTCCTGATGGGACCGATAGTGCAAAGATTCACGCATTCAGAAGCGCATTGTAAGGCAAACAGCCGTTTTGTCCACGACCAGGTTTCCAGAAGCGGATGGGTCGGGCGCGGAAAACGCCTTCCGACCGGAAATTCGTTTCAGGGGCAAAACTTTGCCGAATTCTTCGCCGAATTGCGTGCCGAAATGGTTCCAAATCGTCCTTCTTGCTCCTCTGTATTCCTTTGAAATCATTGGCCTTCTGGGCCTCGCGATTCCGCTCTTAGGCGACAGGTTGTAGGTTCGATTCCTACCGCGTCCACCAATAAAGTCAAGCACTTAGACCCTCCTTCAAAATCGAGCTTGGTCCATTTTGGGTCAAACCTTTCGAGAGATTTATGTGCCTCCTCTTTGGCGCCGCGGCTGCATCGAACGCTGGGTACTTATCTTCAGCATCTATCTGGGGTGGTCCGATGCTGGAACTCGGACATCAGGGGTTTTTGGATAGAGGGTGTGGAGGGATTGTTGGGAATGGTCAGCGACAAGATTCTCAAACTATCCGTCGTCTGAGCTGAAGGCTGGCGCATTGGCCCGGATTACCAGGGTGAGGGCGGAAACGCCGCACTGATTCATCATGCGATTTGACATAAGAGATATCCCGTGTCCGACTTTGGATTCATCGTCGAATGCAACGGGCTGCCGACCATTACTCTGTATCTAACATCTATTCACTGAAAGGTAACACTTGCTCTATCGACTAATCTAAAGATCGTAAGTCACCCGGCGCCGAGGTGGTTAATATGGCTGATTGCATTCCTGGTTTCACACGCCGGGACAGGAACTAACTAGCAGAGGCTGGAAACTCGCAACAACTGTGGATAGAATGGAATGCTGCCTCAGAGTGCAGATGAGGCAGAGCCATAACACTATTCACTCCTTGGTATGTAGACTCGCGAGTAAACCTTGCGGGCTATACACTCTGGATTGAAAGATCGCGGCATCGTACTGCTTGAAATCGGTTTTATGAGCAGCGTCATTTCGTTTTCTCGAAATCCAGAATGATTCTTTTTCGAGCGCATTGGGATTCAGGTGCAAATGTGACTTGACCCACGATCGCAACATGAAGTCGTTTTTCAGATACCAACTATATGTGCCCAGAGTCATGGAGTTCGGCTGCTCCTTGCTGCTTCTGATAAGTGGAACTGAAGATGATCCGTCTGCAGGGTATTCTCGCGTTCCTTCAGTGAATAGTTTTAATAGGTAGAGACCGAAGACCCTCATATAGAGCTCGTTCTCACAGGCCTTCGCCTGGTGAAGAACGACGGGGTTCATCGCGTCCGGTTCTGCTTGATTGATCGAGAGGAAATATTCGCCAAGCGCAAGAAGACGTTGAGTCTCACAATGGAGCTTTGTGTAGACGGCGCCGAGTCGTGATTCGACGAGTGGCAGAAATTCCGTTGCTCTGCGCCGATTCTGTAGTGCACGAAGAATTTCCATCTGGCCTGCCTTGAGAGAATCGGCGGCATCGGCCAAGTCGTGGTGGATTTCATTCAGCATTCCATTGCCGGCAGACGCAAGAGGCAGTCGTATTGGTTGTCTTAAATCATCGGAGAATGAGCCATTCTGTTCGAGAACATCCTTCAGGAATCGTTCTGCTGCAATATCAATCGAGAAATAGAGAAGTTGATAGTCAGCGGGAGTATCCAGGAGTCTTTCACGAATCATTTCCCGGATGAAGTTGAGGCCTGTTTCGCTCCCGTAGAGCGGTTCAGAAGATTCGCTTTCGCTGACTTCCTGGGCAGACTCGGAGGATTTAATTAAGTAAGCTTGATAAATGGGGTAATCGGGATTCTCAAGGACTTCCAGACCAGTGCCTTCAGGCTTGGATCTGTAGATATTTGGAAGCTGCATTCGTTCAAATCCTCTATAGAGATCTCTGTAAAACTCCTTAGCTGTCAGAATTCTGAAAAGAAAATGAAGCACATCGTACGGAAGCTCTTTGATTTGCACTGCGAATTCCTGAATGTCAACGAGTGCTACGGAGTCTGCAAGAGCTGGTAGGACGGTAAAGTCCTTCCAGTAGAAATCGGGTCGCAGAATGTACAGTTGCCACAGTACAGGAGCAGCGTAGGTGGAGGCTAGAGCCGCCACCCGGTCGGCAAAGATCCAGTTAGTACTCTCGTTCGAAACGGGAATAGAAAACTCGGCCTCAAATGTTTCGTGTAGCGATTCAATTTCTTGCAGAGCTTTCTCACGCAGGATGTGTTGAACGGCTTCAACGCGCTCCAGAACATCGGGATAGCGATCTCCACAATAGTCACACACATCTGCATGGCCCTTCGCACTTTCCAACAAGGGCGGCTCGCCTGAGTAGAAGTAGTCGGCAACCTTCTGAAGATCGTCCGTTTCACAGATGAACGCAACGTCGTTGCCAAGAGGAGGGGCTATACATTCACCCTCGCGGCTTTCCATACCTACGCTCCTGAACATTCATGAATTGAGTTCCGTTCAGCATTCCAGACAGCCAGTCGCACGTCAAGCTTGTAGTGTTGCCGCATCCGGTGCAGCAGCCTGTGTGCATGCGCCAGAGCATTGCCTTTCTTACCTTTGGCCGAATAGTAATCGGCAGGAGCGACAACCAGCCCTGTAAGCGCGATATTTGCATTCCCTGCAGGCAGAAAGCCAAGCTCGGCCATCAGCGATTGCGCTGCCGGGCTGAGGAGAAACAGACGCATCTGGCGCAAGAGTTCGACAGCCGCGAACCAGGGATGATCGGCAGTTGCTTTGACTTCGCAGAGCGTCAGCCGGTAGCCCACCCCGTTGCGGCTTAGCAGCAACAGATCCGTTTCAACGTTGGCCCGGCGCCCATGATCGGAGAAGTCGCAGACTAGCGGTACGGCATTAATGCCATAGAGCAGCGGTTCACCAAGCAGTGTGACTGTTTTTCGCCGGTCGATGAGAATCTCGCGCTCCATTGTATGCTCGCCCGCATGCGGAGACTCCAGGTCGCTCCGTCGGTAGGGGCTTTCTTTCCATTTGTCGATATCCCAGCCCAGTTCCCGCTGCCATCTTCCTGGAACAGGCTCTTGCCATAAGGCGAGAAGCTGATCTATTCGGTGGTCCGGATCTGGCAAATGCGCTCCTTTAAACGAGGCAAGGCGCTGCCAGCGATCTCGCCAGGCAGAGAAACTGTAGCGTGCTGGAATCGCTAACGATGGTATTTCGTTCTTTGCCGGCAAGGAAAGATCAGTCATAGCAGGTCCCGATGCGTTACCACTCTCGGAAGGGTCTTCCCCAATTGGCCTGAGAGTTGCATTCTCGGTCCGTTTACCGGTCAGAAAGACCTCGGCAATTCCGCAAACAGCGGCGGAGAGACCCAGCTCCCGGTGAGCAGTATCGAGCGCCTGATTCCACTCGGCCTGACTGGTTGGCCGGTAGGGATCGTCGACGAAGTACAGATTGATCAGAAAGCATGGGCGGCCGAGCCGTTGTCGCACAAAGTACAAATGAGCAATACGGTTCGCCGACTGGTAAAGAGGTCCAGTCCAGTCGGACTCCGCAGCGGCTCCGCACCACTGTTTTGCCTCATCAAGTGCCTTCCGGATTTTTTCGAAAGAGAGTTCGGAAGCCATGCACCCCTGGCTGCGCATCTCCGGCACATGGCTCTTCGCCTCGACGATTAGAGCGACGGGATGATCATAGTCATTCCGCGCTTCGATCACTCCCAAGGCATCCCAACAAGGGCCTCCCTTCGGCCAAAACCGAGCCAACTGTTGGCCGAACGTGCTGAAGCCAAGTTTTTCCAGAAAGTCATTGTCTTGATATTCGCGGTAATCCTCGTTGGCCAACGGAGAGAGCCAACGAATCGATCGCTCGCGCAGCGCCTCAGGCAGTTGTGCACGCACAGCTTGATTCAACTCCTGAGGAAACAGATTGACGTAATCCTGCAACTGCCTTTGACTGCCTCGCTTCGCGCGTCCAGTGTTCTTCATCCCGACTGTCCGAGCAGGCGGACGGTCTGCTACCTTCTTTGGCCCGTCGATCCCTTGGGCAGAAGCCAGGCAGCGGCCGTTGTATTCGGCGATTCGCGAGAACCAATAGCTCTCGCCATCGTGTCCACTCACGGTGTGCGGTTTCTCCTCAAATCGAGTACGGCCCCACTCGGTGGCTTTGTGCACGTTCTCCAGCATCGGCTGACCGAGTAAGCGCTCTTTTCCCTCCGAGTAATCTCGCAGTTTTGTCGATCCCGATGGATTGTGAACAAACAGAAGAAATGAATCGCAATTGAACTCTGGGAGATACACGATCCAATACTCGTAACCGAAGGCCATCCAGGTCCTCCTGGGAAACAAGGAACAGCAGCATTAGTTCGGAGGAGAAATAATAGCAGACTGCGCCAGAGCGCGATTGATAGTTTCTCCAGAGCATAGAATTCCAATCTCGTTTGGCGCACGTGCATTCGTCAGCTTTGCCACGACACCATTGCAATGGTTCAATTGAGTTGGAACTTGTTGAGTGCCCGGACTCTGTCTTCCGAGTTGAAGCAGTGCCTCTATGACCAGGGCAGACCAGTTGCCGGAAAGACCACGACGCTTGCGTCTGTTCGACGAGGAGGACGTTCTAATTGAGCTTTCCGCGATGTTCTTAGTCGCTATTCCAAGTCTGCCCGGGGAATGGAGTCATAACCAATCTCATCCGAACTTCTTGCCAAAGACGGATGAGATATGTGCCCTAAGTCAGTCGGGATCGGAACTGTGAGTTGAGAAGCCCATGAGCGAATATGCCGGAATACAATGAGAATAGATGATATGAGAATTAATTGGAGTCTAATTGTCTAGTTATGCGCAGATATTGAGAAATCAGCAGCTTGAGATGCCAGGCATAGTTACTCTTTGAATATGAATCTTGCTGAGTCACCTTGGATGTCTATCTCGCGCGGATTGAGTTGTTGCATATAATTTACTTGACTCGCTCTTCGGATGGGTGCTAGATTTCCGAGCAAGTTCCGCAATCGTATTCGCAAAGCAGTCTGGGTTCTATCAAGCGGAGAGTCGACCGCTCACACTTCCTTGAGTGCTGAACGACTGGAGCGCACCAAAGCGATCCCTGGGGAAGTCATGTCGGTAGTACTGCTATTATCGACGGTTCTCAATTCGAATGAGTTTTGATGTTGAAGGTGCGAGCCTGGGAATGGCCCAGGGAGCGCGCGGAAGAGCTGTGTCCGGCTAATAACCGCGTCACGCGGAGATGCCGGAGTGTGTGTTTGCCCATAACAGTTGATCACCAGACGATGCACGACGAGGAAGACCCAAATGTTCAAGACCCGCACAATTGCCGACGCAACGATGGAAGCCAATGAATCCAGCCTGGTCAACGATTCCGCATCCTTGAGAGTGGCCGCATGGAAGGCCATGCAAGCCGGCGGATGGAGAGCTGTGCGAGTTTTGATGTGGTGCATGGCGCTGGTGGCCCTTTTGCTGGGCGGCGTGCGGCTGGCGCAGGCACAGGTGGTTCTGGGCGGCGCACAATCGCAGATTGCCGCCGGGACCTGGACGGGGCCCGTGGGCGTGGCGACGGATTCCAAGGGCAATATCTATGTTGCGGAGTTCAGCATCAGTCAGATCGTGGAGATCGATGCCGTGACGCACACCCCCACCGTGATTACTGGGCTTTCCGGGTTGTCCGGTCCCCAGCAGTTGGCGATCGATTCCAGCGATAACCTCTACATCGCGGATCAGGGCAATAACCGGATCGTCAAGTGGTCGACTACCTCGAACACCGTTGTTGCGAGTTGGCCCGTTCCCGCGCCGTTTGCGGTTGCCTATGACCCAATTGCTGGCGCCATTTGGATAGGCTCCTCAGGCACTGTTTGGGTAATCAACTCGGGAACACTCAGCGGCACAGAAGCTACCGAGTTCATTACCGGCCTTGTGAACGTTTGGGGCATTGCCATCGACAGCAGCGACAACATGTGGGTTGCCGACAACGCTGGATGGCCGTCCTACAGCAGTCCCGGAGCTGTCTATGAGAACCCCGTCTCTGGGTTGCACAAAGTCCTCAGCGTCCCCGGCGGGGTTGGTCAGCTTGTCCTCGATTCGGCGCAGAATCTTTATGTCGCCGAACCCAATGTAAACTCCGTTTACAAGTTTCCGCTTACGGGGGGCACGTACACTACGGCCAATGCCTCTTTGGTAAGCAATTCAGTGCCCGGCGCGGAAGCGGTGGCCGAAGATGGCAACGGCAACCTCTTCCTAACGGCTTTCAACAGTGGCACAGCGAACGCAGGAGGCGTCACCGAGATTAGCACGCAGACGGCTGCCTTCCCGAATCAGAACGTCGGCACAACCTCATCGCCATTGACGTTCAATTTCAATATCGCCGCCGGCACGACAATACAAAACTGGCTGGGCCTGGATCAGGGCATTAGCGGTCTGGAGTTCAACCTGACCGGATCGGGTGGTTCGGCCTGCGGCACCGGCACCTACGCTAGTGACACCGCATGCACCGTATCGGTTACATTCAAGCCCAACTCTCCCGGCGTACGCCACGGCGCCATCGAGGCAGTTGACAATCTCGGCAATGTGCTCGTGACTGCTTATGTAAGCGGCGTAGGCCTGGCACCGCAGGTTGCGCTCCATCCCGGCGCCCAGTCCACGGTTGTTACCGGCCTTATTTCCACTTGGGGAAACAACTTTGTGGTGCTCCCCGATGGCAGTTTCGTGGCTGCCGCCTATGGAATGTCAGGATTGATCAAGCAGGCGCCGGGCGGGGCCCCCGCCGATTTGGTGGCATCTGGTGGCCTGAAGAACGTGAACGGCTTGGCTGTGGACGGGGCTGGAAACATCTTCGTGGCGCAGGCGTGGCCCACCATCACGTCGATCTTGGAGATACCCCTCGCGGGCACTGGCTACGGCACGCCCTTTACAGTTGGCAGCGGCCTGAGCTCTCCTAATGGCGTGGCGGTGGACGGAGCCGGGAACCTGTTTGTCACGCAAGGTTCCACCACGGTAACCGAGTTACCGTGGACCGGCAGCGGCTATGGAACGGCGGTCCAATTTGGTTCCCTGGTCGGTGCATCCAGCGTAGCGGTGGATGCCGGCAGAAACGTCTTTGTCGCCGACTCGTCAGGCCAGAAAGTGGTCGAGATCCCCTGGAGCGGCAGCGCCTACGGCACGCAGACCACCATCGCTTCCGGATTCACAGATCCAATCGGGATCGCCGTGGATGCCGGCGGCAGCATCTACGTTGGCGATGGATTCGGGGACGCAGGGATTCGAGTGATACCCCAGACGGCATCCGGTTACGGCACACCGGTCGTCATTGCCACCGGTCTCGGGCTTTCCACCGGCGTGGCCTTGGATGGCGCCGGGAACCTGTATGTCAGCCGTGGCGGCCCGGGCGCAATCACGGAGATCAACGTCGCCAGTCCGCAACCAGTGACCTTCGCGACGCCCACCGAGTTGGGAGTCCAGGACGTGACGGATCTCCCGACGCCGACCCTGACCATGCTGAACACCGGCAACCAGGATCTGAACATCTTCCAGTCGGCCTATCCCACCGGTTTTGCTTATGACGCGGGTAGCACGTGCGACCAGGCGCCATATACGGTGCACGCCGGCAACGAGTGCACCTATGAAGTGGACTTCATTCCAACGGTCGTCGGAACCAATTCCGGCAACTTGACCCTCAGCGACAACAGCCTGAATGCGACCAGCGCCGCTCCCGCAACCCAGAACTGGTCCCTAACCGGCACCGGGTTCCTGACCCTGGCTTTTGGGACCCCTCCGGCAGCATCGATCGGCGTAAACGGCAACGCAGGAATAGTGAGGATCGACGAACTCGATGGATCGAACAACATCATCACCACCGCTACGGATTCGATCACCCTGGCGGTCACAGGACCGAACGGGTATTCGGCGAGCTACACCAAGACGGCGCTTTACGGCGTGGCAACATTTAACCTGATCGGGACCAACCTCGGTGCGCTCGGCGCCTATAGCTATACGGCATCCCTGACCAATACGCCCACTGTGGTCACCGCAGCCCCGGCGTCCGAAACGGTATCCCAGGCCACTCCGACACTCACGATCACCGGCCAAGGCACAACCAATGTGGATGCGTCGGTTACCTTCACGGCCACCCTGAGCGGAGTTCCGTTCACGCCCACAGTTCCTACCGGGACGGTGAGCTTCAAAATCAACGGCTACCCGAGCGCCGATTGTCCGGCAGTGGCCATCAACGCCAACCAACAGGCGACTTGCACAACCAGTTCGCTTCACGCCGGCACGGACACGGTTGATGCTGCCTACCAAGGCGACCTGAACTTCCAAGGCGCCAGTGCAGCGCAGGCCAACCAGACGGTCAATTCGATTCCAGTTACGGTGGGCTTGACCAGTGGAGGGGCATCGAAGGTCAACGACACGGTGGCCTTTACGGCCAAGCTGGCCGGCGTGCCCGCCTCGCCAGCGCTTGCCCCCGCGGGCAATGTAACTTTCTCGGCAACGATAGGCGGGGCGGCAACCACGATTTGCAGTTCGATTGCGGTGGCAAACGTTGGCGGGACTTGGCAAGCAACTTGCTACTTCTCGATGCTGGTTGCGCCTTCCGACGCAATTTCAGCCACGTACGCGAGTGACATCAACTACACGGCCGCGAGCGCGGGCGCGATGACCCAGACTGTCGCCGCCCTTACGCCCACGCTCAGCGTGACGCCCTCACCCTCAGGTTCCATCAATGTCGACCAGAGTGCTACTTTCACAGCTCAACTGAGCCCCGTGGCCTTCAACCCGATCGTTCCCAGGGGCACGGTCAGTTTCACGATTAATGGCATTTCAAACGCCGACTGCCCCGCGGTGCAATTGACCGGAGGCGCCACCAGCGCGACCTGCACCACTTCAGGGTTGATCGTTCCAGCCGACATCGTTGTGGCCACCTACACTGGCGATACGAATTTCGTAGTTGCGGCCCCCGGTCAGACCACCGAAACGGTAAGCAAAGTTCCAGCGCATACCGTGCTTGCTTCTTCGCCGGTCTCGCCGTCGGTCAACCAGTCCGTGACCCTGACGGCCACGATTACACCATCTGCCGGCGGAATCGAGGTGCTCCCCTCAGGAGCCATCACCTTCAGCCAGGGAAGCACGACTCTCTGCAGCCAGGTTGTTATCAGCGCCGGAGTTGCGAGATGCACGTATGTCTTCACAAGCGCTAATTCTGGAGCCAGCCTGAGCGCTGGGTATAGCGGTGATTCGAACTTCACCACCGGAAGTGCCGGAACCCTGGTAGAAGTGGTGAACGCCTCGAGCACCACCACAGTGGTGACCAGCCCGAATAATAACCAGTCCAACGTCAATCAGCAGGTCACTTTTACGGCAACTGTGACTCCAACTTACACCGCCGGGACCGCTGCGCCTACCGGCACAGTTACCTTCGTCGATCAAACTACAGCCGCAACATTGTGCGCTGCGGTGCCGCTCACCGTGAATGGAACCACCGGAACTGCGACGTGTAACAACACGTTTACTTCTTCCGCCACCAATGCCGTCGTGGCAACGTACACCAGCGCCGACACAAACTTCAACGGCAGCGTCTCGTCCACGCTGAACCAGATCGTGAGTGCCGCTTCCACGACGGTCACCCTGAGTTCTTCGCTGCCGGCGGGATCCACGGTGAACGAGCAAGTGACCTTTACCGCCCCCATCACCTACAGTGCCGGGGTAAACGGTACGGCGACGCCCAATGGAACCATGACCTATAAGGACGGGGCAACCATCCTTTGCACCAAGACACTGGCCAGCGGAGTGGTTCCTCCCTGCGCGGTTCCGCTTCTCACAGTAGGCACGCATTCGATCACCGCCTCCTTCCTCCCGGCGGACACCGACTTCACCGCTGGCACTTCCAACACCGTGTCACAGGGCGTGACTCAGACCGCAACCACGACGACGGTCATCACAACGGTCAATGGTGCGGCCTCCAGCAGTTCGTATGTCAATGAGCAGGTCACCTTCACCGCGACCATCGCGCAGACGAGTACGGGCCAGCTTACCGGAACAGCGTCTCCAAGCGGTACAGTGGCTTTCAACTACACCTTAAGCGGCCAGCCATCGACGTTGTGTTCAGCCGCAGCCGTAAGCACATCCGCAGGCGCCACGACTGCTGTATGCACTGTCCAGTTGCCCTCGGACGGAGCATATGCGGTTACGGCGGTGTACGCCGGCGATTCGAGTTTCTTGGGCGGTAGCTCAGCTCCGGTGATCCAAAATGTCAATGTCTCCACTCCGACCGTGGTCGTAACCGCCACGACAGCATCATCGTCTGTCAACCAGCTGGTCACCTTCACAGCTACTGTGACACCGCCTTACACCGGTAAAACGCTGCCTGGCGGCACAGTGACGTTCACCGATAACCTCAACGGTCAGACTCTTTGTAACGCCGCACCGGTTAGGGCAGGTTCGAACGGAGCTTCGACGGCCACGTGCAACTTCTATCCAACGACGGCGAACACCCACGGAATCGTTGCGACCTACAGCGGCGACAGCAATTTTGGCACCTTGGCGTCCAGCGTGTATAACGAGATTGTCAGCGCGGTGACGACAGCTCTGACGCCTACGCCTGTTTCGGCAAACCTCCTTCCCACTCAGCCGCTGACATTCAGCGTTCTTGTAACCCCAGCGCCTGCCAGCAAAAACTGGCCGCCGACGGGTACCGTCGCGTTTACGGCAAACGATGCCAATCCTCCACGGGTTCTTTGCGCCGCGGCTGCAGTGACGTCGAATGGCGATGGAACTGGCACCGCTGTTTGCCCGGCATCGTTCCCGCTGACCGATAGCAATGCGTACGCGGTCACCGCGATCTATACCGATCCTGCCGGCAACTTCGGGACATCCAACACCCAGTCGGCGGTAACGGTGCAGAGCTTCAGCGTCGCATTTAACTCCCCAGCAAATTCCCTGATTTTGACCCAGGGCTATTCGAATGTCACGACTCCGTTTGCCCAACCGCCAGTGACTGTCGGCGTGACCTCTTCTATCGGGTACAGCCATGCGTTGCAAGTTAGCTGTACAGTCAGCCCCGTGGCCGTCCAATCAGTCAGCAACCCATCGTATCCATCGTGCTCTCCGGAAACCGCGACAATGAGCGGGGCGAGCGGGCAAACGATTAGCTTCACGGTGAGCGCCTCGACTACCGCCCCAATCGGGTCATACAACGTTACTTTCTCGGCCTTTGACCCCGCGGCTCCGGGAGACACGCAGATAGCGACCCTGCCTCTTTTCGTTCAAGTCCTGTCTTCACCAGTCATCGTGGTGGAGGGAGCAGGAACGACGATCACCGCATCTGCATTGTTCAACACCGCTGCCGCCACGTCTCAAACGACGCTGACCTCATTCGCGTGCAATTTGATTTGGGATCAGTCAACCACTGTCGATAAGGCGTTCAGCTGCCTGGACGCCAAGAACAATCCGTTTGTTACGATCACCGGCCCAACTGGAGGGGTAACGGTTACGCCCCCGAGTCAGCTGATCGAACTTACTGCCACTTTTTCAGCGACGGCGACCATGGCCGCGGTCGAGAAGTCCAGCACAATCTACGCGGCAGCATTCTTGGGCATCCCGCTATTCGCATTGGTGGGATGGTTCGGCAGCAGAAAATCTCCGCGCAGAAACTTCTTCCGGTTCCTCGGCTTGATTCTGCTGTTTGCGGGT
>Ga0181517_10000229_pt1 | contig 80812 bp, 66 predicted proteins | sample PEATcosm2014_Bin_31_FD_119748 | JGI IMG/M metagenome (GOLD analysis project Ga0181517, IMG submission 119748) | Peatland microbial communities from MTU Mesocosm Facility, Houghton, MI, USA - PEATcosm2014_Bin01_30_metaG | ecosystem: Environmental > Terrestrial > Soil > Wetlands > Peat | place... | reverse complement strand
TTCAGATCTTCAAGCCGCTGAGAGTGTCCGTCCTCAAAAGTGGAGGGGAATCTCCGTTTCCCAGGGATAAATCCCCGCTTTTCCTTGACAAAAACCTATCATGGATGTCACGGGTTTCCCCTCATCACTCACCTTGGTGCCAACCGTTCGATTACGAAGACTCTGCTTCATTACGCACCTCGCCGCCTGTTTTCTTGTGGTTAACGTTTCGGCTCTTTGGAAACATGCAGGAAGGCTACAGCAGGTTGGACTTTTAAGCTAAGTACCGTAGTAACGATGAGTTAACCGCCCGGTAACTCTGGTTGCCCTTGCAGCAACCCTCCAGGGGTGACGTGTCACCCCTTATCCCCGTGCGCCAGCACGGCTGAGCGCCAGCACGGCTGAGCGCCAGCACCCAAAGCGAACCCCGTGAGCGCCGAAACCTCGGCGTCAACCCGGCTGGCACCCCCGCAGCTTAAGACGGTCAGGACCTCGGCGCGGATCGGCAAGCCGACTCCCCCCCGGCCAAGATCGGGCGACCCCGGAACGGAACCGGCGGCTAAAAGAAAAACGCCTCCCCGGAACGGTAGGCGCAAAGCGGCAAGCTGGGAGATCAGTGTGCCCCCAACGCCGGGGCATCAGTTACCGTGATCTTTCCATTCACGTCAATCGTAAAGGCGTATTTGTCCGTCACGACCGTCTCTGGCACTCTAGGTTGCCGGGTCAACACAAGCAGTACATCCGTATCCTCCGGCACCTCGCTCAAAACATGTACGTGATACCCGCCCGCAATCATGTCTGGCGAGTTCGCAGGGACGGACTCGATGAGGGCCTTATGTAATTGCCGCTTCGTGATGATTCGCGTGCCGGCTGGTGATATGCGATAACGAACATCGGCACCAAATGGGTAAACCCCAGCCTTCACCTGTGCAGGATATACATACACGAATAGCCCATCGGGTTTAGCCGGCAGCACTGCCACATTGTAGGGGCGATTCGCTTTCTGGAAATCCTTCAGGGCGGTCTCGATTGCCCTTGCAGATGAAAGATTAAACCCTACATCTTCACGTGGTTTTTGATAATTCTGAACCTGAAAATTAGCCGAACCCGTGACTTGGATCGCCTCGTAGGCCACGAGAAACCTGTCCTTCGTAGTATTTAGTCGGCCAAACGCTACAATCCAGCCGGTCGAGGACTTGCGGGCAATATATCGAGCGACAAGGCCTTCGCGAGGATGAAGCGCCATTACGGCATCGCTTGCGTGTCTTGCCGCAGCATCGTACCCTGCGAGGGAGATTCCCCGTTCCGTGATTCCGGCTAAATTAATCCCCGACACCTTCGGCGATCCCTGGCCCATCATGGGAATACAAAAAGCAACGATTGCCGACAGCAGATATAGAAACCCGGACCGTGCCATCTTCACACCTCCACGCGCAGCCGGGTCATCGTTGCTGCGACTCTGATCGACGGTCCGCACGCCACACCTCTAAGCGAGTGATGTCGCCAATCGCGCCACTCCACATGTCATGACTTTCCGGGCCTTTTGCGTACACCCTACCCTCAATCAGTACATACTTTAGATCCGCTCCCTTGAACTGTGCTCGTTGCGACTCAGACAATCGAAGGGCGAACGAATTCTCAAGAATGCCGTGACGATAATCTTCTTCGTGAAGATAAAGTGCATCTCCCTCAAATTCTATTCGCAGGAACCCCAGAGTTCGAACGAGCATGCCGTCAAATTTGACCGGGGTAGCAATCAAGGCAACCATGCTGACAGAGACCGCTTTGGGATTCGCACGCGACCTCTTTAGCTGTGGGCTCGCATATCCACTCAAGCACAGGACAGAAATAGCTGAAAGAACGATGATCCGCCTGAAAACCACCGAATGTACAATCTTCTTCATTTATGTCCTCTCTGGTTCTTCATTTCGCGGAAACGTCAACGTGTGAAACAAAGTCGCCGATGACCCCGCAGCAAAACTCGCTCGGCTTATATTCCGTAACTCGTGGAGTATATTGATAGACATTCCCCGAGTATGTATCAGCCTCGTATCCGGTTCTATCATAACGATCCGCGTGCAACTCATCCCCTAGCGAAAGGCCTTCCCCTTCTTCTACCGTCGTGTGGGAATGCGTGTGAAAGTCGGCAACCCCTATAAAACCAGCAGGAATGCTCTCAGCGTTAGCGGAGAAATGTCCTCCAATATTTTCCGTGATCGGAACGGTGTATGTGTACTGGCCAGTTGCCTTATCTTTGAGAATCCAGCCGCCGTATTCGTTCTTTATATGGGTTGCAAGGCGATTGGCGACTGTGAGGGCCAGAGCCGCCCTCTCCGCAGCAATTGCTGCCTCTCTTTGGGTTCTATACCGGCCTGCGGCAGCAACGCCTTTCCAGCCGGCGGTTGCAGATACCTGTCGAAGCCCTGGGGAATCCTGAGCGGGGGAATCGATGCTCATGGAGCCGCTATACTGGCTCGCATCCTCCAGGCTGCCATTATGACAACCGTTACACCCTCCGCCACCACCACCGAACGGTGTAGGAGGAGGAGGATCATTAGGATCAGGATCGTTGGGTGTAAACATGCCTGTCGGGTCCACCAAATTCAGCGGATTGTTGTGAACATAGGCATAAAGGTTCCAAGTCTGGGGATTTCCACGATCCGGAGAGGCAAACCAAGCCGGGTCGGGCGACATGAACCGCCCCATATTACTGGCATAGTAACGCGCCTCGAAGTAATCATTGCCAGTTTCGGAGTCGCGTTCTTTGCCGGTGAACTTGTAATGATTGCTGTCGCCGGGACCGTTCTGATAAGCAATGCCTCCGAACGGGTAGTAATCCGTGTCTTCCTCGACGGTGGTGAGGGTTTCGTCCATCACCATGACGGCCGAACCCAGGTGATCGCTCAGATAATATCGTAACTGCGCCGTCGCTGGATTCGTGGGATTATCGGTGCGCGCCAGGCGTTTGCCATTGAAATAAACGTACTCTGAATTAATGTTACCGGTCAGGTCACTTTCCGCCAGAATCTCTCCCCCGGCGCCGTACCAGTACACGGTGCTGCTTGCCGCATTCTTGACAATTCGCTGGCCGTCGCCGTCGTAGGTGTAGGCCGCCGCGCCGCTATTCACCGAGGAAATCCGGTTCTCTTGATCGTAGACGTAGCTTTGGCCGTCAGCCGACGTCAGGTTGCCCGCCGCGTCGTAAGTGTAGGCCGAGGCCTGCCACGCGAAACCGGTCCAGATCTCGTCCCCGGAAAGCTGATTTAGACTCGTGGCGGTCCCGGTGCCCAGCGGCAACCCTTCTGAATAAAACGGCTCCGACGTACTCAGGGTGCTCCCGCTCTCGATGTCCGTCATGTTACCCCAAGCATCGATGGTGTATTGCTCGCCCCAAAACCCCGCCGAAGCCGACTGAACACGATTCAGATTGTCGTAGCTAAAGCTCTGGCTGCGAGTGCTGTCCAGGCAGTTGGCGATACCGATGACGTTGCCATTGTTGGGGCCGCCGCTCCCGTTATTAAACGAATACATCCGGTGCATGAACTCACCCGCGCCGCTGACACACGAATTGGACGTGAGTTCGCTGGTCGCCGGCGTGCCGCTGGTGGTGTACAGCAGGTGCGCGGGCTGCAAGCGCTGATTGTAGCTGAATTCTCCCATAATGCCGCCATAACAGCCGCTGGCCGCCCCCAGGTTCTCTTCCGCCACCTGGCCGTCCGGCATGTAGGTGACCCCACTGACGTAGTTTAACGTCTGCTGGCTGATGGGATCGTTTTTCGTGATCCAGGTATTCCAGCCCATATTGTTGTACCCGTAAATCACCTGCCGGCCGCTGGGATAGGCGATGGCAGCCACCGTCCCATCAAAATTATAACTGTAAGCAACGCCATAGCTCAGCGGCGACGAACTGCCGGACACATTCACTTTTCGCTGCACCAGTGTCGGCCGCCCCAGCAGATCGTAATTCCAGGCCGTGTGGCCGGAGGCGTCGTCCATGGTGGTGCGATACGGCTTCAACGTGCCCGTGTTCGAGACGCTCGAGTCGGGGGAGTCGTAGCCATATTGCACCGCCAGCGTGGACAGATTAGAGCAGCTAGCGCTGGCGCCGTAGCCCTTGCCCGTCAGCCGGTTTAACTGGTCGTAACAATAGGTCGTCTGATGCCCATCGGCGTCTGTTTTGGCAATCACATTGCCGTTGTTGTCGTATCCATAATTGATCGTACCCGACTCCGGATTCTGAGCCTGTGTCAACCGCGACAGCGGGTCATAGGTAAAACGGCGCACCCGCCAGGGGCCGCCAGCCGCGGCATTGGCATCGCACCCCGAGCCCGTAACGCCGCCCTGCTGGTCGACGCACACCAAATTGCCTACGGGATCGTAGCGGTAGTCGGTAACCAGGTTAGCGCCAGAACCGGACGGCGCCATCTCCGTCACCTGGGTAACCCGACCCAAAGCGTCTGTACAAGATTCTCGCCATTTGCCCGATTCGTCGTAGACCTTGGTGCAAGGTCCGGGTGCCCCGCTGAGGGATAGGTCATAAGAGGTCTTCACTGTGTTGCCGTCGGGACGATCAACTTCATAGACCCGGCCCAGGGCGTCGTACTTACTGCCCGTGCTGCCGGTAGTCACGCCGTGGCTGCTATCCGTTAGCACGAAATCGTTGCTTCCCGATTGCGGATTGACGTAATAGGGATTGCTGACACTGGTCACGCGGCCAAAACTGTCATAGGCAGTATCGGCGGTCACCACATAATCGTTGATCTTGCGCACCGGCTGCCCCAGATAGTCGCCGTCGATCTCCTCGTGCAGCGAATGGGAGACGGTTACCTGTTTGTCGACAGTGTAATAAGGAGGCGTCGTGTCGTAGTAGTTGTACGCGGCATTGCCGCCGCCGTTGGGATAGGTTACGGTTTTAAGGCGTCCCAGAGTGTCGTACTGATAGGTGGTCGCCTCGGGACAGCTTATCGATGTGCAGTTCTGGCCGGTATGGGCTGTCGCTTCGCCGCTGTTGTGATCAAAAGTGAACCACTCCTCATGCGTAACTGAGCCTGTCATCGGGTATCTGATATCTTGCAGGAACGCGCCACTTAAATCATAGTCGAAAAACGTGGTATTGCTATTAGCATCGGTCGATTGACTGGCCATGCCATTGGTGTTGTAGATCTTGCTGGTATTGACCCAAGCGCCGCAGTTGCCGCCGGCAATGCTGGAACAACGATGCGTCGAGGTCTGATTGCCGCGAGGGATGATAGTTCCATTGACTGTGACGGTCGGCGGGCTGGGACTCTCGTCATAACTGAAAGTCGTATCCGCCATCAAATTGCTACTACCGTCTTTGACGGTAGTCTCGGCAACCCTGTCCAACATATTGGCGGAGACAGAGGCGCCATTATTCTCCCATTCGTAGGTGGCGCCATCGATCCGAAGAACGGGACCGGTACCGGAAGCGGTATAATCCGTCGTGGTTACCGACGTGGGTTTGGAATAGTAGATCGGGTAGGTACCCCAGAAGCGTCCAGGAATTTTGGCATAGGTATATGAGGTCGTGCTCGAAACCGGCGGCGACACGTCGTTAAGGGTTGTTGTTACCGACTGCCGCAGGTAAAGACCCGAGTCTGGCACTCCGGCCGGAGCAAGCACGGGATACACGGCGGAACTAGCAGTATACGGGCTTATGTAGCTGGTAATAGTGGTTCTTAGCAACTGGCTCGAAGTTGCGCCAGCCATGCCGGCGTAGACCCGGCGAGAGGTCTCCAGATAAGATCCGACCCCGACCTGTTGGTCATATTCGATGTCGGTTTCGTTGCCGCTGGGATCGATCATGGCCGTAGTCGGGTGGTCGGTAAAGGGGATACTGTAGGAACTGCCATTTGGAAGTTTGCAAGGCAAAATCGGAAAGCAGTAGAGCCAGGTTCCGGAATCGACACTGTTGCTATCGGTCAGCGTCCGCGATATGACCGCCCGGTGAACCGGATAATTGGCATTGGGAACGACCGAGCCATTATCCTCGTAAACATATTTAATGGTCGCACCGGTGGGATACCGGACTTGAGTCAGATCATCCCCTTCATAGTCGAATTCCCAATAGGTCGCACAATTCGGATTGCCGTCTATCCCGGGCAGTACGACATTTCGCAGATAAGTATCATTGTTATCACCGGTTCCGAAATAAAAGAGAAATATGACGTTATCAGCGTTTTGATTCGGAGCCGGAACCGTCCACTCGAAGCTGCTGGCGGCAGTGGCGGCAAGGGCGGGGCAGGCCGAATTGACGGTCCCGTTATCTATTTGCCAATCGCCAAAACCGGTCGCCGCAGCCCCCGAGAGAAGTTCTAGAGGTACGCTAATATCCTCGAAGGGTTTTCGATTTAGGGAATCTGCAATCGTAGAAGTGGTCGTGACTTCGCCAGTGCTGGCGTCGGCGCTCTCAGTGTAGGTACGGGTAATCGCGTTTCCGTTGGTATCGGTCAAACTATAAGTGCTGATCGCCCCGTTGCTGGTAGCGGTGTTGCTGCCCCCCACTGTTGTGCCGTTGGGGTGGGTGGTACCGTTCAGGTCAGACCCGTCGTATGGCTGAGATGATGTTGGTGTCGCGCCTGTGTAATGCCATGCTCCCGTGCTATCGGTTAATCCATAGGCGTCGCTACATCCGCCGATGGAATTATTTGAATCGCCACCGCAGTCCCAATCGATCGTGCTCTGGGCAAGGTCGCCGTCAAGAACCGGGACCAATCCGTAGTTCTGCCGGACCGGGGTCAGATAACCGTTCCACCCGCCGGTGTTCAAAATCAGAGAATAGCTGAGCGGCACATTGCCGAGCTGCGGCAAAGAGTACAACGGAATCTTGAGGATGAGGTTGCCGCTTTCCATGTCTACGCTGTCGATGTCGCCAAAATGGTAGGTAGCCGCCGGCTTGATACCGAGCAGACCTTCATTGTCGGTGGCACTGGCTTGCGTCTGGGCAGAAGCAACCGTGGCCCCGCCACAGACAATTAAAAAAAGCAGCAGGAGTAATATTCTGCCGGGCGAGCCGTTCGGTGTCCGCAGCCCGCCGCCGGGGACGGCAGCGCTACAGACCGTTCCACGGTTCACGTTCCGCGTTCCAAGCTCGGAAGCCCCATGGCGCACGACCGGGTTCCCGTTTTCCGCAAGAGAGGCTCGGGCGGTTATTGCTGTGATTTCTGTCGTTGCGCTCATCGCCGATCGGCCTCGTCTAATTGAGATTTTTGCCATGTGTCGCGGGAACAAATTCGAAGGTGTCAAAGGTCAAAGATTGCTTCACGCGGTCTGGGTATAAGACGTCGGCCGCCACCGGCACCAGTAGCGAATTTTTGGTTTGAAAGTCGTGGAACGTCACGGTTTTATAAAACGGACTTCCCGGCCTGCCTACGACGGCGATTTTCGTGCGTAGCGGCAGCCCGGTTTCCGTCGAAAACGTCCAGACCTGGTCCGGCCAATAGCTGCGCGGGACGCCGGCGCGATAGATGGCTATCGTCCGCTGGTTCGCGGGATGCCAGTTCGGGTGGGGATCGATCGCAATGCGGTATTTTTTGCTGTCCCTGATCGTGCGCAGTAACGCTCCGGGCAACAACGCGGGAAGCAGATTGTCGCCGGGGTGCCGGGGCAAGCCCTCCACCGCCGCCGCCTGCTCAGGGGTAAAGATTTTGTCGGGATCGAAGGTTTTGGTCGTAGTCCCTTGGCTGTCCGTCAGATATTGATGAGCCAGATGCTGGCCGGTGCTCCAGTCGTGCTGGGTGACAAACGGATAGCTCTTCCCCGCTGCTTTTCCATTCTCTTCCCGCGTGGTGCCATGCACGCGCGCCGCCTGCACGTTTTGCCAGGCATCCGCTCCGCCCATGGCCGTCAGAGCGCGGTCGATGATGACGGCGGCAGCGGGATCGATCGTAGCGGTCTCGATCCGCTGGCAGAGCGCAGTTGTAATCGGCGCGACCACCAGGATTGCAAGGCTTAGGAACCGGTAGATCCTTCGCATGATCTTTATCTCCAAGATTCTGGCTCACGCCGGCACAGGTCGGACGTGGAGTGTGGAACGGGAAGCAACGGACTTCGAGGGCGGGCATCGGCAATAATGCAACTCGCGCCGGAACCGGCCGGTGCGGCAAGGACCTGGAACCATAGAGGGGTTAGTGTCATTGCGTTGTCGACTTGGGGAAGGCTGAGCCATCCCGTGGTGGCATTCGGCGGCACCGCCACGACAAGCAGCGACGAGGCGGGGCTACTACCATTCGGTGTACTGGTAAAACGCTGAATAATCCCCGGAACGCCGTTGAATAATACCTGCGGAGTGAGGCTCCCATTCGCCCAGAAACCAGAGCCAGTGATTGTCACTGACGTTCCCACAGGACCTGAGTCGGGAGTCACGGTCTCGATGGTCGCCCGGGATGAGTAGCACCCATACGGCCCCGGATCCACCGCCATGTTAACGGTAGCTTGGGCAGTGTTTCCCACCGAGTCGACTACACTGACGGGAATTGAGAAAGCGACTTCGGGGGCATTGGGAGTACCAGAAATCACGCCGGTAGAACTCAACTGCAAGCCGCCGGGCAAATCGGTTTGTGTCCCGTGCAGGACAGTGGACCAAGTATAGGGCGGCTGCCCGCCAACCGCCTGAAGGTTAGCACTGTAGGGGATGGTGTCTGTGGCCAAAGGCAATACGGTGGAAGCCACCGTGATTGCGGTGCCGTCGTTTACCCAGACCCATGCCATGTCGGAAGTACTTTTTTGAAAACCCGGGGAACCCGAAGAACCCGAGTAGACAGCATAAACCGCGTGGCTGCCTGAGGCCCAACCGAAGTTGGCGGTAGCGGTAGCGACGCCGCCACCGGATGAACTGCGAGGGGAGGACGTGCTAACGTATGGGCCGGCGGTACTGCCCGCCTCCAGTTGTAACCCCCAGACGTCGACATCCGAGGTGATATCCAAAACTGTGGGGAGCTTCGGCAGCGAAGGGAAAGTCACCGAATATCGAGTCCATGCGGGAGTCACCGGGAGCCAGTCCTCGACGATGACAGAGTTATTGTTGACCGTGATTTGGGGTTCAACGGTAAGCGCCCCAGAGACCGCCCGCATCCAGAAAGAGAAAGTGTATGGTGTGCCGGGAATTCCGGCGGGGAGTCCGGAAGTTAGTTCAAACCATGAAGCGGGTTCGTTGCCGATCATGAAGTGGCTGGCCCCGTAAGCGCCCGTCGGATCCTGCGCTCCAGGGGCGACCGCGGTCGTTATTGGAACTCCATTAATGGTTCCATAGGTCACCGTCCATCCCGCTAGATTGTCGGAGTTGGGGATAAGGTTGGTGGGGGAGGCCGGAATGACTGGCACGGTAGCGAGCGGCTGACCGTTGGCGCAATCGTAAAACGAAACCGTTCCCGAGGAGATGCCTGCGCCGTTGGGCGAAATGGAATCGACAACCGCGGTGAGCGTAACTGGGGAGCCCAGGCTGGCATTCTGGGTGGAAACAAACACGTCGGTGAGCGTCGGAGTCTGAGCGCACAGCGGATAGGCGAAGAGTACAAGCGCCAGCGATAATATAACGGCCTTCAATGTTGACACCGTTCCTTCTCCTCTTGATTGCGGCAAATGCTTCGACATTTCAGCCCCCAGCCGCTAAAGCGGCAACAATCACAACCGCTAACGGTGCGGCTAAAGCCGCGCCCTTTCAAATACTGGCCGCCTTACCACTTCCGTCCGGACTTCGGTCCGGATAACGCGCGGGCGCGCTTGATCGTCGGTGCGTCCGTCGCGAATAACGCGTCATCTGGCTCCGCACCGGTCAAAACGTTATGCACTTCCCGCGTAATGTGCATATAGCCCCCACCAGGCAAGGGGTGCATTGTATTTTCTTTGATCAAAAGAAAGTTGTAGTCCGGGGCCAGCCATACCTTGCCGATCGTCTTCAGGCTGCCGTCGGGATTAACCAACGAGACGGGCTTGACTACGCAGCGAATACCGTTGACAGTCTCTTCGCGCGGGCGATCTTCCGGCTTTGCTGCTGCCAAGAACGCTCGTGTTCGGGGAGTATCGGCTTGCGCGGGCCGATGCCGATCCACCGCAACTCCATTAACATAATCCACCTTGTAAGATCTGTGAGTTTTGCCGTTATCCAGCAGAATGGCAGTCGTCGGCGTATTGCTTCCGTCATTGGGGATCTGCTGGATCAGGAGTGAGCCGTTCGACTTCCGATAGTAGTGCTCACGGCGCTGCTCATAACTAATTTTTTTTCCATCCGCCGAGGTCACCTCCATCGTTGTTGTTTGTGTGCTGTTCACCGGCACCCACTGAGCAAACGTGGAGCGGCAAAAGAGGAGTGTGATTCCCAATAGAAAACATCTGAATCGCATAGTCGCCCCTTTATTGTTGGCAGCTGGCAGCCGCACTGTCGGCGGCAGGACAGGCGACGCAGGTTAACGGGGAATACTCCCAGTCAAAAGTATTGTTTGAGGTGTCCCAGGCAATTTGCACCTGTTCCTGCCGGCACTGCGGCGCGCAACTGGGATCAGACACCGTCATCTCTCCGACCGGCGACCAAGTAAGGTTGGCATTGCAGGCGTCTCCGCGTTCGAGCAGAACCCCGCTAATTGTGATCAGAATCGCAAGAAACCATACCGCGTTTTTCATGGTCATCTCCTAATGTGCGCTGGTGGTAGCCTGACCGCTGGGGGGCATGGGCGACAGCAGGCGAATGGTAAAGGGAGGGTAGGGCACTGTGCCTCCTCCATGTTCAGGAACATACACTTTGCCCGTGGGGTCCACGGCAACCCTGTAGGCCGCATTCAGCTTCGCCTGGGTTGCGGAGCATCCGTCGCCCGAGTCGTTGGTCCGAGCCGCGCAGGCGGGCTTGGTCTTGGTGTCCGGCCCCATTCCCGCGATGGCATACACATCCTGTGCCGCTGGATCGTATAGCCAAATCGAGTCACATCCGGCATCGGAAATATACAGGCGTCCCGAAGCATCCAGCGCCAACCCAAGAGGCTTGACGAGGTTGGTGGACAATGGCGGCTGTGCCGCGGGATTATATGGAATGGCAACTCCCTGGACAGGCGGAGCGCCTCCGATACCCACCAGTGTGGCAATGTTCCCATCGGAAGTTATGATTCGCACCTTCCGGCAGCCGCTGTCGGCAATGTAGACATTCCCGACCGTGTCCACCGCTACGTCTTGCGGCAGAGTTAAACTCGCTGCCGTCGCCTTGCCGCCATCACCGCCGCATCCGGGCGAATCCGGGCCGAGACCGGCAATGGTGGTCATGACCGCTTGGCCGCCCGGCGTCGCCGGTGGCGTCACTTTGCGCACGGCATTGTTCTTGCGATCCGCGATGTAGAGATTGCCCGCCGAGTCGACCGCAATTCCCTCGGGGTTGTGCAAGGAAGTATTACTCCAACCACCGGCATTGCCGGCATAGGTCGATATCTTTCCCGAACTGGCATCAATCCGGCGGACGGTGCTGGACCAGAAATCCGAGATATAAATATTTCCGCTCTGGTCTACGGCAACGGCTCGCGGGCTGCCAAAGGTCGCTTGGCTCGGCCCACAGGCATCGCCATTTTTCTGGCAACCGGCCGGCAGCGCCGGGTTGGCGTCCTTATAGGTGAGCCCTATGGTTCCCGCGAATGTAGTCATCTTGCCGCTGGACATATTTACGCTTCGAACGACATTATTTCCCGCGTCAGCGACATATAAATTGCCCGCTCCATCCTGCGCCAGCCCCTCGGGCTGAAACAGCGTACCGGCCGGAATCAGGGTGCTGATGGTGTAGGAAAGTGGCGTAGGAGTGGGCGTAGGCGCCGGCGTGGGCGCGGGGCCGGACTGAGCCCCGGCAGTAAGCGAGCAGAGTCCGAAGATCACAGCAGAATACAACCGTTTTATCCCCGAAATTCCACGAATCTGTTTATCTTGGGAACTCATCGACATCTCCCTTTCCACCATGGCCAAGCAGGGTTATACCGCCACCCGGGCAGCTTTCCCAATGGGCGAGCCTATCCCCGGACTCATGGAAGTACGCCGCGTAGACGAGGCACTTCCGACTCACTTCTACACATCAATGGAACTAAAGGGGCCGACCCACTCCCGCTTTTTTCGCAGGGCTGCCACAGGAAACCGTACGATGCGCCTGCCGCTTTTCGGCGTTGTCATCGAACCGGCCTGGCAGCTATGCCAACGCACAGCGAAGAAAATATGACAAAAAAAGTTGCGACCTTTGTAGCACCGCCCCTTGCCACAAGTCAAGAGACAAAAGTAAAAAACAAGAGTTAGGAGGTAGGAGGTAGGGAAAGAAGATTTGCGACGTACTACGCTAGACGGCGTCGCTAAGTGCGTCGGCGCTGGCGGCGGCTTTACGAGTGATACTGGAGACTGAGGGGCCGTCCAGGCCGTACTGCTGGGTTTTATAAACCAGCGCCTTATAACTGATGTTGAGCAGGGCGGCGGCTTCGCGGCGGTTCCCGTTAGTCTGTTGCAGGGTCTGCGCGATGACTTCGGCTTCGGCATCCCGCTTTATGGCCTTGACCAGTTCTTTGAGATCGCGCCCGCCCTTATGTCCGAACATGGCATGCGGCAAGGTCGATGGGTGCTCCTGACGTTTGGAGAGCACATGCAACTCATCGCCCAGCACCACCATTCGTTTGACGACATTCTGCAACTCGCGAATATTTCCCGGCCACGAGTACCGCAGACAGGACTCCAGCGCTTCTTCACTCAAGTCGCGTTCGGGTTTCTTATATTGCGCCGCCAACCGCCGCATAAAGTGCCGGAAAAGCAGCGGAATATCTTCCCGCCGTTGGCGTAGCGGAGGGATGTTCATGGTAAACGCATTCAATCGATAGTAGAGATCCAGGCGCAACTTGCCTTTTTTGATCGCATCATCAATATCAATATTGGTGGCGGCCAGGATACGCACATCGACGGAAACGGTGGAACGGCTGCCTAAGCGGAAGAAGCGCTGTTCCTGCAAGACCTGCAAGAGCTTGGCCTGCAACCCGGGCGGCATTTCCCCGATTTCATCCAACAGGATGGTGCCCCCATTGCAGAGTTCGAATTTGCCGGGCTTCGCATGAGTCGCGCCGGTAAAGGCTCCGGCCTCGTAGCCAAATAACTCGCTTTCCAGCAATTCGGAGGGAATGGCGGCACAATTCACCTTCAAGAACACCGAGGAGCGGCGCGGAGAAAGCTTGTGAATCATGAGCGCGGCCACTTCTTTGCCCGTGCCGCTCTCGCCCAACAACAACACCGGCACATTAACCTGCGCCACCTGGCCCAAGCGGAAGCGAATCTTCTTCATCGCCGGCGAGGCCGCGGCAAAGAACATTCCCCCGGGCAGTTCCTCGACTTCGGGATCGGCAACGAGTTCCGCCGACACGGCGGGCAAGACACAACGCTGCAAAACATCCTGCAAGGCGGCGCCATCCAAGGGCTTGTGAAGGTAATCTTCCGCGCCCAGGCGGATAGCCCGCACCACCTTGGCCGTGTCTCGCACACAGGAGAGCATGACCACTTTCAACCGCGGATCGATCTGAAGCAGCCCTTCCAGCGTCTGGAGTCCGTCCAAACCGGGCATCAGCACATCGAGAAAAATCAGATCCGGGGCAAAACCTTGTTTAATCTTATCCAGGGCCTCGGTACCGCTGCTGGCGGTCTGAACCTGGCAAGTCTCCAGTTCCAATAAACGACGCATATAGCGAAGCACGCCAGGATCGTCATCCACCACTAAAATATGTCCGGGCATGTCGTCCTCTCCGCTCCTATGTCCCTATCGCCTATCCCTGGCGTCCATTAGAACAGGTCTCTAGAACTTACCGGTAGAAAAGCATTTCAACGGCGCGCAACTAATTGCACGGCTAGAACCAATCAGGGCCAGAAAACGATGCAAGCCCCCCGATGCGGGGCGGGAAATCCGTCGATCGATTCTATCCTGATGCTAATTATGGAGCAATAATTTACTATATAATCAATGGTTTAGAATTATTTAGTTACCAAAGTTACAACGGACGATGAGATTCAGGATGGAAACTCCATTCCACTATGTGCAATCGAATTGCCCATCGAAACGCGTCCGGGTGCTAACAGCAAATGGCAGCGTGCGGCCTTCCGGGAGTAAAGAGTTTAGATGGCAAGCGGATGGATACGCCAAGACGGCCAAATGGAAGCCGGAGTGCAGGAGTAGTTCACGGAGTGGTACATGAGCACTGCGACAATATTGCCATCTAACGCAACAGACCGGCTGCCGCCCGACGAGGTGATCTTCGGGCAGGGGAGCTCGATGGATGCGGTGCACCACAAGCTCGACAAAGTGGCGAGCACGAATATCCCTGTGCTGATTGAGGGGGAGAGTGGTACCGGCAAGGAAGTGATAGCCAAATACCTCCATCAGCGATCCGGTTGGTCGGGGGGACCGTTTGTAAAGATCAATTGCCCGGCGATTCCGGGAACGTTGATGGAGAGCGAACTGTTCGGGTATGAGCAGGGGGCGTTCACGGGAGCGACCGGCTCGAAACCGGGACGAGTGGAGACGGCCGAGGCGGGGACCCTGTTTCTGGATGAAGTTTCCGAACTGCCGCTGTCGCTGCAGTCGAAACTGCTGCAACTGTTACAGGACGGGAGATTCTGCCCCTTAGGGGGGCAGCAAGACCGGCAAATCGACGTGCGGGTGATATGCGCCACCAATCACAGTTTGCAAAAAGAGGTGGACGCCGGCCGCTTTCGGCAGGATTTGTTCTACCGCATCAACGTCGTCACCATTACCCTGCCTCCGTTACGGGAGCGAATTGTCGATCTGGAAATGTTGGTCAATCACTTCTTACAGCAACACAGCGTGCGTTACCGGCTGCCGGTTCAGCCGCTCTCGCTGGCGGCGGTTTCCTTATTGAAATCGCACCAGTGGCCGGGGAATATCCGGGAACTGGAGAACCTCACGAAGCGATTCATGGTGTTCGGAGGAGAAGAAGCCATTACCGACGAGTTGTGCGGTTGTAACATTATGCCGGACTTGCAGCCCCAGGTTCCCAAAGGGGGCCGTATCTGTTTGAAAGAGATTACGCGGCAGGTGGTTAAGGATTTGGAGATCAAGATTATTCTGAACGTGCTGCAAGCGAACAACTGGAACCGCAAGCGAGCCGCTCGCGCCCTGGATATCAGTTATCGAGCCCTGTTGTACAAACTGAAAGACTCCGGACTCAGCCTGCCCAACGGCGAAGAGGACGCGACGCTGCCGCTGCCCTGGGCGCGTGACGGGAGCACTCCGGCATGAGTAGCGCCTTCCTCCGAGGCAGACCCGTTCTACTACCGATGACGGAATGCAGTTGAAAACACCTACAGCCAATCGATGGGAAACTAGGCATGGATAAGAATAACGCAGCATCGGGTCCTCAATTGGGAGAGTACTGGCAACTCCTCAGCCGGCGCCGCTGGTGGATATTGGGAACCTTGTTCACGGTATGGGCGCTGGCTTGGACGGCAAGCTGGGTACTGACTCCGCGCTACCGGTCGGAAACCCTGATTCTGGTGGAACAGCAGCAAGTTCCCCAGGAATACGTGGTATCCAATGTGACCGCCGATATGCAAGAACGGCTGCAGACGTTGAGCCAACAGATTCTGAGCCGAACCCGTTTGCAGCACATTATTGAAGATTTTCACCTGTATCCGAGTCATCCGCAGCAGGTGCCCAGCGAGCAGTTAGTCGAGCGTATGCGCAAGGATATCGACATTGAGGTAGTCGAAAGTCCCGGCCGGCAGGAATTAAACGCCTTTCGAATCTCCTACACGGCCGTCGACCCGCATCTGGCACAAAGAGTGGCTAGCGAGTTGACGTCTTTGTTTATTCAGGAGAATTTATTCGCGCAGCAGCAACAATCGGAAAACACCACCCAGTTTCTGTCGAGCGAGTTGGAGGAAGCGCGCCAATCGCTGGCGGAGCAAGAGGCCCAGGTCCGAGATTTTAAAACCCAGTATCTGGGCGAGTTGCCGTCGCAAACGCAGAGCAACATGGAAATCCTGACGGGGCTGCAGAACCGCTATGAGGGACTCACCTCGGGGCTGAATCACGCGCGGCAACAGAAGCTCTATTTGGAATCCTTATTGAGCCATTATCATGCTCTGGGCATAACGTCCTCGAATGGGAGCGCCGGCGCCGCATCGACGGATGAAATCGCCAGCCTGCGCAAAGAACTGGATGCCGCCCGGGCCCGTTATACCGATTCCCACCCGGACGTGGTGCGTTTGCGCTCCGAACTGGCGAAAGCCGAGAAGCGACAGGCGGCAGCGGAGGATGCGCCCTCGGCGAACGCACAAAACGCGACAAGTTCCGCGGATGCCCAGGCGATGTCGCCGATCTTGCAACTGGAAAGTCAACTCAAGGCGAACGAGCAGGAAATCAAGGACGGCCAAGCGCAGGTGAGAGCGGTGGAACAGCAGATCCGGGAATATCAGGGCCGCCTGAACATCTCCCCGATCCGCGAGCAGAAATTAGCGGATCTGACGCGCAATTACGACCAATCGAAAGCCAATTATGATTCCCTGTTGAAAAAGCAGATGCAATCGCAAATGGCGACGAACCTGGAGAAGCAGCAACAAGGCCAGCAATTCCGGATTCTGGATCCTCCCAGTTTACCCAGGAAGGCCTTTTTTCCGGACCGGATCAAGTTCAGCCTGGGCGGTCTGGGGGGAGGGCTGGCGCTGGGCTTGGCACTTGCCTTGTTGCTGGAAAAGGCCGGGGAGCAGATACGCACGGAGAGGGACTTGCGCGACATTAAGGTCCCCGGCGGAATCGAGATCATATCGACGCAGGTTCTCGCCGGAATCCCGCACATGACGGTTCCGGGAGAAGAGCAGCGGCAAAAATGGAACCGGGTGCTGGAAGGTGTGGCGGCCAGCATTATGTTAGTCGTGATGGGTGCAGGAAACGCAATTTCATTTTTCCGCGGATAGTTCGTGGGGGAAACCTGGAGAGGTGCTTTTGGTGAGTAATCCGACAGAAGTAAGGCTGGGGCAAGCGGAGTGGAGCAGTGGGAGGGGAGCGGCGACTAACCTGGAAGGGGAAACCCCGGCCAAAGAACTCGCCACGTTCTTAGCCAGTACGTCCTTCGTCTCCGCCTCGCCGAAAGCAGACAGTCACCTGGTAGCGTTGACGGACGAGCACTGCCTGGCGGCGGAAAAATTTCGCATGTTCTCCAACCGGCTGGCCAGTATGCGCAGTGCGCACCAGTTGAAGGTAGTGCAGGTAGTCAGTAGCGTGGTGGGGGAGGGGAAATCCACGGTTTCGGCCAATCTCGCGGTGACGCTAGCGCGGCGACCGGGAGAGCATGTCCTGTTGCTGGAGGGCGACATGCGGCGGCCGAGTTTGTCGCGGGTCCTGGGCATCAAACCGCCAGCCGGACTCGGCGAATGGTGGGATCGGGGAGCGCCCAGCAGCGGCCCCCGGCTCTATCGCGTTAACGATCTGCGGCTTTGGCTGTTGCCCGCCGGAGTAACGGACTGTGCGGGGGATATTCTGCTTTCGCCACACATTCCGGCCCTGTTGGCCAGTTACACCCACTTATTCGATTGGATCATTGTCGATTCCCCGCCCTTGCTTCCGCTGGCGGATGCGGCGTTATGGGCGCGTGTAGCGGATGGCACCTTGCTGGTGGTGAGGGCCGGCATTCCCACCAAAAGGCTGCTGCAGCAGGGATTGGAAAGCCTGGACAAGGCCAAACTCATTGGCGTGCTGATGAACGAGGCGCCTGACCGGGATCGCGTGAAATATTACGATCAGTACTACGGTCCCAAGGGACGGCGGCATTCCAGCCACACCGCGCCGGAAACAAAGAAAGCCGGACAAGAAACCGGTTAGCCGCGCAGGATGCCGCCGATTCGACCAGCCCATTGAAAGGCTTTGAACCATTGGTTCTTAATCAGATAGTGCTGGAGGCGCTCTCGGGTACGGTTGCCATGAAAATCCAACAGATCCAGATTGGCCAGGACCGCGGCTAATTGGTGATCCTCCGCGCCCGCCATGCCGATCGACGCCCCGCGGAAGATTGGATCGTTTCGGGACATAACTCGTGTCGCCTCGAACAGGAAGGCATGGGGGTTGACCGAGGGCTTGCCGGCATAATCGAAAAACGGTCCATCCGGAACTCGCACCCCAGGCTTGATCACGCCTTCGATCACGATTTCCGAGTCCGCCGGAACTTCCAGATTTACTGTCTCGCACGGCAGCAGGCGCACACTCTCCCGCTGTAGTCCGCCCGCCAGATCGAATTCGTCGAGACCGTAGGGATAGGCCGCGCTGGCGGCCATCACCACGGCCTCACTCACGCCAATCGCCACCGCCATGGGCAGAGGTTGGCCGCGACGCTCCGCGGCGGCAACATGCAGGCCCAGATGACTGGCCGGCGAAGTGCTGATGGTTGCCTGTCTCGGCCCCAATAAGGCCATGCGATATACGCCGACGTTGCGTGCCCCCGTTTCCGGATGCTTGCTCACATTGATATGCCAGGTTCCCAGATAGCGGCCGCAATCCTGGCGATGCCAATGAGGAACGGCAAAGCGGAGCAGATCGATCGCCTCCCCGGCGGAAACATTTTCCAGGACCGGCCCTGTGGGAACCGCCGTAGTATGGAGGGGAGACGGTTTTCTTCGTTTCAGTTCGCGTATCAAGTCCCTTCGCTTCAAGCCGGCGCCAAGCCCCAGAGCCAATCCAATCTCCACCATGCCGCTAAGTCCGTTGGCGAATACGCGCGCGCGCGGATAATCCTTAATTTTTTCGAACAGAATCGGAGAGCGGTGGGCGCGAACCATTTCTCCCAGCTCGAACTTCCAATCCACCTCACGGCTGACCCGCCGCAGGCGCCCTTCGTGGGCAAGCAAGTCAATAAAAGCCCGCAAGTCCATTGCTGAAAGATCCTTTCAAGGGTAAGCCCACAAAGCGACTCAGGCTCGGCTGGAATGTTCGGATGGCGAAGCCTTGGAGCTCGGAAGCTCCGGCGCGGGATACTGCTGTTGCTCGTGAGTCGTCCAGATGGGATGCTCAACGGGCCGATCGCGGAGCGAAACTTGCGGGACGAGTTGGGGAGGCTGCCGCCGCAATTTCAGGGCCGCGAGGGTACGGCAAACCCAATCGAACCCTTTCATCGCGCCCGAGGCCCATATCACTCCCATCAGGGCGCACAAGAACGGAGCCGCCCGCCGCGCTCCGAAGCGATCGCAAAAATTACGGCAATAGAAACGGCCTAACGCTTTCTCGTTCAGATCATCCCGCCGGGTATACCCCAACTGCAGACAGTGGCTCCGCAAGGAGGGTTGATGATGGAAGTAATAATCCATAAAGCTGGAACGGTGGGGTACGACGGGCAAGGCGCGGTGGTTGACCGAGAGTGAGCTTCCCGGCTCAATCTCGATGACGAAGGTCCGGCATTTCACCCGGGGATAGCTTCGCTTCAAGTGACGCTGATATTGCGCCATGGCGCGCAACTGTTGCTGGCCGCCTTCAAAGGGCAAGCCACAGGCGAAGTAGACGCAGCAGTCAACTCCCTCCTCCCCCATCATGTCGAGACAGCTCTCCAGTTGCTGGTTACTAAACCAATAGACGCCATTCTTGCGGCGGACGATCTCATCCGAATTCCATAAGGAAAGCGCCACGACCGACTCTTTGCCAAACGACTCGCGGAAACCGCGGACAAACTCACGGGTAGGCAAAAAGCGCCAGCGCTCGAGTTCGCAGCTGATGTGGATGTCCCGCTGCCGGACACCGGCAAACAGGGCGAGGTAAAACGCTTCCGCCTCCGCCGAGTCGCCAAACGGGTCGTGGCTTAAAAGCGCATGGGTGAAACCCACCTGCTCAAGATCCCGCAGGGAATCCAGCATCGAAACCGCCGACCGGCAACTCACCTCGGTACGGTTGCATATGGTCTTCAGCACCTGCTGGGAGCCGCCGCAGAAAAGGCACTTGTTGGCGCAGCCGCGCCCGGCCACCACGGGATACATTCTGCGATTTCCACCCAGTAAATCGTGAGCCGCATCGGAAAGACCGTCAACTCTGACATATCGGGAAAAGCTCAAAAAGGAGGAGAAGTCCTTCATGAAAGAAAAATCGGTGTAATTCAAACTGCCTAGCATCGCCCGATCGGCCACATAGGTGATTGGGTTAAGGCGCACTTCCCCGTTCTCCCGATAGGCCAGATTACTCACGCGGCTGAGCTCCGTCGTGGAGCGACAGGCGGCAAGCAACTCCCGCAAGGGCACTTCGGCCTCGCCCCGGATCACATAGTCCACGCAATCGAACTCGCGCAGGATCTCCTCGGCGAACAAAGATGCGGTGAAGCCGCCCAGAACCACCGGCAACTCCGGGTGGGATTGTTTGATCTTCCGGGCGCTCTCAATGACGTCAAACGACTGAAAATGCCAATGGAGGTTGAGCCCCACCATGGCCGGACGAGAAGCGGCGATCATTCCCGCAAAATCGATCTTGCCGTACTTATGGCGCTCCACGCCGAGATGAACAATTTGGCTCTCGTATCCATACCCGCGCAAATAATCCGCCAGTCCCAGCAGGCCGACGGGCGGGTAATTCACAAATGAAAACCAGTTCGTAGCCCTACTATAGGCGCCGAACTTCGGAACATGGAGGAAGAGAATGTCCATAACGCGAGTGTTAGTGTTACAGACAATAAAAGCTGGGGGAAGCTATCGCGAAGGAATAGACAAACTCAAGTAACCTCCGGCAGAAACTCTGTTGTGGGTACAGAAACATCAGGGCACAGCCGAAGCCGTGCCCTGATAGAACGGAGGAAGGCGGGTTCCCTAGTAGGACTACTGCGCCCCGGACTGGGCGGGCTTGGCCAAGGCCGCCTGCACGCGGTCCGAGTCATGCCGCAATAATTCCGCGGCCCGCTTGGCAAAATAGGTAATGGTGAGATCGGCACCGGCCCGCTTCAAGCAAGCTAAGGCTTCCAACATAATGGCGTCACGATTCAACCTCCCTAGTTTGGCGGCAGCATCGATCATGGCGTATTCGCCGCTTACGTTGTACACACCCAGAGGCATTTGAAACTGTTGCTTGGCGCGATAGACCACATCGAGATAGAAGAGGCCGGGTTTGACCATAACAATATCGGCGCCTTCCTCGATGTCGGCGGCGATTTCGCGCATCGCCTCGTCGGAGTTGCCAACATCCATCTGGTGGGTCTTCTTATCGCCCGACGAGACACTGGATTCAGTAGCCTCTTTGAAGAAGGGATCGTAAAGCTTGGAAGCATACTTGGCGGCATAGGCCATGATCGGAAGATTCTGAAATCCGTCCTTGTCCAGGGCCGCGCGCATGGCCTGAATCTGGCCATCCAGCATAGCCGCCGGGGCTACCATATCGGAGCCCGCTTCGGCGTGAGAAAGCGTGGTTTTGACCAGAAGCTCCAACGAGGAGTCATTGACCAAGTAGCCGTTTTCGAGAATGCCGCAGTGGCCGGTCAGGGTATATTCGCACAGGCAGACGTCGGTGAAGACCATCAGGCCGGGAACATTTTTCTTCAGGGCCCGCAAGGCCGTCTGCACAATGCCGTTGGGCGCGTAGGCGCCGGTCGCCAACTCGTCCTTTTTGTCGGCCACGCCAAACAGAAGAATGGCGGGGATGCCAAGGTCCCGGACCAGCTTAGCTTCCTCGACCAGGCAGTCGACGGAAAACTGATAGTTATCCGGAAGCGAACCGAGCTCTCTCTTGATTCCGCTCCCCGGCACGGCAAACATGGGGAGGATGAAATCGTTCACCGAAATTCGGGTCTCACGAACCAGCCCGCGCAAAGCGCCATTCTGCCGTAACCGGCGCAACCGTCGTTGGGGAAATGCCATGGAGCCTCCTGCTTCACTTCGTAAGGGGTTGATTGGGTGCGTTTCGCTTGGACAAATGGAACGGCAGAATCTTCCCGCTCACGGTGGGAAGGGGAAACTCGCGGCGGACTTGGAGTATTTGCGATTGCTTCCACATCTCGGTTCCCGCCTCGGCCCAGCCCTGGTCCTCAGCCTTCTTCAGAAAGGCCATGAATCGCCCGGCCAATTCCTGTTCATCGATCTCGCCTACCTTGGGGCTGACCAGTAAGCGCAAGCGGGTTAAGCCATGCTCGTCTTCGACCTCGACTAATTGATAATCCGTGCTGCGGCCGCCATATCGCTCGGGAAGCTCCTTCTCGATCACCTGAATAAAATCGGTATCGACAAAGGTCACGCCCTCGCCGGTCAACTTCTCATAACTGCGAATGCCGCTCAGCTTGGCATCAAACCCAATGCGCCCAAACTCGCAGTCGCAGGGTTCAACCGTCACGTTGCCAAAGTCTCCCATACCGACATTCAACAATAACTTGGGGGCTTCGTAGAGGAGGCTGGTAAAGAGAAACGCATCCAGGCTCTCCTCAAGATGGGAGACCATGGTGCGATGAGAAACGATGGCCGTCGTATCTTTGTAGAGGTGACAGCAATCGCTGGAGGAATGCGGCTGGTTGCATCCGGCGGCGATTACCCCCGCCTCGGAAATTCCGTACACGGGAACGGCAAGGCCGCCGACCGCTTCGATTTCCCGCTTCTTATACGGGGTCAGCGGTTCTCCGGTAACCAGAAATCTGGCGCCCGTGATATCCAGGTTGGCATCGGCGGCGGCGGCACAGACGCGAACGGCCGAGGCGGCAAACGTGTACACCACACAGCGGCCGGTTTCCTGAACCGCTTGAGCGGCCCATTCGGCAACAATGTGGGCATCGTTGAGACCCACAAATTCGGGCTCCGCCAGGGGACATCCGTAAAGGCGGTGAATGCCAAAAATCAGCTTCAGGCCCCATCGTTTTTCCCAGTTGACGCGAATCCGGTCTTCCGCCACTTGGGAGAACCAGCGACGTACCGGGTTGCCGATATGGGCAAAACGCAAACTGGAGTTGATGCCGGGAGCGCCGGGGAATACCGGGAACCAATTGGCCACCGGAGCGGTCAGACAACCATGCGTATACAGCAGGAAGGCGTCATACAAGGAACGCTGGAACAGATAATCGAAGTCGATGCGGATTCGAGTACCGGCGCTACGGGTGGCGCCACTGCTCACTTCATACGCAAACGAAAGAAACGGATTATCGAACATCTCCGTCTGGCAAAGGAAGTTGAGTCCGTTTCGCACGACCGGAATCTTCCCTTTGAACTCATCGACGGTAAAGAAAACGCCCTCACTGGCCAGCCATAGGAGCGCAGCTTCAATGCCCTCCTTGGAAACCGCCGACTTCACGTCGCCGTAGCCAATATGTTTGGCTTGCAGCAGTTTCAAGTAAGGGCTGCAAGGATATTGAAAAATCCCCTTTTCGGCGAGGCTCAGGAAGTTGCCTTCGCGCGCCGCAATACGAGATCCCAGGAGGGAGCGGGCTGATTGAATCGCCTCTTCCGGCTCCATCCGCGACTGAATAAACTTCCTCAGTCCATTAATAAAGCGGTAGTACTTCCGCACTCTCCACTCTCCCCAGGCTAACCAATATGCTTATACAGAAACCTTCCGGAAGCAACTAAAAGCGCATCCGGCAGGCGCCTGAATACGTGCTTTGCGGCTTGGGTCAGCCATGCGGGACGGCGGGATTGGCCGGTCTCTCCACCGGAACACCGCCAGTAAGTCAGTCCCGTCCGCTGTGCACCCAAACGATCCTTGAACGTGATCAGGCCTTGGTTATCGAGGTCGGAGCGTCCCAGGTCAAACTCCTTCATTCCTTCCGCTTTGGCTTCCTCGATGGCTTTCCAGAACAGGAAGGGAGTTCCCCCGAGAGCGTTGAATCTCTCGTCGGAACAGCCATATTTGTAGGTAAGCGTCGATTTGTACGACAAAGTCAGGATGGCCGCCGCCGGTTGATGATCCTTCGATGCCAGACGAATGGTCAGGGAATCTCCCATAGCGGTCATCAGGCTCTGGAACCACCGGTAGGGCTGGGGCGGTAGGCAATGACGACGGCGCGTACGTAACATCAGTCCATAGAAGGTTCGCAGCAGAGCCTCCGAACTACCCTTTTCGTAGTGTAACGCTTCCCGCTCGGCGCGCCGAACCTTACGTTGAATACAATCTTTGTGCAGTTCGGAAAAGAGCTTGTCCGCGGGCGGGTCTAACAGCAAGCGGTGCAAGCAGAATTGCTGCGCCGCGTGCCAGTCCCCGGAAGCCTCTTCGCATCCCCCACTAGGCCGGAGCTCAGCATACCGGCAGCCCTGACGCGCCGCATAATCAGGCAGGAAACCCCTCAATTCCCGCTCGTCAGCGGCATTGTCCGACAATATATCACAGTGGTCCGAGAAAGGCAGAGATACCAGGCGCCGGCCGGTCAGCCAGCTGCGCACGTCGCACAGAACCAAGCCATTCCGCAATGGCTCGCCGGGAGGGGAACTGGTCAATAGCGTGGGACGGTAATGATAAGTTTGCTGCAGCGCCTCCAGCCAGCCCCGGGAATGAAAGACCCCCGCGCGGGGATGCCGCGACAGAAACTCGTCCCAACGCTTGTCTGTCAGCACATCAGCGGCGAAAACAGTCAATCAGCCTCCTTGGGGTCCCAGCGTATCGGATCATGAGGCCTTTGACGAATAGATGGGGGACAGGTCCGCGGCAATCTTCACCACATCCAGTTCGGCCATGGCCGCGTTCCGCATTTGCCGGCTCAGGCCGGCAACATCCGTGGTGCCGTCCTCAATCTCACAAATGGCCTTGGCAATGGACTCCGCGGAACCGTCAATGTAAATCCCCAAGGGGCCAAGGTATTCCGGAATATCCGCGGCCCGAGTGGCAATCACCGGGGTGCCATTGGCCATAGCGCTACTTAAAGGATGGCGGGCAGATCCGCCGGTATAGGGCACAATGCAGGCCTTGCTGGCCTGATAGGCAGCGGCAAGTTCGGCGCCGGAGAAGAACTCCCCCCACTGAATCATGTCGTTGACCCCCGCACGGTCGGCCATTGCGCGGGCCTCCTCCAAGCCATTACAGCCATGTCCTACATAGATTAACAGTTGAACGGCAATTCCCCGAGTCTTCAGCAGTTTCAGAGCCCCCAGAAATTCCGGATAACCTTTGTCCTTCAAAATGAAATGCCCGCCAAAGTAAAGGTATCGGGTTCGCCGCACTTGTGTGAGGGTTGGCATCACCAGTCCGTAGCGGATGACGCGGATCTTCTCCGCGGCGACACCGAGCGCCACGACGGCCCGTTTCATGTCCTCGCTGTAGACCAGCACCTCCTCACATTTGCCATACATCCGGTTCATCCACCGGTGGGCGCGCTGAAAGGGTTCGATTTCATGGATCGTAACCATCAACCGCTTGTGCGTTAGACCCGCCAGCATGGCCAGAACGAAGAGAGGAATGCTGCCGAACGCTTCCAGAACCTGATCGTAATGAATAACGTCGGCCTGCCGTGAGTTTCTGTAGTAGTAAACGCCGCGCGCCAGCGCCAGCCAAATATCCAGGCGAAACCCCTTGACGATCAGGTACTTAAGCAAGCCATGCGACTTCCCCGGATTCTGGGGAGCGTGCGGAATCTTCATGGCGGCGCAGTTCCCGTTGATGAGTTCGTCGGTGGAGACGTCGAAGCGTTGCGCACTGGAAAAACATCTACAGTTCGAGGTAACGACATCGATCTTCAAACCGCCAGCGCGCAGGGAGTCCACCAGATTGCTGCAGTTGTGAGAATACATGTCGTTCTTGTACCAACAACCAATGTAGGCGACTCTGGGCGGAGCGGAAACCGTGGTCGGATCCGTCATAAGCGTTCCCTCCATTCACGATAGGCCAAGAAGTGACGCCGGGTAGAAGCGCCGATCCCGCTCCGCGGGTTTCGGGAATCATCCCGGCTAGAGATATCCGTAGATCCAGTCGCCGAGCGTGGCGGTTAGGCTGAGCGGCAGCTTTTGCCACAAAGCGCGGCCTGCTCGACCGGTTAAGGTGGGCGGCGCAGGAGAGTTATGGTTCCCGGCAGCGGTACTCGCCGGAAAATAGTAGCGGTACATGGGCTTCTTCAAGGCGCCCCATTTTTCCTTAAAGCGTGCCAGTTCCGGGTGATCCTCCGCCACTTCGCCCAAATCAAACCACCCGTAGCCGCACCGGTAGGAATCGTGGAGGCCGCACCACAGGGTCAGGTCGTTAGGATGCAGCGAAAAGTCCTTCTCGTCGGCTCCGGTAAACGCCCAGAATACCGTTTGGCTGAACCGTAGGAGGATGGATCCGCCCACGATACGAGGGTTCCCTGGCCCCGCATCGTGTTGTTCCACCAACAGCAAGCTCATTTGTCCATGGGGCCGTAACTCATTCCACAGAAAGTCAAAAAAACGGTAGGGACGCGGCGGCACCACGTTACGCCTGGTGACGCGAAGATAGAGCCGATACCAGGCACGCAATTCGTTCTCGCTCTCCGCCGGACGTATGCGTAAGCCTTGTTTGAGGGCCTTGTTTATCGCCCACTTCACATGATGGTGATTACGGGCATTGCCAAAGCGAAGTTCCCACCCGGCTTCGCAATCCCCCCCGGGCAGCAACACGGGACCACCGGGCGGCGTCACGGGCAACCGGGGGCTATCATTCTCCGGCAATCCACGGACATAGGTATCCCGCCAGCGCATACAGCCCAATCCGTCGACCATTTTATCCAGATCGGGGATTGTGGTTTTCAGCTCGAGTTGCACGCCCGGCTCCAGCCGTACTCGGTCTATGGCGGCCCGCACTAATGCCACGGTCGCCTGAGAACTGGTCGTCAATGGACCGGCAAGCGGCGTCCGTGGCAAAGAAGACAAACGGCGTCCCGTTTGGTTTCTGGCTACCTGCAACGGCATTCCCCGGGTATAGAGCAACGGCAGAACACCTTGGAGCTTTCCCGCGGCATCTTCACAGCCAAGAGCCAGACATTCCCCCCCGTATTCGCTCGCCAACGCACGCAACCAGCCAGGGTGATGGTAGATGAGTGCGTCCGGGTGAGAAGATACGAAATCCAGCCAGCGCCGGTCTTGGCTAGGGTCAAGTTCAATCGCGCGAATACCGCCAGTGGAGAGGTTGAAAAGGGCTTCACCCTTTACAGCGGCGGAGGACTGTACGCTTCTTACCCGTGCTCTCATAACAATACTTGGTCTCGCAGTCAATGGGCCTGGCCAAGTCCGGACAGCGCAGAGAAAGCAGCGCCAGCCGACATGGCCCACAAACGTCAAACACTAACAACCGGCAGAGCTATCACCTGCGGCAACATACTACTCCGGGGACCGGACCGGCAAACCTCGTCGGGCAAATCCCAGCTTCCCTCGCGCCACGTCCAGGGTATTCACCGTAACCACGGCTTCCACCAGGGCAAAATCTTCCATCAATTTGAGGAGCCGCACCTCAATTTCCATTCTATCTCCTGGGACGACCGGAGCCAGAAAGCTCATCTGGTTGATGGAACCAAGCACAAGAAACTCTCCGGGCTGGGTTCCCGTTCCGGTGGTCTTGGAGAACAAGATAGAAGCCGCCTGGCCAATCGCCTCGACAATCAGGGTTCCCGGCATTACCGCGTGCTCGGGGAAATGACCCAGAAACTGAATTTCGTTTCCGGTCACATTCTTGATTGCTTGGATGCTCTTTCCAGGATCCAGAGAAGTCACCGTGTCGATCATGATCAGCGGAAATCGTTGTTTTAGTGCCGCTCGCACTTCTTCAAATACCATCAAAGGCGCAGTCATTAGGGAAGTCTTCCTTCTATCTTCAACGGTTTGTGGGCGGTACAAAACATACAAGCCCGGCGGACGTCACCGGGCTCCTAAAATCATGGCGGTAGCACGGGGCAGGAAACGTGAGCCAGGACGCGCAGCGCTGGCATCGGAAACCAACTGGGCGACCCGCAGGCCGGCAGCCTCGGCCAGGGCCAGCGGTTGGCTTTCCTGGTTGAATTCAAAGACGTGGTCGCGCTGCGGCGATTCGAGGGCGGTGCTGAAAAACACCAATGCCCGCGGAGCGAGCCGCCGAATAATCGCCTGAAAGAGCGGTTTCGGATCGGACAAGTGCTCGGCCAGCATAGCGGAAATAACGCCCTGGTATTCTCCGGCGCCACATCCCTCGCCGCAGTTCAATGCATCCTGGACGGCGAACTTGACCCGGCCCGCATGTCCGGAGACAGCTAGCAGGCGATTGGCCACAGCCAACGCGGGAGGACTGATATCTACGCCTTCGATTCGGATGTCGGGCCGCTCTTCCGCCGCCAGAAGACTCAGAACCCCATGGCCCGCGGCCAGTTCCAGGACGGAGGCATTGGCCGGCAATCGCCGCACGAACTCGTCGCGGAACATCGCGATATGGCGGACCATGGAGGGCCAAAACGGATAGATGAGAATGGCCGCCCACATGTAGGGCACCATGTAGCCTTCCTGCTCGTACACTTCGGACATGATCTCCGGCATACTTTCCGGAGTGTAGCGACCCGCACGCTCGTAGATCTGCTTCGCTTTGGCGACGCCGACACAATATTCCGCATAGCCACGGGCGGCAACGTCGAAGGCATCCCTTCCGTAAGCCGATTCGGTCCAGCGCGCGAGAGGATTCAACAACCAAGAGCACAGTTCCCGGTTTGCTTCGAAGGTCGCTCGCGCGGAGGGCGCAAACATCCTGGCCTTGCGGTCCAACGCCTCCAAGAACAGTTCCGACTCATCCATCCCGTCCCCCTTAATTAAGACCCCTTAACCGCGCACATGACGCACCAGACGAACCATCGGACGGATCAATTCCGTTCCGTCCCAGGGAGAGCTAAACACATGCATTCTGCCCAGCTTCACAATCCTGTCCACTCCATGGCGTCCCGCGGCTTGGGCCAAACGCTCTTCTTTCTGGGCATCGCGAATGCCCAACCCCAGAGTCTGCAGCGTTCCATCGAATTTGGAGACCACCTTCAGGAGGTCATCCACGGCCAGCACCGTCAGCGTTCGGCCCTGCGTAGGATAGGGCATGTCCTCTCCGGCACCCAATAGAATGGTCCAATCCGGGGAGGGAGGAAACACCGCGCGGTTCCCGGCGTGAGCCAGCAGCCAGGAAGCACGGACCAGACAGATGGCCGAGGTCAATGCGGTTTCGATTTGCAGGCGCGGATGCTGCCGGTTTTCCTCGTCAAAGGCATGCCTGAGAGCTGCCACAAACTCGCTGGGATCACATCCGCCGCCGCGCTCCAGAAACAAGGTGTGAGGCGAGGAGCAGGCCTGTTGATCAAATTGCCACACGTCCCGGGCCAGGCGGCGGCACCACGCGGAGCGCTCGCCCGGATCCCCCCAGGTTTCCGCATCCATGGCGGCGGCGGAGAGCCGCGGCCCAAAAACAAGAACCCGCGCCCAAGGAGAAAAGGGCAACGCGCGCACTTGCGAGACGGCTTCGGCGCCTCCCCAGATCATGGCGCCATCCACGGTCTTGGCCATAGCCCCGTGCAGATCCATCCGCGTGTGATCAAAGCTAGCCATGACCACGCGTTCGAGCAACACCGCCCCTGAATCGACGGCCTGCAACTTCTCCAACATGCGCTGAGTGATCGCAACCAGACGACCAGCCACACGGACCATACAACCGTTGCCGCCGAGCAGAGCGCAGGTCAAAGATAAGAGGGGCTGAATGGCGATGTTGCCGGCGGACCAATGGCCAACGACTCCCAACGGAAATGCCCGCAGCCGGGCGCGTCCCTCTTCCCGCCACTCCCCATGCAGCGCATTCGCTCCCAACTCGCGCAGCACAATCGACTCGAGGTTACCGCGACGCAGCCAAAGACGAAGAAACGCCACGCCAGGAATATCGTTTAAGCCCTCCAATGCGGCGGACCACTGGTCCAAAATCTCGATCACCGCTTGTGGAGCAAGTGCTTTTTGCTGGGCTATCTCCCGCAGCCGCCGCGTGGCGCAGACCATCGTGTCGGGAGAATCGATGCACTGGATCAAGCCGCTCATGCGACACCGGCTTTCCGCTCTTGCGGATAGCGCGTGTCTTCAATATTGCCGCAGCCGCGAAGTTCCGCCTTCGGCGCTCTTCCCGCAAAGCGAAAACTGAGGCCACGTCTTCCGCACGGACACTGGTCCAAGCCCTGGACGTCCGCCAGATCCTCGGTCAACACGAGAAATCCGGGGAAGCTTGTGGGTAACACACTGCAAACCTGGATCAGCCCACGCTGGCCGGCGCCTACGGGCGCCAGGGTCAGCGGATCCCGGACAATGATCTCCGCAAAGGCGGGCACGTGCTTGTTGCCGTATGCGCAATCCGGATACACGACGCCAACATTTTCGACCATGCCGTAGTAATCCAGCACGCGATCCTCGGAACACCCGAAGACCGCCGCGACGCCGCGGCTGAAAGCCTGGCGACTCACTGCTTGCTGCTCCAGACGCTTCCACCCTCCGCTGTGCAGCACGCGAGCCTGGGGAAGAGCCAGGGTGAGGCCCTCCCGCAGCAAGGAGCGCACCAACTGAGTCCAGATTACGAAGGTAAACCCGTAGACCAGAACCTCGGCGAATTTCCACCGGGCAGCGGCGGAAAGAAGGTTCTCCCGGTCGAGGCTCAAGTCGCCCTCCGCGCTGGCGCGCAGGCAACTGACCACTTCCGTGGCAAACGAATTCAATCCTTGAATGGCGGCGCTGCGGGCTCCCATTTCAGTCCGCGCCAGCAGGTTCTCGGGAGTGTCCACGACCAAGTAGGGCCGGCGCGACGGGCCAATGAAATCCCGAATGATCGTGACGAGCCCTTTCGCCATCCTCTTGGCCGTCGCGGTATCCAAAATGACGCGGCTGGGCGACTGGCCGGTGGTGGCACTGGAGACCAGCACCCGCTTGATCTCCTCCGAGCCAATCAAAGTCAGCGGTGGATTCTGTTTAAAGACCCCGACGGGGAGATAGGGCAGGTCGGCAATCTGCTCGGCCACTCGAAAATCGACCGGCCATTGTTCCACGTAGTTGCGAAACCGCGGGTTCCGGTCGCAGGCGTAAGCCAGTTCTTGCTTCAGCAGCGCCAGCAAAAGATCATGCCGTTGGCACGGGTCAATATAATAAGGCGCCTGCATCAACAGGCGCTCTATTCCCTGCTCGATTTTTTCCAGCGCACTCATACCAGGGCCTGCAACTGAGAGCGGGCGATTTTGCCATTGGCCGTCTTGGGCAACTGGGGGACCACCCGTACCGAGCTGCAGGTCCACTGGGGAGGAAGCGTGTGCCGGATTTTTGTACTGAGATCATGTGCTCCGCCTTCTCCCACGACAAAAAGAATGAGCGCGTCTCCCGCTTCCGGATGGGGGATTCCCGCGGCCGCGCATTCGAAAACGCCGGGCACCGCCGCCACCACTGCTTCCACTTCGGCAAAGCTCACGCGGATGCCACGCATCTTGATGAACTCCTCCGAACGACCGCAAACCCAGAGATAGCCCTGTTCGTCGCGAGAACCCACGTCGCCCGTGTTGAGCCAGCCGTCGATAAACCTGCCTTTGGTCGCCACGGGGTCATCCAGGTATCCCGCGCAGACCGAAGGGCCACTCACCTGGATGTTGCCCGTTTGCCCAGGAGGAAGCGCTTGTCCCTGGTCATCCACCACGCGGATGAGCAGATTGTCCAAGGGCGCCCCGGCACTGCCCAGTTTTCCCTCCAAGCGATCCGGCGGCAGACAAGAAATGCGGGCGGTGGCCTCGGTTTGGCCATACATGACAAATAGCTCCGGCGCGGGCATCCGCTGGCGCAACGCCTGGATGTTCTCGGGAGCCAATGGTCCCCCAGCTTGCAGGAAGCGCCGCAGTCCGGGAAGTGGGATAGAACCGAGGTGGGAACGCCGGAGCAGGATGTTATACACGCTGGGCACACCGGCAAAGGTGGTGCAGCCGTATGTATTAATCGCTCGCAAGGTCTTGTCCGGGAACATGAATCGGGAGTCAAAAACGATTCCGCCTCCCTGATACAAGTGAGTGTGCACAACGCTGGCGCCGAAGCAGTAGCTCACCGGCAGGATCAGCATGGCTTTTTCATCCCTGCCAAGAGATTGGCTGCGGATGATGGCCTCGGTGTTGGCGATCAAATTCCCGTGGCTGACCATCACCAACCGGGGTACACCGGCGGTGCCGGAAGTAGGCATCAAAACCGCTAAGTCGTCGGGGAGACAGGGCGCTGGCGGAACCGAGGAGACAGGACATGGCTCGAAGCCGCCCTCCATCTGAAGCAAGCCCTTTCTGCGGGCTCCATCCCAGGAAACGCGGTTGGCCGTCCAGGCCGCTTTGGCTTGCGCCTTGGCGAATACCGGATCGCCGCAGGCCGCCAACGTACGCTCATCCACCAGTACAGGGACGCATCCGGCATAAATGGCCCCAAGGTAGGCCAGCACGCTTTCCGGATTCAATCCGCAACTGATGAGCACACGATCGCGCGGATGCAGTCCCCGCGAGAGGAACCCAGCTCCGAAGCCGGCAATCCGACCGGGAACGTCCGCGGCGGAAAATACTTGCCCGGTGGCCGCGTCCGTGAGGTCGGAATTCCTCCCCAGCCGCTGGACCAGACGATGGGCAAAATTCCATTCAATTGAGCAGCGCACCTTGCACCTGGCCAAGTTTGCCGGAGAGGACCCGGCAGATCTCCCGCACGTTCTCCATCTCCATCAGATCATCCACGTCGAACGTTAGCCCAAACAATTGCTCGAGGCTGCTGGCTAAGGTGACATGGCCCATGGAATCCCAGGCGGGAACGTCTTCCGGCGATGTATTCAAAGTGATGGTCTGCGGATCAACATCAAAGGCGGAGTGAAACGCGGTCTGTACTTTCGCCAGCAGGTCTTCCATAATGGCACCTCTTTCCTGGTTCGGTCTTCATCATGGTATTCAACTACGTGGCCCTAACATCAATGCCCCTTGGACAACTCCCGAGGAGGAGCCGCCTTCGTAAACATCACGAACCGGCTTACCTTCACCGATCGCAACTTCTTCCACTTATTGGTAACGCAAGTGCACCAATGGGCCTGAATATTATCGGCCCAGTAAAACCCAAACGCCTTGGTATATCCTTTCGCGCGCAGAGAAAGCATGGCGTTATTCTGAAAAGCCGCGGAGACTCCACCTTTTCTCTCGGAAGGCGCCACGAAGATATCGAAGGTGTACACGTGGTCTTTCTTCCATGTCTTGAAGCCGAATCGGCGCAGGTCCTCATGCATGGCACGAGGGTCATCGGTAGCTTCGGACACATAATGCCATGTGTCCCCGACAACCACATTGCTGCCGCGGCGGACGATGGCGTAGCCGCCGCATCCGTGTTGCAGACGATTGATGGCCTTCAAATACCGATTGCGCACGGCAAAAGGATAATTACCGGACGAAAGCATCTCGTCATCAATTTCGAGCAGTTCAAGTTCTGAACTTTCCAGCGGTCCCGGACGCTCCTTCACTTCCGCCAAGTCTTTCTCGACGACAATGGCAGTACGCCCCAGGAACACTAGTTCCCGGATCAAGGAGGTCCATCCATTGGACTGGACAAGATCGGAGATCTGGGCGAAGCGCATTTTCACCAAGTTCAGCATAGGAAGATCCTGAGACACGCCACCAATGTTCCAGTTAGTGTCTACTCTTGGCGACTGCATTTGGGAGTCATCTGCGACAACCGGGTTCGGCCCGTTTCCCGCTATTTTACACAATGCAGCATCTTAGGCCCTAGTCTGACTTGCCGTCCAACTGGCTCGTCCCTTCAGCCCCTCTGCGGGCAGAAGCCGGAACACTGGGCGAGCGGTGCGGAGCGCAAACTTCCCCGCCGCCGGCAGCAACCACCACCGCCGCGTGGTCCGCCATCCTTTCAACCGGCGGAAGTCCTGCGCCTTCAGCACGATAGGTGATCAGGTCCCCGTCCAGTTGCGCATAGGCCAGCTGCGCGCGTTCGCAGCCGGCGCCTTCGATCCGCCATCCCGAGCCGTCGCGGACCAGCCGGAGTTGGCTGCGAAGGCGCCACCAGTCATTCACTTCGCGAGGCTTAGCGATCCAGAGGCGTTTTTCGGCACGGAGAAGGTCGAGATAACGCAGGAGTTCCAAATAAACCTCGGTCTCCCGTTGGCCCGTAATATAGTCGGGATGAGCCAGGACGGTAATCAAGCCGTGCCGTTGGCGGATCATGTCAATCTGCCAATGCCAGAGCTTCTGCGAATATTCCCCCAGGAAATGGAAGAGGGCATAATCTTGCGTGGTGGTCAGCGGCAATTCCAGTAACTTGTCGATGAAATAGGGAAACACCGTGCAGCATCCGCCCCGTTGCGGCTCCAGGTGGGCGGCATTGGGAACGGACATATCGTATTCGAAATTGAGGGCGTGGGCCCATCGCTGGTTGCGATACATCACTCCCGCCCGAAATCCCGCCGAACCAAATTGCTTGCCATAGCGATTGATGTGGACGACCCGCTTCATGAATTGGCGCTCGTTCAGAAATAGTTTGCCGTCATGATTCAGGTCGTGAACGTTGATCTCGAAACCGCGGTCCCGAATTTCGGCCAGGAAGGCCTCGGAAATGGCGTAGCGCTGTTCGGGAATCACCTGGAAAGCGGATTTAACGCCACAGGAATCGTCCAAATCCATCAACGTGGAGCAGAAATCCCGGCCCGCGTGGGCTTCGACATCATGGGTCACCATGGCGCAACTGTCATAGCCACGCGGCCAGAACCAGATGAATGGCATGGCCGAAAGGTTTTGCGCCTTCATCGTCAGGGCCAGGCAGCGCTCCAAAAAGCGCTCCACCGTACAATCCACCGGCCAACTGGGGAATGGAATTTTCTCCCAGCCGGACAGATAAAAGCGCTGCAAGTGACTTCTCACGCTCACCGGCAACAAGGGCCGCACCGTGTAATACATCGACCGCAACAACGCCAGCAGGTGGGGTTCGGCCGCACGCACGGGATATCGCTCCAGCAGTAGATTATCCACGATCTGGTCGGGATTGAAGGGGAGATGACAACGGCCTCCGTCGAGGCGGACGCCGGCGCGCGCGTCTGGCAGCGAGTCCGCGACCGATGCGGCTACGCGGCCCGAAGAGCACTGCCCGAAACAAATAGCATCGTCGCCGAATTTGAAGAATCCCTGGCGCAAAGGGGCATTCTCTTCGCAGGTAAACTGCGCCAGAGATTCGGGGAGCCGGAAATGTTCAATCAGTCGTCGCATAGGATCGGGCCGGCAATACTCGCTATCAAATCAGACAACCATTTTCATGGCACGCGGCGCCGCAAGACACTAGCTCACAGCCGCCAAATCTTCGTGCCGGGTTAACCCCTTAGAGCGCAACCTGCGGTATCGCCAAGTCTTCACACCCAGAATATTTTCATAACTGACATCGACGAATTCGGAAAACCCAACTCGGCGGACCAAGCTCAAGCTGGCGATATTGTCCGGCAACGTCCCTCCGTAGAAATATCGAATCCCGCGAGCTCTGAGCTCTCGAAAAACCCGGTATCGCAACTCCGTTGCCAACCCGCGCTGGCGATAGTCCTTGCGCACGGCAATGTGATCCGACCAGCATGCATTCTCCCGAAACGTCTTCTCCATCGAGATCAGCGGAATCTCGACTTTCCCAAACGAAACCAGGTTAAAACCCGCCAGGGTTTCTCCGTCAAACACGGCTAGGCACAAGCTGCCCCCGGCCAATCGACGAGACACCGCGCCGTGCATCCACTCGGCACGATCCTCGATCTGCTTGATCGCCGCAGTATCTCGAGGAGTCAAATACCGGAATGGCATCGTCGCCTCAACGTACTGCGGCCAGACCGGGATACGGTCGAGATCAGCCCGGTACAAGCGGTATACGCAGTGCTTGTAGACAGGCGACAGAAGCAACGCTCCAGTTTTCCGGAGTGTTGTTTTCCATCCGTAATCCTCAAAATTGCGCACGAACTTTCGCACTGGCCGCCGATTGGCGGCTAGGCTAAAGAGTCCGCGCTGGTCCGCCTCATTTGACTTCATGGACGACATCCTCGCAGCCGTCATCGTGCCCTTGAGGAATCGTCTTGTCCGCAATGGCCACAATGCCGTCTTCGATAATTTGCCGGTCCCTGCGATACAGTAACTGAATTATACCGTCGATCTCGCCCACCGTTTCGAACCCGAAGTCCTCAAACACCTGTCCGGAAGCCGCGTTCTTCTTGGTTTTGCGATAGTTCACATGGAAATCGCCGGTTCCCAGTTCCCGGTACTTACGCATAATATGCGCCAGAAACGCGTGTTCCACCCGTTTCGCCTGAATGCGGCAACTGAACATCAAGTCCGTCATCCGGCTTTCCGGGCTCTGAACGGTACAAAAGCCGATGGTCCCGTAAGCGCCAAAGCGATCTTCGCAGTTCAAGACATACGTATCCACCGCCGAAGAGTTCAACAATTGCCGCAACTGATCCCGGGTATATCGATTCCCGGAAAAGTTCATCTGATTCGTACGTTGCGTCAACTCGTGCACCCGCTCCAGATTGGCGTCGGTGAGGGGTTGCACGGTCAGGCGAAGCCCACAATCGCGCAAGAAAGCAAAATAATCACCCCGGAACCCGTCGCGCGCCACGTCGCGGACCCGCTGCTCGCGGTACAGCAAGCGCCGTTTCCTGCTCTCTTCGGTGACCGGGGCCTGACAATCGGAGCGCTCAGGAATTGTAGCGTATTCGGCCGCATCCAGGGTCGCGACCTCCGGGCATACGGCCTTGACCTCCTCGCGCTCGAAGACGGAATCATCGACGAACAGCAAGGAATCGATGCCTATGTTAAGGTTGGCCGCTATCTCCTGAATACCCTGACTCTTTGGCTTCCAGGATATTTGAGGAAAAAGAAAATAGTCGGCAATACCAAAACGTTGCAAGGCGGCTAGCCCATCCTCAGGATTATTCTTACTGACGGCCGAGATCAAGATGCCGCGCTCATCCAGTGTTCTCAGGATCTCCGGTATGCCGGGTTTCAGTTGAAGATTTTCGCCGCCATCCTCGACCAGGATGCCGTTCCATAGGGTGTTGTCCAGATCCCAGACCACACATTTGCACAACCGCGGTTTGTTCACGTTCCCGGCGGCGAGATGGCTGGCGGAGAAGGCGCGATCCGTGACGAAATCCATCGCCCCAAAAAAGAGGGTGTAGCCGTCGCTGATCTCGTTGGTGGCCAACTCCAACTTAAAGGATGAGGAGACGTCGACCATGGCGTGAATCTCCGCCATGTCTATACGGTGGCGGTTGAATCCTGGCCGCATGACCAGTAAAGACTGGAATGGCATCGACGGAGCGCCTTCATTGCGAATCGTCAGGGTCAAAGAGGTGGAATCGGGGTTCGGGTTATAACACTCAAAGAGCATGGCGGTGGGCAACTGGCCGGCCTGCGCCGGACGCCGGGCCATGCGCTTTTTCCAGGAATAGCGCTTGTGGGCCACTGTGACCTTAAGTTTTTCCAGCGGCAGCCAGCTAATCGACTTGGCCAGCAGAAAGTCCTGCCGCTCCAAGCGGTCGGCGACGGTCAAGGGACGCAGCCGGGTATTCCCCATGGACCACAAGGTAGCCCAGCGCTTGAAGCGAATCTTGAGCACGTATCCGTTCAAGCTGCCGGGACAATCCATGCGAACCATGCCGTCCACAAAACGCCGGCAGCGGCCATCGGCCGCGGAGCGAGGCCGATAAAGGTCGCAGGTCGTGTAGCAGGTGGGCCAAGCACATTCCGTGCAATGCTCTCCCCAGGGAATCGCAGTGCGGGCGGTCACCGTTTTCCGCGACTCCGCAAACCGGGCCACAATTTCACCGGGAAGCTCACAGGCTCGAACTACAACCGAATTGGCCTCTGATTCGTACACGACGTTCCTCTATGATGTAGCGCGGCCGGCAAGTTCGCCAGCCGGGCTACGGTCCTGCCGCGGCCGGAATCGGTTCACCGCCTCCGCCACAGTGACAATACTGGCGCCCGAAGCGATTGCACAAGTCAAGACTTCGCGAAAATAAGCGGGGGTACAGCCATAAGCGGAGGGCTGGGAGTCAACATCGTGGGTATACAGAATCAGCCAGCCCGCTTGCTCGATATTGTCCGCCAGCAGCCTTTGCAACTCCTGGAGCGGACGAGTCGAATACATGGAAGTGGCCCGCAGAAACCCGAGATCCACCGGGTTGCGGTTAATCCCCGCTTTGACGGTACGGCAACTATCGTAGCTTGCCAGGAGGCTTGCTTTCGCCGTCAATGTAACATCCCCATACGGAAACGAGAAGTTCCGCAATCGCTGTCCGCCCAGAAGGTCCGCCACCACTCGGCGGTTTCGCTCGCAGTCCTGTTGCCACTGGCTTGTGGCCATCCGGTGGCAGGATAAATGGCCGAAGGTATGGCAGCCCAATTCATGCCCCGCCTCGATCAAATTCCGTAAATCCGCGGCATCACAAATTTCACCCACACTGGTTTGATGTCCCATCAGCCCCATGGCCGCATAATATGTACCGCGCAGGCCATGCTCCGCAAGCAAATCGCCGGCCACCGTCAGAGCCGAGCGCGGAAAATCATCAAACGTAAAAGAAACCATGGGGGCGGAAGGACTCCGCACAGCTAAGCGACGCGAAAATCGTTGCGCCATCCACTTGTGGGAAAAACCTTCGCATTGGGAGATTAAGCTCAAGAGCGCCCGTTATCCTTTGGCCACAGCCAGGACATTCTTTTCCCCGATCACGGCTGCGATTCGATCGGCGGCATGGCCGTCCCACAAAGGCGGCACACACCCCTGCTTAACGTTCCCATCCAGTACCCGTTCCACCTCCGTAAGGAGTTTTTGCAAGTCTTGACCGACCAGCAAGTTGGTGCCGGAGGTTACGGTAATGGGCCGTTCGGTATTTTCCCGCACCGTCAGGCAAGGCACGCCCAAAAACGTCGTTTCCTCCTGAATTCCTCCCGAATCGGTGACCACCAGGGTCGCCCGGGTCTGCAGGCCGAGGAATTGCAAGTAGGGCAACGGATCCATGAGACGAATGCCGCGGGCACTCGCCAGAGACGATTCGCTGGCCGCGATGTGCTGGCGCGTTCGCGGATGAACCGGAAACAATACCGGTATCTTGCGCCCAATGGCGGCCAAAGCTTCCAGTAATTTGTCCAGCCACTCCGGATTGTCCACATTGGATGGCCGATGCAAGGTAACCAGGACAAAACGCTCCGGCAAATCGGCGGGGATGGCCTGCCGGGCCGCGGGCAACATCCGCACCAGCGTGTCGATCATCACATTGCCGGCCAGATGCACCTTCTCCGGGCTCACGCCTTCCCGGGCTAAATTGGCATTTCCATCCGCGGAAGGAGTAAACAGCATATCCGCCAGCTGGTCGGTAACCAAACGGTTGATCTCCTCGGGCATGGCGCGATCAAACGAGCGAAGCCCCGCTTCCACGTGCCCCACGCGAATTCCCAGCTTGGCGCAGACCAACGCCGCGGCCACCGTGGAATTCACGTCTCCATAGACCAACACCAAGTCCGGCTGGCGCTCCAGCACGACGGCTTCAAAGCGGCTCATGATTTGCGCGGTCTGCTGCGCATGGCTGCCGGAACCCACCTGTAAGTTGATATCCGGAGGCGCCATCTCCAATTGCTGGAAAAATACATCCGACATGTTGAAGTCGTAATGCTGGCCCGTGTGAACCACGTATTGCTCAATCGCGGGGTAGGAGCGAAGCGCCCGCAGCACAGGAGCGGCTTTCATAAAATTGGGACGTGCGCCCACCACATGGCAAATTTTCATTTCACCGCCTCTGAAAGTTTGGATAACGATTCCGTCAGGCCATTTTTCTTGGCCGCAATGGCTGTCCGATAAAGGTCCAGCAACCGCACTCCCGCCGCAGTCCAGGTCAATGTGGGGGCGCACTTCAGGCCAGCGGCCCGTAGCCGGGCCAGCGACTCCCGATCCTCATAAAGCATGGTTATGTGCTCGCGCAAGGCATTAACGTCCCCAATCGGGTGCACGAGCGCATTTTCAAGATGTTTACACAGGTCCGTACATGCCTCCGAGACCAACGGAACACTCCCACTGCCCATGGCCTCTACGCAAACCAGACCAAAACCTTCCTCAATACTCGGTAAAACGAAGATGTCGCTGTTTCTCATCAATTCCGGGACGTCGTTTCGGTAACCCAGGACTTCGACACTGGGGTGGGATAGCATCGACGAAAGCCTTTCCCGATATGCCGGGAGAAATCCTCCGGCGATAAGAAACTTGCCGGTGCGATGGGCTGGAGACTGCAGCCAGGCTTCCAGCGCAAAATGGACTCCCTTCCGGACCGCGCAATCCCCGGCAAACAACATGGTAAAGGGCCGGGAGTCCCCGTCCCGTCTCTTCTCCGGATGGCAAGCCTGCTCATCAAAGCCGTATTGATGTTTCAGGAGCTTTTCCCGCGGGAAGCCGTAGTCAAGAAAAGTGCGGATCGTAAAATCCGAGGGGCAGAGCAAGTAATCCGTTAGCCGGTACTCTTCTTCTTCCTTCTGGAGCACATCCGTCTTGAACGCGTACTCGTTGTCGGGAGGAAGAATCACACCCAAGCGCTTGGCCTCCCGTTGCACCGCCTCATAGGCATAGCGGGTATGGGCATTGGGCCTTTCCAGAACGGTCGGAATTCCCAGCCGGGCCGCGGTCTTCAGCGTTTCCCGCGCCGCGTCCGGCCAAGTGTGCACAATATCCACCTGGTCCTTTAATTTCTCCAGCCTGCGGGCAACGATATGGTCGTGCAGGGCCAAGGCCCGCATGGTGCCAATCACTTTGTAAGGGATGCGCAACTTGCCCCACGCCAGAGTCGGCCACACGCGGACACTGGGGGGCACCGGACGATGCAGGACGCCGGGACAGGCCAGGATGTCGGCGCCGGCTGCGGCCAGTCCATTCACTTGTTGCCAGGCGGTGTAGCAAATGCGGTCCGCTCCCAGTTTGTGGGGAAAGCTATACAGGACGCGAATCGGATTTTCTCCTGTGCTCATGGCACAGCACGGCCGCTCATGAAGGATGCCCAAGCTGTCATTTTCTTGTGCCATTTCGACTTCTTGTATCACCTCGACCTGCGTGTTGATGCCAGCGGAACTCAAGTTGCGCCGATCCGAACGGTCTTTACCTGGTCATCGGCGCGGAAGCGGCAAGAGGGGAAGCGGAGTTCAGGAAGGAACCGCGGTCCCGATCCACAAACGCTCGATGCCATAGCTCCAGCGAGACCAGGGAGAGAATCTCTTTGGGATAATTTTGGAATTGTAGATCGTCCCGCAGCAGCCGCTCGATGCAGCCGCGATTGAAGTACCCACGCGCCACGGCACGAGGCTCCAGTAAGAGATCGCGGATCCAGTCCTTCATCTCGTTTCGCATCCAGGATTCGTAGGGCATGGGGAATCCGACTTTCTTGCGCTTCAGGATTTCCCTGGGCACGCGCTGCTGAAGCGCCCTTTTGGCAAGGTACTTTGTGGTAAATCCCCGGACCTTAAAGTTTTCCGGCAACGAAGCGGCGAACTCCAGGAACTTGTGATCGAGAAAAGGAACGCGCAACTCCACGGAGTTGGCCATGGTCATCTTGTCGGCCTTGAGCAGGAGATCGTCCGGCAGCGAAGTCTTCGTATCCATGTAGAGCATGGCATTCACCAGGCCATTGCTCCCCCGGTTGGCCATATAGCGCTTGACCACGCTGGTGGAAAACTCGCGATCCACAGAGGGCAGGAAACCCGGCGCATAAAGCTCCTGGGTGTGGCTATTAAAGAACGCACCGGGATTCGTCGTACGGCTGTAATAATGGGATTCAAAGGGCAGATCGAGGAGCGGCGCATACTTGCCCACGCGATGGTTTTGCCATGACTCATTCAGGTGGCAGAGCGTCGACGATAACACGCCATTGACCGGTCCCAGTATCCGCTTGAACCGTTCCAGCCACACCAGATTCCGGTAGATGGGATACCCGGCAAAGGCCTCGTCTCCGCCTTCTCCCGAAATCAGGACTTTCACATAGTCCTTCGCCAGCCGGGTGACATAGTACAGAGCGATGGCCTGCGGTTCGCAACACGGCTCCTCCATGTACCAGGCAAACTTAGGCAGGAAGTCCACAAAGTCCTGCGCGGTCATCGACATTTCGTGATGTTCGGAACCATACCGCTCCGCCGCCAAGCGGGCGTACGGTCTTTCATCCGCAATGCCAGGGGCGGTAAAACCCAGGGTGTAGCTACTCAGAGGCCAGTCGGTCTTGCCCACCGCCATGCCGAGCATCGCCGTGGAATCCACGCCCCCACTCAACAGGAAGCCGACCGGAACATCGGCGATCATGTGCATACGGACCGCCTCGTCCAGAAGCTCGAGCAATTCGTTCTCGGCATCCCGGAGCGAGCGCGAGCGGGCGGCAAACTTCAGATCCCAGTACTGAGTGACCTTGGCCTGTCCGTTTTGCACCACCATATAGCAGCCGGGCTCCAGTTTGCGAACGCCGCGCAACATGGTCTCTTCGCCCGATACGAAGTAGAAGGTCAGAAATCGGTCAATCATGGCGGGAACCACTTCCGGCTGCACTTCCGGATCGGCCAGAATCGCTTTGATTTCCGAGCCAAAGATCAGGGACTGAGGAGATAAATGATAATAAATGGGCTTAATTCCCACGCGGTCGCGGGCCAGCAGCAGGGTCTCGTTCCGCTTGTCCCAAATGGCAAAGCCGAACATGCCCCGCAGCTTCTCCACGCACGCGGGGCCGAATTCCTCGTACAGATGGACGATCACTTCCGTGTCGGTGCGGGTCTTGAAAACATGCCCTTTGCTAAGCAAAAATACGCGAAGTTCCTGGTAGTTGTAGATTTCTCCATTGAAGACGATCCAGACCGTATCGTCTTCATTGGCCAGCGGCTGATGTCCCGCCGCCAGATCAATGATGGAAAGCCGCCGGAACCCAAGCCCCAGTGGACCCGAGACATAGTAGCCTTCGTCGTCGGGGCCGCGATGAGCAATCGTATCCGCCATGGCCTTGATCAGTCCCTGGGGAACCGCTTTGTCACGATCAAAATTCAGTTTGCCGCAAATCCCGCACATGAGCCCTCACTTCCGTTGCACCGATCACGACCGGCCCTGCATCGCCAAGTCGCGCTTGCCCACCGCCCACTTCAAAACGGTCGTCCATTTGTCCCAGGAGTTGCGTCTCGCTTGCGCATTGGAGAGCCGGTTGCCGAATAGCGACATCCCCGCCAACACCGCCAACCGGGCAATCGCCGCGCATCCCACCGAGACTTGATACAGCCGCTGGTAGGAGCGCCCCCGAGTCTTATGAAAATACCGCACCATGGCACGGCATTGCATCACCGTGGCCCAGTGATTCACCTTTTGCCGCGAACTGCTACCGCCTCCGTGATGAATGATGGCGGTCTCGCCGACATAATAGTTGGTGAATCCGGCACGCTTCACCTTTACATTCAAATCCAGATCCTCGGCATACATGAAGTAATCTTCGCTAAACAGACCCACCTGCTCGAACACCTGATGCCGCAATAACATGCATGCGCCGGGAATGACATCGACCGGAAGCACGGTGACCTTATCGGCAAACAGCGGCCCAAGACTCCACAACGGGCAGTTGGGCCAATGTAACTGTAGATATTCCGCTTCCAGCATCTGATTCAGGATCGTCGGGAATCTTTTGATGGAACTGATCTGAATGGAAAGATCGGAATTCAGCAACTTGCAGCCGACGATCCCCGCATCCGGCAGAGAGCGAATATGCCGCAGCAGAACGTTGATGGAATCGTGGATCAGTTTGGTGTCCGGATTCAGAAACAGCACATACTCGCCGGTGGCACGGCGGAAGCCGAGATTATTGGCCCCGGCAAAGCCAAGGTTCTCGCCGCTCTTGATGAGTACGACCTCCGGAAACTGCTCGGAAATAACCTCGACTCCGCCCTCGGGCGAGGCATTATCGACCACAATGATCTCAAAGACGATACCCGAGGTGTGCTGATACACGCTGGCAATACAGTCCCGCAAATAGGCCAGGGAGTTCCAGTTCACGAAGATAATCGATAATTCCATGTTATTTCCAGATAGTCGGCCCGCCGAAAAGACGGGCAAATTGCTGACGCCGCAGATAAGCAATCAGCTCCGGGTCATCCACTCGCGGCATGTGCCGCAGCAAAGCCGAAAAGTATCCATAGGCCAGCGCCGCGGAGCCCAACAGGAAAGGACGGCGGGCTAAACGAACCATCCATTTCGCGGAAACGAATAGCGGATGGTAGCCGGTCACATAGTCGATCTTGCCATCTTTGACCAATCCGCCCCAGCGTCCCCAGGAAGCTCCGGTAAAGCGATGATGGGTCATATGGATGTCGGTGAAGCTCTTGCTGGTCCAGCCGAGCATGTTCGCTTTCACCTCGTCGACGGTATCCGATCCGGGGCCGATCCAGAGGCCGCCCAGTGCATCCCAGCACGCCCGCCGGTAAATTTTCACTCCCCCGCGCACGTGGAAGATGGGGTTTTTCTCCAGAACGCGCTTGCCGTTTTCCTGGTGGTAAAGCACTCCGCCGCCGACTCCAATCGTGGAGTCCTCCTCGAACTTGCGGAAGCAGCTCTCAAAGTAGTCCGGCTCAAACGACAAATCGCCGTCCAACTTCGACATGAAGTCCCAGTTCTGGCAGGTTAGCGAATGGAAGCCGGCATAGAAAGCTTCGATGATGCCGGCGCCCCACTTGCGATAGCCGCGGTCGTCGCGACAGACCCCGCGGATCCAAGGATGCTGGGCGGCGGCTTCCGCAATAATCTGTCCCGTCCGGTCCTTGGAGCCATCATCGACAATGATCCACTCCCGCGGCCGAATCGTCTGCCGGATCATGCTGGCAATCGTCAGCGGCAAGTAGGTCTCTTCATCCCGGACCGGGGTCACTACTACATACGAGATTTCGCCGGTTTTCATGATCTTGTGACGCAACTTTCAGGCGCCCGGAAACTATCGCACCGCGGAATGGAACGGCCGCTCAGCCAGGTAGCGTACGGAAACTTTCCGCGGCTCAACCATTGTTTTCGCTGGCGAGGCAGTCACCGTGCAAGCAGAGATCATGGCCAGCAGCGCAAACCACGCCATGCGCACCTGATCGAAGTAATTCACCCCAAAGAATGCCACAACGTGGACAAAAAGCGCCGACCCCAGCAGCCAGGGCACCCATTCTTCGGCGGTGTCGCGAGCCGCCTGCCGGGCGTAGCCAAGTTGGCTAAAACTCCGAGAAAGCACGAGCACAAAGAAAATTAAAGCTGCCAGGCCGCCCATTTCCCCAACCGACACAAACATATTTTGGGCGTCCCACATATCCCAACCCCAAGTGGCGACATCCTTGGTTCCGATCAGCCACCAACTGCTGAAATGATTGACGAATTGATCGATGAGCTCGGCTCGGTGATAACTCGAGGAAGATCCGGTTAGATCGACACGGGCAATGAGAAACCACACCGGGGCTTTCATTACCAGATGCAAGGCCACAAGGGCCAGCGCCATCCATATACGTATGCGCCGCATCCGCTCGCGGAGGGGCCAACAAAGCACGGCTAAAATTCCAGCCATATAGGAGAGCAGAGACGTGCTGGTCTGGGTGGCAAAAACCATGATCGTAACCGCAACCGCTCCCGTCACCGCCAAAACCCGATTCGCCCGGCTCTTCCAAAGCAAGAAAAACAGAGGCAGCGAACTGGCGGCAAAAGCTCCCGCCGTCAGGGCATGCTGGAAGACCCCCTGCGAACGCACCTTCCCATCGCGGATCTCCGGCATCGCCAGAACTCCACCCAGAAGCGCAAAGACGTTGACGCGCGTAAACTCCTCGATCACCATGCCGATGCCAATCAGCACGGCCAGAACCGCGAGGCATTCGATCACCTTGGATATGTCGTACCTATCCTGGATCAGCAATCGCAATAAGAAATAGCCCCCAAGGAAGTCCCAGAGGAAACCGACCTGGTTCACCACCGCCGCTCCCTGATACAGCAAAATCATGGCTAGCGACTGGATTGCGACGTACGAGCAAAATGCGCTATCTACCTTACTCCAGCGGAACCCGTTGCGGAATTCAATAGCCCGGGCCAGTCCCACTAGAATCAGCATTCGCAGGATAAACAAATGAATGCCGGCAAAATAGAACTGCTGGCCCATAGGCGCCAGAAACGTCAGCCCCAGCACCGGCATCACCAGATACTTCCGGGGAAGAACGAAAATCAAGACCGCCGCAATGACGAATGCGGCAAGAACCAAGGGGTGCACTACGGACTCAGCAGGGCCCCCGCCGAATTTAGGCAACTGCATTGGCGGCATAAAAGATCTTCACGGAACAGCGAACGCCGGCTACCTCGGACTGCGGCCTTCCGCACGACGCGAGGCGGATGGCCAGGAAGGCTGCAGGGTTGCGGGAAGGCAACTGGTAAACAACAAGCCAAGCGATTTCGCGCGCGAACTCCAATCCTGGCAACTCCCAAGGGACTGCCATAGCTGAGCTCTCGCCTCCAGCTTCCGGTTGGCCCCCATCAGAAGCTTCGCATAAGACCTTTGTTTGGACGCGAAGGCTCCCCCAAAGCTATTACAAAGACCCCGGGTCGCCTCTTCCTTGTATTTCGGCTCCAGCAACTCAAATACCTTGACCCAACGGCCAAGCATCTTCAACTTGTCCGCGGATTGTTGGGTTTCGCCAATTCGGTAAGCCACAAGCGGACTCTTTATATAAACGATCGCTTCCCCGACCAGGGGCATGGTGGTACACAAATAGCTATCGTCAACCCCATCCACGCAAAACGGATTGCTTCCAATTTTTGCCAATACTCTCTTCGGCACACAACAAAAACTCATTGAACCGTAGTCCCCGGTGGCGCGATTGTACCGCTCCAGGAACTCCTTCGCCGTGTAGACCTCCGCCTCGATTTGGCGGCCGCCGTCATCGGCAAGCCAACGATAACCACCGGAGCCCGTGAAATTAACATGCCCCGCGATAAAAGCAACGGCCTGGGGATATCTACCATACATCTCCGCTTGCACCGCGAGATATGTCGGATGCCATATATCATCGTGATCGAGAAAAGCGATTAGCTCACCTTGAGCAATCTCGCACAACCGATTTCGCGCCGCTGCCACGCCACTATTCTTTTGCTCGATCAGTGTGATTTTCGGCTCGTACGAACGCAATCGGGCCACCGTATCATCGGTACTTCCGTCGTCCAATACAATGATTTCGTCTGGTGGCACCGTTTGCCGCAATACCGAATCAAGGGTTGCTTCGATCGTTCCTGTTGAGTTATAGGTCGGGATTACCACGCTTATTCTCATAACCAGACCTCACCCACTCGCCTTATGCAATTGAAGAACCCCGGGCATGGCGGTTTCACCGTTCCCCGGCAATACGAATACCGGCGCTGGCGCACTTCCACCATGTTCCGTTATTGTTGGACCGTAGCATACTGCCTGATGAGTTTGGCAGGATTCCCGGCGACGATACTAAAAGGCGGAAAGCTCTGAGTAACCACCGCATTTGCACCGACGATGCTGTTTCGCCCGAGCACCAGCTCACCTTTACCACATAAAACAACCGCCCCATAGCCTAGCCAACAATTTCGGCCAATGACAATCTTTCCCCCGGTAGTCGTACCCTGCGCATGAATGGGCAGATTGGGGTCGGAGTAGGCGTGGTTATGATCCATAATCAGCACGGAAGGCGCCAACAGGACATCGGGCTCCAGGCACACGCGATTCCGGGCAGAGATCACGCAGCGACGACCGATCCGGCAGCCGTCTCCCAAAATGATGGCAGGGGCAGAGCACGGAACTCCGGCCACGACATTGAGCCACACGTCCCGCCCCAGAAACACGCCCGATCCGAGGTCGATGCGGGGGGCCACTTGGCGCCCGATGTCACAAGAGTAATGAATCGACACCTTATCGCCGAACCGGGCGAACGGATATACGTGGCGCAGCCATTCGGTAAAAAGCCGGACGCGAACTCGTCCAACGCAGCTTAAGGGATCGGCACCTGGCACCCTCCCGTCAGATGCGGGAGGTATCGTGGCCTCCTCCTCGTTCAATCGGCTCCTCAGCATTCCGCACCCTTCTTCTTGAAGGCGCCTAGAATCAAACGGGTCTCGTTACTCGATAAACATCCCGTGAACACGAGCACGGGATAAGCCATCACCAAAGCCAATAAGCAGGTGGCTCCGGTTCTGACCGACGCCAACAGTCGCGCGCTGTTAATCCCCGGCACTTGTAGATGTATGACCGCCATTCCACCCACGATCACTACCACGGCCGCCGCGGCTACCCTCAAGGAATCGGGGATCAGTAATTTCGCGGTAAAACCTTCGAAACTACGGGTCAACGCAAAGAACATAAACACCATTCCCGCCATTTCCGTTATCGCCAAGCCGGCAAGTATTCCGTAAAACCCCAGCCGGGAACCGCACCAGCCGATCCCCAGCAACATCACGATACGCAGGACCTGCCGCAGATTATCGAGCAGCGATTTTCCGGATACACGATAGAGAACAACCTCCAGAAGCGACAGGGCCTTAAACAGCCCGGCCGCACACACCAGACAGAGGGCCAGACCAATCTGAGAATTCGACTCGCCGGTCCACGCCAGAAGAACGATCCGGCCAAAGGCGGCAATAAATGCCAGCGGGAGCACCACCAAGATCATGCTGATCTTAAAAGCCTTTTTCAGGAGTACCCGCATCTGCTCCGCCGATCCGGAGGCAAATACCATGCTCCCGCCGGAAAGAAGCGGCTGCAGAACCGCTTCCTGCGGCAGCAATGCGGCGGACACCAGGCGCATGGCAAGAGCATAAAGCCCCGCCGCGTTTGCGCCGAAAAACTTCAGCACGGCTACGGGGAGGATGGCCCCGTATAAAACTTCTAAAATACTCAGCAGCTGGTAACTGCCGCCAAAGGTGATCAACTCTTTCGCGACGCCGCGGGAAATGTAACAGAGGCGAAGGCGCACGGCGGGTAATATCCGCCGCGACTGGACGTAGCAATAAGTCAGGTACGCGACTTCCGAACAGGCCATCACCACCGCCATAGACAGGAGCCCATAGCCCCGGCGGAGCAGCACGATGATCGCCACAGCCTCAAGGACAGTGCTGAGGATGTTGAATTTCCGCACCAGGTCGATCCGGTGCGCGCCCATGACGATAGCCTCGAACGCGGCGCCTGAATTCGAGAGCATCATGATCACGGCCAACAGGGAAATCGCACTCGCCGTAGAGCCTAGAAACGCGCGCGGCACGCCGGCATATCGGGCCAAAGAGCTGGAAAAAATGGACGCCGGGATCAAGCAGACAACCGAGAGCACGAGCATCGCGGCGCTTCCGGTACTGAGCAGTCGATTGGTTCGCTCGAAATCGCCATTGCCCGTTGATTCGGCCACGTATTTCTGGAACGCGGACTTAATGCCCACACTGCCGAAGCGCATATAGGCGGCCGCCGTCATGATGATCGCCCAGATGCCATAGCCATCCAAACCCAGGTGGGAGATTACAATCGGCACCGTGAAGAGCCGCGTAGCCACCATTGCCCCATTGGAAGCAATGCCGAATATGGTGCTCTTTCCGATCGACGCTGCGAGGGAGGTCTGCTTCATGCTAGATAAATTTCCTACGGGTCGTGGTCAAAGGATTAACGCGAATGGAATAGCGGACTCGCCTGACAACCAGCGGGAGCCTATTTTTAGTCGCGTTATGTGGGAAGCAGCGGTCCGCGTATCTGTCGATCGAGGTACTACTCGCGCATGACGCCGCCTAAAGGCGGCGTCATGCAGGAATGGAACCTATTGCACCGCGGTGTTAACGTGAGTGGGCGGAACAGGCTCCCCCTGATAAGCGCCGATGTTCCAGTTTCCACTTGCTGGCCGCGGGGTGCCGTTAAGATCACTACACTGAGGAAGCAGGGCTCCGGAACAAGGGCCCAAGTTAACGCCCTGGGTGGTCACCGTCACGGGAGCCGATTGTGATGGAGAAAACTGACTCGCCACCGTATAGCTCTGCGCCGTGGCGGCGGTTTGCGTCTGAGCCACGTTGTTGTTCGCTGTCATGGCCGCATAAGTTAGATTAGCCAGGGGCGCGGAATTGTTCGTTATAAAGTGATTATTCTGAAAAACGCAGCCCTGGTAGGCATAACCGCGAGACGAGGATGCCCCACTGGGACACCCGCCACAACTCCCCTGCGGATTACTATCGGGACCGCACTCGAAGGTATTATTGGTCACCTTGATTTGTCCGGCAGGGCAGTAACCCTGGGAATCCCCGGTGCAGGTTCCATTGCCGACCGGCAGAGAGACGTCGAACGAATTGGAAACGTCCGTGTCGTAAATCAAATTATTGAAGACGTAGACCGTATATCCCGAGTACGGAGCCAGCCACATTCCCAGAGCGCCACTGCCCAAATGCCGAATAATATTGTTGTACACGTAGAGGGTATATGAGGCATTACTCTCAAAACCATTCATGTGCATGGTAGTGTCGTAGCTAGTGTTAACGTACTCAATCAGGTTGTCATGAAATGATGTCGCGGCATCCATGATCGCGCCGTTGCTCACCTGCCGGATTACGTTATTGTAGATGGTCGGTGGCCCTCCCCATACGGCGACACAAGCATCCTTGGTGGTATCGGAGCCGTCGATCACGTTATCGTGGAAGCTCGAACCGGCGTTCAACCCTTCCGTATCACCGCCCATTAAATTGCACACATCGGGATTCGCCCCGGAGCTATAAGCGTGGTGCGCCCAGCCGTGCATATACTGGTTCTTGATTTCCACGTGGGTAGCATTCGCCGGCATGGCGATGTAGCTTTCCTTGGAGTTTCCGGTTCCACTGGCATACCAGTACAGATCGGTCCATTCCAGATTGTCGAGAATCACATAGGTAACGGGCGCAAGCTGCAACACCGGATGGCAAGTCGAGGAGGAGGCTGCCGTGGTTGCGTTGCCACAGAGATTCCCCGCCGCCCCACCTGGATCAAGAATCGGTCTGGTCCACGAACTGCCCGCGTACCAAGTCTTGTCTACGCCGATATACAGCGGACTGGCAGAAGTGCCGCTTTCGCGCCAAGTCCAGGGGAAGTCGGCCGCTCCGCAGGTGGCGCCGCCCTTAAAAATGAACTGGTCCCCGGCAAGGGTGCACGAACCGGAGCCGCAATTCATCCCCCCAGAGCCGTTGGCGATGTCAATGGTCCCCGGCCCGACGCCTTTCACGGTCCCGGTCATCCCTGGGGCATGTGCCCACGGTGTCAATTTCGTTGTGCCGTTGTTGTTATCACTGCCAGTGGAACAATCGATGTAGTACGTAGTGCCGGCAAAACCACTGACAGATGCGGCCACCAGGACGAACAGAAAGCAGAAACAGAGAGCTAGACGCATATTCCTCGCCATTGTACGAAACTTTTGGCAGACTACAGGGCGTCGCGAAGTCACGCAATATCACTCCCGTAACTTACCATAGGGCATCCAGGTAATCGGCCCAAAGTCACTTGCGGAAAGCCAAGGACCGGGACGACTGGAATGCGCAATCCTTTTGTACCTGATCGCGCCCGCGAACGGCATAGGGGAAAAAGCTTAATTCCGCCGACGATTTGCTCCCGGGACGACTTAAGGCCCAAAACCCAGGAACCGCAATGGCCACCTGCCCTCACCGGCTCGCTCTCGACCCGGTCTCCGGGCGCGGGGCAAACGCATATAGGGCCCACCCTAGTTCGTAGGGGCGGCACTCGAAGGCGACGCAAGGATTTTTCAGTACGGGCCGTGGGCTGGAGCCCAAATACAGGGAGAGCAACTCCTGCACCTGCGGCCACTTGCTGTCCAAATGGATGTTACGCCACACCAGCCCGCCTTCCGGGTAACGCATATCGAACCGGAGGAGATTTTCCGCCGGTATCCAGTGCAGGCCGCGGGCGATTGCGGCGGAGAACTTCAGATTTGTGACCTTTTCGAGCGCCAACAAAGCCATAGGCGCCATGCCGTGCTGATGAACGGAGTACACGGGGTAGGGGCGGGAGACCCGGCCGGTAGCAGCGTCATAGTGCCACCACCATTCGCCTTGGGGCCCCTGCAACCGAACGATCGCCTCGGCGCACTCCTGGGCGCACTGGATCGCCTCGGTGTCGCCATAGGCTTGTCCAAACTGGGCCAAGGCATAAATCGGATACACTTGGTCGGCAAAACAGCCGGCCCTCCCCCGCAGGCGTCCGGCTAGCGACCCCGCGGCTGCCAAATGGCCAAAGATTCCGTAAGGCCCTTGATTCGCTTTCAAGAGACCGTATACCGTAGCCGACAACCCGTCCAGATCGGGAATGGAGGATATGGCGGCCAGTTTCGCATGGGCAAGACCGGCGAGCATCCAAGCCAACTCGGTGGTCGAACCTTGCCGGGCGTCGTCAAACCGGACGAGCGCATTCCTAAGATTTAATTTGGGGCCGAGGCTCTCCAATCGTCCGGGATCAACCACGGCGCAGAGCCAGAGCAGCACCCCGAGGTCCCCGGCATACCGCACCCATCCCAAGTCGCTGGTCAGCACATCCATCACGGGCTCAATGCTGATCGGACTGGTGGAACCGCCGGTTTCCAGGCGATGTAGACCCAGCAGAGTCATCATGGAATAGCGGTGCGAAATACCCTGCTGCACGAGCTGGCCACTGGCATCCCGGCAGAGGATATTGCAAAAGAGCTGCCGCTCGGGATTGAACATCCGGGGCAGCCCGGCCTTCGCCAAGTCGACAATTTCGGCGATCAGGCTCTCGGTGCTGCCCGTCTCCGGAGACAGTGCTACGCCGTTGTTTTGGAGGTCTGGGTTCCGCATTCCTTTTCCACTATGGCGACAATATGGTTCACAATCGCTTGCAAGGCCGGGCGCTGGGCGCTGTCCATGATGGCCGGACGATGGCGCTGAACGAGGCTAACCTTTAGGGGCAAATCCGCTGGGGTCTCAATCATGACCAACCGGCCGTTGGCGGACAGGTAGCGGTCCACCGCGCCGGTTTTGCCGCGAAAAATGCTGTAGACGGGAACCCCCAGGGCCGCAGCCTCCCGGTTCATCGTTCCTCCTCCACTAATGACCAGGTCAGAATACCAAATCAAATTCAGCCCATCGACCACGTGCGAAGGGATGATCATACGACCGGAATCAAACAACTGCGGCCAGGTCACCTGGATAGCATCCGCCTGGCGTTGATTGCGCGGCAATAGAACGATCTTGACGCGGGGATTCTCGCGCAAAAACTCGACGGTTGCGCTAAAGAGTACATCGCTTAACGGGTTGTGATAGTGGGCTTCGCTGGCTGGGGGCCGCACGGTCACAACAATATCGTCGTCGCTGAGATGCAACTGCCGGCGGATGAGGGGATCGGGCTTAAACTGGGGAACGTATACATCTTCCTTAATTCCCGGATAGCGCAAGATCCGGTCCTCGGGCTCCTGTATCCCCTCGGCGGGAATCACTTCGGGGACCAGCACCCAACTGGGATGAATAATGGCCCATCCGGTGGCATGTTCGTAATCCCCAATATGCAAGGTAGGAATGCGCAAGGCGGTGGCCAGGGTCAACTGTGCCCGGGAGCCATGGGCTACCGCCAGATCAGGCCGATTTCTTACCATGAGCGGCAACAGTTGCAAAGCGCGGATCAAGACGCCAAACAGCTTCAGCAGCTTGTGCTTGCCATAGTGGTGACCAATGCATTTGCAATCAAAATGATAAAGCTCGACGAGTTCCTTCACTTGAAATGCATCCCGCGCCGTCAGGCGGATGCGATAGCCGCGCTGCTTCAATTCTTCGATAATGGGGGCAAAAAATGGGACGTGCGGCGAATTGTCCAGATCGATCCAGATTGTTTTTGTGGTGCGCTCCGCGCTGCGCGCAGCTTGCCGCGAGAGCGGCGCTTGCCCGGAAATCCGTCGGGTTGAGGTTGCGAGGGCCATGCTTCTCCGACAACTCAAAGATTACGCGTGCGATACGAAGCTATTATACGAGCCCCAACGCGGCAGGCACTGGCAGGGGTGCGACTTTAACGCCGTCCCCTGATACAACCCCAGATTTACCTTGTGAATTTGGGACACCATCCTAGAGAGTCAAACCGCCAGCCTGGGCCAAACCGCCCCGGGTAAAGTTCACCACCGCTTCGGTTACCCCCATCTGCTGCTCCGCCGTTAAGGCGGGGAACATGGGTAAAGAAACAATCTCGCGCGCCACATTCTCGGCTACGGGAAAGTCCCCCGCCGAATAATTCAAACCGGCATAGGCTTTTTGCAAGTGCAGGGGAATGGGATAGTGAATCGCCGTGCCAATGCCTTGCCCGGCCAATTCCTTCATCAATCCATCCCGATCGGCCACCCGGACGACAAACAGATGGTAAACCGCCCGCGCCCAGTCGGACTCATAGGGGAGCGTTACCAGTTGCGAGTTGCGAGTTGCGAGTTGCGAGTCAAAAAGCTCACGATAGCGCGCAGCCGCTGTTTGCCGGGCAGCGGTCCATGCCGGCAAATGCGTAAGTTTGACCTTCAGAAATCCGGCTTGAATCGCATCCAGTCGGCCATTGAAACCTTCCAGATCATGATAGTACTTTTGCGCCTGGCCGTGGTCGCGCAACATGCGCGTAATGCGGGCCAAGCCTTCGTCGTTGGTAGTAATGGCACCGGCCTCCCCGCAGGCCCCCAGATTTTTCCCCGGATAAAAGCTAAAGGCGGCGGCGCGGCCCATCGAACCCGCCTGGCGCCAGCGGTTTTGTTTCTTGGAGAAATATTGGGCGCCGTGAGCCTGGCAGGCGTCCTCGATCACCACTAAGCCATACAACTCCGCCAGCTCTTGAATCGGATCCATGTCCACCGGCTGCCCGTACAAATGCACGGGGACGATGCCGCGGACGCGTTTTTCCGTCTTGAGGCTGATGAGGCCGCCATCGGCGGCGCGGCGGCAGCCTGTGACCAAAAACTCCTCCAGCTTGGCCGGAGACATGTTGTACGTACGTTCGTCGATATCGACAAATTCCGGCGTGGCCCCCGCCTGCGAGATGGCTTCCGTAGTGGCAATAAAAGTGTTCGGAACCGTAACGACCGAGTCTCCGGGACCGATCCCGGCCGCTATTAAGGCAAAGCGCAACGCGTCCGTTCCGCTGCCTACCCCAACACAGTAACGCGTGTCGCAATACTGGGCAAAAGCGGCCTCGAATTCCTCCACCATGGGCCCGCCAATGAAGCCGGCTGTGGACAGGGCTTTTTGCACGACTTGCAGCAGTTCCGTTTCGAGCTCGCGGTGTGGGGTAATCAGGTCGAGAAAGGGAATTTTTGGATTCGTCATTGTCTTAAAAATTCTCCGAGACTTGGAACGAGCAGAAGTTGGGAAATTTAAAATTTGAAATTTAAAATTTCAAATTTACGGTTCGCGACTTCGCTTAGCGAAGGCTCTTCCCTACCCCGTTGGTCCGTGGTTAAGCGGTTAAACCTTCCGCAGGATACGGGCGGGATTGCCGGCGACAATGGTATTGGGGGGAACGTCCCGGGTAACGACGCTGCCGGCGCCGACGATGGCGTTTTCGCCAATAGTCACCTTGGACAGGATGGTGGAACCCGAGCCAATCGAGGCGCCTTGGCGGACCACGGTAGGTTCGACCGCCCAATCCTGCTCGGTCTGCAAAGCACCGTCGGCGGTGGTGGCGCGCGGGTAGGAATCGTTGATAAACGTCACTCCATGCCCGACGAAGACATTGTCTTCCACCACGACGCCTTCGCAGATAAAAGTGTGGCTGGAAATCTTGCAGCGGCGGCCGATTTTCGCATTCTTCTGGACTTCGACAAACGTCCCGATCTTGGTCTCATCGCCGATCTCACAACCATACAGGTTAATGAATTTGGCCAACTTGACGTTTTGTCCGAGTTTCACGTCCGGGGCAATCGACAAAAACTCGCTCATAACTGCACGAGCCCTCCACGGTTCTGCAGAGACTGTTCGGCCGCTTCCAGCATCCGCACCACCTGTAAGCCGCTGATCCCATCGTTGATGGGAGTCTTGTCCTCTTGAATACACTGGGCGAAATAGGCCAACTCCACCTTGAGGGCTTCTGCCTGCTCCACCTGCGGGGCCCACATATCGCCCGAGCGATAGCTGACCAGCAAATCGTAAACATTCTCCCGGGTAGCGATATCCACGCCTTTATCGTAAACCTTGATCTTCTCGTCGGCGTTCAGGTCGTTCCAGACCAGCATCTTCTTTTCGCCGCCAATCAGCGTAGTGCGAATTTTGACGGGAGACAGCCAATTGACGTTGATGTGGGCGATCACCTTGTCGGGGAAATAGACGGTAATGAAGGCAATGTTTTCGTGGCCGTTGAGGTGATTCTGTCCGGTGGCCACCAGGGCTTCCGGTTTGGATTTCAGCAGGTAATTCATGATGGAAAGATCGTGCGGCGCCAAGTCCCAGATGACGTTGATATCGTGCTGGAACAATCCCAGATTGACGCGCATGGAGTCGTAATAGAACAAATCCCCCAAGACGCCGTCATCGATCAGCGAGCGAATCTTGCGCACCGCCCCGGTGAACAGAAAGGTGTGGTCCACCATAATCTTGAGGTGCTTGCGCTCCGCCAGCTCAATCAACTCCTGCGCTTGCGCGGCATTGGCGGTAAACGGCTTCTCCACGAAGACATGTTTACCGTTTTCCAGTGCCGACTTGGTCAATTCATAGTGCAACCATACGGGAGTGATCACCGCCACGACATCGATCTCCGGCGAACGGATCACTTCACAGGGATCGGAGGTAAGGGTAATGCCAGGAAAACTCTTGCCCGCTCGTTTCAAGGCGTCCGGACTCTTATCGCAGATCATAGTGACCCGCGCGCCATCCAGGCCGGCAAAGTTTCTGACAATGTTGGGACCCCAATAACCGTAGCCAATTACGCCAACACGAAGCATAACGTTCACACTCCAGACGCACGCCCAACCCGAAAGGATTGGGGAATGTAAAACCGGATGGAAGGAGGACGGTACTCAGCGTACGCGGGAAACAGCGGAGGGCCCAACCATGATGCCACCTTAGTAAGCGCCATCACCGGAAACTACAGCGAGGGGCGTGCGCAGCAGAATTTCAAAATCCAGCAAGATCGACGATTTTTCGACGTATTCCAAATCCAACCGGACCATCTCGTCAAAACTCAGGCGGCTGCGGCCATTCACCTGCCACAGGCCGGTAATTCCCGGCTTGGCCTCAAAGAGCCGGCGACGATGCCAAATATCGTATTTTTCCACTTCGTAGGGGACCGGCGGGCGCGGCCCGACCAGCGACATGTCCCCCAGCAACACATTGATCAATTGCGGAAACTCATCCAGGCTGGTGCGCCGCAGAAAACGTCCGACCGGAGTCACGCGGGGATCGTTGGTGATCTTAAACACACCATTGCCCTTGGCGTCCTCGTGTTGGGTGCGGCAGTTGCCCGCAATAAATTTGCTGACATACTCCTGGTGGATCTTGGGGTCGTTGTCCGCATACATGGAGCGGAACTTCAGAAAGATAAAGGGCCGGGCATAGTGCCCGATCCTCCGCTGGCGGAACAGAATGGGACCCTTCGAGGTCAGCTTAATCGCCAAGGCGATGGCGGCAAAGACCGGGGAAAACAACACCAAGGCGAGCAGGCTGCCCACAATATCCATGGCACGCTTGACCGAATGGGTCATCTTCTTTTCTTCCACCCGGCGCTGCAAGTCGGGGTACAGCGTCAGCTTGTCAGCATCGCTGGAATCGCTCTCGCCATCCGGATACACGTAAACGGAAATCCGGATCTTCTCCGCCTGCTGTGGTAGTAACTGACGGCGGACCGCGGTAGTAATCCGCGAACGCAATACTTCCACCGCCGGAGCGGGAGGATCGGTGATTTCGGTGCACAGCATGGCCATGATCGCGCCGTCCTGATACCAGCCCACCACGTCGGTATCGCGGCTTTGCGAAAGCAGCAAAGTAGCCAAGCCGGCACGTACGCTGCCGCTCCCGTTAGTAGCCAGCGACACCCCACCATCGAGCAGAATCAACAGAAAGGGCCGGCCGGACCGTTCACTTCTTCGCCGTTCCAAGCGCAGGGTACGAGTAAATTCCTCTTGGCCCAGCAGCGAGTCCTGTCGCTGGGCGGCGTCATTTTCTTCCCGCTCCATAAAGCGGGCAAACAAAGTCGATTTACGCTTTAGTGTCTCCGAACGAGCCGCGCTCATAGTCTTATTTACCTGGGTCCCATAGCTATGCTGCACTGCCAACTCGCGCCTATCGCAATTCAGTGGTGCAGGAATTACCCGCCACGCTCCGAGCCGTCTTTGCCCGGGCAAGGTCGATTTTGAATAAAGCTTCGCTATCGTGAGTCACATCGCCGGGGACTCCCGCTGCGCAGCTATGTTGCTTTAAGTAAGCTAGTTAGAAGACGAAGGCCGACTTGAAGACGAAATCAGACCAGAAATCCGAGTTCATCGCAACCCATTAGAAATGCCTACCGTTCGACTTCTACGCAGGAAAGTGCATTTAGCTTACCATAGTAGCTGCTGGTTTTTAGATGCGGCAACTCACCTGGGGTTGCAGATTTTAAGCCTAAGTGACCTGTTATCTTAGATTAATCTTGTCGAAACAAAACGAAGTTGGGAAAGGAATTGCACTCGTGGAAAGGATTTCCTGTCCTCTACGTGATTTCCTAGTCTAGACAGGTTAGACAGAACTTCGGGAGCATCTCATCCGACCTAAACGAAACCAAAATGCGGGCTGGACGACAAGAGTAGCACCACGCCTAAATAGCTTACAAATAACGGTTTGCCGCCGCTGCCCTTCGGCGGCAAGCAGCCCGAGGCTTCCCCTTGAGGCACCCCCACGTCAGGCGCCTCTCCTGGCGGTTTGCGGTTTGCAGTTCGCAGTCGCGGCAGCCGGACAAAAGGCCTCTAAGCACAAACCCTACCGTTCGGCTGCCGGCAGCTTGACCTTTGGCGTGGGGCCGGGACTCCAGATTGACGGTGGCCGAAGCTAGGCCTATCTGGCGTGCTTGGCCGACTCCACCGCTTCGTGCATCTCCCGTTCGGCTTGACGCAGGAATTGTTCGGCCTTTACCGCGTGGCCACCCATATCGTAGCTATTTGCGGCGCGCAGATGTTCCATCTCGTGGATGGCATCTTGGATATGGCCATGCGCGGCCTCCAGGTCGTGCCAATCATGGACTCTTTCGGCAACCGCGTAGCCAGCAACAACCAGCAGAACAGCAGCGAGAAACAACAAGAATTTCTTCATAGTCCGCCCTTCCCGGAATCAGTCGATTCCGGAGGCAATTCTAGCGTGCCGGGAACATCCAGGCAAACCGCGTCCGGGGGCCGCGTTGGGCTGATAAGTGCGATTCCGCAAAAGAGCGCGGCGGATGCCGCGCTCCTGTAACCCTTCGCTGCAGCCCGATGCGGAACACAAATCCGGTGGGCGAGAGAAGTCAATCCGGGTTAGCTGAACTCGCCGCGGATATAGTCCTGCGTGTGCTTATGAACCGGAGATCCAAAAACCTGCTTGGATTGGCCGAATTCGACGAGGTATCCGGTGCGCCCGCCTTGCGTAGTATCCACATAGAGAAAGCCGGTGTAATCGGCCACACGCTGCGCCTGTTGCAGGTTATGGGTGACAATGGCAATGGTGAAGCGCTTGCGTAGCTCCAGCATCAGTTCCTCGATCTTACGGGTGGCGATGGGGTCCAGCGCGGAGCAGGGCTCGTCCATCAGCAGGACTTCGGGTTCGGTAGCGATGGCGCGCGCGATGCAGAGGCGCTGCTGTTGCCCGCCGGAAAGCGAAAGCCCACTCTTGTGAAGCTTGTCCTTCACTTCGTCCCAGAGAGCCGAGGCGCGCAGCGCCTGCTCGACTTTTTCCGCCTTGTTTCCCTTAAATCCGTTCAGGCGCAGACCAAAGGCCACATTGTTATAAATGCTGGTGGCAAAGGGATTGGGCTGCTGAAAAACCATGCCGATAAAACGGCGCACCGCCACCGGATCGATCGCGGCATCGTAGATGTCGCGTCCGCGATAGCGGATGTGGCCGGAAAAGCGAAAGCCGCGCACCAAGTCATTCATCCGGTTGATGCAGCGCAGAACCGTGCTCTTGCCGCAGCCCGACGGTCCAATGAAGGCCGTGATGGCATGTTTCCGGACCGGAATTACGGTATCGCGTACCGCTTTGAAGGTTCCATAAAAGAGTTCGCGAATGTGACAATCGACTACCACGTCCTCGTGGTGAATCAGTGGGGAGTCCGCCGGGGAGTTCGGATCGGATAAAGGAACCGGGTTCGTTGCCATGACCAATATCTCCTAAGACTGTTGCACCTGACGGCCGGAAAGGCTCCGTCCGATCAGGTTGGCGGCCAAGACCAGTAGCACGAGGACCAGAGCGGCGGCCCAAGCCAGCTCCACTTGGTTCTCAAACGGCATTCCGGAAAAGTTGTAAATCAGAACGGCCAAGGAAGCCGTGGGGCGCATCAGCTGCGCCCGGCCATGCGACCAGAGCCAGTAATTGCTGAAAAGCGCGGTGAACAACAGAGGCGCGGTTTCGCCGGCGGCGCGCGCCACCGCTAGCATGATGCCGGTCAGAATACCGGGAATGGCAGTGGGCAGCAGCACCATCCAGACCGTTTGGGTAGGAGTGGCGCCCATGCCGATGGCGGCTTCTTTCATGCGGGAAGGCACCATGCGAATGGCGTCTTCCGCCGTCAACACGATGGTCGGCAACATCAGAATGGAAAGCGCGATGGCCCCGGCAATGGCCGAATATCCGCCGGTGGTCAATACAATGGCCCCGTAGGCGAAGACGCCAGCCAAGATCGAGGGAAATCCCGTAAGCACCTTGGCGGAAAAACGCACGACTTCCGCCAGTTTGCTATGACGATTCTGGGCCAGATAAACGGCAGTCATGACACCGACCGGGACGGTAGCCACCACGGCCAAACCAACCATCAGAAGCGTCCCGATAATCGCATTGCCAAATCCGCCGCCACTTTCCATGGCCGAAGGCGGCAACTGGGTAAAGACCGCGGTGCTCAGGCGCTTGCCGCCGCGCCAGGCCAGCATCCAGACGACGCTGACCAGCGGCACCAAGGCCGACAGGGTCATGGCGGTCACCAGACCGCTGAGCAGAAAATCCAGCAGGGTGCGCGGCCGGCGCAAGGAGTGCTCCAGTTGCCCAAAATCGACCCCGGCAAACGGATCGGAGACACCCAGGTTATTTGTCGGATTGGCAGTGGCCATGGCTTTACTCCGCCGCGCTTTGCGCGGCACGCTGCAGGATCATGGCGCCCACGATGTTAACGATTAGCGTAATGGCCAGCAAGACCAGCGCCGCATACATAAGAATGCCAACTTCCTTAGGGCCCGCCTCCGGGAAGTGATTGGCCAATAGAGCCGCCAGAGTGTTGGCGGGAGAGAACAGGGAAACACTGATCTGGTTCGAATTGCCCACGAGCATGGCCAAGGCCATGGTTTCGCCCAGCGCGCGCCCGAAGGCCAGCACCATGCCGCCGAAGATGCCGCGCGAGGCGGTGGGCAAAATGACGCCAAAGATCGCTTCCCAGCGCGTCGCGCCCAGGCCATAAGCGGCCATGCGCAACTTGGGAGGAACCGAAACCAGGGCATCGCGGCTGATCGCCGTGATGGTGGGCAGGATCATAATGGCCAGCACCAGCACCGCCGGCAGCACCCCGGGACCACTCAAATCGGTGGAGAACAGGGACATCCAGCCCAGCTTGAGGTGCAGCCAGTTGCAAACCGGGCGAATCAGCGGAATCACGACAAACAGGCCCCAGAGGCCATAGACCACGCTGGGAATGGCGGCCAGCAATTCGATCAGCGTTTTTAGCAGATCCTCGACCTTATCCGGAAGCTGCGACCAGAAGGGATGGAGGTGAAGATTTACCGTGCGCAAGGCCGCAAAGATCGCTCGTCCCATGAAGCCTTCACTCAGGAAAAGAGCGGCCGCCAAACCGAAGGCGGTGCCAAATACCAGAGCCAGGATGGAGGTGTAGAGGGTTCCCCAGATTTCTCCGGCAATCCCGTACTGGCCGGCGTTGGCATCCCAAACGCGGCCGGTCAGGAAGGACAATCCTTCGTGGCGCATCGCCGGGTAAGCCGAGATGGCAATGCGCAAGACGATAAACGTGACCAGCAGAATGGTGCCGGCGGCAAACAAAAAGCTGAGGCGACGGAAGGCCGCGTCGGTCCAGGTCTGCCCACGCGTCGGAGCTTGCGTGATTTCGCCCGGTCGAATGGCGAAGAGACCGCCCCGCTCCGGAGCGGCTATGGGAGCCACGTGACTGTTAGTCGCCATCAGGCCATCCTTGGTGCATTAGTTCGTGATCGTCTGCACGGCCGCCAGGGCCTTGCCGGAGACAATGGCCGGCAGCGGAATATAGCCCATCGCCTCCGCATCCTTCTGTCCGTCGGTCAGTCCGTACTTCAACATGTCCTGCAACGCCGCCAGCTTCTTGGCGTCGGGATACTTGCGATAGCAGATCAGCCAGGTATAGGTGACGATGGGATAAGCGTCAGGGGCCGCCGGGTCGGAAGCCCAGGCGATCAGGTTGGCGGGCAATTCGGTGGAAGCCAGCGCCGCCTGTCCCGCCGCGATCGAAGCCGCAACATACTTGCCGGCTTTGTTCTCCAGCGTAGCGGTAGTCAGTTTCTGGCTATTGGCGTAGCCGTATTCCACATAGCCGATGGAACCGGGAGTCGTTTTCAGACTCGCGGTGACGCCTTCATTCCCTTTACTCTTGGTGCCCACCGGCCAGTTCGGCATGGTGTTGGCGCCCACGCTCTTGTTGAACTCATCGCTGACGGCGCTGAGATGCTTGGAGAAGACGTAGCTGGTGCCACTCCCATCGGCGCGCACCACCACGTTGATCGGCAGGTCGGGCAGTTTGACTCCAGGGTTCGCCGCGGCAATCGCCGGATCGTTCCACTTTTTAATTTGGCCCAAAAAGATTCCGCTGTAGGCTTTGCGGGACAGCTTGAGGGCGGGAACGCCGTCCACGTTATAGGCGATCACAATGGCGCCGGCGGTCATGGGCAGCAACTGCACTCCGCCCGGCACACGAGCCATTTCTTCTTCGCTCATGGCGGCATCGCTGGCGCCAAAGTCGACGGTATGGTCAATTACGCTTTTCTTGCCGGAACCGCTGCCCACAGACTGATAGTCCACCTGCACATCCTCGTGGGCGGCGCTGTAGGTTTTAAACCACCTGTTATAAAGAGGCGCGGGAAAGCTGGCGCCGGCTCCCTGGAGTTTGACACCTTCGGCAGAGGCGGCGGACTTGCTGTTGCACGAGGATAACAAGACGGTGAGTACAACAAGGGCAAGTGCGGCAGTCCAAAGACGGATCTTCATAAGACATCTCCTAACCAGTGCGCAAACTGAAACAGATTCGCCACAGAGACATGGAAGCATGGAGAAGAGAGAGAAGAAATTGAAGTTGGGGTCCCGCTTCTTGAGGTTCTCCGGTGTCTCCGTGCCTCCGTGGCGAATCTAGGCACAGGTTAGCGAGGGAATGTTACGGGGAGATTAAAGGAACATCAATGCTAGGTTACGAAACGCGGAACTCCGTCGCGAAATCATTCCAGCCGTTTGGAATTGGCGGGGGCATTGATCCGAGTCGCCGAAGCGGAGTTCGCGGCCATGGACGGGGTGGCGGGCGCCGCGGCTGGCTGAACCGCACGGGCGACATCGAAGACTACCGCATTGCGCCGCGGATTGAAGCGTCCTTCGGTCAGGTAAGTGGCCGCCAGAACACCGGTAAAAGCCGGATGAAGCAGGGCCAGAGGCAGCACAAACTTCTTGGTCTTGAGCACCGCTTCCAGTACGCCTTGGAGGTGCCGGCTGCGCGGCAGGTTCCCTGGAGCCTGAGGAATCACAAAGGAAGAATACCGTAGCTCGGGATGCTTACGCCCATAGGCGGCCAGCGAGCGGGCCACTTGCTTGGGGGTAGTAATGCCGGCATCGGCCAGCAGGTCACGGTGAACCGCGTGCGGGTAATAATCGTTCAACACCGCGCGGGAAAAATCGGCGCAATTATGAAACAGCAGGTTGAAATGACTTTTATTCCCCTGCGCGTTGAACCGCTCAATAAGCGCATCATCCTGCTGGGAACTGGTGGCTATGGAGAATCCGTAGATCCGCCGATCATAGGCGGAACCCACCAGACGCCACCACGGCATCGTGGGCTCAGCTCCGTCGCCTGCCTCCGGTACCAGCCATTGCAAATGGTTCCGGCGATAGGTTTCGCGCAGTACTCCCACCGCATGGGAGTCGGCGAAGGACGGAATGTCCCGCATATTCTCGACCGCGTACAAATAAGGAAGCAGCGGGATGGCGATCCAGTCGTAACCCCCAAGACCGTGATAGCGGCCGAGGACCACCCCGGGTTCCCCCGGTTCGCAGCGGCGCAACCGGGTGGGCGAGGCGGCGCAGACCCCCGTGAGATAAATCGCCGAGTGGCCAGTCGGAGTCAAATCGCCATATCTGCTGCCGAGCGACTCTTCCAATAACAATGCGGCCTCCGCATGCGCCGATGCGAGGAGAGCCGCGAAAACAAAAATAATGGCCCATACTCTGATTCGCATAATGAATGATTGCCTATACACTTGTCACGGCAGCGAGGCCGGACGACTGCAATGTTCGCTATAGGAATTCTAAGTTGCTACTCGGATTACGGCAAACTCCAATCACCCCGGCGGCTAGACAACTTCGGACTAGGCTTGCTTCGCTTCACGAGGGACTTGTGGGTAATTGCAAGGCCTTTACAAACCTCTGGGTTCGTATTGTCAACTATTCCTGGCCTTATGCTAAAGTTCACCATGGAAATGGGACCCATATCCTGGAGGAACGTGCCGTATGAAAACCACAGGCAACACCATTCTGATAACGGGCGGCGGTTCGGGCATCGGCCGCGGTCTGGCAGAGAGCTTCCAAGCGCTCGGCAACCAGGTCATCATAGCGGGCCGTCGCCAGCAGGCGCTTGACGCGACCACCGCCGCCAATCCGGGCATGCGATCCATCCGCCTCGACATCGACAATCCCGCCGACATCCGCTCCTTTGCAGAACAGCTGACAAAGGACCATCCGGCGTTGAATATTCTGATCAATAACGCGGGAATCATGCGCGAGGAAAACCTGCAGACCCAACCGGATCTGGCCGAGGCGGAAGCGATCATCCGCACGAACCTGCTGGGTCCCATACGGCTGACGGCGGCGCTGCTCCCGCAACTCCGGAAGCAGCCCTACTCCGCCATCATGAATGTCTCCTCCGGCTTGGCTTTTGTTCCGTTAGCTCCGGCTCCCACGTACTGTGCAACCAAGGCTGCCCTGCACTCCTACACACAGTCGCTCCGCTATCAGCTTAAGGGAACCACCACCGAGGTTCTCGAACTGATCCCGCCCTATGTGGCCACCGAGCTGCTGAATGGCGCTTCCGATCCGCGAGCCATGCCGCTGGATAAATACATTGCTGCAACCATGGAAATTCTGAAGACACAATCCACGGTGACCGAGATCTGCGTGGAACAGGTTAAGGGATTGCGTTTGGCGGCGGAGAATGGCCGTTACGATGCCGTCTTTTACGGGCTCAACGATGGTTGGAGCAAGTAGAGGCGGTTTTACTACGGAGTTGCCGAAATGGAACGCCAGGCAAGGGCAGGGCTTGACGAAGGACGGCCGGTGAGAGTGCTTTGTTACTGAACGCCCATGCCGATTGAGGAAGCCTTAGAGTTCCAGAGGTTCTCGCTTAATCCGGCTGAAGCAGTATAAGTTTCCGAGACCCGCTGAGATTTTTCTTCGACGCGGAATTGCAGGACCAACTGCTCCATATCAGCGGCCAATTGAGTTAAGGCGCGGCAGGCCTGGGCGGATTGTTCCGCGCCAGCCGCCGAGGTCGCAGCAATCTGCGCAATCCGTTCCACGCTTTCATTGACGCTGTCGGTAGCGGACTCCTGTTGCGCTGCCGCCGTGGCAATTTGGGCAATCAGATCGCCCAGACTCTCCGCTGTTTGGATAATCCCATCCAGGGCCTTGGCGGCCTCCGCGCTGATTTCGACTCCACGCCCCACATTGCTGGTACTGGCCTGCATCTTCTCCGCCGCCTTGTGGGTTTCCGCCTGCATGGAGGCAATCATTTCCGTGATTTCCTTGGTGGCCTTAGTCGTGCGTTCCGCGAGTTTACGGACCTCATCGGCGACCACCGCAAAGCCCCGGCCCTGCTCCCCGGCGCGAGCCGCTTCAATGGCCGCGTTCAAGGCCAGCAGGTTCGTCTGGTCGGCAATCTCATCGATCACGGTGATGATCTTACCGATCTGGTCGGAATTCCGGCCTAATTGATGGATGGTATTGGCGGATTCCGCTACCGATTCCGCAATGCCATTCATGCGGATCAGCACGTCTTTCATGACCTTGCCGCCATGCCGGGCCTTCTCCGTTGCCAGAGTGGCCGCGTTGGCGGCGAGTTGCGAGTGCCCGGAAACCTGCTGGACCGTAGCCGCCATTTCATGCATAGCGGTAGCCACGACCTGGGTTTGATCGCGTTGCGTTCTGGCTCCGTCAGAGCTTTGCATGGCGGAAGCGTAGAGCTCCGTGGCCGCCTTGCCCAACTGCTGCGAGCCGTGATGTATGGATTCCACAGCGCCGCCCATGACCGTCACCGCTTGGTTCAGTGATCGGGCCAAAGAGCCGATCTCATCTTCGGAATGGATAGTAAGAGTCTGCGTCAGATCGCGCGCCGCAACCGCTCCCAGTACCACCACGGTCTGTTGCAGCGGGTTGAGCACCTGGCGTATCGAAAGCAGGCCAATGGCCGTCAAGACCAAGAAGCCCCCCAAGCACGCCCCCAGCCCGACCAGGATGAGCCGGCTCCCCGCTGCCCGGCTGGCTTCATAGGTTTGCTTGACCGCCTGCTGCTGTTGCGGGATGAGTTGGTCGACTGGCTTGGCCAAGCCCGATTGAATCGCGGGCCACTCGTCTTCCAGCATCGAAGCCAGAACTTTCTTGTCCTCACTGGAATAAACACTGGCCAGTTTTCCAGAAAAAGCGGCGAACGCGGGAATCGCCTGGTCGATCTTCTCCACCAGTTGTTGAGTATCCGCCGATACGCTATTCCCGTTCATGCGGCCCTTGAAAATTGCCCATTGTTGCGGAATGTCGGCGCTGGCTTCCTTCAATTGATTCAAGGAACCAACCGCGGGCATCTGGTCCAGCAACACCCCGGCCATGCGGAAGCGAATCTCCTTCAGATCGCGGTCAATCGCCTGAATGGCGGTTACCGGTTCGACCCGCTGTTCGTACACATCGGCCAACGACCGAACCCCTCGGTTCACGCTGTAGATATCAACCGCGGTCAACACGGCTAACACCGCACCTATGAGGGTCAGTGCCAAAAACAGCTTAGCCTTGAGTGTCTGCCGCATCTTTGCTTCTCCAACGACGGGTTCTGCTTGAGCCGACTTCCGCTGCCAATCGTCCTCGGCGTTTGATGTTATCTATTCCACCGGGAGGCCCTTGGTCTTCCATTCGGGAATCCCGCCACGGAACCAATACACCTGCTTGTAGCCCACCTTAAGTGCGGCACTGGCGGCTTTATAGCTCTTCCAGCATTCCGGACCGTTGCAGGAGAAAATCACGGGAGCTGTTTTCGCGGGCAGCTTGCTGAGATCAAAGCTATCGTCGGCTGGATTATAGTTTGGCGCCTTGATGCTTTTCTCCTTGTAGGGAACGTTTTTGGCGCCCTTGATATGGGCCTCCGCATATTCGTTGGCTACGCGCGCGTCGATCATGGTGGCGCCTGAGTCCATCAGCGATTTGGCTTTTGCAGCATCCACCACGGTGGCGCCCGCCAAATGGGTCGGGGTTTCCGCGGCCAACGCGAAACCGGCGCTCAATAAACAGAAAAGAGTGAACAGCACAATACTGCGGCAACTGGCGGCCATGGGCTTCATGCAATACCTCCCAAGGGAAATTCAGGCGTACTCGAATGAACAATCGGCTGCAAGCGCTTCGACCTTGAGAGTTGCCTGTAACGATTAGCCACGAAATACATTAATTTTCGTTAAGTAATGTCTGAGTGCCTTCGGTCAAAACGCAATCACGCCTCGCAAGATCAGCCAGAGCGAAGCCGTACCCACAAGGAGCCATAGAATCACGCCCTGGAGCAGCGGGCGTATGCCGACTTGTTTGAGCGTGGCGCGGGACAGGCCCGTTCCAATCAGGTACAGGGTGGCCGTCAAACCCAGCTTTCCCAGATTGCTGAGTGCCTGAAAGTAGTGTGCGGGCAGCGGGAGGTAGCTGTTGGCCACCGCGGCCAGACAGAAGAAGAGAATGAACCAGGGCCACTGAATGCGCTTGGCGCTACGGCGAACGGCCGCCGTTCCCACGGAGAGAGGGACAATCCAGAGCGCGCGCGCCAGCTTCACCGTGGTCCCCACCACCAGGGCAATGGACCCGTAGCGCGCCGCCGCTCCCACAACCGAACTGGTGTCATGAATGGCCAAGGCCGCCCAAAGTCCGAACTGTTGTTGCGAAAGATGAAACGCCCATCCGAGTCGAGGGAAAGTCAGCAGTGCGACCGAATTCAAAACGAAGACGGTGCCCAGGGACACTGCCATCTCCTGATCTTCCGCTTCCAGGATGGGTCCCATGGCGGCAATAGCGCTGCCTCCGCAAATCGCCGTGCCCACAGTGATCAGAAATGAGGCCGTATTTTTTACTTTCAGCGCCTTGCCCAGCAGAAGACCGACGGTGAGGGCAAAGGCAATGCTGAACGCGGTGTAGACGAAACCGGTTCGTCCCGCCCGCATGACCTCGCGCAGATTCATGCCAAACCCGAGCGCGACCACCGAAGCTTGCAGCAGAAATTTCGCCAACTGTTTGCTGTCGAAAGAATAGGGATGGACAAAAGACAACCCAAAAGCCAGGCCCAGCGCCAGCGCGATGGGAGGGGAGACAAAGCCGCTGGCCGCCACGATCAACCCGCAGAAGAACAGGGTCTGAGTCTTCATGGATGGAGAATAGCCGACGCGCGGCGATTGGCCTAAACAGTAATTCTTATGAGAGATGAACTCTGCTTATGAGCCTTCTTCCATGACGCTCTTCCGCACCGCGCGCAGAAAAAGCAGAAAGGCTCCCGCCGGACCTGCTGGCTCCGGGCCGCGCGGGAGAACGATGGAGAAATGCCGTTCGATCTTCATCCCCTGAACCGTGAGTTCATTCAGCGTGCCCAGTTTCAATTCCTTCTGGATCGCCCGCCGCGCCACAAAGCCGATGCCCAAGCCGGTTTCCACGGCGGATTTGATGGCCTCGGTGGAATCCAGCACCATGACGATGTTAGCCCGCTTCAGGCGCACGCCGGCCCGGCGCAGGGCCGCCTCGACGACGCGGCGCGTGCCGGAACCGTCCTCGCGCAGGATTAGCTTTTCCTTCGATACCTGCTCGGCGGAAATCACTTGCCCTCCCCATTCATGATGAGCGGGAGTGATGACGCCAATCTCGTCGGCCAGGAATCGTTCGATCTTCAGATCACGGCGCAGCGATGGACCTTCAATCAACCCCAGGGCCAGGCTCCCGTCCAATACCCCACTCACAATTACAGCGGTATTGGCGCCCAGCACGGACAAACGAATCCCGGGCTGCGCCAGTTGAAAATCGCCCAGCAACCGCGGCAAAACGTATTGCGCGATGGTGGTGGAAGCTCCAATTCGCAGTTCGCCGCGTTCTTCGCCTTTGAATCTTCCCATTTCCGCTTGCGCGGCCATAACCAGAGCAGCCATGCGGCGCGCGTGGGTGAAAAGAATTTTCCCGGCATCGGTCAAGGCGATCCGGTTGCCACTGCGATTGAACAGTTGCACGCCCAGTTCCTCTTCCAATGCTTTGATTTGGAGAGTAATCGCCGGTTGGGTCAGGTAGAGAGCCTCGGCGGCCTGCCGGAAGTTCAATTTCTCCGCGACCGTACGAAACACTTTGAGTCGAAAGTTCTCCATAGAGCTAAATCGATACCAGTTTAACTGCTACCCCGATCAGGGCGATGCCTGCGACTGTAGCCAGGGAGACGCTAATACCCGGCGAACGGCGATGCGCGTCCGGCAACAGATCGCCAGTGGCCGTAAAGAGGAAAAATCCGGAAGTCACACCGAGAAACAACGCGAGCTGATGAGAAGATAACGCGAAGCACACGACCAGGGCACCGCCCACGATGGGAGCCAGCGCGTCGGCCACCAGAAAAGCCAAGTCCTTTTTGCCGGCCGCCGCGCCCCGAGTCACCAGAAGAATGGTATTTAATCCATCCGTGAAGTCATGGACGATAATGCCCACGGCCACGACGATTCCTACCCGCCAGGAGATCAGCGTGGCGGCGGCGATCGAGGCTCCATCCATTGTGCTATGGGCAATCAGGCCGAGCGCGCTCATGCGGCCGATATGACGATCCGCTTCGCAGTCGCCATGGGGGCAGGCCTGCAAGGAGAGAGCCCGTTGGCCGAGATAGAAGACCAGGAAGCCGGCGACGGTCAGGGCCAGCACCCCGCGACTGGTCCAACCGCGCGCGCCGGCCGCATCGATCGCCTCGGGCAATAGATCGAAGAAGGTCGCTCCCAACAAGACGCCAGCGCCGAAACCCAGCAGCAAGTGGATGTGCTTGCGCGCACGCACCGCGAGCCAGCCTCCGATCAAGGTGGAAAGTGCCGCCAGTGCGGTAAGAAATAGGGGTCTCATGGTTATCACAGTTATACCTTATCCCGCGGGGCGGGAACGGAAGAGCCACCTCACGATGAATGCCAACGGCCATGGTTGAGGTAGCGCCGGCGTCTCGCCGGCTGTCGGTGCGGCCGTCCCGGCCGCACCCTGGAGTTTCTACCTTTGAAGTCGGTTTGGACATACACACAGGTGGAAGCACCGGGCTTTTAGCCCGGTGATCCGACGTTCATAGTCAGAGGGGCCTTTAGGCCGGTGTATGCTGTTCCGAGCAGTTTCAGAGGTGGCCAATGCCAATGGCTCCCAAAGAAGTTAGGACCTTCTTCCTAACCGCCGTGACCTGGGGACGGCATCTCCCTACTATCATGATCAGGGGGAAGCAAGGCTTATAACATCCCTGTGCATGTGGGCCAACGACCAACGGCGAACGACCAACTACGCGGCATTCACTACGGCCGGGAGCAAGTAACCATATAGCTATACAGGCCGATATTGCGGCTGGTCCCGTTCTGCCAGCCCGCGCTTAGCGCCGCCAAGTGGACATGGTCACTGGAAATTCGATGGTCCAGGGGCGGGCCCGGAGGGCGAGTGACATCGGGGCGCCAATCGAGCACGGCAAGTTGGCCGCCCGGTTTGAGGATTCGTTCCATCTCCCGAAGCACGGACGGCGTGTTGTCCAGTTCGTGCCAAACATTGGCCAACAAGGCCAAATCACAACTCTGCGCGGCTAGATGCGTTTCCACCGCGCTGCCCTCGACCAGTTCAATATTGGCCGGCCCCGCCGCGGCAAGCTTTTGAGCAATAAGCTTGAGCATGTCCGCCTGAAAATCGACGGCATACACTTTGCCTCCGGGCGCCACCGCGCTGGCGAGCGGCAAGGAGAAGAACCCGGTTCCGGCGCCGATGTCGGCCACCACCAAGCCCGGAGCGGCCCTCAGCTCCTCGAGTACTTCCTTCGGAGGAAGCCATTTCAACCGCTCGGGGTCCTCCAGTTTGTAGGCCTCGGCCACGGTAAAGACACGATTATTCATCTGTGCTTCTCCTACACTTGCAACACATCATCTTTGCGAGCCACGATCTCGTAGAGCACCGGGTTCACGAAAAAGCCCAGCAACAAGCGTGACATTAACCCGGCGACAATGACGATAGCAAAAGGCCGCTGCGTATCCGAACCGATGCCATGAGACATAGCCGCCGGCAGCAGGCCGAGACAGGCCACCAGGGCGGTCATCATAATCGGCCGCAAGCGCAGCAGCGAGGCTTCGTGGGTGGCATCGCGAATGCTCTTCCCTTCCAGGCGCAGTTTGTTGATGTAAGACACCAAAATCACGGCTGTCTCCACCGACACGCCCATGAGCGCCAGAAGTCCCAAAACCGAAGACACGCTGAACGGAGTGTTCGTCAGTTTCAGTGCGATCAGCGCGCCCACCGGTTCGGTCATCACAACCCCCAAGGCGATGGTGAAGGGAAACTTGAAATTCCCGTAAAGAGCGAACAGGATCAGGAAGATCAAGAGCACGGAGAGCGGCCCAATGATACTGAGCTGCCCTTTGGCGGCCAGAAACTGGCTATACTCGCCGCCCCAATTCATCCAATAGCCTTCGGGCAAATGCACGGCGGCATTGACCGCCTTTTGGCCATCGTTGACGGCGCGCTCCATATCGCGCCCCTCGATGCTGTACTGCACCCCGATATAGCGCGAATTGTCCTCGCGATAAATAAAGGACGCGCCGTTACTTTCCTTGATATCGGCGAGCTCTTTCAGCGGGATCTGCTGGCCGTCGGGAGTACCGACCAGCAAATCCCCAATCTGGGTGGGACTGCTGCGAAATTGCGGCTGCATGCGCACCACCAGATCAAAGAGCTTTTCGCCCTGCTCCACCTGGGTCGTGGCCTGGCCTCCAACCGCGGCTTGGATCACCGCTTCGACGTCGGACACATTGATGCCATAGCGCGCGATCTTCTCGCGATTCACATCGATCAGCAGACTCGGTTGGCCCAATTCCCGCACCACCGTCAGTTCGGTGAAACCGGGAACATGCTGCAGGACATTCTTGATTTGCATCGCTTTGTCTTCCAGGACATTCAGATCCTGGCCATAGACCTTGACGGCAAGAGAGCTTTTCAAACCCGTCAGCGCCTCATCCACCGCATCTTCAGCCGGCTGCGTGTAGTTGAAGATAATGCCGGGGAAGGTCGTCAGTCGCCGATCGATGGAGGCAATCAGCTCCTCTTTGGTGTGCGCGTCACTTTGCTTCCAGGCTTTGTCGCCATAGGGTTTGAGTCCGACGTAAAACTCGCAATTGAAAAATCCGGTCGAATCCGTCCCGTCATCGGGGCGGCCCAACTCGGAACCCACTTCGGTCACCTGCGGGTAAGACAGCAGAATATCGCGGACCTGCGGCGACAGCTTGGAGGCCTCTTCAAATGAAATGGTGTACGGCATGGTGGCGCGCACCCACAAAGCGCCCTCATCCAAATGCGGCATGAACTCGCCCCCGATGAAAGGCACGAGCAACAAGGTCAGACCAAAGATCGCCGCCGCTCCGAACAAGGTCCAGTTGCGATGATTCAAGCACCACTCGAGTTTGCCGGCGTAAAAGCGCTTAATCGCTTCATAGGGCCGGTTCACTTTTTCCGTTACGCCCTTCTTGAACCAGTAGGAAGCCAACACGGGAACCAGCGTCAGGGTCAGCACCAGCCCGCCCAGCAGGGCGAACGACATGGTGTCGGCCATGGGATGGAAGAGTTTCCCCGATGGTCCGCTCAACGCATAAATGGGCAGATAGCCGGCAATGATGACGGCCACCGAATAGAAGATCGGGCGATCCACGTCATGCGCGGCGGCCAGAATGACGTCGTTCAGCTTGTATTCCGTGCCGGAGCGCGCCGCCAGCTCGCGATAGATATTCTCCATCATGACGACCGTGCCATCGATGATGATTCCGAAATCGATGGCCCCAATCGACAGCAAATTGGCCGACACGTCATGCGCGTGCAGAAAGATGAAAGCGAACAACAGCGACAGGGGTATGGTGAGGGAGACGATGACCGCCGCCCGGAAGCTGACCAAGAAGAAGATCAGCACGATAAAGACCAGGATCATGCCGCGGATGAGGTTGTCCCCGACGGTATGCGTGGTCAGGCTCACCAGATCGCTGCGGTCGTAAAAGGGATGGATCTTGACGTCTTTGGGCAGCACCTGGCGATTGAGCTGCTCGGTCTTCTTCTCCACGTCTTGCAACACGGTTTGCGTTTGTTCCCCGCGCCGCATGAGGATGACGCCTTCCACCGCGTCATCGTTTTTCATAAATCCGAATTGCCCCAGGCGCGGCGCGTGCCCTATCTCGACTTGGCCAATGTCGCGCACGCGGATGGGCGTGCCTTTATTAGCGCCCACGACTATGTTCTCGATGTCCTTGGTGTCCCGCACCAATCCGAGACCGCGCACGTAATAGAACTGGCCGCCTTGCGAATAGAAGCCGCCACCGGCATTGGCATTATTGTTGGATAACGCCTGCATCACCTGCGGCACGGTTAAGCTATAGCCATACAGGCGCGCCGGATCGAGCAGCACCTGATACTGCATAACGGTACCGCCGAAGCCGGAATCGTCGGCCACGCCGCTTACCGACTTGTAGGCCCGCTCGACCACCCAGTCTTCAATGGTCTTGAGTTCCTGCGGACTGCGGTCGGGGCTTTCCAGCACATAGCGGTAGACCAATCCACTGGGACTGAACAGCGGCGCCAGCGAAGGCGTTACCCCGGAGGGAAGCTGGGCATCCGCCAGTTTCTGGAATACATTCTGGCGCGCGAAATAATCGTCGGTATCGTCCTGGAAGGTGAGGATGATATCGGAAAGCCCATACAGCGTGATGGAGCGCATCACCACGAGTTTGGGCGCGCCGTTCATCTCGACTTCAATGGGCAGCGTGACCAGTCGCTCCATCTCCTCGGCGGCATGGCCCGGCCATTGGGTGATAATTTCCACCATGGGCGGAGACAGATCGGGATAGGCATCCACCGGCATGCGGCGGAAGGAGCCCACGCCCCAGATGGTCATGAACAGCACCAGCATCAAAACCAGGAATCGTTGGCGGAGCGACATCTGGACGATGCGATGAATCATCCCGGTCTGTCCGTTATGTTGGTTGTCGCGAACTTGGTCGTCGGCTGTCATTGTTGTACCGAGTTGGCAAATTGCAGGAACAAGCTACCGTCGCCGACGACGCGCTCTCCGACGGCAACGCCGCTGACGAGTTGCGTGTTGCCGCCGTCGCTCTCCCCGAGAGTCACGGCGCGGCGGGCAAACTCGTTGTTCTGGTTAACCACATAGACGAAGGGCTGGTTCTCCGAATCGCGCAACACGGCCGAATTGGGCACGGTGAGGGCATTCTGCACGGTCCCAGCGCCTACGGTGGCGGTTACATACATGTCCTTCTTCAGCCGGTCTTGTGGGTTCTTGACCTCGATCCGCGCTTGCAGAGTTCGGGTATTGGGATCGAGCGCGGCGGCAATATAGGAAATCTTGCCGTGCAGCTCCGCCCCCGTTTCGGTGTCCATGCTCACGGTTACCGGATCGCCCACGTGAACGAAAGACAAGTCCTTCTGATAAACATTCGCCAGCACCCATACGGAACTCACGTCGGAGATGGTAAAGACCTGAGTGGCGCCGCCCTGGATCACCTGCCCCGGTGCAACTAGCCGTTCCACGGCTTCCCCGGCGATGGGCGCCAGCACGGGGATTTCCGAAGGCATCGGCTTACCCACCACTGCTTCCGGCTTGGCAATTCCCAGCACGCGCAACGACTGCTCGGCCGCACCCAGATCGGCGGAAGCTTGCGTCCGCACCGACTCGGCGGCTTCCAGGTCGCGCTCGGCTATGGCGTGATGATCGTAGAGATCTTGCGAGCGCACGTATTCCCGATCCGCCAACTTAAAGGCGTCGCGCGCTTTCAAGTAGTTTGCCAGCAACTGCGAATAGTCCGGGCTGGCCACGTACAGCAACGTCTCGCCCCGATGAACCTGCTGGCCCGGAGTGACCACGATCCGGCTGACCGGGCCGCCGATCTGGGCGATCACCGGAGTGGTGGCGTAGGCGTTAAAGGCCACCACCCCGGTCAAGCGCAAGCTGCGCGGAATCGACGTAGGCGCGATGGTCACAATCTGGATGTGGGCCATCTGTTCTTGCGGAATCTTGAACAGTTGCGCCTTGTCGCCGGAATCCGGCTTCGCCGCGCCCGAAGCCTGCTCCGCCGTCTTGCAGCCGAACATGGCCCCCAGCAGGATGACAACGGCCAACACCGGGAGATACCGCACGCGAGCGCTTCTTAAATCATGCATCATGGCAAAGTCCTCGTGCCTACCACCGCTTTCAACTGTTCGACAGACACTAAAAAGGTGGCTAAGGCTTGGCGATAGGAAAGTTGGGTGGAGCGATAACTACGCTCGGCATCGAGAAAATCGAGCAGACTGGCGGCGCCCCGTTTGAAGGCATATTCGCTGATCTCCAGCGAGTCCTGCGCCTGCTTCAGATATCCCGACTGATAGAGTTGAACAATTTTCTGGTTGGTGGCAAAGGCTTCGTAGTTGTTGCGCACGTCGGTCAGCACGGTGTCGGAGGCGGCCAGATTGGTCTCTTGCGCCTGCGTCAGGGCAAAACGGGTGCGCGCGATTTCGCCTTGGTTACGATCGAAAATCGGCAGCGGAATGGAAAAGCTGGCACTCAGCGAATTCTCATCGGAGAGGTGCGTGTAGGAAACACCGGCGGTCAAATCGACTTTCGAATTGGCCTTGGCCAGCGCAATCTGACTGGCCGCCGCCTGCACGCCTTTTTGCGCAGCCAGCAAATCCGGCCGCTGCTTTAAGGCCCGTAATCGCAGATCGTCCACATTGAGCGACAGCGGCTGAAATGAAAGCTCCCCTTCCACTTCATAGCCGTCCGGTACCGCGTCATAGCCGAGCAACTGGCGCAGACTGGCGAGCGCTTGCACCTTGGCTACTTCCGCACCGGAAACGTCGGTCTGAAATTGCAACAGCTGCAGCTTGATCTTTAGCAGATCGCCTTCGGCGAGGTCCCCCGCCTTGTATCGGTCTTCACTGATCTTGACCGTCTGCCGGAAGCTATCCAGATCTTTGCTCGCAAAGTCGAGGACCGACTGCGCCAATTGGGCGCCGATAAATTGCTGGGCAACGTTGAAGATCAGATTCCGCTCGGCATCGTCCACCTGATAGCGCGTTACCGCCGTGGCATCCCGGGCGGCATCGACACGACGCTGCCTTTTCCCGCCCCGCTCGAACAGGTAGCTCACTCCCATATCAAACTGCTGGACATTATTTAAGTTATCGAGCGTGAAATCCTGAGGACTAAAGATCGGGAAATAGAGTCCGTCCCAAGCCAACGTCGGATTGGGACGCAGTGACGCGGTGGTCTCCTGCGCCTGGCTCTGCTGGATCTGGGTGCGTTCGGCCTTCAGCGTATGGCTATGCGCCAGCGCCAGGTCGATCGCCTGATCGAGGTTGATACGGGGGGGCGCCTGAGCGGCTGCCAAGCCGGCCAAAAGCAGCGGCACCAGCCCCAGGGCCAGTATTCTTACAAATTTCCAATAACATTTTTGCATACGGACACCAATCATCGGTCTTACGTTCATGCTCAATATGGGAACCGCGACGCCGTGATCTAGCCAAATGCACCAGTGTCGAGAACCCCTGAAAAGATAAGGACCGCTAGCGTTTTAGGCGGAGATTGGGGCGGACGAATACGGAAGGCGACGACGGGGGACGCGGAACGTCTGATCACTGGCCGCAAAATAGAGGGTTCGACCGGGCCATCCATGGGCGGCAGAGTCACCAGCGACGCCGCTAGTGAGGGGGAATGAGCGCTGGCGCAGATGGTACAAAAGATATGTGGAGCTTCGGCCTTGCCCTGAACCACAGCGCCCGCATGTGCCCGGAATTGTTCGCCCAGCTCACAGACATGCACCGCTTGGGCGCAATTCATGACCAGGAGCAATACCGCCCATAGCCAACTCCATCGCGCCAAAGTCCGGGATTGCCTGCCCTGCTGCATCACGAAGCGAGCCTCTCGCCAGTCAAAATTTCCGGCTATCAGCTCAGTGTACTTCAGCTCCGGCCAGGGTGCCAGCGGGTATGGTCTTTGCTCGTTGGCCGAAAACGGCGTTCCACGTTCCACGTTTCTCGTTCCACGTTGAGCGAGTGGCGAGTGGTCAGTTGCGAGGTTTCCGCGCTCGCCACTCGCCATTCGCAACTTCGAGCCACGGAGCCCTTATGCGGCTTGACGGCTCTTAAAGCGGTCCACCACAGCGGGCTTGGTTAGTTTGCCCATAGCGTTTCGTGGAAGCTCATCAACCACGAGAAGCAAAGAAGGGATTTTGTACGATGCCACGCGTTCTTTGGCCCAACTGCGCAGGGAGGGCAAATCAAGCTCGCTGCCGGGGCGAAGAATAACAGCGGCGGCGACGCGCTCGCCCCACTCCGGGTCCGGAACTCCCACGACCGCGCATTCCGCAATGGCCGGGTGCTCGCGCAAGAGTTCCTCGACCTCCAAGGCCGAGAGCTTATTGCCGCCGGTCTTGATGATGTCGGAGTTCAGGCGCCCCAGAATGCGATATCTGCCGTTTTCGAAGAGCGCGACATCGCCGGTGCGAAACCATCCATCGCGAAAAGCCTGCGCCGTCGCTTCCGGCTTGCCCCAATATTCGGGGAAGACCGCGGGACCACGAACCTCAATTTCCCCCGGAGTGCCGGGTTCGACCAGATTTCCCGGTTCATCGACTAATTGCAGATCGACCCCGGGGAGAGGAGCGCCGACACTTCCGGGCAAGCGCTCGCCTTCCAGAGGATTCGATAAGGCCATGCCGATTTCCGTCATGCCATAGCGTTCGAGCAGGGTGTGGCCGCTGATCTGCTTCCAGTGGCCAAGCGTTGCGACCGGCAGCGCCGCCGAGCCCGATACCATCAGACGCAGCTTGGCGCAGGCTTGGCTCAGCACGGTCTGACGCTGCGGGACAGCCGCTTCCCAGGCCGCGATCAGTTTTGCGTAAATGGTGGGAACCGCCATGAACACGGTCAGATGGCCACCGGCGATATGGTCCCAAACGGCTTCCGCGTCAAAGCGCGGCAGCATGTCGCAGACCGCACCCGACCACAGGGCGCAAGAAACCACGTTCACAATGCCATGAATGTGGTGCAGCGGCAAGCAGAGCAGGATGCGATCCTCGGCGGACCACTGCCAGGCACGGACCAGGCTGCTCACCTGGGCCATGATGTTGTCGTGGGTAGTCACCACTCCTTTAGGACGACTGGTGGTGCCGCTGGTATAGAGGATCATCGCCCGCCTCCGGCTCTCGACCGAGGGCAACGGCGCTGCCGGGGAAGCCAATAATACCTCGTCGTACGACAGAAGCCGCAACCTGAGTTTTTGCGCGATAGGGGCCAGCAACTGTTGGCCGGCGGCATCCGCGACCAACAACGTTGCCTGAGCGTCGGCGATGAAGTATTCGAGTTCGGCCGCCGGCGTTCCCTGAGGGAGCGGCACCGCTATACCGCCGGCGCGCCAGATGCCCCACTGCACGGCGACCCAGGGAAAGCCGGGTGTAATCAGAAATGGAATCCGCGCCTCCCTAAGATCGTTGCGGCCATCGAGCAGGACCGAGGCCACCCGAGCTGACGCGTCCAGCAGTTGGTCATAAGTGAAGACACCCGCGGCATCGACAATGGCGGTGCGCTGCGAGTGAAGCTGGGCACGCATCACCAGCGGCAGGCCGCCGGTGACGTTCTCTGTCTCCATAACCACCTCGTTTGCTTCGGTAGTCTTCCGCCCCGGCGCCGAGGAGTGTCCGATCTCTTTGAGCGCCGAGGCGAAGGCGGCCAACCGCTTTGCCGTTCCCTTCACCGCGCCCGCGGCACGTGCGCGAGTGCTGCCTCCGCGCTTCCAGAACATGGCGACCCGATCCGCTAGATTGAGATGCGCAAAGTAGAAGACGCCGTCGACCTGCTCAATCGCAACCCGCTGTCCGATGGTTAAATTGTGTTCCTGCTTGCAGTGGCAAAAAATGCGAGCGCCTCCGGAGAGTTCGACCACGGCGATCAGCAAAGGCGCTTTGAAGCCTTCCGGTGCGGCGACCAAAGTCGTATAAGAGAGCACCGATCCGTGGCCCGGCACCTCTACCGGCTCGGTTTCCACAGGATGCTTGGGACAGATGCGAACGGGCGGCACAACCACCCATCCACAACGAGGGCAGCGGGACCCTTGAATCATCTCCATCAGGCCACCTGCTGCAGGATGGAGACCCAGTTGTTATTCGCCAGTCCCCCAATCGAATGGGCCAGGCCCACCCTGGCTTTGACTTGGCGACCGGGAGCGCGACCGGTAAGCTGCCATGCGATCTCGACGACTTGAGCCAACCCGGTGGCGGCCAGCGCGTGTCCCCGCGCCTTCAATCCGCCGGAAGGATTCACCGGCAAACGTCCGGTCAGCGCGGTATCACCATTGACGGTAGCCTTGGCCGCCTGGCCGGGGCGAAACAGACCCACATCCTCCAAGGAAAGAATTTCAAATGGAGTGAAAGCGTCATGGATTTCCGCCACTTCGATGCGCTCCGGTCCGAAGCCAGCCATCTGAAAAGCCGCTTTCGAGGCTTGCTGCGTAGCACGAAAAGTGGTCAAAGATTCGCGGTGTCGCATGGCCAGGTAATCTCCGCCTTGTCCGATGCCGGCCAACTTCAACCCGGTGCGCTCGGCGGTCAGGAAGACGGCCGCCGCGCCATCCGAAATAGGGCAGCAGTGCAACAGCCGCAGGGGATCGGCGATGACGCGGCTTTGCATCACGTCTTCCACGGAGACGGGATGCTGAAAATGTGCGTAAGGGTTACGCGCCGCATTGGCATGGTTCTTGACGGCAATGCGAGCCATGTCCAGGACGGTAATCGAGCCCTGGGCCAAGGCGGCCTGGGCTACGATAGCGGCCAGCGCCGGCATGGTGGCGCCATAGGCACGTTCCTGCGGATCGACGACACGGCTGATGATTTGGGAAACGTGCGGCGTGGGCAAATGCGTCATCTTCTCGCCGCGTAAATATCCCCCGGCAGAGCCGGGGGCTTTTTAGGCTGTGAGCCGCTCAAAGCGGCTGGGCGGGGTCGCTAACGCGGCCCCGACGGTTTGGGCCACCTGTCGGTGGCCACCACTAACGCCA
>Ga0181517_10000227_pt1 | contig 80934 bp, 74 predicted proteins | sample PEATcosm2014_Bin_31_FD_119748 | JGI IMG/M metagenome (GOLD analysis project Ga0181517, IMG submission 119748) | Peatland microbial communities from MTU Mesocosm Facility, Houghton, MI, USA - PEATcosm2014_Bin01_30_metaG | ecosystem: Environmental > Terrestrial > Soil > Wetlands > Peat | place... | reverse complement strand
GGCCCCGTCCCTTCGGGTTGCGGCGAAAAACGGGCCATCCTGCGTTGTCGGCCTCGACCTTGGAACCACCAAAGCCTTCGGCCTCCGCCTTGTCTGGCCCGTTTTTCGCGCGCAACGCCATCCGCCTGAGGAGTGTGAGCAGGCCCTAGTTGAGGGTTGCCAGTTCGCTGGGCTTGCGCCGGTTGGAGCGAACGGTTCTCAAACTACGTTCTTCCTGGAAACGCTGTCCCTACTGGCCCAACGAGAAGTTGACGTCCACATCGACCTTCGCCGTGCCGGAACCGGGTGCAAAGGTCCACTTGCGCACCGCATCCTCGGCAGCGGGCGCCAGAATCTTGTTGCCGCCGATCATCTTTGCATCGCTGACTTTGCCGGCGGCGTCCACCGTGGCCTCAATGTTGACGGTACCGGAGATTTTCATGCGCTTGGCGAGCTCCGGGTAGATGGGCGGGACCTTGTTTCTAATGGCGCGGTCATCCGCCGCCCTGGCGGGCATCGCCATCATCACAACCAACGCCAGCGCCGCTACCTGAAACAGGGTTGCTGCCGCGTGACGCATGACAAACTGACTTTTTCTAAAGAAATCTGTGCTCATCGTTAGCCCCTCCTGGACCTCCTGAGAACTGCGTACTCTGGCTTATCGGCGTCTGGGAGGCTGGCGTTCATAGTTTCTTCACAGCATCTTCAAGAGAAAATGAAGCTCACCGAAGAGAAATCTGGAATTCGGACAAAGGCTCCGGCCGGCTCCGGAGTCCGCAGAAACGCAGATCATCCACTGAAGTTCGAGCGCCGGGTGAAGCGATATTCGCTTTCACGCCGCAGGCGGAGATGAGACGCGCTTCCGCGGCTCTTCCGGCGCGGCTTCTCTTCAGTCCGCCATCCCGAATTTGATCTCAACCTGCTCTTTCGACGTGCCGGTTCCGGGCTCGAATGTCCATTGGCGCACGGCATCCTCGGCGGCGGGCGCCAGGATGGGATTGCCTCGGATCGCCTTCACATCCTTTACCTTGCCGCTGGCATCCACCGTGGCCTCGATATTGACCACACCCTCGACCTTCATGCGCCTCGCGAATTGCGGGTAGATCACCGCAACTTTGGACTTTATGGCTCGATTTTCCGCCGCGTCCGCGGAGAGGGAAAACGTGACAACCAGTGCCAACGCGGCTGCCAGAGACAGCTTTTTAGCGGTCGACGTGAATTCAAATGTGCTTTTCTTGGGGGAGTGAACGGGCATATTGCTCTCCAAACGTCTGATAATGCTTGCTGGAGAACTTATCGGTTTCAAGGTGACTGGCGTTCATAGCGCTTCATGAATCCTCGAATAAAAGCGATGAAACGCTGCAGGAAGTGAACGTGGAAGAGGAAACAGGGGTTCCGGCCGGTCCTGGAGGACGAAAAAGCGCAGACAAAGCCGGGAGAAGCGGTGAGCATTACCGCCGGGGATAAGAAGCTCTCACCCGAAGAGGCGGAGCTTGTTTTTCTTTGGCTCGTCCGCAGGCAGGCCGCAGGCGGTTCTGGCCATCTGCCGGATCGCCCTCGAGATGGGCGAATCCTTCAGCGCCAGCGGAGTGGCGGTGTTGCGGGTGCGCCGGGCATCGGCGAAATCGTCTGGAATTCTCCACTCGGCCGGCCGGGTGAGCGCCTTTGCGATGTGCTTTTCATCGACGCCCATGGAATGGGGAATATAGCGGTTGAGCACGATCTGGAGGGTGCGGCCACGGGCGGCGAAGAACTTTGAAATCATGCGGTTCGCATTGCGCAGTTCGGAGACGCCGATCTGCGTGACCAGGTAGACCGTGGAGGAGTCCTCGAAGAGAGCCGAATCCATCAGGTCAACTCTCGATCCGGCATCGACGACGATGTAATCGAAGCTCTGGCGGGCGACGTCGATGAGTTTGTCGATGGCGCTTTGCGGGGCTTCGCGCGAGGTGAATTCACCCGGCGCGGCGAGCAGGTACAAACCCGAGCTGTGCTTGGCCAGCAGCGTGGCGAGAAAACTGGCATCCAGACGGTCCGGTTCCTGGAACGCGTTGACCGTCGAATACTTATGCACCATGCCGAGGTTGATGGCCGCGTCTCCCAGCGGGAGGCCGAGATCGACCAACAGGGTGGTCTGGCCGGACTCCTGGGCGAGCAAGACGGCAAAATTCGAGGCCAGGGTGGTCACTCCGCAGCCGCCCTTGGCGCCGAGAAAGACAAACACCCTCCGGGCTGTCCCTTTGGCGATGCCGGTGGCCGGGCGGCGACTCGAGACCCTGGAGAGCGCATCGGCCATTTCGGAGGGGACGAGAGGAAGCGGGAGAAACTCGCGGGCGCCGGCCCGCATGGCGCGAACCACCAGAGCCTTGTCGTCCTGCTCCGAATAGACCATCAAGGTGGCAGAGCCCAGCGCGCAGATGCGCTCCACCACGTCCAGGGCGTACTCCGGATCGCAATCCAGGTCGACCATCACGACGTCGCAGTGCTGTTCCATCATCTCAGGCAGATCGTCGAGACCGGCAGAGTAAGAAGACAACTCCCGTATCGCGATCCCCGCGGCGAAGGCCCTTCGCTGGGGCGCCGGGGACGTACCGCTTTTGTATCCGGCTAGAACTCCGGCGACCGCCTGGCGGCGGCGCTCGTTCGGGCCGATCAGCACAATGGACAAGGCGCCGTCGACGGGAATGTCAGGAACCTTGGGAATGGACCACATAGTGGAATGACTTCTCCCGGTTGCCAATGGCAGCGCCTTGTCCGTCTTGAAACCGCTAAGTCGTTCAAGCTCAATCTCAAGCGAGAGGTGCTGTGGCATTTCCTCTTCATCCGGCGCCCTTGCTGCGGCGGCAGATGAAGATCACTCCCTCTCTATCGGCAAAAAGCGGCTTCCGGCACACAGCGCGCACTCGTCCGGGCCGCTCGGAAGCCGAATTTTCACCCTCCTCGTGCGGGAGCCGAGACTGTGGGCTACTGCCCCAGGACGAAACTGACATCGACTTCCACCGTCGATTCGCCGGGGCCGGTCGCAAATTTCCACTTGCGTACCGCATCCTCGGCCGCAGGCGACAACATGCGACTGCCGCTGAGCGCCTTTGCGTCGGTGACCCTGCCCTCGGGATCGACCTTGACCTCGACCTCTACCACCCCAGTGATCTTCATGCGCTTGGCGATCTCGGGATAGACAGGCGGCACGCGGGACTTTATGGCGCGCGCCTCCGCGGCCCAGGCTGGAAGCGCCAGGGCCACGGTCAGCGCCAGCACGGCTGCCTGGACCAGCCTGACCGGCGCTGGTCCAAACCCGCGTGAAGCAACACCCAAGCGATCTCTTCTCATGGGCCCTCCTGGAGTTTAAAAACCGCTCATCTCAGAGTTATCGGCGACAGGCAGACCGGCATGAGCACTGTTCGAGAATGAGTCTGGGCAGGAGAGAAGACGCCGCCGGCCGGCGGAAGGAACAGGGGTTTTTATGCCGATGCGACAGCGGCGAAGGTCAGGTCTGTGGCGGCGGAGTTGTGCTCCTGGCACCAGAGATCGAAGAGACGGCCATAGCTGAGAGTGCTGTATCGGGATGGATCGATGCCCAGGCGGGCGGCGGCGCGGTCGATCCACTCGGCTGAGCCTTCGAGTTCGGCATAGTCGCCGATGGGGGTCTCATCGACCACGCAATGGCCCTCGCCGTCGGTCCACTCAGTGCGCCATTTTTCGTAGCGGAAGGAGGCGACCAAGCCCAGCGAGAGGAAGACCTGAGCCAGCGCTTCGCCATCGGCAACCTCGGTTTCGGTCTCGATGCGGTGCTTGTGCCGGTCCTCGCCGGGACCGTCGTCGGGCAGGCGTTTGTGGGTGACGGTCCAGCGGCCGGCATAGCTGCGGATGCGCAGAATCTCAGTGCGGGCGCGCATCGCGCGGTCCGGCGTGTCATAGAGGACATTGCTCTCGAAGGCGCGCGGAGTTTGCAGGCGGAATCCCGCGGCCTGAAGGCGGAGGGTGAGGCCGTCGAGATCGGCGGGCGTGTCGAGGCGGAATTTGATTTCGGTTTCGACGGGCATGCGTTGGAGTGAGTATACGGCAGGCGGGCGAGAGGGGTGGAGGCGATGGATTCTCCGGTCTCAAAGACGAAATCTTGGGCACCCGCGATAAAGGGCAATAAGAAACTGTAGATAGGTGTGTCTATCTCATCTTCACCGATTCGCAGAAAGCGCAAATCGGCGAAGGCGGGACACCCAATGCCTGGGAGAGGCGACAATAGAAGAGTGAAGACGTTGCGATTGATGGCGGACCCGGCGCATCTGGAGACCGCCGAGGCCAAGGAGGCGATCAGCCGGGCGGCGCAGATTCTGCGCGCCGGCGGACTGGTGGCGCTGCCCACGGAAACGGTTTATGGACTGGGAGCGAACGCGCTGGATGAGGCGGCGGTGGCGCGAATCTTCACGGCCAAGCAGCGGCCTGCGTGGGACCCGGTGATTGTACATATCGCCGACGAAACGATGCTGGAAGGACTGGTGGAGAAGGTTCCCGCGTCGGCGCGGCGGCTGATGAAGGCCTTTTGGCCGGGACCGCTGACGCTGCTGCTGCGGCGGACGGCGACGGTTCCAGACGCGGTGACGGCGGGACGGCCGCTGGTAGGTGTGCGGATGCCGGCGCATCCGGTGGCGCTGGAACTGATCCGGCAGGCCGGGGTTCCGGTGGCCGCGCCCAGCGCCAACACCTTTGGGCGCACCAGTCCGACTACCGCAAAGCACGTGCTCGAAGACCTGGACGGACGGATCGATGCGGTGCTGGATGCGGGTCCAACCGAGCACGGAGTCGAATCCACGGTGCTCGATCCGGGCCAGACTCCGATGGTGATTTACCGTCCTGGAGCGGTTACGGCCGCACAAATCCGCAAAGTTGCTGGAGGGGTGGAGATCTTTCGCGGCGCAGGAACGATCACGGAGACGCCACGGGAAGCGCTGCCGTCGCCGGGTGTGGGGCTGCGGCATTATGCGCCCAAGGCGCGGCTGGTACTGGTGGAAGCTTCGTTGGCTGAACTGGGACCGCGGCTGGCCGAGACGGCCCTGGAATGGAGCGGAGAACGGGTGGGCGTGATGCTGCCGACGGAGGTTGCTTCGCCACACGAGGCCGCGGCGGTGTGGCCGTGGGGACGGTGGGCCGTTCCCGAGGAGTTGGCGCGCGATCTCTATGCCGGGCTGCGGGCGCTGGATGCGCGAGGATGCAGCGTGATTCTCTGTCCGCTGCCGCCGGCCGAAGGGATCGGCGCGGCGATTCGCGACCGGCTGAAAAAGGCGGGGAAAAAGGGGACGAGGGAGTAGGAACGAGGGAGTAGGGAATAGGGAGTAGGGAGTAGGGAGTAGGGAGTAGGGAAGAACCCGCAGGCAAGTCAGCCAATCGGACGCGGAGTGGTGGAGTGGAATCTGGCTTGAGCCCGCTGTAGATTTCTGATCCCAATTCCCTACTCCCTCCTCACGATCTCATTGCCCGGCGTCTCCCAGCTTGTACATATATTTGATTGCGGACTTGTAGACCAGCGTCTTCGAGCGGCCGCGGACCTTGAGGGAATTGCGGTCGTACCACTCGATGCAGCCCTCGATGTGTTCGCCGTCTTCGAGCACGATCACCATCGGCGTCTGCGCCTGGATTTGCTTTTGCAGATAAAAGAGCTCCGCATTGCGGCGCGGGGGCTCGTCCTCGAATGGGCTCGCCGGGAAACGGAAGGGAAGCGGCGCGAGCGGGCTTCCACCGGCACGGGCCTGAAGCCGGTTGAGTACTGGGCCGGTTTTGTTGCGGACGGGGGACGGAATCGCTTTGGACAAACTACTCATGGAAAACTACCCTCCCTGGAAAAGGCAAAAGACTTGAAAACGCCGCTCTTGTACCTGCGGCTGTAGCTGGGCAGTCAAGAATGAGTTGCGGAAGAATCCGCCGGATAGTTCTCGATCGTTGCCGCACTTGAAATCGGTTGAAAGAAGGAAACCTCTATCCCATGCCCTGGAAACCGCTGGATACAAGGCTGCACTGCCGGAGAAAGCTCATCGAGTGCCGGTATCCGTCCAATAGCTGGGATTGCTTGTACAGGAAGAGATGCCTGGCGCGGGGCCGGGGTTGCACTTAAGTTTTTTTGAGCGGCAGGCGCGGGCCGGAGTTCAGTTGCGGTCGAGACTGACGGCCATGGCGTCCAGCGAGAGCGAGCGGAGAAGGTTGCGGCGCATGCCCTGTTCGACCTGGGCGAGGGCGCGGGCGGCCGAGTCGATCCAGTCCACAGTGAGCCCCTGGGCCATGCGCTCGAGTTCGGCCGCGAGATCGAGATTGCGAATCAGTTCCGGCGTGCCGGCAATCACGAGTAAAAGGTCTTCGATGAGGCTGCCCAGGGCGCGGAGGAGGCTAATGGTTTTCTCCTGGCCGTCGGCGCCGGCGCGGTAGCTCTCGGTGGCGTGGAAGAGTTGCGAGTAGTCTGATTCCGACCCCGCGGACTCGCGCAAGGCGGTGCGGAGCAGTACGAGGGCATCCTGGCGGCTGGCCAGGTAGACGCCGAGGTCGATGGTGAGCGCTCGGCCTACGGCGCCCTCGGCGAGCCGCGCGGCCAGGGCGCGGTCGGCTGGTTTGAGCTCAGGACGGCGCAGGGCCAGCAGAGTTTCAAGCTCGGAGGCGGGGATGGCGCCCAGGCGGTGCACCACGGCGCGGGAACGGATGGTGGGCAGCAGCTCCTGGGGGTTCTCGGTGAGCAGGATGAGCGATGTGTGCTCGGGCGGCTCTTCGAGCACCTTGAGCAGGCTGTTGGCCGCTTCTTTCATGAAGGCCGAGGAAGTGAAGATGGTAAAGGCGCGGCGCGACTCGACCGGCGGGCGATAGTAGGCCACGTGAATCACCTGGCGCACCTGGCCAAGCTTGATGAGCAGTTGCGGCGGGTCGGGCGGAACGACGAGCACGTCGGGATGAGTCTGGATGAGGATGCGGGTCTCGCGCTTATCGACGTCGCGCATGTCGTCGCGGGCGGCTACGGCCTCGGCCACGCGCTCCTCCAGGTTGGCGGAGTCGCCGATGCGTGTGCAGTTGGAGCAGGCGCCGCAGAAATCGGGAAGGCCGCCGGTTTCGGTGGGATGGAGGCAGTTGACGGCTTTGGCCAGCATCAGGGCCAGGGTGTATTTGCCCGCGCCGCGCGGTCCGGCCAGGATGAGCGAGTGGGGAAAGCGCTGCGCGCGAATGCTCTCGCGAAGATGAGTGACGGTTTGCGCGTTGCCGAGAAAGTCCTGAAAGCCCACGCTTTGAGCGTAGAGCATCCGCGGCGCGGTGTCGAGAACGGGCCCTGCGAGGCGACTGAGGAGCTCACTTTGATCTTCGCAGAAGAGCAAGAGAATTTCGGTCAAGTTTCCTTGACATTTACTGGATCTATATGTAAAGTTTCATTGTCACATTGTCAAGGAGACCAATCATGGCCTGCACTTCCAACAATCCCGCGCAGCGCCGCTTCTTTTATCGCTTTGCTGTCGCCATGCTGCTCTATGCGGCGGCTCTTGTCCTGTCTATTTTGGGTTTTGTCCACTACCGCCCGACCGGCGTACTGGCCTACCTGCTGGCGGTGCTTCCCGCGCTTCCCATCTTCGTCATGCTGGCGGTGATCGGCGTATATCTGGCCGAAGAGACGGATGAGTTTGTGCGCAATCTGCAGATACAGGCCCTGCTGGGGGGCATCGGGGGAACCCTGGCGGTGGTCAGCGTGTGGGGATTTCTGGAAGACCTGGCCCATGTCCGGCGCCTGGATCTTCTTCTGGTTTATCCGCTCTTCTGGGTCTTTGTGGGGATTTCGACCGTGGTGGTGAGGCTGAGGTACAGATGAAAAACCGGTTGCGCGTGCTGCGCGCCGAACGGAACTGGTCGCAGGCCGATCTTGCCCAGCGGCTGGAGGTTTCGCGTCAATCCGTCAATGCCATCGAGACCGGCAAATTCGATCCCAGTCTCCCGTTGGCTTTCAAACTGGCGCGCCTGTTTGGGGCGACGATCGAGCAGATATTCAGCGACGAAAGCGAGAGTTGAGGCAATGACCCGGTGTATGCTCTCGAAAGGAAAGGACCCCGCGGGTGGAGTGTGCGCAAAGCCAGCGGGAGTCACGGGAGAACGATCGAATGACGGTGAAATCGCTGATCGCGGTGGCTGTTCTTGGAGTTTCAACGGGAGTTTTCGCGCAGGCGCCGGCCTTGCCCGCGCCGTTGCCGGGCAAGGGACTGGCGCAGCATGACTTTCTGTATGCCGGGGAGTCGCACCAGCGGAGTATCTACATCGTGCGCGGGGGAAAGATTGCGTGGAGTTACAGCGACCCGGCGGGCAAGGGCGAGATCAGCGACGCGGTGATGCTGTCGAACGGAAACATTCTCTTCGCGCATCAGTTTGGAGTGACCGAGATTACGCCGGAGAAGAAGGTGGTATGGAATTACGACGCTCCGGCCGGCCATGAGATTCATACCGCCGTGCCCATCGGCAAGGATCGCGTGCTCTACATTCTGAACGGCGGCGAGGCGCTGGTGCGAGTGGTGAACATCGTGACCGGAGCGACGGAGAAGGAATTGAAGCTGCCAACCGGGCAGCCGGGTCCGCACGGACAGTTTCGCCACGCGCGGCTGACGCCGCAGGGAACCTTGGTGGCGGGGCATATGGACCTGAACAAGGTGGCTGAGTACGACGCGAACGGCAAGGAGTTGTGGTCGTTTCCCGGAATTGGCATCTGGGGCGTTACGCCGCTCAAGAACGGCAACCTGCTAATCACCGATTCCAAGGGTGTGCGGGAAGTGAACCGGCGCGGCGATGCGGTGTGGAGCTGGAGCCCGTCCGATGCGCCCGGCTTCCGCTTCGGCAGCCTGCAGGAGGCCTGGCGGCTGCCCAACGGCGATACGGTCATCAACAGCTGGATGAACGAATGGAGTACGGCGCCCAAGGAGATGGCCGGCACCGTGCAGGCGATCGAAGTGACGCAGTCGAAGCAGCCGGTGTGGGCGCTCTCTTCGTGGACGGAGCCCGAGAACCTGGGCCCGGCGACGACAATCCAGTTCCTGGACGAGCCTGCGGCAGCCGAGGATGTGCATTTCGGGGAGATCCGGTAAGGGGCTCGAATTCATGCCTTTTTCCTCAGCCGGTAGAGCTCCCGAGGGAAGGCCAATCGTAGAAAGGAAAGCCATGGCAAAGCTCATCTCCTTTTTCGATCGCGCATCCACGCGCACCGCGGCTCTGCTGAACCGGGCGCAAAGCCCGCTGTTGCTGCTCATCCGCCTTTACTGGGGCTGGCAGTTCGCGCAAACCGGCTGGGGCAAGCTGCAGCATCTAGACCGCGTGGCCCAGTTCTTCGCCACTCTGGGCCTTCCCGCGCCCGGCGCGACCGCCGTCTTTGTCGCCCTGGTCGAGTTGGTGGGCGGCATTCTCTTCGCTCTGGGCGTGGGGTCGCGGCTGGTCCCGCTGGTTCTCTTCGTCAACATGACCGTGGCTTACTGGACCGCGGATCGCGAGGCTTTCACCGGCATTCTCTCTGCGCCCGACAAGTTCTACGCAGCCGACCCCTACACTTTCTGGTTCGCCGCGCTGCTGATTCTGGTCTTCGGGCCGGGTTACCTGGCTTTGGACACGCTCATCGGCCGCTGGCTGGCGCCAAAACTCAAAGCCTGACCGCGCGCGGTATCATCGATCCACCAAAATCCTTCGTGGAATGCGGGTCGTATGCGGATCGTCTACGTGCTCACTTCGCTTGGCATGGGCGGAGCGGAACGGCAGGTGCTGGCGCTGGCCGGGCGTATGGCCCGGCGCGGCCACGCGGTTGCGTTGCTGGTGCTGAGGTCGCGCCTGGCCGAGGAGTGGCCCACAGCGCTCCATGTCGTCCACCTGGAGATACGCAAGACTCCTCTCAGCCTGCTGACCGGCATGGCGAAAGCGCGCCGGTTCCTGCTGGATTTCCGTCCCGATCTGCTGCACAGCCACAGTTTTCATGCCAACTTGGTCGCCCGTCTGCTCAAGGTCTTCGTTCCATCCATCGCTGTTCTCTCCACCGTTCACAACGTCTATGAAGGCGGCTGGCCGCGGATGCTGGCCTACCGGCTGACCGATGGCCTGAGCCGCCGCACCACCGCCGTGAGCGAATCGGCTGCCCGCCGCTTTGTGCGCCTCAAGGCCGTGCCGCAAAACAAGTGCATGGTTCTTACGAACGGGATCGATACCGAGGAGTTCGCTCCCGATGCCCCACGCCGCGCCCGTGCGAGAGCCGCCATGGATGCGAGCGAGAACTTCATCTGGCTCGCGGCTGGGCGCATCGTGCCAGCCAAGGATTATGCGAACCTGCTGCGGGCCTTTGCGCGAGTGCGGACTGTCCGCAACGACACGCAGTTGTGGATTGCCGGCGAAGCAGCCGGCGCGGAGTTCGCCCGCGTGCAGGCTTTAGCCGCGGAGTTCGATCTGACAGATGCGGTCCGCTGGCTTGGATTGCGGCGCGACGTGCCCGGCCTGCTCGACGCCTCCGATGGCTTTGTGCTGGCCTCGGCGTGGGAGGGAATGCCGCTGGCCATGGGCGAGGCGATGGCCATGGAGAAGCCGGCCGTAGCCACCGATGTGGGCGGCGTGCGCGAACTGATGGGCGAAACCGGGGCAATCGTGCCGGCGAAGAATCCGGATGCGCTGGCCGGAGCCATTCTGGAGACAATGCGGCGCAGTGCCGGCGATCGCCAGGAGCTGGGCCGCGCGGCGCGGGAGCGCATGCAAAGCGAGTTCAGCATGGACGCCAAGGCGGAGGAGTGGGAGGCGCTCTACAGTGCGGTTTTCAAGCGTGAACCGTGATTCTCGCGGCAAGGCGCGCCGTTAGTGCATCACTACGGCCGTCTTGTGCTTGCAGCCGCAGGAGCGGCGGAGCACAATTTCCACGGGAAGAACGATGCGATTGCCGGTCTGCGGCATTTCTCCCCGCTCCAGCCGGTCGAAGAGCTGGTTGGCGGCTACGCGGCCCATCTCCTGGGCGGGCTGGCGCACCACCGTGAGCGGCGGCGAGATCAGGTCGGCCAATTCGAAGTCGTCGAATCCGGCCAGCGCCACATCCGTGGGAATGTGCACCCCCAACTGCAACAGCGCCTCGAAGACATAGCGCGTGGCCAGCGTATTGGATGTGAAGTAGGCCGTGGGAGGCGTCTTGGAGTTCAGGCGGCTTCGCACCGCTTCCAGGGTGCACTCCGGAGTTTCGCACTGGAAATGAGCGTCGATCTCCAGGCCCGCTTCGAGCATGGCCCGGCGGTAGCCCTGGAAGCGCGCATTGATGGTGAACAGGCTGCGGCTGAGGCCCATGAAGGTGATGGCGCTGTGTCCGTGCCCGATGAGGTGCTGCACCATGCGCTTGGAACCGGACTGGTTTTGCACCAGCACGGTATCGAAACCAGGATCGCCCAGCGGGCGGTCGAAGGCCACCAGCGGCGTCTTGCCCAGCAGCGTCCGGTTGAGGCGCGTCTGGCCCAGGTTGGCCGGGATGACGATCAGTCCCTCCACGTGGCGCTGCAACATCTGCGTCGCCTCGGTGTATTCGGTGTCGGGATTCTCGTTCGAGGTGGTCATGATGACCGAGTAGCCGTGCTGCTTGGCTACCGTGGTCACCGCATGGGTGCACGTGGCAAAAAATGGGTCGTAGAGATAGGGGAGAATCAGCCCGATGGAGCGGCTGCGCTGCCCGCGCAGGGCGCGCGCCAACTCATTGGGTCTGTAATTCAGTTGTTCGATCGCCGTGTTGACGCGCGTCGCTGCTTCTTCAGATACGTTTGCGGAGCCGTTCAGAACGCGGGAGACGGTCATGGTGCCCACGCCGGCAAGGCGGGCCACGTCGCTCATAGTGGGTTTCCGTTGCACGTCAGGCCTCAATCCTGGAACAGAATCTGCACGCAATCCTACAACTTTGCGCGAAGAAGTATCTATTCTTTCTTTCATATCCCGGCGCAGGAGGGCCCGGGAATGAGTTCATGATAACCTTATCGGCGATTTATTGAATTTCCCTTTCCGGCTGCCAAAATGCTCCCGCGGAAGGCTTTGAGGAGTGCGATGCGAGGCGAAATAGCGTGGGGAATGGCGTGCTGCGTCTTGATTGGAGGAGTATTGAGCATGGGGAGAGGAATGGCAAGCGCACAGGCCAGGCCGGCGCGGAATGCGGTCCTGGCACTCGATCGCGGCTGGCAGTTTCGCCCGATTGCGGCGGGCGCGCAGGAGGCGGAGAGCGGCTGGCTGCCGGCCACTGTGCCCGGCGACGTTCATCTGGATTTGCTGGCCAACAAAAAGATTTCCGACCCGTTTTACCGCGATAACGAAGCGAAGCTGCAGGAGATCGAGAACCAGAGCTGGGAGTACCGGCTCAGCTTTGACGTGACTCCGTCCTTGTTGGCCCGCTCCAATGTGGACCTGGTCTTCGACGGGCTCGACGCCGCCGCCGAGGTGTATCTGAACGGCGCCAAGGTGCTGGATGCGAACAATATGTTCCGCGTCTGGCGCGTGCCGGCGAAGAGCCACCTGCACGCCGGCAAAAATCTGCTGCGCGTGGTCTTTCCTTCGCCCATCCAGGCCGCAAAAGAGGTCGCGGCCGGCGATCCGTGGCAGCCGAAGACCAAGACCGATCCCAAAACCTATATCCGCAAGGCGGCCTACGAATTCGGCTGGGATTGGGGACCGCGCTTCGTCACCAGCGGCATCTGGCGGCCGGTCAGGCTGGAGGCCTGGGACAAGGCGCGCATCGCCGACTTCGCCATCCGCCAGCGCGACGTGGGCAAGGGCGTGGCCCATTTGGACGCGGAGGTCGAGATCGAGGCCGCAAGCGCCGGCCCGGCCAAAGTGAGCGTGCAGTACTCCGACAACGGCAAGCCGGTCACGGTGGTTGAGACGGTCAGCCTCCATGCAGGGCGCAACGTCCTCGACATTCCCGTCGAGATTCGCCAGCCCAAACTCTGGTATCCGGCCGGCTATGGCGACCAGCCGCTCTACTCCTTCACCGCGCAGGTGGCCATCGGGAGCCAGACTGGCGAAGAGCGCACCGTGAAGGCCGGCCTGCGCTCCGTTGTGCTGCGCCGCCAATTGGACAAGTGGGGCCGCTCCTTCGAGTTCGTCGTCAACGGCATTCCGGTCTTTGCCAAGGGCGCGGACGTGATTCCCTTCGACAGCTTTCCCAACCGCGTCACCACGGCGGACTATCGCCGCATCCTGGAGTCGGCGCGCGACGCCAACATGAACATGATCCGCCACTGGGGCGGCGGCTACTATGAAACCGACGAGTTCTACTCCATCTGCGACGAGCTGGGCATCATGGTCTGGCAGGACTTCATGTTCGGCAACGACTGGCAGCCGGGCACCTATGCCTTCAAGCAGAGCATCGAGGCCGAAGCCGAAGACCAGGTTCGCCGCCTGCGCAACCACCCCAGCATCGTGCTGTGGTGCGGCAACAACGAGACGGAAAGCGCGATGAACTGGCCCGCGCGCACCTCCCTGCCGCTGGATGTGCGCTATCAGATGTGGCAGGATTATCTGACCGAATTCAGCGGCATCCTGCCCAGGGTCGTCGCGCGGCTGGAACCGGAGATCCCCTACTGGCCCAGTTCGCCCAGCGCGGACTATGAGGCGCTCAGCGACCACTTCCAGTCCGGCGATGCGCACGACTGGAGCGTCTGGCACGGCCGCGTTCCCTTCGCCGAGTACGAGAAACGCCATTGGCGGTTTGTCACCGAATACGGCTTTCAGTCCTTCCCGGAGTGGCGCACGGTGGAGAGCTTTACCCAGCCCGAGGACCGCACCGGCATTCTTACTCCGGTGATGCTGGCCCACCAGAAAAATGCCGCCGGCAACTCCATCATTCACGACTACATCAGCAGGGATTACCCGGAGCCCAAGGATTTTGCCAGTTTCCTTTACGCAAGCCAGGTCTTGCAGGCCGAGGGGATCAAAGTCGGCGCGGAGCATTTCCGCCGCAGCCGTCCTGAGACGATGGGCTCCATCTTCTGGCAGTTGAACGACTGCTGGCCAGTGGCCTCGTGGTCCTCGATCGACTACTACGGGCGCTGGAAGGCGCTGCAATACTATGCGCGGCGTTTCTACGCGCCGATTCTGGTTTCGCCGCATGTCGAGGACGGTTCGGTGAAGGTCTACATCGTCTCCGACAAGACCGAAGCCAGGCCAGCCACGCTGCGCGTGCGGCTGATGGACTTGGACGGCAAGGTTTTGCTCGAAGAATCGCGCGCTGTGGACGTGGAGCCGCTGGCCAGCAAGGTCTATCTCGACTGGCCGCTCAAAAAGCTCACCGACGCGGGCGCGGCAGATACTTCGCGCGTCTTTGTTTCCGCCGATCTGATGGTTGCCGATAAAGCCATCTCGCGCAACCTGATCTATCTGGCGCCGGTGAAGGAAGTGCACCTGAGGACCGCCGCGCTCAAGGTGGAAACCACGGGCGCAAACGGCAGCTACAAGATTCGAGTTACCTCTCCGGTGCTGGCGCGCAGCGTCTATCTTTCCTTCGGCAATCTCGACGTGAAACTCTCCGACAATTACTTCGACCTGCTGCCGGGCGAGACCGTTGAGATCACGGCCACGAGCGCGGCCTCTTTCGGCGCGCTCAAAGCGCAGTTGACGGCCATCTCGCTCCGGGATGCCTTCGGAGACGGGGGCCAGCCGACCACGGTAACGGCGCTCCCATAGCCGCAACGGCAAAGGGCCGGAGCATTGCGCTCCGGCCCTTTTGCTTTCTGCTCTGAGCCGATCAGAATTGGAATGCGGCCTGGAAGAAGACGCGCCGCGCCGCCGCGCCGGAGGAGAAGATTCCGCCAGCCAGGCTGGTGGATTGCCCGAATCGGTTCGAGCCGGGAATCACCGTGCCGATGGGCGTTCCATAGTCGATGTCGTTGAACAGGTTCAATGCCTGCACGCTGAAGTTCAGGGCGTACTTGTGGCCGGTGTTGTTGGCGCCGCCGAACATTCCTCCCGGTCCGCCCCGTCCGCCGCCTCCAAATCCGCCCGGACCAAATCCGCCGGGACCTCCACGGCCGCCGCCGGGACCGCCTCCCGGAGGCGGACCGCCTGGAGGCGGGGCGCCCGCATTGCCCTGACCGGCAGCCGCCAGCTTGGGACCAATGCCGAAGGTACGGCTGACGCGCAGATTCACGGCCACCGCCGCCGGGCCATTGCCCATGTTGGCCGGGATGATCGCTTCTCCGGACTGGGGCACGGTGTCAAACGAGCCGTAGCTGGTGGTGACTACGTCGGCCGGGTTCGACGCCGCGCTGGCGTATGAAGGACGGTCGTTGAAGAAGTTGTCGCCGGTCAGGTCGTTGGCGGTCACGATGTTGAAGGGCCTGCCAGCCTGGGCAATCAGGAAGGGGTTGAAGCTGATGCCCCACGGACCCGTGTAGTTGCCCATCAGAAAGACCATGTTGCGCGCGGCAAAGGGAGCGCGGCCGTAGTCCTGTTTCAGATTGTAGGAGTTCGAGGCTTCGCCCGTATCCGAGTGGGCCACGGTGAAGTTATAGAAGCCCATCACGCTGAAGTTGGGCGTGAAGTGAGCGTTGACGTTCACGATCACCTGATTCTGCTTGAAGACCGCTTCGGGGTAGAACTCGTTCACGATGCTCTGCGCGGGATTGGGCCGCACGCCAGTGAGCGTGGTGCTGCCGAAAAGAAAGGTTCCCGGCAGATAGGCGTTCGAGTCGCGGGTAGCCACCTGGTGCACGCCATCGGAGTGCAGGTAAGTGAGCGTGAGCGTGGTCGTCTTGGTGGCCTGGCGCTCCAGGCTGGTGCCGAACTGTTCCGTATAGGGCGAATGGTAGCCGGGCGCGATCTGAACGATCGTACTTCCATTGGAACTGACCGGGCCGCACGAAGACAGGTTGATATCGCTCAGGCTGGTCGCGTTGAAGCAGGTCGGCGCCGTGATGTTGATCTGCTGCTGCGTGTTCGCGCCGCCGCTGAAGCGCTCGGCGGAGAGTTCGTTGCTCAGACCGAAGCGGTCATAGAAGAAACCGTATCCGCCGCGCACCACGGTCTTGGCCTGCTTCTTGTCCTTGTGCCCGTCCACGGCATAGGCAAAAGCCACCCGCGGACCCCAGTCGTCGTGGTCCGCAATGTGATTCTGCGACTCCCAGCGCAGGCCGCCGGAGAGCGTCAGGTTGCGGTTGGCCTTCCAGTCGTCCTGCACGAAGACCGCGGCGTCGAAGACATTGGCCTTGGCGCCCGGCGTGCCCGTGGTGTAGGCCAGCTTGTTGGGCAGGCAGCCTTCCTGAAGCGTGCAACCCGCGACAATCTGCGCAAAGCTTTCGTTCTGCGCGAGGCCGTTCAGCAAGGCCACGTACGAGTTCACCGAGGGAAAATCGAAGCTGCCGTTGAAGTTTCCATCCGTCGAGTTGGCTTGGCGATTGTCGCGCAACCGCGTGCCGAACTTGATGGCCTGCGCGCCGATGGACATGGTGGTGATGTTCTGCAATTCCAGGTGATCCTGATGATCGCTGGATGTTTGGCCCGACGGGCCGCCTCCCGTGAAGGATCCGGGCACCATGACTGTTGGTGCGGTGCCCACCGACCCCGTGATCGCCGGAGAAGAGGAAGAGCTGTCGCGCAGATACTGGAACCGCGTTTCGTTGACGATGTGATCGTTGATGATCTGCGAATCGCTCAGTTGGATCGTGTTCTCTATCGAGGTCGAAGTGGTGGACTGCGAAGGCAATGAAGTGGAGCCGATGTTGCCGCTCTGGCTGTTGCGGTAGAACTGGTAACGCAGCGTCAAGGTGTTCTTCTGCCCGAGTTGCAGGTCGATGCGCGGCGAAATATTGGTGTGCGTCTGCGGACTGAAGAGTCCGCCCGCCTCGGTGCCCGCGACGTACAGGCCAGTGGCCGGATTCAGAATTGCCGTCGCGGCGCTGTAAACGCTGTCGTTCTGGTTGTTGCGCTCCTCCGCGCTGATGAAGAACGATGCCGTCTTTGAAAGCGATCCGTTCAGGGTGCCGTTGAACTGATAGCTGTGATACGACGGAAGAACCGTAGTGAAGGGGTTGCCGGTGTTGAAGACGTTGTCGTTGCCCTGGCCGAAGAAGCGCCCATGCAGTTTATCGGTGCCGGGCTTGGTCAGAATCTCGATGCGCCCGTAGCCCAGCCGGTCGAACTCGGCCGAGAAGGGATTCTGGTTGATGCGAATCTCGCGGATCGCCGACTTGGGCGGCAGTTGCCCGCCGGTGAAGCCGTCGATGTAGATTTGGCCGCCGTTGGGTCCAGCCGAGGGGCCGGCCAGCGCTGTCAATTCGCTCGACAGTTCATCCGGATCGTCGGAGAGCGCTTCCAGGTCCTTGCCCTTGATCACGATGGCGCTCGCGTTCCCGCTCGCTTCTATGCTGACCGTGGGCGAATCGTCGGTGACCACCACGCTCTGCTGCGCCACCTCCATGGCCATCGAAATATCCACCCGCTTCACCTGGCCAGCCGCGAGTTGAATGAACGGTGAAGTGAAGGGAGCGAATCCCGGGAAAGAAGCCCGCACGCTGTAGGCGCCGGGAGCCAAGCTGTTCACTGCATACGCGCCGGCCGCATCCGCGGTCACGGTGGCTGCCTGCTTTCCCCCAGGGGCGACGAGAACGATCTTCGCGCCGGGAATCAGAGCCCCCGTCGGGTCGGCGATGTGCCCACGCACCGTAGCCGTCGCCGGCTGCGCCGCGGGCGCCGGCGCTTGCGCCTGCACCGCGGAAGTTTGCGCTTGCGCCGTCAGTCCGGCGGCAAGGCCCAGCACCAAGGCAAACAGAAGATGTTTAAAGCTATGCGATCTTGAATACACGAGTCCCTCGCTTGTTTTCTATGAACTGAATGTGTGTGCGCCTACTGGGCTGCCGCGTCCGCGGCGCCCGAGCCGGAATTCATGCTCCAGTTGTTGAGCAGGTTCTGGCTGGCCGCCGGCGCTTCCAGCAGCGGCTCGACGCCCGCCAACAGCGTGATCGCGGTGACATCGGTTGCGCCGTCCGTAGAAACCAGCATCACCGCGTCGCCTTTCTTCAAATCCGCGAGCTGAATGGGAGGCAGGCGCGTGAGCATCTGCTGGGGATCGCCTCCGCCTCCGCCCTGGCCGGACCATTGACCACCTCCGCCACCCTGGCCGCTCCATTGGCCCGCGCCGCGCTGTGCGCCCGCCCCGGCGCCGTTCTGCCCCTGGGAGTTTCCGCCCCATGCGCCACCCGAACCCGCCCCAGAACCGGCCGAGGCCCCCTTCAAACGCGCTGCCAGTATCCGCGCCATCATCTCCGGCAGCCGGCGCATCTGCGCGTCCGCGGTGATGTGGATGGTCATCGTCTTCTTGGTCGCCAAGTCCTTCACCACCAGCGTTCCAGCGGTTGCATCCAGCGACGCGATGGTTCCCGAGATATTGCGGAAGGTGCCAGAAACCACTTCTTCCGCGTCCATCTGCGTGCCATCCACGTTCTTGGTTCCGCGCGCCCGCAACTGATCGCCCGCGTGGATGGCGTCGATCGGCGCGGGCAGCGCCGCATCGAAGCGGACTGAAGCCGGCGCATACCGCTTGAGCATCGTCGTCTTGCTCACATGAACCGTGATCGTCTTGGCCGTGGCTCCCGTGCCGCTGGTCAACAGAATCACGCCGACCGCGCTATCGACGCTCTTTACCAGCCCGCCCACGCCGCGCTTCTGCCAGTCTTCGCGATCCTTCTGCTGCTTCAAGGCCACGTCCGCCTGCTTGACGGCAATGATCTGCAGAGCCTGCCCTGTGGGCCCAGGCGCGTCTGGATCGAGCTTCACCAGCACGCGGTCGCCGGCGGCCAGGTCGCTGAACTGGATGGTCTCCGCCGTGCTCAGGTCCTTTTGTCCGGGAGCGATGCGCTTGAGGGCCGCGGCCGACGGAACTTGTACCTGGCGTTCGCCGTCTCCATCGGTCTTCACCGTGAGTGTGTCGCCGGCGATGGTCGTAATTGTGCCCACAAAGCGCGAAAGCGCTGGAGCGGCAGCCGCCTGCGCCCCAGCCATGGGCGCCGGCAAAAATGCGCCCGCCAGAAGAGCGATCGACAGCGCCGCTTGCGCAATCGAAGCAGAAACCCGAATCTTCATCTTGCTTGTCATAAGCCAATTCTCCACGGACCAAATCTTGCCGGAAACCGGGGGATGGAAAAATTCATTTCTAGTTCGGTAGACGAACCAGCCCGCCAAAAGGTTGAGAGAACCACTCCACAGTGTGCGGGATTGCCGGAGAATTCGAAAGAATGGCCGCAAGGGATGGCATTTCTTCAACTTGCGGACCAGCAGGACGGTTGCGATTGAAGTTGGAATAGGCCTACCACCCTCGCCGCGCATCCTGTGGTTGCAACCAGGCGGGACCCATTGCACTCAGAAGGGGCGGGATGGATGAAATGTTATGAGCCCGTTCAATTCTCCAACTCCGCCGTTTCTAGAAAGGTATAACTCCCCGAAGGCGTGGGAACCACGTGAGTCAGTCTGCGGTTATGCACCACAATCGTATCCCGGTACCAGAGATTGATGGCCGGCAGATCGCGGGCCAGGATCTGCTGCGCCTCGACGTAATCCGCGCGGCGGCGGCTGGCATCCGCGCTCTGCGAAGCGTCGTCCAGCAGCGCGTCGAGCCGTGCGTTCGAGTAGTGGCTGCGATTCGCGCCCTTGGGAGAAAAGCGCGCCGTCGAGAAGGCATAGCTGAAGATATCCGGCTGCTCAATGCCGATCCAGCGCAGCGAGTACATCTGGAAAGCTCCGCGCGTCACGTCGGAGTAGAAGGTTGCGTACTCGTAGCTGCGCAGGTCCAGCGCAATCCCAATCCCGGCCAGTTGCTGTTGCAGCACCGCCGCCAGCAGGCGGGTTCCTTCGTCGTTGCTGGTCTTCATTGCCAGATGAAAGCGCACGCCGTTGGCGCCGGGAAGCCGGCCGGCCTCATCCAGCAGCCGCCTGGCACGGGGCGGATCGTAATCGTAGTGCGCAACATCGCCGGTCCAGGCCCAATGGCTTGTGGGCAGCAAACTCGACGCAGGATGCGCATGGCCCAATATCAGCGTCTTGATAATCAGCTCCCGGTCGATGGCGCAGGCAATCGCCTGGCGCACCCGCGCATCCTTCAGCAGCGGGTCGCGGAGGTTGAAGCCGAGGTATTGAATCTCAGTGCCGCCTGTTTCTTCCAACTGGAGATTTGGGCGCGCGGCAAGCACCGGCAATGAATCCATGGGAAGAGAATTCACAGCCACATCGCCGGAGCCTTTCTCTAGTTCAAGCGACTCCGTGATGGCGTCGGGCACCACAGCGAAGCGCACCCGGCCGATCTTCGGCGTCACGGACCAACTCAGCGGGTTGCGCTCGACGACCACATCCTGATCGATCTGCTGGCTTACGAAGCGAAAAGGTCCGGTGCCCACGGGATGCTGCCAGAAGTCGCGCCCGCTGCCCTCGGGAACAATGCCGATAGCGCCCGTGGAAAGATTGGTGAGCAGAAAGTTGTCGGCGTGCTTCAAATGAAAAACGACGGTGCGCTCATCGGGAGCTTGCAATGAATCCACCGAGGCGTAGGAGGCAGCCTTGGGCGAGATCACCGCGCCCGAAAGCATCGAACTGATCGTCCACAACACATCGCGGCTGTTCAGTGCGCGGCCGTCGTGGAAGCGAACCCCAGCGCGCAGATGAAACACGAGCGTCAGCGGATCGGGCTGATCCCAGCGTTCAGCCAGTGCCGGAATGAATTGAAAGCTCGCATCGTGCGTCACGAGGCCGTCAAAGAGGAGTGCGTCGATCCGCTGCGACTGGGCGTCGGTGCCGATGCGCGGATCGAGATTGGCCGGGCTGCTCTCGATGAGAAAGACCACCGTGCCGGCGTCCCTCTGCGCCGGGCGGCAGGCGGCCAGCGCAACCAGGACAGCCAGCACGAGCAACCAACTCCGGGTGCCCCAGGTCTCGCTTCCGAGACCTGGGAACCCACGCGCCGAAAAGCGCCTAGACATACGTCACCTGACCCAGAATCGCCGGCCGCGCCGCGCCGGTCGCCGCGGGCACATTGCCTGGCTGGTGATGCCAGGTCTGCCACGCCAGCAGCGCAAAAGCCGCGGCCTCCTTGGCTTCCACCGGCAGGCCGAATTCCTCGCTCGCGGCCAGTTCGCAACCCAGCGGCTCCAGCCGCTGCGCCAGCATGGCCATCAGCGTGTGGTTGCGCGCGCCGCCGCCAGAGACGATGTAGTCCACGCCGCTCCGCCTGCCCTTCATCTGGGCCAGAACGAATTGCTTGTAGCTCAGCGCAATGGTCTCCGCTGTCAGCGCGGTGGCCGTGGCCAACGCATCTTCGGGCTTGCTGCTATACCGCTGGCAAGCAGCAAGAAACTTGGCGGCATATTCGCGGCCAAACTGCTCCCGGCCCGCGGTGCGCGGCGGCTTGAGCTGGAAGTAGGGATTGCGCAGCGCGGCCTTGAGCGCTGGAGCCAACACTGTTCCCTCCGCGGCGAGAGCGCCGTTGCGGTCGAAGGGCTTGCCGAATAGCTCCTGCGCCAGCGCGTCGATGACCATGTTGCCGGGCCCGCTGTCGAAGGCAATCGCGCGATCCGCCGCGGCTCCGGCCGGAATCGCCGTAAGATTGGCGATGCCGCCGATATTCTGCAGCACGCGCCCGCGCTTGGGATGCGCGAACAGCACATAATCCAGCAGTGGCACCAGCGGCGCTCCCTGGCCCCCGGCCAGCATGTCCGCGGGACGGAAGTTCGAAACCACCGGAATGTTCAGCGCCGCCGCGATCGCCTGCGCCTCGCCCGCCTGCCAGGTGCAGGCGAAGCTGCGGCCCGCATAGGCTGCCGCGCGCGGCTGATGATAGAGCGTTTGCCCGTGGCAGCCAACCAGGTCCAGTTCCACTTTGTGCCGCTCGACGGTTGCCTGCACGGCCTCGGCATAGGCGAGGCCCAACCGCCAGTTCAGCCGCGCCAGCTCCGCGGTGGAAGTCGATGTTGCATTCATCGCCGCCAGCACCGCGCGCCGCAGCGCGGCTGGAAACGCAAATCCCTCGTGGGCCAGCAGCGTCAGCCCAGGCCGCGCGAGACCGCTGCGCTGTCTGCCCGGTTCGATCCGCACCACGGCCACGTCGACCCCATCGGCCGAGGTGCCGCTCATGATTCCGGCCACGATCATCGTCTTCCTGCTCATGCTGGCTGCGCCTCCCGCGTGGACTGTACCTTCTGAATCCTCTCGCCAAAGTGCACAATCCGTCTATTCAGCGCCTCGAATTGCCGCGCCGAAAGCGCCGCCGGAATTCCGCCCGCAAAGAGCCTTGCCCGCTGCCGCGCAGTGCTTTTGGCCCGCACAAGCAATAGATTGTGGAAGGCGCTCGACCGCTCCCCCTCGGCGATCAGCGCCTCGTAGGCGCGCAGAATCAGCTCCGGGCTGTGGCAGATTTCCAGCAGATCCATCCCCGCGCGAATCGCCGCGATCGCGGCCTCTTCGATGGAAAGGAATTGGAGAATGCCACCCATCTCCAGATCGTCGGAGAATACGATGCCTCGATAGCCGATCCGCTTGCGCAGAACGGCCGTAATCCAATAGGGCGACACGGAAGCCGGCCGACCTTTGCCCGGCGTGTCGGGGTAGGCCGCGTGATTCACCATCACCATCGGCAGCTCGCCGCGCAGTTCGCGATAGGGCGTCAAATCCTCGCGCCAAAGCATGTGCCAACTCCGGCGAATCGCCGGCGTCTCCTGGTGCGAGTCCAGCGTGCCGCCGCCGAGCCCGGGGAAATGCTTGCCGCAGCCCACTACGCCCTGTGCCGCCAAGCCGGCCAAAAACTCGTGCGCGTACTTCACTACTCCCGCCGGCGTCGCAGCCGCGGCTCGCGTGCCCATCACCTGGGCCGAAGCCGGCAGCGCTAGGTCCAGCACTGGCGCCAGCGTGGTATTGAACCCGAAAGCCTTCACCGCTCGCGCCACCAACTCGCCCTGCTCGCACGCGAGACCCGCCCGCGCCACAGCCTGCGCAGACTGCATCGGCGCCAACGCATCGCGCAGCCGGTCTACCGTGCCGCCTTCCACATCCACGCAGCGGAAACTGTGCGCGGCGCCCAGCGCCGTGGCTTCGGCGAGCAGCGCCCGCGTCTGCCGCGCATCTTCAATGTTCCGCCGGAAAAGAATGATCCCCGCCGGCCGCACCAGCTTGAACCACGCGCGCTCCAGGCCCGTCAACTCCATGCCCGACAGCCCCACCACCAGCAAACTTCCCGCGGCCTGGCGCAAACTCGCCGTCATTCAGACTCCTTCAGTTCGTGCTTCAACCTGTTCCTTACTCCCTATTCCCGCGTTCTTCATCCCTTTTCCTTCAACTCCTGCTGCAACTCCTCCAGCAGATTCAGCGCCTGCAGCGGCGTCAGCGTATTCACGTCCGTCGCCTCGATGCGGTCCACAATCCGCTGCGAAAGCGGCGTAAAGATGGTCAACTGCACCGGCTCGGCCGTTTCCACCTGCACGCTCTGCCGCTCCTGCTTCTCATGCTGCCGCAGCACGCGCTTGGCCCGCTCGATCACGGCCGCGGGCAGCCCTGCCAGCCGCGCGACCTCGATGCCATAACTCTTGCTGGCCGCGCCGGGTTCAATGTTATGCAGAAACACGATTCCGCCCGCGGCCTCTTTCACGCCCACGCGCAAGTTGCGCACCCTGGGCAGCTTCTCGGCGAGCATGGTCAGCTCGTGGTAGTGCGTGGCAAAGAGCGTTCGCGCGCAGGTTTCCGCGTGCAGATACTCGACGGTCGCCCACGCCAGGCTCAGCCCGTCGAAGGTCGCCGTGCCGCGCCCCATCTCGTCCAGCAGGATCAGTGACTTATTCGTGGCCGTATTCAGGATCGTCGCTGTCTCCGTCATCTCCACCATGAAGGTCGATCGCCCGCGGGCCACATTGTCGCTGGCGCCGATACGCGTGTAGATGCGGTCCACCAGGCCAAAGCGTAAACTCTCCGCGGGAACGAAGCTACCCATCTGGGCCATCAGCACTAACATCGCCGTCTGGCGCAGATAAGTGCTCTTGCCGCCCATGTTCGGCCCGGTGATCAGTAACAGGCTCGGTCCATCGCCCGCCGCATTGAGATAGATATCGTTGGCGATGAAGCGGCCCTCGCGCGTCTCCTCCATCCATTGCTCGATCACCGGATGACGCCCGGCCACGGCCTCGATCACCGGCTCCTCGACGATCGCGGGCCGCGCGTACCGCCGCTGCGCCGCCAGATGCGCGAAGTTCGCCAGCAGATCCGTCTCCGCCACGGCCGCCGAGCTGCGCCGTATCCGTCCCGCGGCTTCCAATACCGCCGCGCGCAGTTCGACAAAGATTCTCTTCTCGATCTCGATCGAGCGGTCGTGCGCGGTGAGGATCTTGCGCTCGTACTCTTTCAGCTCAGGCGTCGTGAACCGCTCCGCATTCATCAGCGTCTGCTTGCGCTCGTAGTCGGCAGGCGCCAGCGCCATGTTGGCTTTCGTGATCTCGATGTAATACCCAAAAACCGAGTTATACCGAACCTTCAGCGAGTTAATTCCCGTCCGCTGGCGCTCCCGCTCTTCGATGGCCGCAATCGCCTGCCGGCCGGTCGTCGAAATCGTGCGTAACTCGTCTAACTCGCCGTCCACGCTGGCAGCAATCGCGCCTCCATCCACCAGCGTCAGCGGCGGCTCTTCCACCAGCGTCGCCGCAATCCGCGCCGTCACGTCTTCGAGCGTATCCAGCCGCGCAGCCAGCTCCCGCCACTGCGCCGCCCGCATGGCATCGAGCGCAGTCTTCACTCCCGGCAGCCTGCTCAAACTCGCCGCCAGCGCCCGCACGTCCCTCGGTCCCGCAGAATCCAGCGAAAGCCGCGCCAGCAGGCGCTCCAGGTCCAGAAGCCCGGAAAAGGCGCGGCGAATCTCCTCGCGCCTCACCAGATCCCCATGCGCCTCGGCGACCGCCTCATAGCGAGCCTCCAGCGCGGCGGCATCGTAGAGCGGCCGCAGAATCGTGGCCCGCAGCAGCCGCTTGCCCATCGGCGTCTGGCACGCATCCAGTGTGTGAAAGAGCGTCGCGCGGCTGTCCTGGCCCACGAACAGCGGCTCGACAAGCTCAAGATTCCGCACCGTCACCTGGTCCAGTTCCAACGCCGTTGAGTGCTCCTCAAAGCGCAACGAATCGATGTGCAGTGCCTCGATCTTCTGCGTGGTCCTCACGTAGTGCAGCACCGCTCCGGCCGCAATCGCCGCCGCCGGATGCCGGTCCAGCCCGAAGCCTTCGAGCGAACGCACATTCAGTTGCCGCTCCACCAGGGGCACGGCAAAGTCGCGCGCCCACACCCAGTCCTCGACCCGCGTCCGCGCCGGAATGCGGTCGAGCTGCGACGGCAACTCCGCGCTCTCGGCCAGTAGTACCTCGCTGGGCGCGGCCATCAGGATCGCGTCCACCGCCTGCTGCCGCGCCGCCGCGCCCTGAAACTCCGCCGTCCGAAACTCGCCGGTGGAAACGTCCAGCAGCGCTACCGCGCACACTGTCTCGGCCTTGTGTCCGCCTTTGCCGGTCGAAGCGCCATCAGCAACGGCGGAGGGTACGGGCTTGAGCCCGTACATCGCAGAAGCCGCATCGGAGTGGGCTTTAGCCCCTGAGGGAATCTTTGCGGGAAGTCCTGCCGCACCCGTCTCAAAATACGCCGCGAGAAAGTTGTTCTGCTCCTGCCCCAGCGCGGCGTCCAGCGCGGTGCCCGGCGTCAGCACGCGCGTCACCTCCCGCCGGACAATCTTCTTGGTGAGCTTGGGGTCTTCCATCTGGTCGCAGATGGCGATGCGGTAGCCCATGCGCAGCAGGCGCGTCAGGTAGCTCTCCACCGCGTGGTAGGGAACGCCGCACATGGGCTGCGAGCGCTCCCGGTCCCGTGCCGTCAGCGTCAATTGCAGTTCCCGGCTCACCGTCACCGCATCGTCGTAGAAGAGCTCGTAGAAGTCCCCCATGCGGAAGAACAAGAGCGCATCGGGATTCTCGCGCTTGGCCGCCGTCCACTGCCGCATGAACGGTGTCAGCTCATGCGGAGCCTTTTCGGTGGGAGGGATGGGCTTGCTCCCTTCGGCAGGACTCTCCTCCAGAGGGTAAAAGCGCGGAGCGCCGGGTTGGGTGTCGTCCCTGATCACAATGCCTTTTAGAATACCGTTGCGGAGCGGTGGGATGCGATGAACTCCGCTGCGGATTCGCGGGCGCCCCGCGCCTTCGCATCGAACCAGCTACTCCTTGACCCCAACGCCCAGCCGCGCCACGCTGAACTGCGCTCCGGCAAACAGGATCAGCCCCGAAATATACGCCCAGAAGAGCAGCCCGACCGAAACATGGAACGCGCCATAGAGATCCTTCAGATGCATGTGCGACAGCACCGCCTCGAAGGCGTATTTGGCGATGAGCCAGATGACTCCCGTCACCACCGAAGTGCGAAACACATGACGCGGCGGCACCTTGCGGTTGGGCAGAAGCCAGTAGATGGAAAAGAAGAAGAGGATCACGGCCACGCCGGTGGTGGCTGTAAGCAGCAGAAAGCTGATGCCGTGAAAGATCATGTTGTCCGTGTGGCCAAAGAAGACCACGGTGAGCACTTCGCGGGCGCCGGCATTGAGCGCAATGCTGGCCATGCCGAGCACAACCATAAGAATCGCCAGTCCGAAGGCGATGACCTGGTTATGCAGATAGTTGCGGCTCTTGGTCACGCCCCAGGCCTGGTTCAGCGCCACTTCAAGGGGCAGAAAGATGCCCGTGCAGGCGACCAGAATCATGATGAGCGAGAAAGCCTCCACGCCGTGCCGTGAAGACATACTGGCCACCTTTGCCAGATTGTCGGCGAAGAATTCCTGATCCGCAGGCATGAAATAAAACACCATATCGTTGATGACGCCCCGCATCATCTCCGAGTGGTGGAAGACGGTATCCTCCAGCGTGTAGAGGAGCACGATGAACGGAATGAACGAGAGAATGGCGTTGGCCGCCACGCTGAAGGCAAAGGTATGCACTTCGCTGTCCAGCAGGTACGCGATCAGCGCCGTGCCGTCCTTGCGCCAGCGGTACCACTTGGTCTGTGTGGGAATTTCAACCGGACCGGTCAAGCCGGCAGCTTCCAACGCTGCCCCGGTCTGAGTATCGGAATTCGAGACATCCGCCACGCATTGCTCCTTCTTTACTAACAAAGAACCCCCACGCTCGATGTGGGCCACAAAACGTACCGGGCGGGTGGGCGTCACGTCAAGAATAGCCCCACCCGGTCCCTTCGCGCTGTGACGGCAAAAGCCGCGGAAACGCCGCGCAAAACCGCTCTTGCGCGATCGCCCGCAGCGGGATCGTTCCGGCCCGCTGCATTGAGTCACCCCGCCGTTCGGCATAGTTCTTTAACTTGCGGCCGGCTGTTTTATCTCCGAGACAGTTTACCGGGCATTCATTTTCTTCTTGCATCCAAACTCAATTCCTGCCATAACTGGAGCTAGGCGCGCCCAGCGCGCGCCGGTAGCAAACGATGGTAGACCGGTAGCATGGGATGATTCGATCTTTGCACCGCAATCGCAACTCCGGCAGGACATCGAGTTGCGCAGCATCCGCGGTATCCGGCAAGGTCGGACCTCAAACAAAAGAAGGAGAGCAAGAGTGAGGGAGCAGGGCGTCGTGAAGTGGTTCAATGGAGCCAAGGGATTTGGATTCATTCAACGGTCAAGCGGAGAAGATGTCTTCGTTCATTTCTCCGCGATTGAGGCGGACGGCTATAAGACGCTGAATGAAGGCGAGGCCGTCGAGTTTGAATGCCAGCAGGGCCCCAAAGGACTGAATGCGGTCGGCGTCACGCGGACCTCGTAACTCAAAGCTTTCCTGGCGATGTGCGCGGGCTTTAAAACAAACCAGAGTAGTTATGCCCTTGAGGAAAGCGATTTAGCTGGCCTCTTTCAGAAGGAAGAAGCCGCTGAACGGGATCGGCTTCCAGGCGCATGCGCTTTGGTTTTGCTGTTGCGTGAAGACGGAATCCGCAAAAAATGAGTGGGATTCAGTCCTTCAGGGCCGTACGCCTCAGGGCTGGACCCCGCTGAGCTTCGCCAACGCCCACCGGGCCGCCGCGCGCAGTCCCTCGTCCGCGGATTCGGCCCACTTTTCCAGCCAGGGCACAAACCCGCTCTGGCCGCTGTTTCCCATCGCAATGGCTACATTCCGCCGCAGCCCCAGGAATCCCGCCCTGCGCACCGGCGAGCCGTTGAACTGCCGCTCGAAGTCTGCCTCCTCAAGCCGCGCCAGGCCCTCCAGCGCCGGATTGACCAACTCGGCGCGCGCCTCCAGTTCAGGGTCCGCGCTTACAGGCGCCTTGCGGTTCCACGGGCACACATCCTGGCAGATATCGCAGCCGAAGACCTGCCGGCCCATGCCTTCCATCAACTCATTGGCAATCGGCCCCTTGTGTTCGATGGTCAGATACGAGATGCAGCGCGTCGCATCCATCCGGTAGGGCGCGATCAGCGCGCCGGTGGGGCAGGCGTCCAGGCACCGCCGGCAGCTTCCGCAGCGGTCCGCAATGGTAAGCGGCCTCTGTCCCGGTTCAACCTCCAGCGAAGTGAGCAGCACCGCCAGGAACCCATACGATCCCAGCTTGGGATGAATCAGGCAGGTGTTCTTTCCCGTCCATCCGAGACAGGCCGCGGTAGCGAGCGCACGCTCGACCACCGGTCCCGTATCCACATAGCCCCGCGCCTCGAAGCCGCCAAACTGCTCGCGCAGCCGCTCCGCCAGCGCCTCGATCCGCTTCTTGAGCACCTTGTGATAATCGCTCGGCCGCCGCGCGCCGCTTGCATCCACGCGGCTCGACCATGCGTAGCGCGCGATCCAGCCCGCGTCCTTCGCAGCCGGCTCCGTCGAGCGCGGCTGTGCGCTGTTGTAGCTGGCAAAGCAGACGATGGCCGAACGCGCCCAGGGAAACGGAACCCCCACGCGTGTCCGCAGCCGTTGCCCGTCTTCTCCGCTTCGTGCCAGATAGTGCATGGTTCCCGCGTAGCCATCCCGCACCCACTCCTCAAATCGCGTCGCGTCCCGTCCCTCGTCCGCATGAGGCAGCGCGATCAGGCCAGCCTCGGTAAATCCGGCCTCCAGCGCCAGCGCGCGCACGCTTTCCCTGCTCAGGGCGGGAGATGCGCCCGAGGTGCCTTCGGATTGGAAATCGGAACTGGACACGGAACCGGAGGCCCTCCTCTCTGCGTAGATAGGGATAGTGTCCGATTGCGGACGCCGGGATCGAAATCGGACACCTGGGGCTGCGCCGGGGAATTCAGGAATCCTCGTATCCCTTGCGATTTCAGCATATTCCCTCTGCCCGGCTTTGGCCGCACAAGTGCATCTCCCCAGGCGCGGGATAGGAACCGCGCATAAATCTCTCAGACCGGCAGGCGCCGGAACGAGCTTCCCCAAGGAGATTCCTATGACGAGCACAATGGACTGGACGACAGGCGCGATGGTTGTTACGGCAGGCGAGTTGAGCGAACTGGTAAAGGGTTCGGATCAATCTCTGCTCCAGCGTGTGGCGCCGCTGGTTCGCCGGCATTCCGTTTCGCTCGATCTCACATCCGTCGAGCGCATCGACGCGGCGGGCATCGCAGCGCTGGTTTCGCTCTATGGCATGGCGCGGGATGCCGGTCATAGCTTCAGCGTTTGCAACGCCGCGCCGCGGGTGGAGAAGATTCTTGCGCTGGTAGGGCTGGACCGCGTTCTCTTGTCTCATATTGCGGTTCATACTTCATATTCTGATGTGTGTATGGACCGCCCTGCCGCGTGAACTTGCCCTTCCCGTCTCACGAATCCGTTGCGGAGCGGATTTGCGTCTTGCATTGCGGGAACTGGAGTCTGAAAATGGTACATCGGTCCCGGGACAATGGAATCGTATGTGACGAGTAGCACAGGCAACCGTATACTTGGGGCGCTATTTGTACTTGCGACTCATGAATGCCGCTACGCGCAGTCCTGTGTCTGGATGACTCGCACGCACTCAGCTGTTCGACCGCTCCGATCCGTTGAAGAGCTGAGCCTCCGTTCCGCCACCCTCTCATAGGTACCGCCCACGCGGAATCCTACATACGGAGGCTTCATCCCATGACGCAGGGCGTTCTGGAGCAGGCGTCTGCTGGAAAAGCAGGCACAACCTCAACGGAAACCAAACATGTTTTCTTCTTCGGCGGCGGAAAGGCCGACGGCAACGGACGCATGAAGGATGTGCTGGGCGGCAAAGGAGCCGGCCTGGCGGAGATGACCAACGCCGGATTGCCGGTTCCTCCGGGATTCACCATTCAGACCGAGGCCTGTCGCGAATACATGCGCGGCGCTCTCAGTCCCGAGGTTGACGCGGAGATGTTTACCGCCCTCGAACGGCTGGAAAAACTCCAGGGACAGAAGCTGGGCACGGGCGAGAATCCCCTGCTGGTGAGTGTTCGCTCGGGCGCCAAGTTCTCCATGCCCGGCATGATGGACACCATTCTGAATCTGGGCCTAAACGACCACGCCGTTGAAGCGCTGGCCAAGCGCAGCAACAATCCCCGTTTCGCTTATGACTCCTATCGCCGCCTGATCCAGATGTTCGGCGACGTGGTGCTGGATGTCGAAAAGAAGAAGTTCGAGCACATCTTCGACACCATCAAGGGACGCGAGGGCGTCAAGTTCGACTACGAACTGCAGCCCGATGCTCTGAAAGAGATCATCGCCGAGTACAAGAAGCTGGTCCGCAAGGAGACCGGCAAGGACTTTCCGCAGGGGCCGCTGGATCAGCTGGTCCAGGCCCGCGACGCCGTCTTCAGGAGCTGGAGCAACGAGAGGGCCAAGACCTATCGCCGCATTAATCGGATCGACGATTGGCTGGGCACCGCGGTCAACGTGCAGGCCATGGTCTTCGGCAACCTGGGCGAGAACTCCGGCACCGGCGTAGGGTTTACGCGCAATCCCGCCACCGGCGAGCACATCTTCTTCGGCGAGTATCTGATGAACGCGCAGGGCGAAGACGTGGTTTCAGGCGTCCGCACTCCGCTGTCGATCAGCGAACTCGAGCGCGCCATGCCCATGGTCTACGAGCAACTGCGCTCCATCACCGGGAAGATGGAAAAGCACTATCGCGACATGCAGGATTTCGAGTTCACCATCCAGGATGGCAAGCTCTACATGCTGCAGACCCGCAACGGCAAGCGCACCGGCCTGGCCGCCGTCCGCATCGCCATCGACATGGTTCGCGAAGGTCTCATCACGCAGGAAGAGGCTATCTTCCGCGTCGAGCCCAACCAACTGTACGACTTCCTGGTTCCGCGGCTTGTCGAAAAGGGCGAGAAGATCGAAGTGTTGGCCACCGGCCTGCCGGCTTCGCCCGGCGCGGCTGTCGGCCAAATCGTCTTCACCGCCGAGGACGCAGTCAAGTTCCACTCCAGCGGCGCCTACCGGGTCATCATCCTGGTTCGCGGCGAGACCACGCCTGAGGACATCGCGGGCATGGAAGTCGCCACCGGCATTCTCACCTCCCGCGGCGGCATGACCTCCCACGCCGCTGTCGTCACCCGCGGCATGGGCAAGTGCTGCGTGGCCGGCGCCGGCGATTGCACCGTGGACGAGGCCAAGAAGGAACTGCGCGTCAAGGGCCACGTATTCAAACAGGGCGACTGGATTTCGCTGGACGGCACCACCGGCCGCGTCATCAACGGTCAGCTCAAGACCCCGCCCGCGCAGCCCGACGATCCCGATCTGGTCAAGTTCATGAGCTGGGTCGACCCGGTCCGCCGGCTCAAGATCCGCGCCAACGCCGATATTCCTCGCGACGCCAAGCAGGCTCGCCTCTTCGGCGCCGAAGGCATCGGCCTCTGCCGCACCGAGCACATGTTCTTTGCCGAAGACCGCATCGGGCACGTGCGCGACATGATTCTCTCAGACAACGAGGCAGACCGCCGCGAAGCCCTCAAGAAGCTCCTGCCCATGCAGCGCGCCGATTTTGTGGGGCTCTTCAAGACCATGGAGTCGCTGCCGGTGACCGTTCGCCTGCTCGATCCCCCGCTGCATGAGTTCCTGCCCCAGCGCGAGGATCTGCTCGTCGAAATCTCTCACCTCGAAGACACCAAGCCCCGCTCGCCCAAGCTCAAGGAACTGCGTCCGCTGCTGGCGCGGGTCCAGGAACTGCACGAGACCAACCCCATGCTCGGACTGCGCGGCTGCCGCCTCGGCATCGCCTTCCCCGAGATCACTGAAATGCAATCCCGCGCCCTCTTCGAGGCTGCCGTCGAGGTGAAGAAGAAGGGCGGCGAACCGCATCTGGAGATCATGGTCCCGCTCATTGGCTCCATCGAAGAGATGCGCAATCAGGCTGCAGTTGTTCGCCGCGTCGCCGCTGAGGTCTTCAAGGAAAAGGGCGAGACGGTCGATTACATGGTGGGCACCATGATCGAACTGCCGCGCGCGGCCCTCACCGCCGATCAGATCGCCGAAGAGGCTGAGTTCTTCAGCTTCGGAACCAACGACCTGACCCAGACCACCTTCGGGATCAGCCGCGACGACATCAACCACTTCCTGCCGGCCTACATGAAGGCGGGCATCTTCAAACAGGATCCCTTCGCTACCCTGGATCAGGCGGGCGTCGGCTTGCTGGTGAAGATGGCCACGGCCAAGGGACGCAACACGCGGCCTACTCTCAAGGTAGGCATCTGCGGCGAGCATGGCGGAGATCCTGAATCCGTCAAGTTCTGCCACAAGATCGGCCTCAACTACGTCTCCTGCTCGCCCTTCCGTCTGTTAACGGCAAGGCTGGCAGCCGCGCAGGCCGCGCTGGAAGAGAAAATGACCGGGCCGAACATGCATTCCAACGCCTAGTTCCTCAGAACCGGCCTAAACAGCAAGGGCGCAGCCGATCGGCTGCGCCCTTGCCGCATCTGAGCGTCCGTTCCTTTTACTTCGATTCTCCGCCCGGTGCGTAGTAGCCTTCCCGCGTTACCACCTGCAGATCGTCCTTGCTGGCCTTCAACGCGATCTTGTGAAAGCCGCCTTCGTTGTCTACCACGTCCGGCGTGTAAGTCAGCAGATACTGGCCGCGCAGTTCCTCGGCGATCTCGCCGTAGATTTCTTCCAGGTTGTCCTTCTTCTTGGCTTCGAAGTACCGGCCTCCAGTGCGCGTGGCAATCTTCTCCATGATCTTCTTGCCGTCGACCTGCGGCTCGCTGCTGCCGCCGCCGCGCCGTCCGCCGCCACCCGGATAGCCTCCACCGCTGCCGGGATACCCGCCGCCACCTCCGGGATAGCCTCCGCCGCCCATGCCGCCATGGCGTCCGCCGCCCTGGCCCGGATAGCCGCCCGCAGGACGTTCCTGCTCACCCTTGAAGTAGATGGTGTAGATCGCCACATTGGCCCGGTCGGCCGCGTCCACCGCGTCGTTGAGCGTCTCCTTGCTGCCCCGGTCCACGCCGTCGGAGAAGACGATCAGCGCCTTGCGCCCGTCCTTGGGCTTCATCAACTCGTCCGAAGCCAGATAAATCGCGTCGTAAAGCTGCGTTCCCCCGCGGCTGCGCTGCGGATGGCCGTTCTGGTCGTCCCCGCTGGTCTCAGGGCCCTGGCTGGCGTTCTGCGCAGCTCGTGACGGTCCCATGTCGTCCAGTTCGCGGTGCAGCTTATCGCGCGAGTTGGTAAAGTCCTGCAGCAGCTCCACCTCGTGGTCGAAGTGGATCAGGAAGGCCTGGTCCTTTTGCGCCGCCTTGGGATCGGCGGGCAGCATCTGGTCCACAAATTTGCCCGCCGCCTTGCGCTCGTTCTCCATTGCCCCGGAGACGCTGCGGCTGGTGTCGACAAGCAGGCCCAGACGGAAGGGCAGATTGGTCTCTCGCGTAAAGCTCTTGATGGCCTGCGGCCGTCCATCCTCGGTCAGCGTGAAGTCGCTCATCTTCAGGCTGGTCACCAGCGCGCTCTTCTTGTCGCGCACGGTCACCGGCAACACCACTTCCCGCGCTTGAATCTTCAATGTGGCGGCAGGCTGGTCGGAAGCGGGCTGTTGGGCTCCGCTGGCTGCAGGCAGGCAGGGCAAGGCCAGCATCGATACGGCAAGACAAAAAACGGATCGGGTTCGCATAACGTACAAAGTTTACCCACTTTCACTCCATTAGACGAGCCAACCCGCGCACCGTTGACGCGCCGCCCTGCCTGGCGCGGATTCCAGGCCATCCAAGCCGCCGCGAGGGCCGGCGCAAGCTCCGTTCCCGGACTGGACTTGAGACGCAAAGAGCTGCACCTGCGCCGCCGCGGAAACCAAAAAGGCTGGATTTTCCAGAGTGGAATGGGAGCGTTTGCCAACTCTTTCGGGAATGGCGTCCGGGCCTCGGGGTTGAAGATCGGCCCGCCCAACTCATTGCATCGGAGGCCTCGTTCATTGGGGATTGGGAAATCCTCGCTGAACGTTGAGGTCAGCGGTCCGGATGAAATCTAACGCCGCGCCGCCGCGAAGAGCGCCGTGCCCTTGCCCTTCTGGAGCTGTTCCAGGAACCGGTCGATGTCCACATCTTCCAGCCCGTCAACCAGGGGATCGTGCCCGCGGCGCTTGCCCTTGGCGTTGCTCAGGACGAACTGGAGACCGACACCATCGTTGCCCCAGCGGACGGCCTTTGCGTGCAGAGAAATCGACTGCGCGGGGCGCTGCTCTCCAGCGGCCGTCTTCGTCAGCGTCATCCGGATCACGGTGCCGGGGTACCAGCGTTCTTCCGTGACGACGTACAAACCCGTCGAGCTGATATCGCGAATGGGATGCGCCTGCGGAACGCCGCCGGTCCAGAAATACGCGGCCAAACCGGGCGACGGCTCCCGTGGAGCCTTCCTCGGATCGGGCGGATCGGGAATCAACCACCGTTCCAGCCAGCTTCTCGATGCATTGACGTACTTTGTTCGCGGCTCTGGAAGGACCGCGCCGTCTGTCTGCTGAGAATGGGTGCTCTCCTCGCCGGCGCGATCCTCCGCGGACAGCACACCGCTGCTCGAATGCGAGGCTTGCTTCCATGGAGCGAAACTCAGCCCGGCGCCCTCCATTTCGCTTGAATTGGGCAGCCGTCCCAGACGCCGCTCCAGTTCCTCGACAGCGCAGACCAGCACCTGATCGCCCGGCTGCGTATGCGTCGCAAAGATCGAGTGGATGGGCAGCGCCAGCACGCTTGCGGCCGGCGGACTGGAAGCAGAGACGCGGGAGGCTGGAAAAGACTCGACGATGTCGATGACGCCACAGGACTCGTTCAAATAAACCAGATCGAGCGGAACCCGCACGCCCGACGGCGAGATACCCCTGAACGGCACCATCCATAGCCCCGCGCCGGATTTGGGCGTGAGAGCCGATATTCGGTCATCGAAGCTCGCGCCCGAAAAATCGGCCGCAGCCACGTCCAACCCGAGAAGGCGTTCCCTGGTCTCGTTGTATGCGCAATGTGTTCCTGGTCCCATCTTGCCCCGCGCCTCCGGCGAGTACTCGGCGACCGTGTACCGGTCCCCGGTTCTCTACCGGGACTGCTTGATTTTAAGCTTCCGGCGTTGTGCCGGTCGCACTTTGCCCATTTCTATCGGCAAAAGCCGGTCTTTTCATCACGTTGGCATAAGAATCGACGGAGAAAAACCGACCAAAAAACAGGGTCCGGTCCGGTGAGGCGGCAAGAGCCGGCAAGGCACCGTGGGCCAATATGCCATTCTTATCGGAAAACGGTCGCGCAATCAGGGCCGGGAGCGCCGCCGCTTCTCCCGGGCGATGAAAAAGCCCGCCGATTAGGCGGGCTCTCAGCAGAAACCTATTGGTAGCGCTACCGGGAATCGAACCCGGGTTTTAAGATTGAGAATCTCACGTCCTAACCCCTAGACGATAGCGCCACACACTTAAAGCGGCGGCCGTTCAAGGCCACTCACTTACTTTAACAAAAAATCGGGTCGATGCCAAAGATGCACTGGAACGGCAGGGGCCGCTTCAGATCCCCAGCTTGCGCACTTCGTCGTTATAGTACTTGCGGTAGAGAATCTCCCACTCCTGCGAACCTTCCAGGATGATCTTGCGCTGGTTGGCGATCTTCAGCCGGGCGGCGGTGTCGATCTTGGCTTCTTCGCCCAGCAGGGCGGTGAGTGCCTTGCGCGCCTCCTGGCGGATGGTGTTGCGATCTTCGAGGAAGCCCACCTCGTCGATCTCGGCCAGGGTGTCGGCCACGGTGTGGGCCAGCTTGTTGAGCTTGTCGGGGCTGATCCTCATAGCACCGCCTTGTACTTCTTGGCCAGCTCGGTCTTCACTTTTTTGAACATCTCGGCATATTGCGCGCCGGACTTGCGCATCTCTTCGGAGTACGCTTCCAGAATCACGCGCACCTCCTCGTTGATGCGGTCTTCGAGAGAGAGTTCCTCGATCATGCCCTCGTTGACGCGCGATTCGACCACCTTCAAGTCGCTGGTGGTGATCATCTTGGCGTCGATGAGGTGCTTGACCGTGCGGCGGGCCAGATACCCGATGTAATCGCGGGAAAAGATCATGGGCTAAGGCTCAGGATACCCCATCGGAGGGCCATCTGTACACCATCAGCTAAATGAGCCGGACAGCGCAGCCACAAGGCGCGCATCTCACCCCTGGTGCGGGCAGCTTTTCGTATTCAGGCATGCCTCGGCCAGCCGCAGTCGCTCCACCGGCCGCCCGCCCACCAGATGCTCCTTCACGATTTCCGCCGCGTCTTCCGGCTGCACGTTGCCATACCACACCGCCTCGGGATAAACCACCATCGTCGGACCGTGCTCGCACTGGTCCAGGCAGCCGGACTTGTTGATCCGCACCTTGCCGCCCAGTCCGGCCGCCTTGGAGAGTTGCTGCAACTGGGCATGCAGATCGCTTTTTCCATCCTGCGTGCACGACGGCCGGGGCGCGCCGTCGGGGCGGACATTGTGGCAGACAAAAACGTGGTGTTCAAATGCGGGCAAGCGGAAAACCTCCTGCGGGGATTCGTGCGGCATCCGGGCGTTTGAGCCCAGCGCACTCTCCAGACTAAACCCGCGCGCGGACCTACTCCCTCGATCGAAGTTTTCACACTCCCCACACTCCCACCCGCCCGCATCTGCGAAAATAGGAGCTTGACTATGAGCACGGAAAACCTACTCTCGCTGAAAGACGACATGGTGGCCTTCATCGAAGGCCATGGACTTCACCGCCTTCCCGGATACGTGACCGAGGACATTCCCTCCATCGTTTGGGAGGGCCAGGGCAACCCCGACGCATGGAAAGACTTTGTGGAGATGGCCAAACACGTCGGCGCTCCCTTTGTCACCTTCAGCGAAATGACGCTGGAGCGCGAGGAACTCGATGCGCTCATCGAGGAAGCCGGTGAAATGAACTTCCCCGACGAGGAAGCCACCGAGTTGGTCGAGGCCCAATGGCTGCGCAAGTACGCCGGCAATCTGGGCTACATTCAGCTCGGCTTCGTCTATCAGGGACTGGTCTTTCTGCACGAAACCACCACCGAGTGGTACGAGCGCTACCAGGCGCTGCTCGAGGACATCGAGAGCTTCCAGGACATCGTGATCGACGACGCCCACAGCGGCGACATCGACGAGGACGAGTAAGCGCCCGTGACTTCCGCCAGCCCGGCAGGCCAATCCGTCGCATCGGGTCTGGCGGTGCAACCCTCCGTTTCGCCGCGCAGTCTTCCGCGCCAGCGCTGGATTCTTGCCGAGCCGCATCCTGCGGAGGCCGCGGCTCTGGCTAAAGCCGCCCGCCTGCCGCAGGTGCTGGCCGAGTTGCTGGTGGCCCGCGGGATCGCCCAGGCCAACGAGGCCTTCGCCTTCCTCAACCCCACGCCGTCCGCCCTCAACGATCCCTTTCTCATGCTGGGCATGGAGGCGGCAGCTGGCCGGCTGGAGCGGGCCATCGCCGCCCATGAGCCGGTGCTGCTCTACGGCGACTACGACGTGGACGGCACCACCGCCGTCGTTTTGCTCAAGACCGCCATCGAGATGCTCGGCGGCACGGCCCGCTTTCATGTGCCCCACCGCCTCAACGAGGGCTACGGGCTGCAATCGAGCGTGCTTGAAGCAGCCCATGCCGACGGCGTTCGCCTGGTTATCACGGTCGATACCGGCATGAGGGCCTTCGCCGAGGCAGAGACTGCGCGTCAATTGGGTCTGGACCTCATCATCACCGATCACCACCTGACCCGGGCCGACGATGCGGTGCCTCACGCGCTGGCCATCCTCAATCCCAACCAGCCCGGCTGCCGCTACCCTGAGAAGTCGCTCTGCGGCGCGGCCATCGCCCTCAAACTGGCCCAGGCCGTTCTGGAGCGCCGCGACGCGGCGCGCACCCGCGAAAAAACCTTGCCCAGTTTTCTCAAGATGGCCGCCATCGCCACCATCGCCGACGCCGTGCCGCTACAAGGCGAGAACCGCGTCATCGCCGCGCTCGGCCTGCGCGAGCTACGCCGCCCCGTGGGACTGGGCCTGCGCGCGCTGTTCGCCGTCGCGGCACTCGATCCGGCCGCCAAACAGCTCACCGGCTTCGATGTGGCCTTTCGCCTGGCGCCGCGCATCAACGCCGCGGGACGCATGGATGTTGCCTCCGAGGTCATCGAGCTTTTCTGCACCCGCGCGCCGGCCCGCGCTACTGAACTGGCCGCCAAACTCGAACGCCTCAACCAGGAGCGCCGCTCGACCGAAGCCGCCGCTCTCGTCGCCATCGAGACGCGCCTCGCCACCGATCCCGAGTTGATCGCCGATCGCCTTCTGGTGATCGACGGCGACGGCTGGCATCGCGGCGTCATCGGCATCCTGGCCTCGCGCCTCGTCGAGCGCACCGCCAAGCCGGCGATCGTGGTCAGCGTGGAAGACGGCGTGGCCAGCGGCTCCGGCCGTTCGGTGGACGGCTTCCCATTGCTCGCCGCCATCGAAAGCTGTGCCGATCTCTTCACGCGTTTCGGCGGCCACGCTTTCGCCGTCGGCTTCGCCATGCCCGCCGAGGCGCTGCCCGAGCTCAAGCGCCGCCTGCGCCTCTACGCAGAGGAGCATCTGGCGGCCCGCGAACCCGAACGCCTGCTCCGCATTCACGCCGAATTGCCGTTGGATCGCATCACGCCCGTGCTGGCCGGATGGCTGCGCAAGCTGGAGCCCTTCGGCCACGGCAACCCCGAGCCCATCTTCCTCGCCCGCAGGGCGCGCCTGCTCGCCGCTCCCCGCATCATGAAAGAGCGCCACATCCGCCTCGAGCTGGCCCAGGAACCGGATCGTGCGCCAAATCGGGAGCCCGTCCTTGCCGGCTCCAGCTCAGCCATTCGCGCCGTAGGCTGGGACCTGGCCACGCGCGCCGCCGCGCTTGGTCTCGCCCAGGGCAGTCTCATCGACGTCGCCTACCGCATCCGCGAAAACGATCACCCGCAATACGGCGGCCTGGAAGTGGAGATCGCCGGCATCGAGCCCTCCGCGTCCTGACGCACGAAGGCCCACGGTGAACCGTGGGCCTCGTTGGTTCATTGCGAAAACTTCCTGCTTACTTGCGCTCTTTCTCCTTCGGCTCCGATCTCGGCGCGGAGTGCTGCTGCGGAGCCGGATGCGATTGCTGTGCAGAATGCGACTGTGCCTGCGGAGCCGGCCGCGACTGCGGTGCGGGACGCGACTGTGGAGCCGGACGCGATTGCACCTGCGGAGCCGGGCGCGACTGAGGCTGCGGCATCGGCCGTCCCTGAGACTGTTGCACTGCGGGCCGCGACTGCTGCGTCGGCCGCGCCGCGGGCGCCGAATGCGTCTCGGCCGGCAACGGCCTGGCTACCGCCAGATTCTGCGGATGCCCGCCATTGCTCCGTGCGTACGATGTCCTGTCGGCCCTGGCCGAGGACTCATGCTGCGCCTGGAAGCTCGTCTTGGCCACATGCTGCTCGTGTTCCGCGATCCGTTCCTCGGGGCTGGGATCGTGGCGTATGCCGCCGGGACCGCCGCTGTAAGCGACATGACTGTCCCTGGCGACAAAGCCTCTTTCCACGGCCATCCGGTCTTGATAGGTCGAGTGCACGAAGCGGGAGTCATGGATGTCCACATGCACGACCGCGGCGTTATAGGCAAAGACGCCGCCGCGCCACATACCGCCGGCGAAGCCGATGCCCCCGTAGCCGAAGCCGTAGTTCACGCCGCCGTAGTAGCCCACATGCGGTCCCCAATAGCCGTCATGAAAGACAAACATGCCGCCGGACCAGCCCCAGTAGCCGGGCGTCCAGAGCGCGCCGACGTAAGGCGCCGGAACCCATGCGCCGGGAACCCAGTAGTAGCCGTCATCGCCGTAGGCCCAGTAGCCCGGCGTCCACATCAGACCGGGTTGCGGGCAAACCGGCTGCACATAGACGGGCAGCACCGGCGGTGCAAACCCGACGCTAATGAAGACTCCGGCGTAGGATGACGCAGGAATTGCGCAGAGAAGCAGCGCCAGCAAAAGCCAGCGCGCAGAGCGGAAAAGTCGCATGAGAAAAACCTCCTGGTATTTTCGAGTCGATGATGCCTGAAACGCGATTTCGCGGTCAGTCTACACCTGCTGAAACCCCCTCCGCTCGCAGAAGTTGCAAGGGAGGGGGCGTTTTTTTGCTGGCAAAGATTCTCTGCTCAGGGCCGGAAGCTCAGTCCGATGCCCAACACATGCCGTGCCTCAAGATTCACCGGGATGGCAATAACAGGAGGGTAGGGCGCGGGCAAGCCGGTCGGCAGTTCCGCGGTGCCGATCATTCCCGCCACCTGCCCGATGCCGATGTCGAAGGCAAAGTGCGGATGCTCCTTCTGCGTAAGGCGCACGGCATAATCGAGCGTGGTGGGCAGATGCCCTCCGGTAATCGGCAGGATCGCGCTCAGGTTCTTGGCGGTGTGCGGCTCCTGGGTAAAGCCTGCCGAGGGCACGATGGCCGTATGGAAGAAGAAAGGCAGCGGAATGCCCAATCCCCCAAACGCCCGCCCGGCAAACCGCGTGCTCTGTCCGCCGATGCCGAAGATTGTGGCATTGGTGGCCTTCCAGCCCAGGTTCACCAGGAACGGCAGCGGCGGATGCAGCCAGGTCTTGGTGGCGGCCACGTACAGATCCTCGTTGTTGTAGCCGCTGCCGCTTCCGCCCAGGTCCTTGCCGATGGCGCTGGAAACAAACTGGTCGTTGGTGCGCACAATGACGCCGGCCGCAAGACCCGGTGTCCAGGGACCGAACTCGCCGTCCTTGATCGCCACGCCCTTGGCGCTGAAGATATTCATCCCGTTGTAGTTCCAGAGATTGCTGAAAGCCCCCTGGGCGGGCGTCGTGCTGTCGCCGAGTGTATGCACGCTGCGCGTGTAACCGATCTCGGCCCGGTTGGCAAAGCCTTCCACAATGCTGAAGGTCTGGATATCGCCGATCACCTTCGCCGTGTTGATGAAGTGATAGCCCACGGCCGGATGGGAGAAGGTCTGTCCCTTTTCGGTGTAGACAACGTATGCGGTGGGGGTCAGGAAACCGCCGGTCTGGCCTTCCAGTGTCAGATTTTGCGCGTAGATGCGGCTCCCCACCAGCACGGTGCCCACAAGGAGGCCGCAGACGAAGAGTTTGGAGAGGGTGCAGAATTTCACGTTCATTACACTCCAGTTGAGGTCAGTCGCCTGCCCCCGAGTTTTCGTAGAATCTACCCCCACACTTTTAACACAATGGAACCCGAATCGTCTTTAACTTTATTGCGGTGTTAAACTCAGCCCATGCCGCGCGGTCTGTTTATTACCCTCGAAGGGCTCGACGGTTCGGGCAAAACTACGCAGATCAAACGACTGTCAGCCTGGCTGGAACGGCGCAGTTTTTCTCCGGTGGTGACCCGCCAACCCGGCGGAACCGCGACCGGCGAGCGCATCCGGGCTCTGCTGCTCGACTCCCGCTCGACCGGTCTGGCGCCCATCGCCGAAATGGCTCTGATGTTTGCCGACCGCGCGCAAGCCATCGCCGAAGTCATCGAGCCAGCCCTGGCCGCCGGCCAAATCGTTCTCTGCGATCGTTTCACCGACTCCACCGAGGCCTATCAGGGCGGCGGCCGCGAACTGGGTTCCGAGACCGTTCTTGCGCTGCACCGGCTCATCTGCGGCAACCTGCAGCCCGACCTGACCCTGCTGCTGCTGCCCTCGCTCGAGTCCTCGCTGGAACGCGCTCGCCGCCGCAACGACCGCACCGCCGCAAAAACCGGCCAGGACGAAGGCCGCTTCGAGCAGGAGCAGGACGCTTTTTACCGCCGCGTCTGGCTGAAATACCGCGAGATCGCCCTCCGCGAACCCGCCCGCGTCATCCTCATCGAAGGCAACCTCACCATCGACGAAGTCCACGAGCAGGTTGTCGAGGCCGTCGCCGAGCAGTTGCTGCTGCGGGAATCTCAGAATCAGCCGCTGGCCTGAAGGGCGACTCCTCCGTCAGAAGAAACTGGAAGACCAATGCGTGTAAGCTGGAAAACCGGAGCCGGCCGTTCGTTGATCGTATCGGTACTTGCTTTTGCGTGCAGCGGTATCTGCATTCATAGGGCCAGGCAGTACGCCAGCCTTGCGCCAGGCGAGAGGACAACCACCGCCTACGACGTGCAAAGGCACTATCACTTCATGCATGGCTTCAGATTCAACTATTCCAGTTGTGATTACATCTTCAGTGTGGACGGATGGGTGTACAGCGGAAACGGGGACTGTCCGCAACCGGGCGCCGATGATTCGAACCAGGAAAGACCTGCGGATTCTGCCGGTGTTTTACCGGGATCCATTGCAACTGTCTATTACGATCCGTCCAATCCATCGATCAACGGCCTGACAGAATTCAACGCGAGGAGCGAGGCCGAGTATCGATACGCAATCCTGTGGATCGGTGTAGGAGTACTCATGATCCTCTCCGTCGTTTTTATCGCTGCGCTTACCGCGAATGAAAGCAGAGGAAATGGCGGGATCGTCGTCGATGCGGAAGGAACGGTGATTGATCCGGAGGATCTGGATACCGGTTCAGAGTTTGGCGGGCCGCTCGACGAGAGAAAAAAAGCAGCCGAATTCTATGCTGCCGCCAGCGCCGAAACTGCGTACGCCGCGGATTCAGATTCTTCGCCGGGACTGCGGGAGCTCTATCTCGAAGTGGTCAACCGTATCCATCCAGACCGCGCTTCGAATGAAGCTGACCTGGTCCTGCGGGAGCGGTTGATGAAAGAGGCAAATACAGCATTCAAGCAGGGCGATGCCGAGACGTTGCGGAGAGTTCTGGAGGAATACCAAGGCGAGATTTCGGCGTCTTAAGGTAGGTTGGGCTCTATAAAAGGGGATATCGATAAAACACACTTTTTCTCATCCGCCGGGCGCCCCAGCCTGGGCGCTTCTGTTGCGGCAACGGCGGCAAGGCGGCCGCACGGCTGAAGCCGCACCCTTTCAAGACACCGGCTGGGTCACGGGTTCCAGAAGCGAATCGAGATCGGAAGCGCAGATCCAGCCCAGCTCAGCCCAAGTGGCGAACCACTGGCTCACGCGCTGCGCGCGGCGCGGCTCGGAAATGCGGGAATCCGCGAATCCGGCCTGGATGGCTTCGGCCAGCGGCAATCCCTGGCGAATGGCCGCAAGAGTCAGGAATTCCTCCCGCCACAGACGCCGGTAATAGATCGAAAGCTCTACGCGATGAACGGTCAGCCAGGTGGGCCGAAGGCGCAATTTGGGCAACTTGGCCGGCGCATCCGGGCCATCATCACTTTTCACGCCGGCTTCGCTGGCTTCGCGCTTCTGGTTCTCGTGCAAGGCAAGCACCAGATCGTCGGCCGGGTAGTCGAGTGCCACCAATTGCAGGTGCGGCTGCAAGGCGAGCCGCGAACCGGCGTCCAGGGTAGCGATCTGGCCGAGGGTCAGCGGATCGTGTTCCGCGCTGTCGAAGGCCTCCACACAAGCCCACTCGATGCGGGCCACGTCGAGGGCCAGGCGATGGCGGCGGCCTGTGAGTTGCGGACTGGCGGCCAGCCAGCCGGGCAGCTTCGATCCCAGGTTGCGCAACGTAAAGGAGCGGCTGGGATGGGTGGCGAGGTAGGCGATGGAGAGCTCTTCAAAGGCGCTGCCGCCAACGACCGCGCGCAGGGCAGGGAAGTCTTCGGCGAGCGCGCCCAGCACGCGGAACCAGTATTGCCGGTTGTAGATCTCCAGCCGCTCGAAGGCCGAGAGGCGGCTGTTGGGGGCGATGAACGAAGCGGCCACTGCGCTCATGGGCCGGCCGTCGGGAGCCTCGGCGCGCATCTGTTCGTTGGCGGTGAGCGGTTGCATCACGGCCGCGGCCATCTCGCGCTGCAGGTGTTCGAGATTCATCGCGCCGCCTCCGCCAGTTGGGGTGCGTGCCTGTGGAGATAGCGCTCCGCCTTCTTTGCTTCGGCGTGAACTTCGTCGAAGCTGGGAATATGGTCGTCCCACTCCAGCAGCGTGGGCGTGGGCCCGCAGCGTTCGATGGCGCGCGCGTAGAGCTCCCACACCGGATCGATCACCGGATGGTCGTGCGTGTCGAGGATGTACTTCTCATAACGCGAGTGGCCGGCGATGTGAATCTGCGCCACGCGGTGGGCGGGCACGGCGTTCACATAATCCATGGGTGCGAACTCGTGGTTCATCGCCGAGACATAGATGTTATTCACATCGAGGAGAATGCCGCAGTCGGCGCGCTCCACCACTTCGGTCAGGAACTCCCATTCGGTCATCTCGGAGCCGGTGAAGGCCGCGTAGCTGGAGACGTTCTCGACCGCGACGGGAATCTCAAGAAAGTCTTGCACCTTGCGCACACGCTCGGCGGTGCGCTCGACCGCCTCCCAGGTATAGGGCAGCGGAAGCAGATCGTGGGTGTAAGTGCCATCGACGCTGCCCCAGCAAAGGTGGTCGCTGAGCCAGGGAGTTTTGGTGCGCCGCACCAACTGTTTCAGCCGGCGCAGATGCTCGGGATCGGGCGCGGTGACCGAGCCGAAGTACATGGAGACGCCGTGCTGCACGACGCGGTATTGATCCAGGATTCGATCGAGCATGGCCAGCGGCCGGCCGGCGTCGATCATGAAGTTTTCCGAGATGATCTCGAACCAGTCCACCACCGGCTTGCGCGCGAAGATGTGCTGGTAGTGCGGAATGCGGAGGCCGATTCCGACGCCATGATCCTGAAACGCATTGAAGCGATTGCCGGGCATAATTGAGCTCACAGAGATCAGGGGGCGGAATGGCGCGGCGGAATGTGCGCGTGCATCTGTCCGCCGCGCCAAGGTTGGGGGAGGATCGGGTTAGACGGCGCTAGGCGGCTTGGAGCCGTCGGTGGCGCAGCCGCCCTTGCCTTTGCAACTGTTCTGGCCCTTGCAGCCGTTGTCGCCGGACTTGCAGCCGCCCTTTCCCTTGCAATCGTTCTTGCCTTTACAGGAGTGTTTGGAGGTGTCCTTGTCCTGGGCGGTGTAGCGCAGGCCGGCCTTGGCCGCGGAAAGCTTCGCCGCAGCTGGACTGGACGGCTGGGGGGTGGCCGCCTGGGCCGCTACGGAGGTTCCGCCGACCAGGCCGGAGAGCGCCGCCGTCAAAAGCAGTGCATTCAGTTGGTTCTTCATGGGGAATTGACCTCGCTGGGGGAGTTGGGGCGGAGGGGAATCCGCCGGTTGTAGCCACGCAGGCAGGTCCCGTGGGCCCGTCCCGCACAATCCGTGTCACGCACCTTAGGAGTGGCGACCTGCGGGAAAGGTTACAGGGAAACTGACGCCAGTGAAAATGAATTTCTTTCCTGCTTCGCCGAATCTCACTTGAAGATGTTCCGCGATGGGGAGGTTCCAGCTTGAATCTTGCATTTTTCACGAATCCGAAGGGAATCCGCGACCTGGGCTGGGCCAGTCTGCTTTTCGCCGTGCTGCAAAGCCTGTGTACGGCCGTATTGACCCTCAGCGGCATCCGCGTGGCCATCGGGCTGACGGCCCTGGCCGCGGCCAGCGGTATCTACGCCCCGGCGCGCGGATTCCACCAGGACGTCATCCGCATTCCTATGCTGGCGCTGGCCGCCGCCGGCGCAATTGTGAATCTGGCGGTGCTGGCGTGGATCTGGCATCTGCGGGCGCGGCCCTCGGCGCAGTGGCGCAAGCGTGAAGTGAGCCCCAAAGACCGGCGTTCCGAGCGGCTGCAGCTCGCCCTGGCGATTCTGACCCTGGTTCTGGTGGGATTGGAGACCTGGACGCACACCATCGTTCACCGCACGGGACCGCCTCCGGCCGCGCGGTCCAGCGTATCTCAGGAAACCATCGCTCCGGCCTCGTTCTGAGGCTAAAGAGCTTACTGCAGCTTGAAGGCTTTTACGGCGATGGCGTTGGGAGCTCGGCCGGTGGAGAGCAGCGTGAAGAGCGACCGCGTAGCGGTGCGGGCCACGGCGACGTCGGCCGAGCGCGTATCGACGACAAAGAGCAGATGGCCTGAGGCGGAGAACGCCAGGGCCGAGGGACCGTCGCCCACATGGATGGAGGGACTGAGACGCTTGCCGTCGTCGATGGAGTAGACGGTCACGTACTGCGAGCTGAAGTTGGCCACGTAGAGCAGGGAATTGTCGCTCGAAACCAGACCGCGAACGGGATTGTCTCCCATCATGTAGGCCCCGCCCACGTCGTTGGTGTTGGTGACCACCTCGGAGATTGAGCCGGAGAGAGAATTGGAGACGAAGAGTTCGCCGCCGTCAGGCTTGAGCGCGAGATGCACCGGCCCGCGGCCCACATCCATCAGCGCCTCAAGACGATCGGGCTGGCCGGGATCGGATTTGGGATGTGCGAGGCCGATGGCCATCACCTGGTGGCCGGCCGCGCAGGCGACAAATGCCTTGGAAGAGTCGGGCAGGACAACAGCGTCGGCCGCGCCGGGACAATCCGGGAAGGCCGCACGCACGCTTTGCGCCGCCGGGTCGATGAGGCTGACCGAGTTTCCTCCGCGGTCTGCGACCACCAGGGTCTTGCCGTCGGGAGAGATGCGGGCCGTAACGGGCCCTTCGCCGGCGCCGATCTGGGCAATCTCGCGGCGCGCCTTGAGATCGAGGACCGAGATCGAGTTGGATCCGAAGTTGGCTACATAGGCCAAATTGCCGGTGGGGTCCAACTCGATGGAGACCGGCCGCCGGTGGACGGGAATGGTGGCCGCGACGGTGTTGTTTTCGGCGTTGATGACCGAAACCGAGCCGAGTGCGCCTTCAGCGCCGGAGTTGACCACATAGACTTCATTGCGCGTGGGGCTGGCGGCTACGGCTACGGGATTCTGACCCACGGCCACTTCGCGGTCGATGCGCACGTTCGCCACGTCGAGAACGGTGACGGTGCCGCTGCCGCCGTTCGTTACGTAGGCATATTCGCGGTAGTTGGGCGGATATTGGGGGAAGTCGTGAGAGCGGCAGCCGGCAAGGGCGAGCGCGAGCAGGGCGAACGCGGAAAGGCGGGCTGGCAGGACGAACCGCATATTCATGGGATGAGTCCGGGAATCGGAGATGGGCCGGGTTGAGATGGGTGCTTTCCCACCCTTTCCCCCGTCTTTTTCTCGAAGAGCAGGCGAAAGGATGGGGCACAGAAAGTCTGTTGCATGGTCCGGAGCTTGCTGGACGAGGCGGTCATGCGCTCAGCTCGCGGCGGCCTCGATGTGAATGCCGCGGTGCAAATGGCGGCCAACTACCGGCGCAATCTGCTCGATTTCGTCCATCATGCGGACAAACTGATGAGGATAGATGGACTGCGGGCCGTCGGAGAGAGCCTTTTCCGGCTGATGGTGAACTTCGATCATCAAGCCGTCGGCACCCACGGCAATCGCGGCCCTGGCCATGGGCAGCACGCTGTCGCGCTTGCCGGTGCCGTGGCTGGGGTCCACCAGGATGGGCAGATGGCTGAGCCGCTGCACGGCGGGAACGATGCTCAGGTCGAGGGTGTTGCGGGTGTGGTCGGCAAAGGTGCGCACGCCGCGCTCGCAGAGAATGACCTGGTAGTTGCCCTCGCTCATCACGTACTCGGCAGCCATGAGGAACTCTTCGAGAGTGGCCGATAGGCCGCGCTTGAGGAGAACCGGCTTGCGCAGCTTGCCGGCCTTCTTGAGCAGCGAGAAATTCTGCATGTTGCGGGCGCCAATCTGGATCACGTCGGCGTATTCGTCCACCAACTCGAGGGATTCGTTGTCCATGGCTTCGGTAACGATGCGCATGCCGAAGCGGTCGCGAATCTCGGCCATGATCTGGAGAGCCTCGATGCCGAGACCTTGAAAGACGTAAGGGGAAGTGCGGGGTTTGTAAGCGCCGCCGCGGAAAAACTGTGCGCCCGCCGCCGCCACCTGTTCGGCGATGGCGAATGCCTGTTCGCGGCTTTCGATGGAGCAGGGACCGGCGACAATGGCCAGGTTTCCGCCGCCGATGGTGGCGTCGGTGCCGGGGAAGCGGATGACGGTGTCTTCTTCCTTGACGTCCCGGCTGGCCAGTTTGTAGGCCTTCGAGACGCGGATCACTTCGGCGACCCCGGAAAGCGCTTCAAGGTTGCCACGGTCCACCTCGCCTTTGTTGCCGGTGATGCCGATGGCGGTGCGCTGGGCTCCGGGAAGTGGGTGGGCACGGAAGCCCAACTGCTCAATGTGCTCGCAGACCGCCTGAATCTCTTCCGGCGTGGCCTGCGCTTTCATAACAACCAACATGACGGGCCCTCAAACCACCAGTCTAACGGCTCCAGACGGTGAAGGGCAATCTCTTTGGGAGTCGCGGCGGCCCTTGAGGGCTCTGGCGCTTCTCCGTGTTCAGGACCGGCCTGGCGTCAACAACGTCCATCCGGTGCGTCCTCTGGCCAAAGGCCACGATGCTTACTCGTCGCCTTCGTCGGTAGCTTCGGCGCCAGACTTGGCGGCCACGATGGCAGGAGCGACAACCATACCGATAAAAGCGAGGGCGATCAGAAGGTCATGCATTGCTTTCTTCTCCTAGTGCGGCTCATCGGAGCCTGTCCACAACTGAATGATCGAATAAATATGGACAGGGCGGAATCCCACAAAGATTTCGTTTTCTGAACAGCAGGTGCTATAGGGTTTTGACCCATAAGTGTTAGTCGGAGCGAGGCCGGGTAGTGGAGGGAGTCCCAGGCTTTGGTACGATCCCGAAGCCTGGCCGATAAATTCCTTCATTGCAATAATTTATGCGTAGGCGGAGGCGATCAGCGTGGGTTACTCCCGCTGTGCGCAGCATTGCGCTTTTGCGTCCGCCATTTAAGGCCCAGCCAGGCCAGATAGCCCAGTTGAATGGCCCACGTAACAACGTAGGCGGCAACGGTGAACTGATGGTCGAGAAGGGCTCTTTCGTCCATTTGCGTCTCCTTTTCTATGCGTTTTGAAGCAGATTCCTGCCGGGTTCAGGCTTCCAGGGCGTCCTGGGCTTCCTGGGCGGCGAATTTCTGGTGCTGGCGCTCCACACGGTAGCGCAGGGTAAGGATGAGAATGCCCCAGGCGAGCCAGGCGATCACATTCCAGGCGAAGGCGTGGAGCATGGCGGGGTCCTTGATGCCGGAGTCCTCTCCGCCGCCGAAGACCGGCGCGGGGTGTTGGGTGCGCCACCAGCGGTTGGACATGTAGACGATGGGCACGTCGAGGGCGCCGAAGATGCCCAGCACGGCGGCCAGCGTCTGCACCTGCGGCCCGGCGGCAAAGCGGCGCAGCAGCAGGTAGCTGACGTAGATGAGCCAGAGGACCAGAGTGGTGGTCAGGCGCGCGTCCCAGGTCCACCAGATGCCCCAGGCGCGGCGTCCCCAGATTGGCCCGGTGATGAGCACCACGGTGCAGAAGACCACCCCGACTTCGGCTCCGGCCAGCGCCCAGGCGTCGGAGATCTGCGCCCACTCCGCGCGGTTGCGGCGGCAGGCCAGGTAGCCGATCGAGCCGGCCAGCGAGATGGCGAAGAAGAGGAAGGCGACCATGGCCGAGGGCACATGGTAGTAGAAGATGCGCTGCACCTCGTGCATGGTCTGTTCGTCGGGAGCGACGTAGATGGCCTGATAGAAGCCCCAAACCATGAGGGCGACCGTGAGTGCGGCGTAGAGGCCGATGGCGAGTTTCTTCATGGGGAATCCTGTGGAACGCTTTCAGTTTACGACGGCGGGGAGGGGGCGGAGTCGATTGAAAGGTGGAGGATCTACTCCGCGTGGAAGACCACGTCGAACAGCAGCCAACTGGCGGTGGTGAAGATGATGTCGTAGCCCAGCAGCATCTTGATCCACAGCGTGGGGTCGTTTTCGCCGGTCAGGATTGCGGTGGTGGCCTGGACCATGGCCAGCAGGGCCGGAATGAAGATGGGGAAGAGGATGAGCGAAAGCAGCAGTTCGCGGTTGCGGCTGCGGATGGAGAGCGCGGCGAAGAAGATGCCGTTGGCCACCAGCGCCCAGGTGCCCAGCGGCAGAACGAGGGCGAGCAGCCACGCCTGGCCGAGGATGTGGAGGTTATAGAAGATAAAGAAAAACGGAGCCAGAATCACCTGGACGATGGAGACGAAGAGAAAATTCGCCAGAACCTTGGCTAGGAAGAGCTCCGCGCCGGGAGCGGGCGCCATGCGCTGCGCGTCCAGGACCTGATGGCGAATCTCGCGGGCCCATGCCTGGTTGAGGGCGCTCACCGAGGCGAACATGGTGGCCACGCAGAGCACGCCGCCGGCGATCTGCTGGGAAAATGCGCCGCGCGGGTCGAAGGCGATGGAAAACAGGACCACCACCAGTCCGGAGAAGAAAAGCATGGAGATGATCGCGTCGAGCGAGCGCCATTCGATGCGCAGGTCCTTGACCAGGTGGGTCCAAAGGGCACTGGTCATCTTATCCGACCCTCCGGGGGAGGGTGGCCCTCCGGCATCGCGGCGGATTTGGTCAGGTCGGCGGTCTGGGCTTCGGCGGCGCGCAGGTAGTCGTCGGGCGGGAGAATGAGCTGGGTTCCGCGCGCCCCCGCGGAGACGCTGATCCGGTCGAAGAGAATCACGGTCTCGTCGACGAAGACGGGATAGGCTTTTTTCGCGCCGAAGACGGTGACGCCGCCGCGGATGTAGCCGGTGAGCGGCTGCACCTCTTTCAGCGGGACCATCTCGGCCTTGCGCAGGCCGGCTGCGCGGGCCAGCTTCTTGAAGTCCAGCTCGGCGTCGCCGGGGATGACGGCGAAGACATACGCGCCCGGTCCCCCTGTGGTGAGCAGGGTTTTGAAGACCTGTTCCGGTGGCATCCCGACCTTTTTGGCGACGGTAACGGCCGAAAGGTCGTTGGGATCGACCTCATACTCGCGGAGTTCGAAGGCAATGCCAAGATTTTCCAGGAAGCGTGCGCCGTTGGTCTTCATAGGGTTGGCTTTCCGGGTTCAAACGAAGCAACGCGGCCGGCGTGGAGGGTCAGCACCCAGTCGGCGATAGGAGCGGCCAGCTCGCGCTGGTGAGTGGTGAGGACGATGGTGCGGTTGCCGTGACGGAAGCCAGCCAGCAACTCAACCATCTGGCGTGCGGATTCGACGTCCATGTTGGAGAAAGGCTCATCGAGCAGCAGCAACTCGGGGAAGGGAAGCAGCACGCGGGCCAGCGAAGTGCGCTGCCTCATGCCCTGCGAATAATGGCCGAGGGGGCGGTCCAACTCCGGGTCCAGTCCCACCTGGCGAAGCGCTTCAGAGGGAGAAAGGCATTTGCGGCCGGCGTAGAGGCTGGCAAAGTAGCGCAGGTTTTCCAGGGCGGTGAGCTCGTCGTAGAGCATGGGAGCGTGGCTCATGTAGCCGATGCGCGCGCGGGCTTCGTGCGGATCGAGGCCGCCGAAGACCTTCACCGAGCCGAAGCTGGGCCGCAGCAATCCCGCCAGAATGCGCAGCAGAGTGGATTTGCCCGCGCCGTTTTCGCCGACGAGAACGTAGCAGTGGCCGGGTTCGATGTCCACCGTTATTTGGCGCAGCGCGGCAAAGGAGCCAAAGAGCTTGGAGACGGCGTCGAGGCGTGCGCAGAGCAACGTACCGGCTGCGGCGGAGGCGGTCATAGCTTAGGAGGCCGGATTGGCGAGGTGAGCGGCGGGCTCGTTAACCGCGGCTTTGGCGGGCGCGGCTGCGGGCTGCGCGGGCTTCGCGCCGGGCTGGGTGGAGTTGGGCTGGGCCGGCGCATACTTGCTGGCGCACTTGGCCTGGAGCACGGTAGCGTGGAAGACGCCGTCGCGCCCATACGAACCCTCGGCCAGAGCCTGGGAGTCGTCCTTGAAGGTGTCCGGCGGAGGCTCGGAACCCTTGTAGCTGACCTTCAGAACGCGGCCGGTGGCGGCTTTGGGGGAGTGGCTCTCAAATTCGTTGAGCACGAAATCGACATGCGGGCCGTTGTGCTCGATGGAACCGGGCTGAACGAATCCCTCCACCCGCAACTGGCTGTGATAGGCCTTGTCGCCCAAGCCGCCGAGTTCGCCAATGGTGACGTAGTAGCTCTTGCTGGCTCCATAGCCGGACCAGGCAAGCCAGCCGATGGTGCCGACGATAATGGCAGCCGCAATCCCGATGCGCAACGTGTTGGGGGAAGTCTTCATAGTCAGTTTTTACGATACGAGTGGAACCGGGCGGGGTCAACCACCCAGAGATGGAAGCGGGCACTCTTCCGGCGGCTTCCGCCAAGGCGTCCGTTGCGTGGCCGCGGTGGCCGTTCGACGGAGACCGACCGCTCTTCTGGCTCCTCAGTCGTTTTTAGGGCCCCATATTAGAGGTCGTGGTCCGAGCGGGCGGTCACAATCGCGGGCCAGACCACCATGACGGCAAACGCTAGAGCAATCAAAAGGTCATGCATCTCGAAGCCTCCTTCAGAGGGTTCAGGATTAGAGCCGCAATGGGCGCGCGATCGTCTTTCATCTGCCCTGCGGTAACCATGAATGAATCGCCCGTGAGTAATGCATATGTATTACCACGGTTCGCATCCTCTGGGACATTAACGGCTATTTAATTGATTTATCTATGCTTATTTAGATAACGAAGGTAATCCTTATCCCCCAAAAAGAAATAGAGACGCGCCGGCGTGGTTTGCGCGAACGCGGCGCGGATTGCAGCCCATCCCTTTGATTGCAACCAGATACAGACTCCCCTCGCGCTCATCCGCCTTGAAAGTTCAGACAGCGCCGGTTCACAGGAGGAAGCGGCTCGGGGTCACTGCACAGAGTCCAGGGTGTGTGCGGCGCGGTCCAGGGCCTGGGTGAGAGCGGCCAATTGCTGCGCGGCGCGGTGGGCGTCTTTGGCGTCGAGAGCCTCGTTTACGCCGGGAATCACCACCGCCGCATAGCCGGTGAACTCGCCAGGCGCGTATATCGTGTGCCGGTACCAGGGGCGATTGGGCAGTCCGGCCTCGGAGAGGAGCGCGGTCTCGGTCTGGCGCAGGGCGAGATTCAGCTTGGCCAGGTCTCCGGAAGGCGCGACTTCAAGGCGGCGCGCCTTCTTCGCGGCAGCGGCCAGTCGGGCGGCGGCGGCTTGGGCGGGGCCAAAGTCGAGCGAGTCGAGTCCGTCGTCCTGGGCGGTGCGCTGTGCCGCTTCGACATAGGACTCGATGGCGTGGGCATAGGGAACGTAGTCGTAGGGCAGCACGTCGGCGTCGGCCATACGCAGGGCCTCAAGGCCGAAGATGCGCGCCATTTCCTGCAGATAAAGAAAGTGAGGGTCGGCGTTCTGGGTGAACCATGCGAAGTTGTCGAAAACCGAGTGGTAAACGCCGTAGGGCCCTCCGGAACCGATGTCGGTGGAGGGTACGCCCGCGTGCTGCAGGAAAGGCGTGAAGTCCGATCCGGAGCCGAGGTCGCCCACATGGACCTCTTCGCCGGTTTCGTGCGGCGCGTTGGAGGCGCGGTGCTCGTCGCCAGCCGAGCGGTCCTTCTTCCACTGGTCATAGACTGTGCCGCCCAGCGGGCTGGGAACGGCGCGGGTGAGTTCGCGGATAAACTGCCTGAGCGAGGGCACAGTGGCGGCGGAAAAATCGGGTCCGGCGACGGCTACGTCCATATTGAAATAAGCGACGGCACCGTCGAGGGCTTTGCCTTGCTGCTCCACCCACTCGGTCGAACCGATCAGGCCTTCTTCCTCGGCATCCCAACTGCAAAAGACGATGGTGCGTTTTGGCCGCCATCCCTCGTGGAGCAAAGCGCCGATGCCGTGCACCGACTCGAGCATGGCGGCGGTGCCGCTCGATGGATCGACCGCGCCATAGACCCAGGCATCACGGTGATTGCCGGCCACGACCCATTCATTGGGGTACTCGGCGCCTTTGATTTTTCCGATGACGTCCCAGATGATGCGCCGCTGATAGTCCTGCTGCGAAACCAGATGCACCTTCACGCTGCCGGCTCCTCCAGCCTGTCCAACGTGATAGCGGAAGGGCAAGGCGCCCTGCCAGCCTTGTGGCACGCCGGGCCCTTTCAGCGCTTGCAGGATGGGCGCCGCGTCGTGGTAGCTGATGGGGATGGAGATGATGTGGGGCTGGTTGCCCGATTTTTCGGCGGGAACGCGGGCCGAGTCGGGCAGGTCCAGCGTCGAGGCCACGCCGGGAGTTTCGGGATCGCCCGAATACTTGAAGAGATATTGCACCGATCCGCGCTGCACGCCGGTCTCCGGCCGCCAGGGGCCGTTGGGCCAGGCATCGCCCTTGTAGTAGCCGTCGTCCTGCGGGTCGGAGTAGAGAAGCACGCCGGCCGCGCCGCGCAACTCGGCGATATAGACCTTGACGCCGCGGAAATTGACGCCGTAGCGGCACAGGACGATCTTGCCGTGCAGGTCGATGTGCTGGGCGGCCAGTTGATCGAAGTCCTCCAGGCGGCAATAGTTGGCGTAGACTGCCTCGGCGGTCACATCCCCGGAACCCGACGATCCGTTGAAGGGCATCACCACGCGCGGATCGTCTTGGGTTGGGTCGCCCTGGACGTGCTCGCGGGTGGGACCGCTCATGAGCCGCTTGCCGCTGGCGTCCCAGGCCTCGACGCGCACCACCTTGGGTTGGTTCATCAGCACGCGGTAGGGAACGATCTCGGTTTCCAGGCCGGCCGCGCGGAACTTCCCGGCTACGTATTCGGCGGTCTTGCGGTCCTCGGGGCTGCTGGCAAGATGAGGCTCGGCGGTGAGGATCTTCAGGTGCTGGCCGGCCAGTTGGGCGTCGGGCACGGCCAGGAATTTCTCTTCAATTTTGGCCTGCTTGCTGAAGTCGCCGTAGCCGAAGACGGAGGGCGGCGCGGTTTGAGGCGTGGATTGGGCCGGCATGGGGCCGGGCACGAGCGCCAGAAGAAGAAAAATGCCAAGCCGATTGCGCTGAATCATGACGGGCCCTTTGCAGAAAAAGTGTGTAGTTTTAGCCATGCCTAGGCCACCGGCTGGGCGCAATGGGCGCAGCGTTTGGCGGCCAGCGGAATCTCGCTGAGGCACTCCGGGCAGGTCTTGGTCGACGGCGCGGCCGGCGGCTCGGGTTTCTTGATCCGCGCCATCAGGTGGTTCAGGGGCAGCACAATGGCAAAGTAGACCACGCTGGCCACAATGAGGAATGAAACGGCGGCATTGAGGAAGTTGCCGATCTTGATGTGCCCGCTGCCGATGTTCAGAACAACGCTGCTGAAGTCGGGCTTGCCCACGGTGGCGGCGATGAGCGGATTCAGCACGTCGCCCACCAGCGATGCGACGATGGCGTTGAAAGCCGCGCCGAGAATGACGGCGACAGCCAGATCGACGACGTTTCCGCGCAGGATGAAGTCGCGAAACCCTTTTAGCATCTCTTCCTCCAATGGCTAGTCTGACGCAATTTCCGGCACTCGATCACTCAAGGCGCGGTCGCGCGTTTGCACCATCGTACAGGTCGGCCACGAAGGGATGGAAGGGCGGCAAGATTGAGCAGTTAGAAGCCGTCCGGCGCCCCATCGCACGATTCGTAGCATAGAGCGCCGTTTCTGGCGAAGGAAGGTCGAGATTTACGCCGGACGCAGTTCCGCTTGCTTTGCTGCCAGGTTCATCTCTTTGAGCGACTCGCCATAGGGCGCGCGCAGCACGCCGCGCTCAGTGACGATGGCGGTCACATATTTTGCCGGAGTTACGTCGAAGGCGGGGTTGCAGATGCCCACGCCATTCGGCGTGAGTTGCTTGCCGCCGTGGTGAGTCACTTCCACCTGCGGGCGCTCCTCGATGGGGATGGCTTCGCCGGTGGCCGTAGCCAGATCGATGGTGGACCAGGGCGCGGCGACGTAGAACGGAATTCCGTGCTCGTGGGCCAGGATGGCGACGTTGTAGGTGCCGATCTTATTGGCCACATCGCCGTTGGCGGCGATGCGGTCCGCGCCCACAACCACGGCCTGGATGCGGCCGGCGCGCATGAGACTGGCGGCCATATTGTCGCAGATCACCGTGGTGGGAATGTGGTCGGCCATCAGTTCCCATGCCGTGAGCCGCGCGCCTTGCAGAAAGGGCCGGGTTTCGTCGGCGAAGACCTGGATGCGCTTGCCCTGCTCGACGGCCGAGCGGATGACGCCGAGCGCGGTTCCGTAGCCGCAGGTGGCCAGCGCGCCGGCGTTGCAGTGGGTCAGCACGCCGCCTTTGTCCGGCAGCAGCGCGCCGCCGAATGCGCCCATGGCTTTGCAGGCGGCGATGTCTTCCTCATACATCGCGTGCGCCTCGGCCAGGATTCTATCCTTGATTTGGTCGAGGGTTGCGCCTTCAGAAAGCAGGGCCGCGAAGAGGCGCTTCATGCGGTCGATGGCCCAGAAAAGATTCACCGCGGTGGGCCGCGTGGAGGCCAGCCGCGCGCAGATGCGGTCGAATTCGGGCGCGAACTCCTGCGCCGTGACGGCCTTGGTGCGCAGTGCGCCGAGGGCTACGCCGTAGGCGGCGGAGACGCCAATGGCCGGCGCGCCGCGAACAACCATGGTGACGATGACGTCGGCAACCTGCTCGTACGTGGTGGCAAGTACATAGCTCTCCTCGAGGGGGAGCTTGGTCTGATCGATGAAGCGGACGCCTTCCGGGGTCCAGGCCAGCGTAGGAATCATGGAACTCCAGTGTAAACGGTGGGGGGACGTGGGATAGGGGACAGGGAACAGGGAATAGGGAACGGCGCACGGCGGGGCTGCTGAAAACCTTTCCATTTTCCTCTGGACGAGCCTCAGCCCCAATGCAGTAGAGTTGTTTGGGTACTTTTCGACGCCGTTTTTTGAGTTCTTTGTCGCCCGCTGCTTGACCCGCATGGGTCGCGGCTGGGGACAACTGCGATAGACGAGCGGCGAAGGGCAGGCAATTTTTTTGAAGGAAGCGGGGAAAAAGATTCTCATGGCAACACGATCCACACCACCGGCGGCGCCAAGCGCCCCCAGCTATGTTGTTCCGTTCATCACGGTTACCATCCTGTTCGGCATCTTCGGGTTCCTCACCAACCTGAACAGCAACCTGATGCCTCACCTGAAGTCGCTCTTCGATCTTTCCTACGGACCGGCCATGCTGGTGTCGACGGCGTGGTTCTTTGCTTACCTGGTCTTTTCGGTCCCCAGCGCCAGGCTCATTGAGGCCGTGGGCTACAAGCGCACGATGGTGATCTCGCTGTTCATCATGGTGGTGGGCGCGCTGCTGTTCATTCCGGCCGCCAACCTGATCAGCTTTCCGCTCTTCCTGACCGCCATCTTTGTGCTGGCCACCGGCGTTTGCGCGTTGCAGACCTCTGCCAACCCGTATGTCTCGATTCTGGGGCCGGAGCACAGCGCGCCCGCGCGGCTGACCCTGGCGCAGGCCTTCAATTCGCTGGGTGCGGCCGTGGCTCCCCTCGTGGTGGGCCACTTCATCCTCACCGATCCCAGCAAGGTTTCAAGCAAGGCGAGCATTGCGCACACGGTGCAAGGGCCCTACATCGCCATTGCCGCCGCACTGCTGGTGCTGGGCTTCGCGGTCATGTTCATGCACCTGCCGGCAATCACCTTGACCCGCGCATTTCGCCCCGCCAAGGACGGCGATGCAGTGCTGGGGCGCAGCATCTGGAGCTACTCCCACACCGTGCTTGGCATGGTGGGCATCTTCTTCTACGTAGGCGTTGAAATCGCTCTGGCCTCGATCGCGATCAGCTACTTCCGCACACAGGGAATCGACAACAAAGAGACCGCGGCCTTCCTGGCTTCGTTCTACTTTGTCGGCATCATGGCTGGCCGCTTTGTAGGCAGCTTTATCATGACCTGGATCAAGGCGCAGACGCTGCTGGTTGTTCTCGGCTTCTTGGGCGTGGCGCTGCTGCTGGTCTCCATGTTCTCCACCGGACAAGTCGCCATCTGGAGTCTGGTGCTCTGCGGCGTCGCCAACTCCGTCATGTACCCGAACATCTTTGCCCTGGGCATTGCCGAACTGGGCCCGATGACGAGCAAGGGCTCGGGCGTGATCACCATCGGTAACGTGGGCGGAGCGGTGATTCCCCTGCTGTTCGGTGCGCTGGCCGACAAGGTCGGAATTCAGTATGCATTCGTCCTGCCCATCGTCGGCTACCTCTTCGTGGCTTACTATGGCCTCGCGGGCTACAAGCCGTCGCGCGCCTGAACGGCATAGACCAGGCTCTTCCGCTGTTTCCAAGGCCCTCCGGTTTGCGCCGGAGGGCCTTGGCGTTTTTGGCGAGGGTCCGGGCAGTCTTCCGGCGCGTTTCTGGACTTGCCCTCGCAGCCCTGCGTAGAGTGGGTTCTATACCGTAACGCTTGCAAGGAGCCTCTCTTGTTGAATCTCGCCCGAGTCGACTGGCTGATCCTGGTGCTCTACTTCGGCTTTGCCGTGGGCATAGGCTATGCCCTCAACTCCCGCATGAAGACGGGCAAGGACTTTTTCCTGGCCGGGCGCGCGCTGCCTGCGTGGATCTGCGGGTTGGCCTTCCTCGGCGCCGGCCTGGGCGCGCCGGAAGTGATTGGCCTGGGTGCGTGCGGCGCACGCTATGGCCTGGAAAGCGCCCAGTGCTTCTCGCTCGGCGTCGTTCCGGCGATGATCTTTGCCGGCCTCTTCATGATGCCCCTCTACTACGGCTCGAAGGCCCGCACGGTGCCCGAGTTTCTCGGGCTGCGCTTCGACGGAAAAACGCGCACACTGAACGCCTGCCTGTTCGCGGCGATGACGGTGGTCAGCGCGGGCATCTCGATGTACGCGATGGCCCGGATCTTCCAGGCGCTCCATCTCTTCGACCGGCTCTTCTATGCGCTGGGCTGGGCGCGGCAAGGGATCTTCACCTTCTCCATCGTTGTGCCGGCGGCCGTGGTGCTCGCCTATATCTTGCTGGGTGGGCTCACCGGCGCAATCTACAATCGCGTCTTGCAGCTTTTCCTGCTGGTTGCTGGCCTTCTGCCGCTGGTCTTCATGGGGCTGCGAAACCTGGGCGGCTGGAACGGGCTCAAGGCTTCGGTGGCCCTGGTTGATCCCACTCTCATCCATGCGTGGAGGGGCGCGGCGCGCGCCGGCGGAGTGAGCATGGGCATCATGGGCTTGGCCCTTGGCATCGTGCTCGGCGCCGGCTACTGGTGCGCCGACTTCCGCGCGATCCAGACCGCCATGGCTGCGAAAGATGTGGATTCGGCGCGCCGGGCTCCGCTGCTCGCCTCGATTCCCTGGATATTTCTCCCGTTTCTGCTGGTTTTGCCGGGCCTGGTGGCCATCGGCCTGCCCACGCCGCACACCTCGGCCGTTGAAACCACGATCGATGGGGTCATTCTGCGCACCACCACCGTGGTGCGGCCGGAGGTGGAAGCAGGCACGGGGCTGGTCCCGGCCAGAGTGGACCCATCCGGCAAGCCGGTGCGGACGGCCGCGGGCGCGCCGGTGCTGGACTACGCGATGGCCACGCCGAGCCTGCTGCGCCTTCTGCCCACCGGCCTGCTGGGGCTGGGGCTCACGGCTTTGCTGGCCAGCCTGATGAGCGGTATGGCCGCCAGCGCCACAGCCTTCAACGCCGTCTTCACATGCGATCTCTACCAGCCCTTCCTGCGCAAGCAAGCCGATGACGGGCAATCGCTTGCGGTGGGCCGCTGGGCCACGGTGGCCGCGGTTCTGCTTTCGGCCGCGACGGCCTACGCAATCACTGGCTTGAACAGCATCCTGGCTCCTCTGCTGCTGGTCTTCTCTCTCGTGACCGCGCCTCTCTTCGCCACCCTCCTGCTGGGCATGTTCTGGAAGCGGGCGACGGGCCACGGCGCATTTGCCGGGCTGATTGCGGGCGCCGGTGCGGCCCTGCTGCATCACGGGCTTACGCTACCCATCGAGGCACAATCCGGCATTCACGGCGGATGGCTCGCGGTGCTGCACAGCTACCCAGGCACCCTGGCGCAGAGATTCTGGACGGCGACTTTTGCTTTCAGTGCGGCCTTGCTGGCGACCGTGGCCGTGAGCCTGTGTACAAAGGCCAGGCCGGAGGCGGAGTTGGTGGGTCTGGTGCACTCGCTGACGCCGAAGCCGAAAAGGACAAAGCTGCCCTGGTGGAAGCGGCCCGAAGCGCTAGCGCTGGGGATTCTGCTGGCGGCGATCGCGGTCAATGTTTACTTTGCCAACTGACTCGCCGACGCGTTATTCCGGCTTCACGCTGAAGCGCATGTTCCGGTAATCGAAGGTGTAAGCCTTCAACTGGTCCAGCGCGTCCACGCCGAGGATGCCGTAGACATCGTCGAGCGCCGCGGAGCCCAGCTGCTGGGTGAGCACCTGAAGATAATGCACGTGGACCGTGGTAGGGCCCACGGGGAGCGGGACGGTCTCGGCAATGTAAGCCGGTTGCGGCGGCATGGACTGCGAGCCGGGAATAGTGAACAGCTCCATCTTCTTGTCCGCAAACACGGCGGCGTGCTCGTCGTAGTAGCGCGCGGTGAGGTAGGTCTGCTGGCCGCTCGCATCTACGGCAAACATGCGCTCCTCGCCCGTTTTGCCCAGGGCCACAATCATCTGGTCGCCATCGAAAAAGAAGCGTGCGCCGGGTGCGGGCGGCTCCGCTTCTTCCGCGGGCTGGAGCAGTTTGGCAGGCTGGACGTAAACCGTGGCGTCGCCGGTGATGGTGAGGCTGCCCAGGGCCGAGAGAGCGGGATAGCCCAGCACTCCTTCGACCTGGTAGCGCGATTTCGGGAAGAAGTAGTCGGCGTCTTCATAGACGAAGGCCGTCATGTTGCGGAAGGTGAGCCGTCCGCCCAGGGTGAAGCGCGGAATCACTGTGACGTGGACCTGGATCGGCTGTCCGGTGAGCGTGTGGATGGTCGTGGCCTCGTCGGAAACCTTGAGCCCGGCCTCTTTGGCCAGGGAGCGGGCGATCAGGTTGAAGGGCGCCGTGGGGTCGAGCATCCAACTGTGCGGCCGCGCGTCCACGTAGACGGGAACATCCGTGAGGCCGAGCGGGTTTTTGCTCACTTGAAGCAGGAACGGATCCGCTGGCTCGACTGTCATCGGCGGATTGGCCGCGGCCAGAGGCAGCATCTTGAGCGGCATCTCGATCTCGTCCTGCTCGTCGGGACTCAGTTTGCCCTGGAGGCGGCTGTCGAGTGTCTGATAGGCTTTGGCGGCCTTGGCCCAGTCGCCCAGACGGAGATAATCCTCGGCCAGGGCCTTGCGCAGCAGCTTTTCCTGTCCGGCGTTGCCGCTTGCGGTCACTTTGTCTGCCAGCGGTTCGAGCAGTTCGATGGATGTTTTCAGGTCGTTCGAGCGGTTGGCCAGGATGCCGCGATAGAGTTGCGCCTGCTCCGGCGGCAACTGGTCCAGTTGGGATTCGATGCGCAGGAACTGGTGGTCGGCCAGCAGATTCTGCAGCCGCGCATCGGCGTCCAGGCCGCTGCTGGTGCCGGTGTGGACCTGCGCGCCGGCGCCGGGTTGCTGCGGCTCCGGCACGGGCGGTTGCGTCGCGGGCTGCTGAGCGGACAGGGGCCAGACAGCCAGTACCGGGGCGCAGATTGCAAATGCACCGCGCCGCAGCCAACTTCTTCGCAATTCCACTCTGCGCAAGCCGTTCATGCTCAGTACGAAGTTAACAGATTCGAGCCGCGCGAATTCGCCCACATGCAGCGAATGGACCAAGGCGCGAAACCCGTCTGGGAGCTTCGGCCCCCTGCAACTGCCCTCGGCACGAATGGTTCACCGCGGAAGTTTTGTCCATGCGTGGCGCGACTTTAGAAGTTTTTGACGCGCGGGCCGGTACACTTGAAAGCAGATATGGCGCGAAGAACGATCGAACATTACGAGATTGTCCGCCGGCTGGGCGCCGGAGGCAGCGGCGTGGTCTACCTTGCCAACGACACGCTGTTGCAGCGTCCGGTGGTGCTGAAGATGCTGCGCAAAGGGCTGCTTTCGGCCGAGCAGATGCGCTCGACGGTGTTGCGCGAGGCGCGGCTGGCCTCGGCCATCGAGCATCCCAACGTCTGCGGCATCTACGAGGTGGGCGAGACCGGCGAGGAAGGCTACATCGTGATGCAGTACGTGCCCGGCCAGTCGCTGGACCGGCTGATTGCGCGCGGGCCCGCCAGCCTGCAACTGGTGCTCTCGGTCGGCATCCAAATCGCCGACGGTCTGCAAGCCGCGCACTCGCTGGGCATCTTCCATCGCGACCTGAAGCCGCAGAACGTGATGCTCACCGACGGCGGGCTGGTGAAGATTCTCGACTTCGGGCTGGCGCGGCGGCTGCATCCCGAGGATGCCAGCTTCGATCCCTCCAAGCCCGGCCTGGCCAAGGACGCATCCGTGGCCGCCACCTATACCGCCCGCGGCGGCACCATCCGCTACATGGCGCCGGAACAGTTTGTTACCGGCCAGTCGAGCGTGCAATCGGATGTGTGGGCGCTGGGAGTGATCCTGTATGAGCTGGCCAGCGGCCGCCATCCCTTTGCCCGGCCCAACGACGAGGATTTTCAGGCCATCCGCGCGATCCAGTTCTCCGAGCCGGAAGATTTGGGCGAGAATGCGTCGGGCATCGCGCCGGAATTGAAGAGCGTGATCGCGGCCTGTTTGGAAAAGAATCCCGGCGCCCGCTACGCCTCGGCCGCCGAGGTGCGCGAGGCGCTCAAGACCATCATGAAGGCGCTGCGCATCGAGACCGGCGTCATTCCCGGCGATGCCGCGGCCAACCTGCCCACGACGGGCATCGAGGCGGAGAAGCGGAACACCGGTTTCCTCTCCATGCTGGCCGAGCGATTCCGCGAGTCGGCTGCCGACCGGGCCCCGCAGAACTCCCTTGTCGTTTTGCCCTTCACCAACCTCGGCGCCACTGAAGTGGCTCCGCTCTACGGCTTTGCCCTGGCCGACGCTATCGCCGCGCGGCTGGCGCGGATTCCGGCTCTCGTCGTCCGGCCCTCCAGCACGTTGATGCCGCTGCCGATCGCCCAGATGGACCCTCTCTCGGTGGGTCAGAAGCTGCTGGTTTCGTTTGTGCTGGCGGGCAGCTTCCTGCGTTCCGAGGAGGGATTCGATCTGAACTGGCAACTGCTCGATGTGGCCTCGCAGAGCGTACGCTCGGGCGGCGCCATCCGCGTAGCCTCGCTGGATCTGATCGCCGTGCAGACGGAAATCTCGAACGAGGTCTTTGCCGCGCTGCACGGCCTCAGCGCTGCCGACAGAATTGAAGCCGCCCAGACCGACGCGCCGAGGCCCGCCGCGCGCGATGCGTCGCTGCCGGGACCGGTCAGCGAAGATTATCTGCAAGCCCGCGCGCTGCTGAGTTCGTTCATGGTGCGCACCGGCTCTCGCGCCGACCTGGACCGCGCCCACGCGCTCTTCACCGGCGTCACGGCCAAGGACCCGGAGTTTGCCGCCGGATGGTGCGGGCTGGGCATCGCCGAGCTGCAATATGTGCGCCACGGCTTTGGCGGGCAGATTCACGTGATGCACGCGCGCCGCTCCTTCGACGAGGCGCTCAAGCTGGACCCGGCCTCGATCGAGGCCAACATGTACCGCATTTACATGCTGCTTTCGCGCGGCGAAAAGGAGTCGGCGCGCCACGGCATCGCCAACCTGCTGTCTTCGGCCGCCAACGACTGGAATGTGCACATGGTGGCCGGCATGGCGCTGCGCGGGGACGGCATGTACGACGAGGCGCTCGAGGAGTTCAACCGCGCCCTCAAGCTGAATCCCGCCAACGCGCCCATCCTCTACAACCATCGCGCCCGCGTCTATCACTACCAGAATCAGATCGAGCTGGCCGGCGACGAATTGCAGAAAGGGCTGGCTCTGGAGCCGCGCCATCCACTGCTGCGCACCTCGGCCGGTTACCAGCAGATGCGCCTGGGCAACCTGAGCGCGGCCATTGAAATTCTGGAGGGCGTGGTCCGCGACGACGATTCGCTGCGCATCGCCGTGCCCACGCTGGCGCTCTGCTATGTGCAGGCGGGCGACCGGGAACGGGCCGCGGCGCTCCTGAAGGACGACACCCTGGCCGCCGCCGAGGCCGACAGCGAGATGGCTTACCGGCTGGCGACGTACTTTGCCGTCGAAGGCGACTCCAGCGAAGCGCTCCACTGGCTGCGCCGGGCGATTTACTTAGGCAACGAGAATTATCCCTGGTTCCAGAAGAATCCGGCCTGGAACAACCTGCGGACGAATGCGGATTTCGAGCGGATTCTCGAAGACCTGAAGAAAGGCTTCCGCAAGAACCAGAAGACCTGGAAGCGGCTGCTGGAACAGGTGCCGCCGGAGGGAGAGTAAGTCTTCCGGTGAGGGCGCCGATAGAGGCTGGAGGCTTCCTAAGGTCTTGGCGCCCGGCGCCGAGACCTGGCGGATTGCGGCAGGCGGAAAAGGGCGCCGCGACTCACTGACCCAGCCTCTGATTTGAATGCACCAAAGCGTAGTTACAAGTCTTAAACCCTATTGTTATGAGAGTCAATGCTAGTGGTTATTGAGTAAATAATTTCCGACCTTTCCGTGGAATGAATTGATTCCCGCGCTTGACTTGTCAGAGCGTCACGGAGCACACTTACCCGTTTCCAACTTATCTTCTCTGTCTTCGCCGGAAGAGTCGACTTGGTTCCTTCTTTGCCGCCGGACGGTGAGTGATTCTGTTGGAGAACCGCGCGGCTGGTACCGGCGAAATGGGCTCAAAGCTGTGGATGTTGAGAGACTGCCATGATGTTTCGTTGCATTTGCGGGCTGTTCGTTGCGTGCCTGATGGTACCTGCCGCCGCGCAGACGGGTGCGAGCCAACCGAAGGATGCGGCAGGGTGGTTTCAGCGGGCCAGCGAGCAGATGAACCTACGCGTGTTCGGCGTGGCTTCGTTTCACATGAAGGTGACATTTCATGCTTTTCCGGGGATCCAACTGCTCGACGAGAAGAAATCGGAGAAGGAAGGGGGTTCAGAGATACTGGCCGGGGATGGTGTCTATGAGGAAACATGGGCGTCGACCACCGAGTGGCGGCGGGAGGTGACGCTGGGACCCTATCACGCCATCGAGGTACAGTTTGGAAGAGTGAGGAAGATGCAGGCCGACTCGGACTATGAGCCAAGCCGCGTGCTGATGTTGCTGGATGCGCTGTTGGATCCGATTCCTCACAATATTCTCAACCCGGACCTGGGCGACACGCGGTTCAGTTGGAAGATCGACCGTCACACCGGTGGAAAGGTTCCCTACGTGCGCATAAGCAACAACCGATTCGGGGGTGGCTGTCAGTTTTGGCTATGTGTTTCTGCCCGACGGGATGCTGGTAATGCGCAATGAGCGAGGCCTAGCGACTGGATGGCAGGACCAGATTGTTTTTGCCGGAAAAATCGTTCCCAGGCGCCTGACCGTTCAGGCCATGGGCAATAACCTTCTTACCGCTCAGGTGACGGTGGAAGCCGCAGGGAAGGTTGATCCGGCGATGTTCGATCTTCCTGGCACCCCCGCCGACGCGGGGATGACGCTGCGACCGTTGTACAAGTACGACACCAGTCGATGGTCTTTCGAGTCTCAATCGGCGAGCTTTATTGAAAGTAATCTCTCATCATCAAGCGTCATTCGCGAGGTAGTCGACCGGCATGGGGTTGTGAGGGATGCCGAGATCGTCTATGCGGACGGTTTTGGCAACCTGGATGGCATGTTGAATTACTTCCGGAAGATGACATGGCACCCTGCGGAGTTTGACGGAAGCCCTTGTGAGATTGCCTGGGATTGGTTCCATGTACATCCGTGAATAGAGCCTTACGAGGTAAGTAACTATGTTGCGATGCTTTAGGTGTTTTGCCGGATTGACTTTGGCCGGTGCGCTGCTTCCCGCCGCGCGCAGACGGTCGAGCCAAAGGACGCGACGGGCTGGTTCCAGAGGGCCAGCGATCAGATGAACCTGCGGATGCCGGGCTCGGCTCCATTCCACATGAAGGTGGCGTTCCAAGCCTTCCCTGGGGTGGAACTGCTCAAGAAGCCGCAGATTCTGACGGGGGATGGGGTCTACGAGGAGACCTGGCTCTCGCCCCGGCAGTGGCGGCGGGAGGTGACGCTGGGCAGCTATCACGCAGTCGAGGTGCAGTCAGACAGGGTGAGGAAGATGCAGGCCAGCTCGGACTATGAGCCGAGCCGCGTTCTCATGCTGCTGGAGGGGCTGCTGAATCCTATTCCGCGCAACTATGTCTCGCCGGACCTGATCGATATTCACCAGGGCTGGAATATGAAACGCGGGACCGCCGGCAAACTGGAATACATGCGGATCAGTTCCACATATGTTCCCGGAGAGAGAGGTCACACGTTCATTACCACTTATCTTTTCCTTGCCAATGGGTTGCTGGTTCAAAGCAACGAGTCGGGTTTTATGACCGGCTGGCAGGACGATATCGTTTTTGCAGGCAAGGTAGTGCCGAAGCATTTCGCCGTTCAGGGAGCGGGGCAGAATCTGCTTACGGCGGAGGTTAAAGTAGAAGCGGCCGGTACGGCCGATCCTGCGGTTTTTGAACTTCCCGGCGAGCAGGCGGAGCCTGGCATGACGCTGCGCCCATTGCACTTTTTCGAGGCTAAGCGAATCGCGGATTTGGGCTCGGGGTTTACGTATCTCGGTTATGCGCCCTCGGCGAATAGTTTCAGAGGAGTCCTCGACCGGCATGGCGTCCTCAGGGAGGTGGAGGTCACTACTGCCGAGGATTTGGAGGAATTGAGGAAGGTACTGGATGGTTTTCGGCATGAACCGTACCACCCCGCCGAGATCGACGGGAGTCCCTGCGAATTTGCTATGAAGTTTCTTTATTGACCTTGGCGGCGGGTTCACGCCACAAGGCGCGATCGGCCGATCGCGCCTAGAACCCCATGATGTTGTAGCCGCAATCCACGTACATGATTTCGCCGGTGATGGCGCTGGAGAGGTCGCTGGCGAGGAATAGCGCCGCGCCGCCGACTTCGAGCTGGTCCACATTGCGTCGCAGGGGAGCGCGCTCGGCGTGGGACTTGAGCATATCGCCGAGGTCGCCGACGCCGCGCGCGGCCAGGGTCTTGATGGGGCCGGCCGAGATGGCGTTGACGCGGATGTTGCGCGGGCCGAGGCTCGAGGCCAGATAACGGACGGTGGATTCCAGGCCGGCCTTGGCCACGGCCATCACGTTGTAGTGAGGGACGACCTTTTCCGCGGCGTAGAAGCTGAGGGTGATGATGCTGCCGCCTTCCGTCATTAGCGGCGCGGCGGCGCGGGTGACGGCGATCAGCGAATAGACGCTGACGTCCATGGCGATGCGGAAGCCCTCGCGGCTGGTATTGAGGAAGTCGCCGCGGAGATCGCCGGCGGGCGCAAAGGCCACGGCGTGGACCAGGATGTCGATCTTGCCGAAGTTCTCCTTGAAGGCGCCGAAAAGGCTCTCGATCTGTTCGTCGTTCGAGACGTCGCACTGGAAGCCCTGCGCGCCGGGCAGCTCGTCGATGAGGCTCTGGGCCTCGAGCTTCATGCGCTCGTTCTGGTAACAGATGGCCAGGGTTGCGCCGGCCTCGTGCAGTTTTTGGGCGATGCCCCAGGCAATAGAACGCTTGTTGGCCAGCCCGAAGACCACGGCCGTCTTACCTGCCAAATTGATCATGCTTGCTTTCTTCCTCCATGGTCCAGGCTCAGGGGATGAGGGACCAACCAGCTCTTAGAATATCAGCCGCCCAGGTCTACCAGCTCGACTTTGCCCACGGGCCGTTCCAAAAAGCGGGAGCCAAGGCGCTCGAACTTCTCCACCGAGTCGGTGGCGAAGAAGCGCAGCCGCGCATCGGGAAGCTGCGTGTCCGCAATCTGCGCGGCTGGCGGAAGATTGCCGGCTTGTTGCGGGTCGAAGAGGAGCGCGGCGGTCTTGGCCGTGGCCAGGGCGGAGTCGATGACCCGCATTCCGACCGGAACGGCGCGTTCGATGAGCGGCCGCAGCAGCGGGTAATGGGTGCAGCCCAGCACCAGCGTGTCGGGATTGAGCCCCTGGGCCGCGGCTTCGGCGTTCAACTGTTCGAGATAGATGCGGATGACCTCGGCGGTGACCGGATGGTCGGTCCAGCCTTCCTCGACCAGCGGCACCAGCAGCGGGCAGGCCATCTCCAGGGCCCGCAGCCCTTGGGCGCGGCAAGCGGCGGAGTAGGCGTGGCTCTCGACGGTGGCGCCGGTGGCGATGACCAGCACGTCGCCGGTGTGCGAGGCAGCGCGGGCGGCCGTGGCGCCGGGCTCGATCACGCCCAGCACCGGAACCGGAACGGCCTCTTGAATGGCGTCGAGGGCCAGGGCGCTCGCCGTGTTGCAGGCGATGACCAAAAACTCGGCGCCCTGTTCGCGCACCAGGAACTGCGCGCTCTGGGCGGCGTAGCGGGCGATGGTGCGGCGGGACTTGGAGCCGTAGGGCAGCCGGGCCGTGTCGCCGAGAAAGGCGAACTGGGCCTGCGGCAGCCGTTGCAGGAGTGCGCGGAGGACGGTGAGTCCGCCGAAGCCGGAATCGAAGACGCCGATGGTGGGGGGAGTGGGCATTATTTTCCCTGAGATGGTTGTACTGCCGTTCACGGATGCGCTCCCTCGGATGGTACGGCCTCGGCGGCCAGGTAGGTGCGGGTCAGATCGGCATGGCCGGCGAGGGTTGCGCGCGGCTGGCCGTCCACCATGAACCGGACCTGCGTGACGCGGGGCAGGTTGGCGTGCAGCGTGCCGCAGATGGAATACACGGTGAGCATCTCGGTCTCGAGGCCCGAGGGGTGATTGGCGGCAAACGCGCCGGTCAGATTGACGATGGCAAGTTCGGGACCGGTCTGCGCGGAATCCGCGAGCGGTGTGCCGGGAGCCTTGGGCTTGGCGGGCGCGCCGGAACCGCTGGCAGCCTCAAGCGTTGGAGCCGGCAGCAGAAAGACCTGGGCGACCGAACTGGCGCCGCCCGGAACCGGGTGGGCGGCATCGGGAGCGGCGTAGAGGTCCAGCAGTTTGCCCAGCACGGCGCGGGCGCGTGAGCCGGCGTCCTGGGGCAGGGGCAGGGATTGGACTTGGGCAAGCAGGGAACCGTCGCCGTCGTTCGCCACCAGCAGGGTCGCCTGCTCCGCCGGGGCGACTTCGGGCGCTTGGGTGGGCGCGGAGTCTTCTCCGGCCACCAGCCGCTGGTGGGCGCGATCGCGCAACTGCCATAGAACCACGCTCATGACCACCGAAGCCGCGAGCAGGACGACGAAGAGGATGCTCTGGTAGCGGGGAATCATGGCTGGCCGGCCTCCGTGCGCCACTCCAGGAGCGCGGCGGCCAGCGCCTCGGCCACGCGCGCCTGGTAGGCGGGATCTTCCAACCCGGACTTGACCGCTTTACCGGGACCGCGCTCGGGCGCAATCTCGACGGCTACGGCGGGGCAGGTCATGCTGTCCACCACGGGCAGCGCGGTGCGGCCCAGCGAAACCGTCATGCCGGCGTGGAGGAGGGCCGAGTTGAGCACTCCGGCCAGAGCGAGGCTGCGCTCCACCCAGGCTGCCTGCGCGGTCTTCCAGGGGGCGAAGCGCGCGGGCTGGGCGGGCGCGAGCGATGAAGCGAAGAGGTGGACGCCGGAGCCGCTTTCGGAGGCATGCAGACTCAGGCAGACCGCGGCGTTGGCATGGTTGGCCAGTTCGGCCCGCCGGTTCGCGTCCACAGTCGTGTCGGATTCGCGCGTGGTGACCACCTGGATGCCGCGCGCCGCCAGCAGCGACCGCAGCCGCACGCTGAGCGCCAGAGTGAAAGTCTTTTCCGCCTGGTCCCGTCCTGCCTGATCCTTGATGCGTCCGCCCAGGTCGTCGCCACCGTGCGCGGCGTCCAGTACCACCACAAAGCGGGCGAGCGGCGCCTGCTGTGCAGCTAGTTGGCCGGCTGCGATCACAAGAGCCGCCAGTGCCAAGCTAGTCCAGCGCATAGATGGTCAATCCGCTCAAGAGCTTGGGGAAGAAGTCGGTGGACTTCTGCGGCATCACGTCGCCGGCAAAGGCCACTTCCCGCAGTTGCTCCATGGAGACGGGGTTGGTGAGGAAGGTAACGTCCGCTTCGCCGCGCACCACCTGATCCACCGCTTCGGCGGCGTCGCGCAGATAGCGGAGATTGGTCTGCTCGCGAACCTTTTCGGCGTCCAGGCCGAGCAACCGGTCGAGCACGATCGAGTGCAGATGGCTCAGGTCAAGCTGGCGCTGGCGCTCGGGCAGATCGGCCAGAGCGGCGCCTACGGGCTCGGGCTTTGAGCGCAGCAGGAAGGCTCCGCCGCGGGTAACGGCCACAAAGGCCGTGCCTTGCTGCTTGCCCAGGATCTCGATATAGCCGGATGCTTCAGCGGCCGGCAGCGGCTGGACGCTGAAGAACTTTTCGGCGGCGCGGACAAAGGCTGCCGGGTCGAAGCTGGCGAGGCTGTGAACCACGCGATGGGTGGGCAGAATCACCAGGCCGTCGGAGTCCATGTTGACGAAGGTCATCATCACCGCGGCCTCGGGGTAAGCCGGCTGCGGCAACTGGCTGGTGCTGTACTCGGCATGGGCCGGCGAGGCGGGCGCGTGCTCCTTGGAGTAGTTCAGCGCCGTCTCGTAGCGGTGGTGCCCGTCGGCAATGATCAACTTCTTGTCGTCCATGGCCGTGGTCAGCAGGCGGATGGCCGCCGGATCGTTGATCCTCCACAGACGGTGCAGGACGCCGTACTCGTCGGTGACCTCGGCTTCGGCGGGACCGTTGCCATCGTACAGAATCTTCTCCACGCTGTTAGCCGGATCGGAGTAGAGCATGAAGATCTGGCCGAAGTGCGCGTGGGTGGCCTTGAGCAGGTTGAGCCGGTCGCCCTTGGGCTTGGAGAGGGTTTGCTCATGGCGGAAAACCACCTGTTCGGCGTAGTCGTGGAGCTTGCCCAAAGCGATAAAGCCGCGCCGTTCCTTCACGACATCGGTGCCGGGAACCCGGAAACGCTGCGAATAGGCGAAGATGCAGGGATCTTTCTCCTGGGCGAGGATGCCCTGTTCGCGCCAGGCTTTCAGGTCGCGCGCCGCCCGCGTATAGACGTTTTCGCCGTCCTCGGCATCGAATAGCTCGGGCAGTCCGAGAATGATCCGCACCAAGTTGTAGGGGCTGCGCTGGTAGTAGGCCTGCTGCATGGCAGGAGATATCTTGTCGTAGGGCTGGGTGACCACGTCATCCAGCCGGACAGCCGAGGGATTGTAGCGCCAGGCGCGAAATGGATAGATGCGGGCCATGCTGAAGATCTTGCTCCCAGTGAAACGGCGAAATTGCGCGCTGGAATCCCACATTGAGAACGCCGGGACGTTTACGCGCTAGGGTCGATTGTATCCCAGTTGGCAAAGCGGCCTTGCCTTTTCGGCATCCAGGAAGGTGGGAATCGATGGGATGGAAACGTCCGCTCCGGCAAGGCTTCAGACGTGCTAACATCGGCATCAATCTTTGGTGATGGAGCATGAGGACGCTTGCCATACTGCACAGAGTTCCAACCGGGGACGGCAACTGGCGGTTGCTGCTCCGCGGCCTGGGAACGTGTGCGCTGGCGGCATTTTTTTGCCTGGCGCGCGCTCTGGCCCAGGACGATCAGCTCAACAAGGTGCACGTGAACCCGCCGGAGGCCTCTACGCCGGCCACGGGCGCTCCGGCGGGAGCCGAGGCGCCAGCCGAAACGGGCGCTAATGCGCTGAAGATTCACCCCGGCTCCCGGATCAGAATGAACGTGGACATGGTTCTGGTGCCGGTGACGGTAACAGATCCCATGAACCGGCTGGTCACCGGCCTGGAGCAGGAAGATTTTCAGATCTTCGAGAACAACGGCCAGCAGAAGATCAGCACCTTCGCCTCCGAAGATGCGCCGGTTTCCATCGGCATCATCTTCGATCTCTCCGGCTCCATGACCTCCAAGCTGATCCGCGCCCGCGAGTCGATCCTGCAGTTCATCAAGACCGCCAACCCGCAGGACGAGTTTTTCGTGATCGGCTTCAACGACCGTCCCGAGCTGATCGAGGATTTCACCAATTCGGTCGAGGACATCCAGGCCCGGCTGGCCACGGTGCGCAGCGGCCATCGCACCGCGCTACTGGACGCCATCTACTATGGCCTGGCCAAGATGAAGGAGGCGCGGCACGAGCGCAAGGCGCTGCTGGTGGTCTCCGACGGGGGCGACAACCGCTCCCGCTATACCGAAGGGGAGCTGAGGGCTCAGGTGCGGGAGGCCGACGTGGAGGTCTACTCGATCGGCATCTTCGATCCCTATGCGCCCACTCCCGAGGAGCGCACCGGCCCGCAACTGCTCAACGATCTGAGCGAGGAGTCCGGCGGACGGCTCTTCCGCGTGGACGACATCGACGAGATGGGCGACATCGCGGAGAAGATTTCCACCGAATTGCGCAACCAGTACATGATCGGCTACCGGCCCAAAGACCTGACCCGCGACGGCAAGTGGCGTAAAGTGAAGGTGAAGGTCAATCCACCACAAGGACTGCCGCCCCTGACTGTCCATGCACGCACCGGTTACTATGCGCCTTTGCAATAACGCGGTTCTCGTGGCTCTTCTCGGCGGAGCGGCCCTTTTGCTGTCCGCGCAACAGCCGTCTACCCCTCCTGCCAGCTCCCAGGCCGCGCCGCTTACCGTGGACCGCGACCCGGTGCGCTCGCCGGATGCCGCGGCGCCCGCGCCCGCGGAGCCACTGCGCAAGCAAGGCGAGGGCTACGTCCTGCACACCGACGTAGAAGAGGTGGTGCTCAATTGCACGGTGCTGGACGGCAACAAGCTGGTTCCCGACCTGAAGAAGGAGAACTTCGAGGTCGCGGAGGACGGCGTCAAGCAGACCCTCATCAGTTTCCAGCACACCGATCTTCCGGTCTCGATTGCCATGGTGGTGGACAACTCCGGTTCCATGTCCCGCAAGCGTCCGGCGGTGAACAAGAGCGCGCTCGACCTGATTCAGGCCTCCAACCCGCAGGACGAGGCCTTTGTGGTGAACTTCTCCGACGAGGCGTTCATCGACCAGGAGTTTACCTCCGACGTGAATAAGCTGCGCGACGGTCTGGGCCACATCGAGTCCCGCGGCGGCACAGCGCTCTACGATGCCGTGGTGGCTTCGGCGGACAAGCTGGTGGCCGACGCCAAGCGCCCCAAGCAGGTGCTCATTCTGATTACCGACGGCGAAGACAACGCCTCGACCCTGAACCTGGAGCAGACCATCCGCCGCGTCCAGCAGCTCTCCGGGCCGGTCATCTATTCCATCGGATTGCTCTTTGGCGACGAGATGAGCCGCTCCGAGGTGCGCCATGCGCGCCGGGCGCTGGAGATGCTTTCGACTGAAACCGGCGGCATGGCTTTCTTCCCCAAGTCCATCGAGCAGGTCGACCAAATCGCCGCCGAGGTGGCGCGTGACATCCGGAACCAGTACACGCTGGGCTACCACTCCACCAAGCCGACCACCGAACCGGGTTTCCGCCGCGTGCAAGTGACGGCCGAGGGCAAGGGCGGGAGCAAGCTCACCGTTCGTACCCGCACCGGCTACTTTCCGGTGGTGCGTGTGGCGAAGAAACCCGCCGCCACGCGATAAGCTGGAAACCAGGAGTCAACGAGCAAACCATGAAGCCTTCTCCCTGTAGATACTCGACCCTTGCCGTTCATGCCGGGCAGTACCCCGACCCGCTGACGGGAGCCGTGAATGTGCCTGTTTACCTTTCCTCGACCTTTGAGCTGACCGGCATCGAAACCGACCGCGGCTGGGACTACTCGCGCGCCGGCAACCCCACGCGGGACCGCCTCGAAGAGGCCTTGGCAGCTCTCGAAGGCGGGCACAGCGCCCATGCGTTCACCTCCGGCATGGCGGCGATCTCGGCGCTGGTGGCCAAGCTGCGCGCCGGCGACCACCTGATCTGTTCCAAGGATGTGTACGCGGGCACGGTGCGCCTCTTCGACCGGATCGTCTCAGGCTACGGCATCGGGATCGACTATGTGGACACCAGCAATCTAGCGGCGGTGGAAGCGGCGATCCGGCCCAACACCAAGCTGATTCACATTGAGACGCCCAGCAATCCGCTGATGGTTTTGACCGATATCGCCGGGATCAGTGCGATTGCCCACGCGCATGGTATCGAGGTCAGCGTGGACAACACCTTCATGTCGCCGGTGTTGCAGAGCCCGCTGGCGCTGGGCGCGGACATCGTCATGCACTCGACCACCAAATATCTCAACGGCCACTCCGACGGGCTGGGCGGGGCGGTGATCGGCTCCACGCCGGAGCACAAGGAGCGCTTCCTGCTGGTGCAGAAGGCGGCCGGTGCGATCATGTCGCCCTTCGAGTGCTTCCTGGTGCTGCGCGGCATCAAGACGCTGCCCCTGCGCATCAAGCAGCACGAAGAGAACGGGCGCGCGGTGGCCGAGTATCTTTCTACCCATCCCAAGGTGCGCAAGCTGGCCTATCCGGGACTGAAGAGCCATCCGCAATACGATCTGGCCCTGAAACAGCAGAAGGGCTTCGGCTCCATGCTGAGTTTCGAGGTCGAGTCGCGCGAGGCCGCGGGCCGTTTCCTGGCGGCGATCAAGATCTTCCTCAGCGCCGAGTCGTTGGGCGGGGTCGAGTCGCTGGCTTCTCACTCGGCCACCACGACTCACGGATCGGTCACCGAGGAGCAGCGCGCATCCATGGGGATCACCCAGGGCCGAATCCGGCTTTCGATCGGTATCGAGGACAAGGAAGACCTGATTGCCGACCTGGAGCAGGCCTTGGCGGCGGTGTAGTGGGGCATCATGACTGAATCCGCGCTTCTGTTGGGCATTGACACCTGCGGACCCTACGGTTCGGTTGCCTTGGGACGCCTGAGCGCAGGCATTGTGAAGATGCTTGACCAGATTGAGCTCGAAGGCCGCAGCTATTCCTCCACGCTGGTGGCGGCGGTGGGACAACTGCTGGCGCGGCACGGCGTCGAGTTAAAGGAACTGGGCTGCATCGTCGCCGTCTGCGGGCCGGGCAGCTTTACCGGCGTCCGCGTGGGGCTCAGCGCGGTGAAAGGCCTGGCCGAGCCAGCCCGGATTCCCGTGGTGACGGTTTCGCGGCTTGAGGTGCTGGCCGGCAAGTCGGGCGTGCCGTCGGCGGCCCTGGATGCCCATCGCCACGAAGTGTTTTTGCGCCTCGACCTGCTGGGCGGGCAGGCGAGAGAACTGCTGGCCGGAGCCGAGGAGCTTGCCGCCATCGATCCTGCACCCGCGCGGATCGCCCTCTGCGACGATGCCGCCCAGGCATTGTTGGCTGCCGCGTGGCCGTCCGCGGAGCTGGTGCGGAGCGCAGCGCCCACCGCCGCGAATGCGCTCTGCCTTGGCGCGGCGCGCATCCAGGCCGGAGAATTCGCCGATCTGGCGCTGCTCGACGGCCACTATCTGCGCCGCTCCGACGCGGAAATCTTTGGCGAGCCTGCTGAGCCGCGCCCCGCATGAATCCTTCTCCTGCTGCATTGCGGATTCGCCGCTTGGGCGCGGCGGACCTGGACCGGGCGATGGAGATTGCGCGGAGCCTGAACGAGGCGCCCGCGTGGCCGCCCTCGGCCTATCTTGCCGCGCTCAATCCGCAATCGCCGCGGCGCCGCATCGCCCTGGTTGCCGCAGAGCCTGAAACCGGCGAGATCGTTGGCCTCCTGGTGGCGGGTTTGCTTCCACCGCAGGGCGAACTGGAAACGATTGCGGTCGCCGCCGAGCTCCAACGCCACGGCGTGGGCCGGCAGCTCTTCGCGGCGCTGGCCGAAGAGCTGAAAACGGATCGGGTGACGGAAGTCATTTTAGAAGTGCGCGCCTCGAACCGCCCGGCGCTGGCCTTTTACCGCTCCCTCGGATTCGCCGAAACCGGCCGCAGGCCGCGCTATTACGAACATCCTCAAGAAGATGCGCTCCTGCTCACCTTGCGGCTGGCCTGACCGCATCCGCGTGGCCTGGCGACTGAGAGGAACCGTGACTGCCGTCACGCAGGTCGGGTCACACGCCTGAATTCCACAACTTCGCATGACTTTTATGTCGATTCGCTCTTGCCGCTTGCCTCTTCGTGGCGATATATGTAAATGTTCTGTTACCACCGGAGGTGCTTGATGGATGAAGTACTGGACCCCACGCTGAGCGAAGAACTCGATCGCCTGCATGCCGAACATCATCGCTACGCTCAGCGGCTGGAAGAATTGGTTCAAAAACCCTATCTCTCCGAGGATGAACAGCTCGAGGAAGTGCGCCTGAAAAAGCTCAAGCTGCACGCTAAAGATCTGATCTTCGCTTTGGAGCATCGGTAAGCCGACTGCAACTGCGTCTTCAAGGCAGTGGGGTCATGCAGGCGTTTGGCGGGGCGGCGGCTCCAAACGGCCGCCCAGCCAGCGGTGTGCAGTCCAATTGTGCTTTGCACAGGCGACCCGAGGGCAACATCACCGTATAATCGTTGGGACGATGGTTCGCGACGGTTACATTTACGGTTTGAGCTTGCTGGCAGTGGCTTTGGTGCTGGCGTGGGCTACCGGTGGTTGGGCGTGGAGCATAGCGCCCGTGCTGCTGGCGGCGTTTTTTCTGTGGTTCTTCCGCGATCCCCGGCGGAACGTTCCCGCGGGCGAGGGACTCATTGTGTCGCCCGGAGACGGCCTGGTCACCGAGACCGCCGCGATCGACACTCCAGATGGACCCCGGCAGCGGATCAGCATCTTCCTCAGCGTCTTTGATGTGCACGTGAACCGTTCGCCGATCGGCGGCGTGCTCAGCAGCGTGCGCTATCAGAAGGGGAAGTATCTAAACGCCATGAACCCGGCCTCCGCGGACCGCAACGAGCAGAACATCGTGACCGTGAGGGGCGAGGGCATCGAGGTCACCTTCAAGCAGATTGCCGGCCTGCTGGCGCGGCGCATCGTCTTCAACTTACGCGAGGGCGATACGGTGGAGCGCGGGCAACGCGTCGGTCTTATCAAGTTCGGCTCCAGGGTGGATGTGCTGATTCCGGCCGATGCGGCGCTGCGCGTGAAGGTGGGCGACCGGGTCAAGGGCGGATCGAGCGTATTGGCGGCCATGGCGGCGGGAGAAGGCCAGTGAACAGACACGATCGCGGGTACGATCCAGCCCTGGCCAGGGCCAACGCGCAGGCCCGGCTTCGCCGCGGCATGTATCTTCTGCCCTCGCTGTTTACCGTGGGCAACATTGCCGCCGGGTACTTCTCCATCACCGAGACCATCAAGGCTATCAGCGGGAACGCGCAAACCCATCTGGATTGGGCGGCCATTGCCATCATCTTCGCGATTCCTTTCGACGCACTCGACGGACGCATCGCCCGCATGACCAATACCTGCAGCGATTTCGGCAAGGAACTGGATTCGCTGGCCGACGCCATCACGTTTGGCGTGGCGCCCAGCCTGCTGGCGCTCATCTGGGGATTTCATTTCCTGCCCGATTCGCTCAACCCTGTGCTGCGTCAGCACCTGATGCAGGCCGGGGCCTTCATCTGTTTCCTCTTTCTCATTGGCGGGGTCTCGCGCCTGGCCCGATTTAACATCAGTCACGATGCGCAGCCACGCAATCCGGGCCGCCCCGACCGCAAGTATTTTGTGGGGATGCCGATTCCCGCTGCGGCGGGTCTACTGGCCGCTACGGTCCATCTCTGCTACGGCATTCCGGTGCAGGCGTGGTGGGTGGCCATTCCCTGGCTCATCCTGGTGGGTCTTTGCGGCTTCCTGATGGTCAGCACCTGGCGCTTCTGGTCGGGCAAGGAGATCAACTTCTCCCGCAGCCATCCCTTCCAGCTTTTGTTTTTGCTGTCGATCGTCGGTTATGTCATCTACCGCTTCTCCCAGGTGGCGTTGTTCGCGGCAGCGCTCATTTACATGTTCTCCGGCATCTGGGCGCGGGCGGCGTACTCGTGGTCGCGGCGCCGGCGCAGGCAGCCGGCCGATCTTGCCGCTCCCGTCCCCGAAGCAGCCGCGGCAGAGCCGGACGCGGTGAATCGCTCGTAACTTTCCCAATCGATAAAGGATGCTTGTGTACAAGATTGCAATCGCCGGAGCCTCTACCCTGCTGGGCCGGGAGTTGAAGGAAGCGCTGGAGGACTCGCCCCTGGCGGCCGCCAACTTCGTCCTGCTGGACGAAGAGACCGCGAAGGGCCAGTTGGATCAGGTGGGCGACGAGGTCACTGTCGTCCAGGCCATCGACGAAGACGCATTCGACCGCGTGGACTTCACCTTTTTCTGCGGAACCGAGGACATGACCCGCAAGCACTGGCGGCAGGCGCTCCGCGCCGGCTCTACTGTGCTCGATCTCTCCGGCGCGCTAGACCAGGAGACAGGCGTGCTGGTGCGGGCTCCGTGGCTGGGGTCTGAAGCGGTTGCCCCCGACCTGTTTACTCCCGCCGTGGTTCCGGCCCACCCCGCAGCGCTGGCGCTGGCGTTGGTTTTGGACCGGCTGCAACAGGCCGCTCCGGTGCGCTTTGCCGCCGCCACGCTGCTTCAGCCGGCCAGCGAATCGGGCCGCGCCGCCATGGACGAGTTGCATCAGCAGACGGTGAGCCTGCTCAGTTTCCAGGGGCTGCCGCGCGCTATCTACGATGCGCAGGTGGCCTATAACCTGCTTACCGGCCTGGGCGAGAGCGCTGCCGTGAGTCTGAACGCTGTGGAGGCGCGGATTCGCCGCCACTATGACGCGCTGGCCGTCGGGCGCTGGCCCGCTCTCTCTCTTCAGGTGATTCAGGCGCCCGTCTTCCACGGACACACCTTCTCGATTGCCGTGGAACTGGAGCGGCCGGTGACCATCGCCGCGCTGGAAGAAGCCCTGGGTGGCGAACATGTCGATCTGGTGCTGGAAGACACGGATTCGCCCTCGAACCTGGCCGCCACCGGCCAGAACGACGTGCTGGTGCGGCTGCGCCCGGAGCAGGGCGGTTCCCGTAACCCCAACGAAGTCTCCCGGCTGTGGCTCTGGGCTGCCTCTGACAATCTGCGGCTCAATGCGCAGAATGCCATCGAGTGCGCGCTGGATTTGCGCCGGCTGAGGCCGCAGGGAACTGTGCAGTAAGAAGCTATCTCACGCCGCAGCGCGCCCATGCCTGCTCGATATAGCTGTCGGTCATGCCGGCGATGTAGTCGGCGACGGTGCGGGCCAGGCCCTGGGCGGGAATCTGAGAGCGGTGGTCTTCGGGCAGCAGGCCAGGATCGGCGATGAGGGCGGCAAAAAGACCCTGCACCACTTCGACGGCGTGCTTGTGCGCCTCCTCCATGCCGGGTGAGTTGTAGAAGTTGGCGTAGAGAAACTCCTTGGCGGCGGCGCGGGCGGCTTCCATCTGCGGGCTGAGGACGGCCAGTCGGGCAGGCGCATGACGGATATCGTCGAGCGTTGTGGCGCCGAGCGCGGCCACTTGCCTCCGCACCTCATCCATCAAATCCGTGACCAGGGCGTTCAGAATACGCTTGAGCGCCTCGTTAATGGTCAGCTTCCGCGCGGCGGTCGGATATTCCTCGAGCACGCCGTCATGAAAGCCGCGGAAGAGCGCCACGCCTTCGCGGACCTGCGCCAGTGTGAGGATGCCGGAGTCCAGTCCGTCGTCCAGATCGGCGGTCAGGTAAGCGATTTCGTCGGCCAGATCGATCAACTGGGCTTCCAGCGGCGGAAACCGGTCGAGAAAGTACTCGGCCAGCTCCGGATGGGTTGCGGCGGAGTAGTCGTGGGAGTGCTTGACGATGCCTTCGCGCACGCCCAGGGTCAGGTTCAGGCCGCGAAAGGCTGCGTAGCGCTCCTCGAACCAGGTGACGATGCGCAGCGCGTGCAGGTTGTGGTCGAAGCTCAGCCCGTGCGCCCTCAGCACGCCGTCCAGGGCCTTTTCACCGGCGTGGCCAAAGGGCGGGTGGCCGATATCGTGGGCCAGCGCCAGCGCCTCGGCCAGCTCCGCGTTCAGTCCCAGTGCCGCGGCCAGCGTGCGCGAGATCTGGGTGACCTCAAGCGTATGAGTGAGACGGCTGCGGAAGTGGTCCGAAGGGGAATCCGAAGCCAGGCGGGTAAAGACCTGGGTCTTGCCGGCCAGGCGGCGAAAGGCGCGCGCATGAAGAATGCGGGCCGCATCGCGCGCGAAGGGAGAGCGGTAGGGATGGGGCGGCTCGGCGTGGGCGCGGCGGATGAGTTCGTCGTCCAGGTCACCGCGGACGGCGATCCCCGAGGGCAGTTTGGCAGGCGGCCTGGTTTCCGTTCCGGTCATCGATGCGCCACGCAAGAGTTCACGTCTGGTTATACCGCACCGGGAGGCTTCGGCGCTCAATGGAAGACCCCTCGATGCTATGAATCACCACCGATTTTCTGACACGGTGCTATCCCCATCCCATGCGGCGGGATTGGACAACGCCAATCGTGTGGGAGTACGATCCTGCCGGAATTTTCGCGGGGGTAGGCGCGGGGACGAAACCCGGCGCCGGCTTCGATGACATCTCACGTTCGGACCCGGAGGCAAGCATGAAAGCTACTCAGAGAGTCGCATTGACTATGCTGGCGCTGGCTGTTGCGTTCACGTCGGGGTGCGGCGCCAGGCACTCGACCAAAGAGGTCTACTACCTGATTTCGGCTAATTCGGCGTTGCCATACTGGCAGACTGCCGCGGCGGGCTTCAACAAGGCGGCGGCGCAATACAAGGTGACGGCAAGAGTGGTGGGGCCTGATGGCTACGATCCGCAAGCCGAACTCGTTGCGTTGCAGAAAGC